>Ga0232065_100183_pt1 | contig 15853 bp, 8 predicted proteins | sample LAC_MetaT_9_FD_170490 | JGI IMG/M metagenome (GOLD analysis project Ga0232065, IMG submission 170490) | Metatranscriptome of anaerobic ammonium oxidizing microbial communities from anammox membrane bioreactor (MBR) in UC Berkley... | ecosystem: Engineered > Bioreactor > Anaerobic > Unclassified ... | reverse complement strand
CGTCCCTTGTCGATGAGGATGGGGACGCGCCGGTAGACGCCCTTGGTCAGTTCGGCGTCGCGGCGTGTGCGGAAGATGGGGCAGGTCTTCGTGTTGGGGTTGAGCAGCGCCATGTCCGCCGCCTCCTCCACGGACCGGGCGAAGAAGACGAAGTCGGCCTGCTCCGTCCGGCGTCCGGCGCCGCTGAAGACCAGCGCGGAAAACTTGAATCGGCCGTCAACGTCGGGGAAGACTTTGTCGCGGTTCTCAAAGTCGTACAGCGAGATCAACGACCCCCGGTCCATGAGGTCGCTGAAGAACCCCTTGGTGGTGTCGTCGGTGGCGATGCCGGAGGGGACGAGCAGCCCCGCCAGGCCGTCGGGCGCGACGATCCTGGACGCCAGTTCCGCGAAGAGCATGTAGAGGTTCACGTCGCCGCGCCCGGTGAGGGGGTACCGCCCCGAGCCGCGGGCGTAGTCCAGGGTGCGTTGCGCCCTCGCCTGCGCGTCGAGGTAGGCCGCGTGCAACTCGGGGTTGCGCACCGGAAGCGCCGCGATCCGCTTGCGGCGGTCCGCCGCGCTCACCGCCTGCGCCGTCTCCGGGTCGGTGAGCGAGAAGAACTCGCGCTCCTGCACCTTGATCCGCTCCCACGGCGGGTTCCCGACGACGCACGTGAAGCCGCCCGGGGATGCGAACACCACGGGGAAGGCGCGCCGCCAGTCCAGCGCGTGCGGATCGACGGCGGTGTCGTCCACGAGGCTGTTGCCGTGGAGGATGTTCCTTGACAGGTCGGAGAGCGAGCGTCCCCGGCGCGCCGAGCGGATCCACAGGGCGAGTTGGGTGATCTCGACGGCCTGCTCCGACAGGTCGACGCCGAAAAGGTTGTGGGTGAGGATGAGGTCGGGGACGGCGTCTTCGAGGCGAGCGAGTTCGGCGTCGTCCGCGCCAGCCCCGGCCAGACCGTGGAGGACGGCCTTGTAGTGGGCGTCGAGCGCGTCGTAGGCGCGGATAAGGAACGCGCCGCTGCCGCAGGCGGGGTCGCAGACGGTGACGCCCTTGAGGGCTTCGAGGCAGTCGATCCAGTAGGCGCGGAGGCGGTCGGCGTCCTGCTCGCGGGGGGACTCGGGATCGACGCGGTGTCGCTCGCGGAGGGCGGCGAACCGCTCGGCGACGGCGGCATCGACGGTGCGTTCGACGATGAGGCCGGTGAAGGCCGGCGGCGTGTAGTAGATGCCGAAGCGCTTGCGCTGCGCGCTCTTGGGCATCTTCGAGAGCGAAGTGCCGTTCGCCTTGCCGTTCTCGCCCTCAAGGCCGGCGAGCAGCGCGCCCCGGCCGCCGATGCGCAACTTCTCCAGTTCCGTGATCGACCGCTCGAACAGGTGGCCGAGCACTTCGACGTTGACCTCTTCGGAGAAGTCGTACTCGCCGAAGCCCTTGAAGCCGTTGGTCCACGGGTCGTCTTCGAGTTCGAGCGTGTCCACGTCGTCGTCGTGGGCGAAAAGGCCGCCGTTGAAGGCGGTGATCTCTCGTTTTCCCGGCGCGCCGGGCACGCCCTTGTCGACGGCGGCGAAGAGTTCGAGGAAGTTCCGCCAGCGGGGGTTGGTCGCGCGGCTGAAGGGCGGGACGTGGGCGTGGGCCGAGGCGATGCTGTTCTCCGGGAGCAGGTCGCGGTCCTCGCAGAACGCGATGAAGATGATGCGGTCGAGGAGTTTCTGGGCGATTCGGATCGCGGTGTTGAGGGGCTTGTCGTGCTCGCGGGTGAGGTGGTCGATCAGGCGCAGGCGCTGGAGTTGGTACGACCTGTAGAGATCGTCGCCGACTTCCTTCTGTCGGCGTTCCGTCAGGAGGAGGAGGTCGAGGGCGCGGGGTTGCTGGCGTAGTTTCGAGGGGAGCAGGCCGCCCCGCTCGAAGAGGCAGTAGAACTCTCTGAAGCGGTCGGGGGCACGCAGTTCCTGGAGCGTGAACTCTTCGTACGCCAGCGGCCCCTTGTCGCGGTGGTAGAGCCTGATCATCGAGAAGTTGGAGAGGATGCCCCACGGGCATCCCGGCAGCGCGACGAGGTAGTCCCACAACTGTTGGACGGCGGTGCGGCCGTTGGAGCGATCGCGGTCGAGATCGACCGCTGCGCCCTTGAGTTCGATGACGGCGGTGGGGACCGATGCGATCGGGAAGTCGCCCACTGCACCGTCCGCCGTGCCGACGCCGGGAACCGGGAACTGCTGCTCCAGGTCCCACCCGGCGGGGCTGACCGTCTTAACGGAGTACCCGAGGCCCTCGCAGAAAAACTGGTTGAGGAACTGGGTGTCGATGGTCGTCTCGGCGTGCTCTGGGAGCGCACCGGAGGATTCGAGGTCGGCCCAACGGATGGCGATCTCGTGGGCGCGGTCGCACGGCGCGTCCGCCAGGCGCTGGTCGGACGCGGCGCCCGTCAGCAAGCGCGGGATGAAGAGCGCACGCTGTCGGCGGCTGCGGCGCTGGTGCGCCCGCGCGTGCTGCTCGTACAGGATGGGGCCTTCCTTGGCTCGCTTCGTCCGCTTCGCCATGCGTTCTCCGGGCGATAGCGTACAACACCCGGACGACGGATGTGGCCCTCGGCAGCCCGGCTCCGCCCACACCGGTACCCTTCATGGGGTCTGAGCGGAGGGTGAGGGGTCATGGCCAAGGCACGGGCGGGCGGCGGCACGGGCGGGACTGCGGGCAGCGGCGGCGCGGGGCGGCCGCGGCGTGGGCGGCGCGCGGTGCGTGTGGTGGGCGTGGTGGTGGTGGCGCTGATCGTGCTGGTGGCGGTGGGGCCGATGATCGCGGGGCCGATCGCGCGGCCTCGGGTGGAGCGGGCGGCGTCGTCGGCCATCGCCGGGCGGGTCGAGGTTGGGCGTGTGTCGCTCTCGTGGTTCGGCGCGCAGCGTGTCGAGCGCGTGCGGCTGGTGGACCCCGACGGCGGCGAGGTCGCCCTGCTGGATGCGCGGGTCGAGCGCGGGCTGCTCGGGCTGGCGGCCAACTGGCGCGATGCGGGGCGGCTGGTCGTATCGGGGCACGCGACGCTGGTGCGCCACGCGGACGGGACGACGAACATGCAGCGGGCGACCGCCCCCGCGACGCCGGCCCCCCCCTCGCCGCCGAGCACGGAGCCGTTCGTGCTGCCGGCGGGGCTGCGGGGCACGCTCGAGGTGGACGGCCTGACACTGACCTTCGTGGACGAGTCGCTGCCCGCGCGGACGGGCGGCACGATCGCGGCGGCGGCGATCCGCGACCTGCGCGGCGCAGCGAGCCTCGAGGTCGGCAAGCCCTGGACGCTGGACCTGACGGCACGCACCCAGACCGGGGCGAGCGCGGCCGCGCTCGCCGACGGCGGGAGCCTGAAGATCACCGGACGGGTCGAGGGCATGACGGACAGCGGGGGCGCGCTGAATCCGGGCGCGGCCAGCGGCTCGCTCGCGTGGGAGGCGACCCTGCCCGGCGTCGAGACGGGTGGTGAGATCGCGCTGGATGCGGGCGTCGTGCGGACGGTGAAGACGGCGACGCTCAGCGCGGACATGGACGCCCTGGCGGCGATGTTCCCCGCGATCGGCGCGGCGTTCGAGGCCGACGACTCGGTGACGTTCACACGCCTGCCGACGGTGCGCGTGGAGGCGGAAGTGGGCGCGCTGCCGCTGCCGCTCGGCGGCGGGCCGCTCGACCTTCGGACCGCGTCGGCGTCTCTTCTCCTGGCGACCGGGGCCGTGGAGGGGACCGCGCTGCTGCCGGCCTCGCCGCGCAAGCCCTTCGCGGTCGAGCCGATGGAGATCCGGATCGATGCGACGGACCTGGCGTCGGGGGTGCGCGTGGGGGGGGGGACGAAGGCGACGATCGGCGGCGAGCCCGCGGGCGATCTGCGCATCGCGCTGTCGGCGTCGGGGCTGCTGGACGAGTCGGGCGCGCCGCGGGCGGGCCTGCCGTCGAGGCTCGAAGGCTCGATCGACCTGACGGGTTTCGCGACGCCGATCCTGCAACCGTTCGCGGAGATGGCCGGGGCGTCGCTGCCGCCGGGCGCGTCGATCGACCTGGCGACCGACCTCGGGCCGACCGTGGATGTTTCGCTGCGGGCCGACGCCGTGCCCGGCGCGGAACCATCGGCCTCGTCGGCCGCGCTGTCGGCGTCGGTGCGGTCGGCGAACGTGGAAGCGGACGCCGCGCTGGCGTATGACGGGGAGACGGTCTCGACGCGCGGCGACGGGGTGCGTGTGCTGGTGCGGTCGGCCGCGCCCGCGCTGGATCGTTTCCTGTCGGCGCACCGCGTGTCGGTGTCGGAGGGTGCGCGTGTGGAGGTTCGCGTGCCGTCGGCGTCGGCGCGGGTGGAGTCGCTGCTTGCGCCCGGAGGGCCGGACCTGCGCGGCGTGTCGGCCACGCTCGAACTGGACGCCGGCGAGACGAAGGCGACCTGGCAGCCCGGCCCGGGCGAGCCTTCGCGCCGCGTGGAACTCGCGCCGCTCGCGCTGCGCGTGGGCGCGGCGAACGCGGACGCGCCGACGGTCGACCTGCGCGCGTCGGCGAAGGTTGACGGCCAGTCGGCGGGCGCGGTCGAGGTCGGCGTGCGAGGGGGGGGACTGCTGGACGACGCGGGCCGACCGGGCCTCCCCCGCACCGTGGACGGCCGCGTGAGCGTGACGGACCTGTCCTCGTCGCTCGTCCAGTCTTTCCTGGCGGACGCGCTCTCGGCGGCGGGACTGAACCTGCCCGACGACCTCGGGCCGACCGTGTCGGTGCTCGCGGTCGCCTCGACGGCGTTCGACGGGTCTGGCACGCCGAGCGCGGACGTTGACCTGACGGTGCGCTCGCGGTACGCTGACGTGACCGCGCCGCTGCGGTGGTCGAACAACGAACTCTCGAACCGCGAAGAGGGCGTGGTGGTCGCGCTGCGTCGCCCGGGGCCGATCCTGCGCCGGACGGTCCCCGCGGACACTCGCGTTCGATTCGGGACGACGGGGTGGGCGCGGGCGGTGGTGACCGACCTGCGGGTGCCGTTCGACTCGGCGGGCATGATGCCGATGATTCACCGGACGCGCGCCGAGGCGACGATCACGGCGGGGGAGTTGGCGGCGACCTACGACCCGCTGCCGCCGGGCGTGACGCCGCGCGTGCAGCCGGTGCCGCTGGCGCTGAGCGAGTTCCGCGCGGTGGCGAAGGTCGAGCCGGGCGCGGCGCCGCGCGTCGAGGCCGACGCGACGATGACGCACCGTGAGCGCCCGTTCACGGCGCAGGCGCGTGCGACGCTGGGTGGGCTGATCCGCGATCCGGGAGCCGGCGGGTCGGTGATGGACTCGATCGACGCGGCGGGCGTGCGCCCGGCGGGGACGATCGCGCTGACGGGCGTGCCCGTCGCCCTCGTCGAGGTGCTCCCGCCCGGCCTGCGGCGCGTCGGCGATCGCCAGGCGGACGTGCTGACGATCGCGCGCGAGTCGCTGGGCGAGACGATCGACCTGCGGGCGGAGGTCAAGCCCGCCGGCGACGCCACGGGGCTGGACCTTCGCGTGTCGTACGCGGACGGGAGCGCGACGCTGGCGGGACGGTACGCGCCGTCGTCGGTCGCGTTGGAGCGGGCCGTCGTGGCGGCGAAGATCAATCCCCGGGCGGCGGAGTTGCTCATCGAAGCCTTCGCGCCCGATCCCGCGTCGCTCCCGCGGCTGTCGAACGTGGCGGACCTGCACCTGAGCGTGGGCGGGCTGACGGTCGCGCTCGCCCCGGACGGCACGCCGGACTGGGAGCGAACGCAGGGCAAGGCCGCGGTCGAGGTCCGCGGCCTGGTCCCGATGCGGGGCGTCGAGATCCCCCGCGGGGAGGGAAGCCCCCCCCTTCGCGTGGACCACCTTCGGCTTGACAACATGCGGATCACGCTGGACCTGCCGGCGGGCGCGCTGGGTTCGCGCGGCGGTGTTGCGGAGGCGAACGTCGCGCTCCGCGGGTTCCTCACGGCCGAGGGCGTGCTCTTCACGCTCGCCGGCAACGGCTCGATCCCCATGAAGGATCGCGCTCCCGCGGGCACGGCACAGGCGTCGTTCACGCTCGACGAGGTGAAGACCGCCTGGGTGGAGAAGGTGCTGGGCGAGCCGGGCCTGGTCTCGGGGGCGCTCGGGCCGACGGTGCGCGTCGATGGCTCCGCCACGCTGCGCAACCTCGCGGGTGCGCCCGCGCCGGGCGGCCGGCCCGAGCCTGACCTGTTCACGCTCACCGTCGCCTCCGAGCGCGTGAACACCGCCGGACCGATCTCGGTCGCGCTCCACGCGGATCGGGTGGAACTCACCGCGCCGGCCGAACTACGCGCGGTCATCCACCCGGCGTGGGGGAACCGGTGGGTGTTCGCGCCGTCGCCGGACGGCAGGCCGCATTCGCTGGCGTTCGCCGCGCCGGCGGCGGCGACGGTCCGTCTTGAACGGCTGGCCGCCCCGATCGGCGCGGGCGGGGGCCCGCTCCGCGCGCCGGTCTTCCTCGTCCAGGCGAGCGCATCGCTGCCGGACACGTCGCTGGTGACGGACAAGGGCGTGGCGCTGAAGGTCGGCGGGGTCGCGGTGGACGTTCGGCGCGGCTCGAACCCGCGTGAGTTGGCGTTCACGATGGACGTGCCGCGTTGGACGCTCGGGGACCGCCCGGAGGTGCGCCCGACGAAGAGCCGGATCACCGGGACGATCGCCCGGTTCGCCGACGACGCGGGGAACCCGTCGTTCGAGACGGCGGTGCTGAACGTCGACGCGGGGATCGAGCCGATTCCGACGGAGTTGCTGGACGGGCTGGCGAACCAGGGCGGGCTGCTGGTGGACGCGCTGGGCGAGCGGGTGAACTTCTCGGCGTCGGCCCGCGATCTCTCGATGAAGTCGGGCACGCTGCGGGCGACGGCAACCTCGCCGAACGCGAACGCGACGGTGCAGGGGAGGATGGCGAACGGGGTGTTCGTGGTCGATCAGTCGAGCAACGCGACGGTCTCGCGAGTGACGACGGACCTGACGGACCGGTTCCGGGCGGCGATCCCGATCGTTGCGCGCTTCGAGAAGAGCGAGCGCGACGAGGCCCTGCGCGTCACGCTGGACTCGCCCGTGGTCGTGCCGGTCGACGGGACGTTCGATGCGCTGAACGGCGATCTCACGCTCGACCTTGGCACGGCGAGTTTCGCGACGAGCGACATGTTCTCCAAGGTGCTGCGCGTGGTGCAGCAGCGCGACGCGGGACAGGTCGGCAAGCGCATGCCCGCGATCAAGTTCCACATGCGCGACGGCGTCGTGACGTTCGACCGCTACCCGCTGCCGCTGGGCGAGTTCACGGTGCACACCGAGGGCGTCATCAACCTGAGCAGCCGGCGCGTCAGGATCCGCTCCGGCTCCGACCGCGAGGCGAAGAACTTCCTCGAGCCGGGGCACATGGAGGTCATCACCGTCGTGCCCGCCGGCGCCGTGGCGACGGATTCGCTCGACATCCTCGGCACCGGCATCCTCGGCCTGCCGGGCCGCGTCATCCCGGGGCTGAACACGCTGGCAAACGTCCCCTTCCGCACGCGCGGCCCTCTCGCGGACCCCAAGACCGACGTGGCCGTGGACCTGATCGGCAACCAGTTGATCAACAACATCAGCCGCCCCGACAAGTTGTTCGAGAACATCGGGGGCGGGCTGAGGTAGGGCGATCTCACGCAGCGGCGCGGAGTGCGCGGAGAAAAAAAGGGGCACAGGCGGGACGCCTGTGCCACCGTGTCGTTCATGTGATTCCGGTTTCTGTTCCTCTCGGCGCACTCCGCGCCTCTGGGTGAGACCTCCGCCTCACTTCTTCCGCACGTACTCGATGTGCATGCCCTTCGTCCACTGGCCGTCGGGGCCTTCGAAGAACATCTCCATCGAGTGGTGGTCCGCGTCGCGCAGCCGGATCACGGACTTCTTGCGCATCGGCCGGCCGGTGTCGGGGTTGGTCATGGAGCCGAGCATGGTCCAGGCCTTGCCGTCGGGTTCGCCTTGGCCCTGCTCGGTCATCATGAAGGTGCAGGCGGTGTCGATCCAGAAGCCCTCGTAGCGCTTGTCGACGGTGTTGTAGCCCCAGAAGCCCTTGCCGGCGAAGTCGCCGAACGGCCCGGAGTTCGGGTCGCCGACGTAGTCCTGGGCGAGGAACTTCCCGCCGAGCGCGAGCGTGTTGGTCATGGTCCCCGTGCTGACCATCGGGTCGCCCGGCCCCATCCACATCTTGACCTCGGCGCGGAAGGTGCCGACGAAGGGCTTGAATGACTCGTGGTGCTCGCAGAGCGCGCCCATCGCGGCGCATTGGTCGTGTTTCGTCTCCTGCCCCATCGCTCACCTCTCTCTCGTGTACGTGATGACGCCGGTCATGTGCCACTCGCCCACGTTTGCGGGGTCCGGCTCGTGGAACTCGAGGACGTGGCGGTCCCTGCTCTCGATCTTCCAGACGTTGCGCATCTGGGACTTGCCCATGGGGGACTCGGCCACGCCCTCGATGGTGATGGTCGTGCCGGCGTCGTCGGCGTGGCCCGTCTGGATCCACGCCCCGCTGTTCATGGTGTCAAACCACACCGAGACGTACTCGCGCTTGAAGTTGTCGTACCCGAAGAAGCCGATGCCCTCGAACGGCTCGCCCATGAAGGTCATGGTGTAGTGGGAGCGGAGGAAGCGGCCGCCGAGCACGACCTCGTACACGCACCGGCCCTGCTCGATGGTCGGCTCGGGACCCATCCAGAACTTGGCCTCGGCCTTCCACGTGCCGGCGAGTTGGGCGAGTTGCTCGTGGGGCTTGCCGGGCCTTGCCAGTTCCTTGATGGCCTCCATCATCTCGGCCATGTCCATCTCTTCCGGTTGCGCGACTGTGCGTACGGTCGCGGCCTCGGCGGGGGGCGTGCCCGCGAGTCCGACGCCCAGCCCGACCGCGCCCGCGATGCCCGCGGCGCAGAGCGCCACGATGCCCGTCCGTCCGAAGCAGCAGCCCATCGTCGATCTCCTTGTGTGTGTTTCACGCCCCGCCGACGCCGACCCCCGGGCCGCGCGTCGTGCAGTTCGGGCATGCATTGTTCGGGTTGTAGACGGGATCAACCCCGCGGTCAAGCCCGGCGGTCGTTGGCTTGCTGGTCGGCGGGGGCGGCCGCGCCGGATCGGACGGGGACGCGTTCGACGACTTCCAGTCCGAAGGCCTCGAGGCCGGGCCAGTCGGTGCCGTGGTTGGTGATGAGGCGGAGCCGGGTGAGGCCGAGGTCGCGGAGGATTTGGCTGCCGGTGCCGATTTCGCGGGCGTGGAGGGGGACGGCTTCGACGCCTGGGCGTGTGAGGTCTGGCGTCGCCTCCGGGCCTGCCGGTCGGCGGATGGCCTGGAGTCGCTGGGCGAGGCCGTCGCCGACGCCCTCGGGTCGGAGGTAGACGACGGCGCCGCGTCCGTCGCGCTGGATGAGGCGCATGGCTCCGCGGAGGATGTCGGCGGTGGGGCCTTCGGGAGAGGAGGTCGGGTCGCCGAAGACGTCGCCCAGGAGGTGTCGGCGGTGGACGCGGACGAGGGTCGGCTCGGCGATGGGGAGGGGTCTGCCCGCGGCGTCGAGTGCGCCGACGCCGCCGACGGCGAGGACGACGTGGGGGACGGCGTCCACGAGGCTCTCGTAGGCGAAGAGCGTGAACTCGCCCTCGCTGGTGCGGATCGGCGTGCCGGCGCGCGGCTCGATGCGGCGCACGAGGGATTCGCGGGCGAGGCGGTGCTCGATGATCTGCGCGACGGAGCACATCTTGAGGGCGTGGCGGGCGCAGAAGGCTTCGAGGTCGGGCAGGCGCGCCATCTCGCCGTCGTCGCGCATGATCTCGATGATGACGGCCGAGGGGTGGAGGCCCGCGAGACGGCAGAGGTCGATGCTGCCCTCGGTCTGTCCGGTGCGGACGAGCACGCCGCCGGTGCGCGAGCGGAGCGGGTTGATGTGTCCTGGGCGGACGAAATCGTCGGGGCGCGAGTCGGGGTCGATGGCGAGCCGGATGGTGCGGGCGCGCTCGCGTGCGGAGACGCCGGTGGTGAAACCGTGCTTGGGGTGGCCGTCGATGGAGACGGTGAAGGGGGTGCCGCGGACGGAGGTGTTGACGGTGGACTGTGGCGTGAGTTCGAGCCGGTCGCAGTCGTGTTCGGTGAGGGAGAGGCAGAGGTAGCCCTTGGCCTCGCGGAGCATGAAGGTGACGGCCTCGGGGGTGACGGCCTGGGCGGGGAGGACGAGGTCGCCCTCGTTCTCGCGGTCCTCGTCGTCGGTGAGGACGACCATGCGTCCGGCGCGGAGTTCGTCGAGGATTTCGGGGATGGGGGTGAACACGGGGGATGGTAGGTCGTGGCCCGTTTGAGCGACCTACGATGACGGCGTACGCGGTTCGCCCGAGGGCGAGCGGCGTCGCACAGGCCGAGGCACGCCGCAGCGAGTCGCGCGGCGAGGCACAGCCGGGGCCGACCATCCCATGTCCCCACAATCAGGGTCCGTTGCACCGACGCCTCCGAGCGGGGCGTCGAACGCCGGTGCGCCCGCGCCGCGCGCCCACCGTACATCCAACACCGCGGGGTGCCTGACCGTGCTGGTCGGGTTCGTGTTCCTCGCGTTGGTGGGGGCGGCCGTCACGTTCGCGGCGATGCTGGTGACGAACGCGATCGGCGTCTGAGGCCGGGCGGCGCGCCCGCATCGGTGCACGAGAGCGTGTCATCGCACCTTGATGGATGCGAGCGCGATGACCGTGAGCACCGCGGTCACGATCCAGAAGCGGACGACGACCTGCTGCTCGGTCCACCCGCCGAGGTGCAGGTGGTGGTGGTAGGGGGCGACGCGGAAGACGCGTCGGCCGTTCGGGTGCCCGCCCGTCATCTTGAAGCACCCGACCTGGATGACGACGGAGGCGATCTCGGCGAGGCAGACGCCGCACATGAGGAGGACGACGAACTCCTGGCGCGTGGCGACGGCGAGGAAGCCGATCATGGCGCCGAGGCAGAGCGCGCCCGTGTCGCCCATGAAGACCTGCGCGGGCGAGCAGTTGAACCAGAGGAACCCGAGGCACGCCCCGCCGAGGGCGCCGGCGACGACGGCGAGTTCCGCGGTGCCGGGGACGTAGGGGACGAGGAGGGTCTGCGCCCAACTCTGGGTGCCGGCGATGAGGGCGAGGGCGAGGGCGCCGAGGGCGACGACGCCGCTGATGCCCGCGGCGAGGCCGTCCATGCCGTCGGTGATGTTCACGGCGTTGCTCATGCCGGCGACCATGAGGGTGGCGACGAGGACATAGGCGGGCATGGTGAGCACGATGAGCGAGTCGGAGAGTTCGCGCGTGGGAGTGCCGGTGTCGTAGGTCTTCTGGAAGGGAATGTTGAGGGCGTGGGCGGCCTCGACGGGCGCGCCGGTGATGCCTGCGGCGTAGGCGAAGTAGCCGACGACGAGGCCGCAGCCGAGTTGGAAGACGAGTTTCTCCCAGGCGTAGAGGCCCTGCCGGCTTTTGACGCCCCGTCGCGAGGCGGTGAGTTTGAGCCAGTCGTCCACGCCGCCGAGGGCGGCCATCCAGACCATGACGACGACGGCGAGTTGGACCCATCGCGCGGAGATGTCGGCGAGCAGGAGGGTGACGACGAGGGCCGCGCCGACGATGAGCAGCCCGCCCATGGTCGGGGTGTTGGCCTTGCCCGCGCTGACGGTCCGCAGGGCGTCGGCGTCGGTCATGCCCGGGTCGCCGATCTTCAGGCGGAGGAGCGCGGCGATCACTCGCTTCCCCAGCAGCAGGACGATGGCGAAGGCGATTCCCGCGCCGGCGAGGGCGCGGAACTGCACCTGGTCCAGCAGACCGAAGACGCCGTACAGGCCAACGCCGTCCAGCCAGCCCCGGAGTGCGTCGAAGATCAGGTACAGCATCCGGGCGGGTTCCTCGTGGTCAACGGGCGTCCGCGTGCGCGGCGGCGAGAGCCTCGACGACACGCTCCAGCCCCACCCGGCGCGAGGCCTTCAGCAGGACGGCGTCGCCGGGCCGGAGCAGCGAGGCTACCGCGCCGGCCCCGCCCGCGTCGAGCGTCGCCACCTGCGCGGGCGCTCCCCCCCCTCCGCTCTCGCGCCAGGCGTCGGCCATGTCGGCGGCGCGCGAGCCGACGAAGACGGCGGCGTCGGCGACGCGGGCGGCAGCGCGGGCGATCTCGCGGTGGGCGTCGTCCGCGGCCGCGCCGAGTTCCAGCATCTCGCCGAGCACGACGACGCGGCGGGTTGCGTCGGCCGAGGCTCCGGCGAACGCGGCCAGGCCGGCCAGCACGGAGTCCGGGTTGGCGTTGTAGGCGTCGTTGAGCACCGTGATGCCGGCGATGCAGCGGCGCTCAAGCCTCATGCCCGGCGCGGCGAATCCCACGAACGCCTCCCGCACCGCGCCGTCCCCCACGCCGAACTCGCGCGCAACCGCGATGGCGCACGCAGCGTTCATCGCGTTGTGCCGGCCGAGCAGCGGGAGGCGGAAGCGCGAAACCTCCTGATCTCGGCGCACCCACTCATCATCTCGGGGCGGGGCCTCTGCGTCTTGGGGCGGGGCCTTTCCACGCCCCGTCTCCCACCCCTCCTCCTTTCGAACTCCGAACTCGACCCCTCCATCATTCTCGACAACGCCGACAACGCTGAGGTCGGCGCCCGCGCCGAACCCCACGCCGACGGTGCGCACGCCGCGCAGCGTCGCGACCAGCCGGGGCAGGCACGGCGCATCCTTGTTCCAGACAAGCACGCCCCCGGGCGGGACGGCGCGGGCGAGGTCGAACTTCTCCTCGGCGATCCGCTCGACGCTCCCGAACGCCTCGACGTGCGCCCGCCCGATGCTCGTGATCACGGCCACGTCCGGGCGCAGCGCATCCCCCAGCACGCCGATCTCGCCGGGCGAGTTCGTCCCCGCCTCGCAGATGACGAAGCGGTCGCCCTCGCGCACGCCGAGAAGCGTGAGCGGCACGCCGAGGGCGTTGTTGTAGGACTTGATGGAGGCCGAGCCGCGCAGCCCCCCCCCTTCGAGCACGGCCCGGATGAGTTGGGTGGTGGTGGTCTTCCCGTTTGAGCCTGTGACCGCCACGACCCGCGTCGCGCGGAAGGTCCGGCGGTAGGCCGTGCCGAGCCGCAGCAGTGCGCCCGCCGCGTCGAGGACGCGCAGCACGGGGAATCCTTCGGGGAGGCCCGGGGCGCGCGCGCAGGACGGGTCCTCGACGACGGCCATGGACGCGCCGGCCGCGGCCGCCGCGCCGAGGAAGCGGTGCCCGTCGGTGCGCTCGCCGCGGAGCGCGAAGAACACCTCGCCGGGTCGGAGGGTGCGTGTGTCGATCGAGGCCCCGAGCACACCGGCGGCACAGGCGTCCCGCCCGTGCGCGGCGGGACCATCGGGCGTCACCGCCCACTCGCCGCCGACGGCCTCGCGCACGCGCTCGAACGACCAGAACCCATCGACGCCCACACCCGCCTCCCTTCGTGCGCCCGCCCGCACGCCTCAAGCCCCAGGCCTCAAGCCCCTCTTGCGCAACTCCTCCCGCGCCACCAGGCGGTCGTCGAAGTCGATTCGCCGCACGCCGCCCGTGCCGTCCGGCAGCAACTGGTAGGTCTCGTGGCCCTTGCCGGCGACGACGATCCAGTCGCCCTCGGCGGCGCGCTCGACGGCGACGGCGATGGCGCGTCGGCGGTCAGGCTCAATGAGCACGCGGCCGGAGGCCCCCCCCTCGATGCCGGCCATGATCTCGGCGATGATGGCGTCGGGTTGCTCGCGGCGGGGGTTGTCGCTGGTGACGACGAGGGCGTCGGCGAGTTCGGCGGCGGCCGCGCCCATGCGGGGGCGCTTGGTGCGGTCGCGGTCGCCCCCGCAGCCGAAGACGACCCAGAGGCGTTCGCCGCGTTCGGCGTCGACGAGCGGGCGCACGGCGCGGAGGGCGTTGCGCAGGGCGTCGTCGGTGTGGGCGTAATCGACGAACACGCGGACGCCGTCGCCGGGCAGGTGCGCCGGCTCGAGTCGGCCGGGGGGCGGTCGGAGCGTGGAGAGCGAGCGCGCGATCGACTCGCCGGTCGCCCCGCAGGCCGCGTGGGCCGCGGCGGCGGCCTGGAGGACGTTCATGGCGTTGTGCCTGCCGACGAGGGGGACGAGGCTCTCGATCCCCCCCCATGCGCCGCTGATTCGAAGCCGCATCCCCGAAGCCGACTCCGCCAGCACCATGACCTCCGCCGCGGCGCCCCTCTCCTCTTTGGCCCTTCGGCCCTTTGGCTCTTTGGCCATTCTCCACTCCCGGCACCGCACCACGCGGGCGGCGCAGGATCGGATCATGCGTTCGTGCCACGGATCGTCGGCGTTGACGATGGCGGCGGCGTTCGGCGGCAGCGCGTCGAAGAGGCGGGCCTTGGCGGCGGCGTAGTCGTCCATCGAGCCGTGGTAGTCCTGGTGGTCGCCGGTGAGGTTGGTGAAGACGCCGGCGGCGAAGCGAAGGCCGGCGGCGCGGCGCTGGTCGAGGGCGTGGCTGGAGACTTCCATGACGGCGGCGCGGCAGCCGTTGGCCACCATGCGGGCGAGGATCGCGCTGATCTCGACGGCGGCGGGGGTGGTGAGGGAGGATTCGCGCGGGCCGGAGCCGTCGTCGGTGAAGACGGTGCCGATCTGGCCGCAGGGGACGCCCGCGCCGATGAGGAGTTGCTGGACGAGGTGGGTGGTGGTCGTCTTGCCGTTGGTGCCGGTGATGCCGATGAGCGTGAGGCGCGAGGACGGGTCGCCGTGGAATCGCTCGGCGATGCGGGCGGCGGCGAGGGGGACGTCGTCGGCGACAAGCAGGGCCGCGCCGGAGGGCGCGCCGGCGGCCTCGACGCTCCGGTCGGTGAGCACCGCGGCCGCCCCGCGCGCGACGGCATCGGCGATGAAGGCCCGGCCATCGGCGCGCGTGCCGGGGCGGGCGACGAAGAGATCGCCCGGCGTGACGCGACGCGAGTCCTCCGTGACGCCGCGAACGACGACGCCGGCGGATGCGCCCGCGGCGCGAACCCCCGTTCCCTCGATGAGCCTTCCCAACTCCATCGCCGCGCACCCACTCCCCGTCGTGCCGGTCTCGTCTCCCATTTGGCCCTTTGGCCCTTTGGCCCTTTGGCCATGTGGCCCTTTGCCCTATGGCAGCACGATCATGGCGTCGCCGTAACTGTAAAATCGGTACCCGCGCTCGACCGCCTCTACATACGCCCGCTTGAGTCGATCGACGCCGTTTTCGCCGAGTTGCGCCGCCACCATCGCCATGAGCGTCGAGCGCGGCAGGTGGAAGTTCGTCATCAGGGCGTCCACCCACCGCCACGCGTAGCCGGGCGTGATGAGCAGCCGCGTCTCGACCGCGTTCGGCACTCGGCCGGTGGGCTGGACCTCGGCGGCGTAGGCCTCCAGGGTGCGGCCGGCGGTGGTGCCGACGGCGATCACGCGTCCGCCCTCGCGCCGCGTCTGCTCCACCAGGGCGACCGTCTCGGGCGTCATCGAGCACCACTCGGCGTGCATGGAGTGCTGCTCGACGAAGTCGGTCTCGACGGCGCGGAAGGTGCCCGCGCCGACATGGAGCGTCACGCCGGCGACCCGCACGCCGCGGTCCGCGATGGAGCGGAGCAGGCCCTCGGTGAAGTGCAGCCCGGCCGTCGGCGCGGCCACGGAACCCGCGGCGTGAGGCTCGTCTTTGGCCCTTTGGCCCTTTGGCCATTTGGCTATTTGCTGCCCCTCCGCGTACACCGTCTGATACCACTCCCGATCCTCCGGCGCGTCGGTCTCCATCCCCGCCGCCCGCCGAGCGGCCAGAATGTACGGCGGCAACGGCGCCACACCCACCCGCTCCAGAACCTCCGGCGCCGTCAATCCCGCCCGGTTCTCACCTTCTTTGGCCCTTTGGCCCTTTGGCCCTTTGGCCATTT
>Ga0232065_100179_pt1 | contig 15987 bp, 5 predicted proteins | sample LAC_MetaT_9_FD_170490 | JGI IMG/M metagenome (GOLD analysis project Ga0232065, IMG submission 170490) | Metatranscriptome of anaerobic ammonium oxidizing microbial communities from anammox membrane bioreactor (MBR) in UC Berkley... | ecosystem: Engineered > Bioreactor > Anaerobic > Unclassified ... | reverse complement strand
GACAAGTTGGCGGGATCGCGCTTGCAACGGCCGGGGGGACGCTGCTAGGTTCGGCGCGTCCGAGCGGAACCCCACCCTCACGGGGAGGACGAACGATGTACGCCAAGCGTCTCATTGCCACGCTGATCCTCGCCACGTCGCTTGCTCCAACGGCGGCTGGCCAGGTCCTCCTCGTGGACGACGACTCCCTGACGGAGGTGCTCTTCGACTCTCCCACGCGTGTGCAGGACGTCCGTCCGATCCATCTGCAGCGTGGTGTAGGGATCGACGGGACGCTGTGCGAGGAGCCGCTCTTTGGGTGGGCCGTGGCGGGCAACCCATGGCCGGAGGCGTGGAATGGGCAGAACCGGTTCGGGGTGGTCCGCCTCGACACCGGCAGCTACTCCATCACAGCAGTAGACATGGCGCTCCCCGCCCGCGGGTTCAGTTGGGTGATCGGCCGCACGTACAACCCACGCCAGGAGGTGTCGTCCTACGCCCACAGCAGCGACGGCTACCAGGGCTGGAACTGGATGCAGACGTCCCAGCCGGAACTGGTGTACTTCGACAATGACGCCAACCCGGAGACCGACGAACTCGAAGACATGATCTACCTCGTGTACGGGGCGGATCGGTTCCTGGAGTTCCGCCGCGTCGGCACAGGCGAAGGAGGCACAACGCCGAGCGAGACGACGTTCCGGGGCGTCAATGGAGCGGCGGGGGCGATCGAGTACGTGGCCGGCTCGCCAGACCTGTACGTCTATCACGATCAGAACGGGACGGAGGTGGCGTTCTTCGGCGGGAACACCGCATCCGGCAGAGCCGACTGGCAGATGTGGAAGATCACGGACGCGGCCGGCAACACCGCGTACATCGGGAGCACCACCGCGACGACGGCGGTGACGAACGGATACGACGCAAGCGGGCGCATCCTCCTCGCGTTCGACACCGAGGGCAGGCGGTACACGTACACGTACGACACGGTGGGGTCGCTCACCCGGTTGGTAGAGGTGAAGGCCGAGGAAGACCCCGGTGGTGGCTGGGTCGAGGTGCAGCGCGTCGAGTACGAGTACTACCCCGACCCCGGCACATGCACGAGCAACTACGCCCACGGTGAGGAGGGCGACCTTCGACAAGTCAAGGTCGTAACCCCCGTGAGCGACGGCAGCGCTCCGGACCTCGTCGAGACCACACACTACCGGTACTGGCGGGATGAGGCCTTTGACGACACGAGCGATCCGGACGAAGGCTGCGACTACAACCCAGGAGGTCCACACCTGCTCAAGATGGTCGTGGGCACCGAAGGAGTGCGCAGGTTCGATTACCTGGACGCGACCTTCGACGACGATCACCTGACGGCGTCGGATGCCGATCTGAAGCCGTACTCGGACTTCTTCGGCACCTACCACGACGGGACCCGACGGCTGGCGACGGCCGTGTTCGACGGCGAGTGCGGGTGCGGTGGCGCGCCCAACGGCGTGTACGCCTTCACGTACGACGTCAACCCGGCGTATTCGGACAGCGCCGGGTACGACGTTGACGGCGGCTACGGGCAATGGGCGATTCGGACGGTTGTGGACGGCCCTGACGGGACGGAGTTGTACCACACGGCTGTAGCCTGGACAACGCAGTACTTCGACGAGGTCGGGCAGCCGCTCACCCGCGTCGAATCGGCGTCCGATCCGTCCGTCGCCGGCGGCAATACGTACTGGGTGACGCACGCCTACCGCGACGGTGCGGGGCGTCTGGTCGAGATCGGCTCGCCCGCGCACACCGACTCGTACACGCACGACGACAACGGTGACCCTGAGGGGTCGTTCACGCTCAAGAACACGACGAACAACCGTGACGGCCGGGTGTCCGCGTTCGCGCGGCAGTCGGGTGGCGACTACGACGGCTTTACGCTCTCCGAGGCGCACACGGACGTGTACGACGCCGCGCTGCCGAAGTACCTGCTGTGGTCGCGGACGTTCTTCCAGGACGCCACCAACGGGCTGCACGCCAAGACAGCAGGGGATTTCGAGGTCGTGCGCCCCCTCATCGCCAGCCTCTTCGAGTATCCGAACTTCGTGACCAGCGGCACGACGGGCGCCAACGAGACGCAGTTCGAGTACGAGTTCCACGCCGCTCTCGTGGTCGAGAAGCGCACCATCACCGAGCCGGCGGTGTCCACGGGATTCGCCCCGACGGGCGCGGTGTCGCGCGAGTGGTACGGGGAGGACGGCGAACTCCTGTGGGAGCAGGACGCCGAGGGCACGATCACCTACCACGGGTACGAGCGCGGGCTGGAGGTCCGGACGGTCGAGGACGCGGACACGGGGGTTCTCTCGAACGATGGGGTGACCATCCCCACTGGGTTGTCGAGTTCGGGGACGCTGCACCGTGACACGAACTTCGGTTACGACGCCCAGGGACGGCTGGTCGAGGAGGAACTGCCCAGCGGGCGGCTCGTCACCACGCACTACACGGCGCTGGCGGATCGGCGCGTCGTCGTGGTGACCGTGCCTGAACATTCAGCCGGCACACTGTACGGCCCGGCCGAGTACGAAGTGTTCAACCATGCCGGTGAGACCGAGGCGGCCGGCGTTATCGCGCTCGCGGGCGGAGATACGACCACCAGCCTTGACGACTGGATTGACGAGACCGAGGCCGACGCGATCGCCGCGGTGGTCGAGGGGCAGCTCGCGAGCCTGACCGCGTGGGTCTACTCGGGCTCGGGCCGGAAGGCCCTCGAGCAGCGCGTGTTCCACGTGATTCCCGCCGACATGAGCGGGGCGTCGGACACGAACTCGGATGTCACGCAGTACGGATACGACCACGCGGGACGACTCGAGAGAGTGCTTGACCCGACCGGCACAGAGGTGTTCCGGGCCTACACGGCGCGCGGCCAGCTCGCCAAGGTCGGTCTGCGGGCGGAGATCCGCGGAGGGGGAGCGCTCCCGGACAACCAGATCATCTGGGTCACGGAAGGTGGCCACGGCGGCGGCTCCCCCGGTGACGGCACGGGCGGACCGGGGGGCGGCGACGGCGGCGGGAGCGGCGACAGCGATGCGCCGCCTACGTCGGCCGAGTGCTACAACCTCGTGCAGCATGTGCAACAGCAGTACACAAAGGTCTACCTCAACTACCGCGACGAGGTCATGCTCGTCGAGACGCCCGACGGGCCTGCGTTCTTCTACAAGCGAGACAATCTCGGCCGCGTGACGGCTGTCGGCGTGTACGACGATCTTTCGGACATCGACAACGGAGACTGGAAGACGACCGACCCGATCGCGGAGACGACCGGCCGCCGCGCGCTCGTCGAGGCGGTCTACGACGCCCGCGGCAACCGCCATCGCGTGACGCGCCACAAGATCAGCCAGACCGGCGCGGGGACAAGCTCGGACTCGCTCGACGCCGACACGTGGTTCGACGGACTCGGCCGGCCGATCAAGGAGAAGGGCAACCAGCTTGTCAAGCGCCTGTACGACCCCCTCGGCCGCGTCCGGCGCGAGTACGTGCTGGCGAAGGACAACGACACGGCCTATGCGCACGCCCTCGACGTGGCGGGCGACGTCGTGCTGGAGGAGCGGGCCTGGGGCTACGACGTCATGGACAACGTCCTGCTTGCGCTCCGTGTCGACCGCTTCCACGACAGCACGACCACTCTGACCGGACCCCTGGACGAGAACGACGAGACCGGCGGTGACGGCGACGACCTGAAGGTGACGGCCGCGGACCTGAACGGGCGGCCGCAGATCACGGCCTTCTGGTACGACCACCTCGACCGCCTCACGGATGCGGCTGCGTACGGCACGAACGGCGGCTCCACGCTCGACCGGAACAGCCTTTCCGTTCCAGGACGTCCCACCGGCTCGTCCGTGCTGCTCACGAGCCATGAGTACGACGACGCCGGACGGCTGGTCGAGATGGTCGATCCGCTCGACCGCTCGACCGTCTGGGCCTACGACGACGCCGGGCGGGTCACGAAGGTCGTGCGCAACTATGTGGACGGCACTCCGGGCGGCGGCACGCTCGGCGACGAGGACCAGGTCACGGAGTTCGAGTACTGGACGGGCACGGACGACTACGGCACCGGGCGGCTGCGCAAGATCATCGCCAAGAATCCCGGCGAGAGCGACCAGATCACGGAGTACGTCTACGGCGTCGGCTCATCCAACGGCCCCAACGGCGAGATCGTGATGGACATCACGGCCGGGCACCTCCTGAAGAAGGTGGTCTACCCGGACAGCTCGGACCCCGACGAGGACGCGGTCTGGTTCGGCTACGACCGGGGCCTGCTCGTGAACCAGATGATCGATCAGGCGGGCAACGCCACCGTCATTCTCTACGACGAGTCCAAGCGCGAACTGGACCGCTATTTCCCCGTGATCCAGAGCGGCTTCGACACTCGCGTCGACCGCGTCGTGCGCGAGTACGACGGTCTCGGTCGGCTCAGCACCGTCACGCAGAAGAACGACACGACCGTCCTCGACCAGATCGCGCTCGAGTACGACGGCTGGGGCGAGCTCGCCGCGTTCACGCAGGATGTCAACTCCGCCATCGACGGCGACGCCTTCACCGTCGAGTACGAGCACGCCAAGCACACCGCCGGGCCGAACCTGATCCACCGCTCGAAGATGGTCTACCCCGACCTGACCGAGGTGCTGTTCGACCCTGGGAACCCGCTCAACGTCAACCACGCCGTCTCGTACTTTGCCGGCCGCTGCGACCGGGTGCGGGTGAAGGTGGGCGGCTCGCCGGTGACGGTGGCGCACTACGACTTCCTCGGCGTGGACCGGGTTGTAGGGACGACGCACTTCTTCGGCGGCGGCGACGTCCACTCGCGCCACTACGGCTCGACCAGCGGGAGTTACCCGGGGCTCGACGCCTTCAACCGGGTGGTGACGAGCCGGTGGAGCAAGGAGCGAGCGTCCGGCGCGCCGGTGGACTGGTACCTCGAAGACATCGTGTTCGACAAGAACTCGAACATCACCCGGACGGAGCACGGGTATTTCGGCCTGCTGGACGCCGCGTTCGTGATGGACGGTCTTGACCGTCTGCGCGGGATCGAGGTGGGCGACTGGACGGGGAGCGGCATCGACTCGCCGGGTCGGATGGGCGAGGTCTGGGACCTCTCGCACCTCGGGAACTGGGCGACGCACGGCCTGGACCTCGACGGCGACGGTGACTTCACCGGTTCGGGGGAGTTCGAGGACTTCCGCACGTTCAACACGGCCAACGAGCTGACGCAGCGTGCCCTGGACACGGACGGGGACACCAACCCGGACATGACCCTGACGCCGGGGCACGACGCCGTCGGCAACCTGATCGACGACGGCGACAACTACCTCTTCGTCTACGACACCCGCGGCCGTCTGACGCTGGTGACCGACCGCGACGAGCCGCCGAACACGGTGGCGGAGTTCCGGTACAACGGCCTCGGCTACCTGATCGGCGAGCACGTGGACTTCGACGCCAGCGGCGAGGTGGACGGAGACGATCCCTGGCGCTGGTTCGTGTATGATGAGCGTTGGCGTGTGATCGCGGCGTACCGGGGGACGGACGAGGCCGTCGAGTCGGACGCGAAGGAGCGGTACGTGTACCACGCGGCGGGGTACAGGTCGTCGGGGTCGTACATCGACGACCTGGTGCTGCGCGACCGCGACGCGGTGCAGCCCGAGGCCGACCCGGCGAACACGGACCCGGCCGAGACGTGGCTGTTCGAGAGCGACGGCGTGCTCGAGGAGCGGGTCTTCATCTGCCAGAACTGGCGTGCGGACGTGGTGCTGGTGGTCGATTCGTCCGGCGCGGCGGTGCAGCGGGCGTGGTACACGGCCTACGGCGTGCCGACGGGGGCCGACCGGGCCGACCTGAACGGCGACGGCGTGGTGGACTCGGCGGACGCGTCGGTGTTCAGCGCGTGGCACGTGGCGAGCGACGTCCGGGCCGACTGGAACCTGGACGGCACGGTCAACAGCACGGACACGATCGCGTACCTGAACGCGTACAACTCGGCGGCGACGCTGGGCGGGCGCGGCGTGCTGTCGTCGGCCGCGCTGGACCTGCGCGTGGGCTACGCCGGCTACCGCTGGGACGGCTTCACCGGCCGCTACCACGTGCGGCACAGGGTCTACGAGCCGTACCTGGGGATGTGGCAGAGCAGGGATCCGATCGGATACGATGGGAGCACGCTGAACCTCTACGAATACGCAAACAGCAACCCACAGGCTTGGTTGGATCCTTGGGGGCTTATAGGGTTATGCGTGGCGTGTGCCCAGGAGGGAACTCAGCCGGAGAAGAAGAAGCAGAAGCCGTGGACTGGACCTGGTGATCCTCCGAATAAGGATGACTGGGAAGACCCCATTAGGGACATTCTAGATGATCCGTTGTCGCCCAATCCGATCGATCAGCGCAGAATTACAAAGAAAGAGCTAGATGACGTGAAGAAAGACATCAAAGATCTCGCAACACCCAACTACACTTCCCCTATCGCGACAGCGTTGCGTTGCATCAAGGTCTGGACGCGAGACCTCTTTCGAAAGAAAAAAGACAAAGAAGACGATTCAAAGAAATGAGTACAATTTCGGCATCTAAAATGGCGTGCAGCGAGCGAAGTCATCCATCCATGCCGCGGCCCACCGGCTACCTTTTCATCGCATGGCTAATGACGCTAACTTATTGTCATGCAGCACTAAGCATGGCCACTCATATATACGCAAAGAGATTCGCCCCACCCATCGCGTTTGGCCTTTGGGGGGCATTGTCGACGTCAAGTGGAGGACAATCAGAAGTGTCCACGGCTACTACTTTAGAAACCGAGCGACCCGCAGAGGTAATGCTCGATAAACAAAAGGATTGCATTGTCACCGTTTGGAGCGCTGGAATTGACTCGAAGACTATGGTATTAAAACGCAATCGAGCGAGAGGCGTCCTTGTCAAGGATCTCGGCATAGTTACGGTTGAGCACGTAGTTCACGGAATGACTGAAATCAACGTTGAGTTTTTTGATGGCAAGCGGCATTTGCCACATCATGTTGCGTCATTAGACGTTGGGCTGGACCTGCTTGCATTGGCGTTTCCTGGCGCAAGCGATAACGGCTATGAAATTAGGTCGGATCCACTGCATCTTGGTGATGCATTGCATTTCTTTGTTTCCAGGCCAGAGGATGATGTTGACAAAGCCCCGGTTACGATTAGCAGCCGAGTCGAACGGATTTCGACCATCATCGGTGTTGGCGATGTATACCTGATTGCATTCTCGGACGGCGAGGCGGTTAGCGGTTCGCCCGCATTTGATGACCAAGGCTTCGTTGTCGGCGTTATTGGAGGCACATTGGGAAGTGATGCCATATATGTGATACGCGTTCAGCCATCCACAATACACGATGATCAATGGATACAATGGGCCGATTACGCGACGAACCCGAGGGTTGGCTTAGCCAAAGCCCGGGCGATGAGATCCGAGAGTATGCAGCACAGATCATTTGGAAGATTGCAAGACGCGCGCGATCAATTAAATGAAATCATGAAGATCGCACCTGATTATATCCTGGCGAAGGCAACCGCGGCAGATATAGATCTTAGGCTGGGACATGTCCGAGAAGCGGAAGAGCTTTACACGCAGGTTTCCGCTAACCTATCGTTTGCGCCTAGTGTTTGGTGGTGGCTAGCGAGATCTCGGGAACACCTTGGGAACTTTGAAGGAGCAATTGAAGCATATGATGAGTTCCTGTCGCTCGAGCGGCTTGTATCGGAGCCGGAACAATCTGAGGCGCAATATCGGTTAGGTTGTGCCATGATTGCCGTCGGACGTATTCAAGAAGGCACTACGGCTTTGTCTAGAATAGCGGGGGCTTCAGAATACAGCGCGGGGTTACGGGCAATCTGCGAAAAGTTGCTTGTGCTGAAGGAATATGAAGCAGTTTTGCAAATCGCTCATGCCATGCCAGACATGAAGGGTGGGACGCTCGCAGTGCGTGCTATGGCTCGTCAAGGGCAACTGAAAGAAGCAGTTACTCTGTTGAGGGAGACGCGGGATTTCCAGGGGAGCCCCATTGATGAGAACTTGGCGTGGGCCGTAGTGCTACTCGATTGCGAGATGTACGAGGAGTCGTTAGAGCGAGCTCGACTCGCTGTCGAGCACGACGAGGACAATCCTGAGGTATGGTATGTCCTGGGTAGGACCTTGGAGAGAACAAGCAAGCACAAGCAAGCGGCTGCCGCGTTTCATCGCGCTCTTGAAATACAACCGGAGTACTTTCAAGCTTGGTGGCGGGTTGGCTATGTGCTGTTGGAGCAAGGTGACCGCGTCGCTGCTGTAAGCAGTTTGTCGCGCGCATTTGAACTGCGCCCTGATCAAGCTTGGCTTGCACGAGTGTTGTGTGATCTTCATTTGCAGGACGGGAAGTGCGATACTGCTCTCGCCGTTGCGAGCATGCACGCGGATGCGTGTGCTCGCAGCGCCAGTGCGTTGTTGATTCTTGGTGATGTGCTGATTAAATGCGATGAACCAAGGAGGGCTGTCCAGATGCTTGAGGAGGCGCGGACCAAAGGGGAACATGCAGTGCCTGTTCTTGCTGGTTTAGTTCGCGCATTGCGTGACTGTGGACGTGAGGAAGAAGCCGATCGTGTAGAGGAAGAGTTGCGTCGTCTGGCTCACAATCGAGAGATTGATTGTGATGATATGATGAAGTTGAAGAGTGATTTCTGAAATAACCGTCCTATGCAAATACTCGAGCAGGCGATCCATGCGGTGTTTCCGGCGCAGTCTTCGCTCACGCGGCCTTCCAGTAGTAGTGCTTCAGGACGCCGCCGAGCCGCTCCTCGCACCGGATACGGCCAAACTGGATCGGTCCGGCGCGGATCGAGGGTCGTTCTCCCAACGGCGTGGCGAACCCGAGCGACGAGTGCGGGCGTCGGCGGTTGTGGTAGTCGATGTACTCGTCCAGGAGATGATCCAGATGCCGGGTCCCGAGCACGACGAAGTGATCGAGGCACTCGGTCTGGATGCTCTGGATGAGCCGCTCGACGTGGGCGTTGAGGTTCGGCGAGCGGTGCGGAAGCTGCACGGACTTGATGCCGGCCTCGGCGAGTGCTTTGCCGAATGCACCGTCACCTGCGGCGAACTTGCCGTCGCGGTCGCGGAGCAAGAGCCTGGGCTTGGACATGTCCCTGGGCAGCGAGGCGACGAACCGCCGGATCACCTCTTCGCACCAGGCCGCGTCGGGATTCGTAGTGCTTGTCGATACGTGAGCCCGGCGGGTCCTAGGGTGCACGAACACCAGCGCGAACGCGTACTTCAGGCCCGTGGCCGTCAGCACGCGGAGGGTCAGGAAGTCGCAGGCCCACAGGGTCTTGGCGTGCGCCTTCAGGAACTGGTCCCACGTCCGCTCGCCGCGGGCCGGGCCGGTCGGCAGCCCTGCCTGCTTCAGGACGTTGACGACCGTGGATCGGGAGACGCCGCCGATTCCGAGCTTCTTGAGTTCGCCGAGAATCCGCACGTAGCCGAACCCGGTCTCCCGCGCGATCCGCAGCACGATCGTCCTGACCTGCTCGGGCGTGCGCGGGCGGCCCGGCCTGGGGGCGGGTGCCTTCCGTTGCTTCGGCCGCTTACCGGCCTGGCGCACCCACTTCAGGAATGTCTCGGGCCTGACGATCGAGACCAGGGACCTGATGGCCGTACCGAGCGGCTTTCCGAGCCGGACCAGCCGCGCTCGCTCCTGCGGCGTGACCCTGACCTGGCCGGCGATCTTCGACCGAAGGACCTCGTTCTCCGCTTTCAGGTACTGGACTTGCCGGTGGAGCTCGTCCCGCCCGGACCCGGCCAGGATCGTGAGCAGGCGGCGGATTGGGTTTGGCATCGCGGCATTGTCGCCGATCGGTGGACCCGGTGCGCGGCTGGCCGGCGATGGAACCTGGTACGTCCATGTCCGTCGGCTGTCGTCAGCCCGTCCGGACCGCGCCGGAACGGCATCGCTGCGCTCTCGGCCTGTTCACCAGCGGGTCGATGGTTCTTCTACCGCCGCTTGGTTAGCGCATCGAGAGCGCGGGATGGAGTATTTGCACACCGGCCCCAGTCCGAACGGCGGGCGGCATCCGCCGCGTGCCGAGCCCCGCGGCGGACGCCTGTGACCCGCCGACCGCGTTCTTGGTAGCGCCAAGCCTGTTAACCGGCCGAACGAAGCCGAAATGGTGGCATCGGACCAGAGAGAACCGTTTGAACCCGTTCCGATCGGGGAGCTTTCGAGGCCGCCGCGGAATCGCGGCGGCGTTTTGGTTGACGGGTTGGACCCTCGCGGAGCCCCTCCGGCCATCGGCGGGCCAAGCGACGCAAAGCCCGGTCCTGGCGGGGTTTACGGCGCCCGAGGCCACTTGTCAGCCGCGCCCGCCGCGCTCTCGATCTTGAAGCCGAATCTCGGGGTCCGACGGCAACCCCGACGGTTGCTCTCGCCCCACCGGCGGCAAGCGTTGCTGAAAGGGACACGGATCGTCCTCGTCGGCGGTGAGCCCAATGCTCCCGCATCTGAGAAACTCGCAGAAGCATTCGGCCTGACGGATGTGGAGTGGGTTTCCCTGACGGAGCATGGCTCTGGTGTGCCCATGCGGGCACCAATTGAGAGTCCACAGACCTCGCTGGTGGCGGTGATCCGACGGACTCTGCGGACATGACGGCGGACGATCGCATGGAAGAGCTCGCGAGCATCCTTGCACGCGGCATCCTGCGCCTGCATGGGCGATCCTGCGTGAACAGGCCGCCGTCGCGGAACCTCGAAGAATCCTCGCCGACATGCCTTGAACTGTCCGCACCTCCTCGCCCTGATGGCGTCGCCGGTTAACGGCGAGAGAAAGGAGGCGATGCGTGGCGTTGAACGTCGGCCAGATGGTGAGCGAACTGCGGCGCATGACCGTGACGGAACTGCGGCGGAAGTACGCCGAGGTCTTCGGCGAGCAGACACGCTCGTACCACAAGGACTACCTCATCCGGCGATAAAGTCCTGAATCATGCGCACTTTGACAAGGAGGGGTCTCCCGCTGGAAGGTGGTGTTGTGGAAGCACTTACCTGACAGACGGGAGAGCCCAATGGAGAGCGTAGCGAGCGGAGCGGCGGCGGCAAGGGACGTGGCGGGCGAGGGGCGTCGTGAGGCCCTGGCCGGTGCGATCGTGGTGGACACGGGGCAGGTGCGGGGCCACCTGGACGGGGTGGTGCGTGAGGCGGTGCAGGAGACGCTGAACCGGCTGCTGGACGAGGAGGCGGACCGGGTGTGCCGGGCGCAGCGGTACGAGCGTTCGCCGGACCGTCAGGACACGCGGTCGGGGAGTTACGAGCGCAAGCTGCGGACGAAGGCGGGCGAGGTGACGCTGAAGGTGCCGCGGCTGCGGCGGCTGCCGCTGGAGACGGCCATCATCGAGCGGTACAAGCGTCGGGAGTCGTCGGTGGAGGAGGCGTTGATCGAGATGTACCTGGCGGGCGTGTCGATGCGTCGGGTCGAGGACATCACCGAGGCGTTGTGGGGGGTGCGGACCAGCGCCAGCACGGTGAGCACGATGGCGCAGAAGGTGTACGGGCAGATCGAGGCGTGGCGGAGCCGGCCGATCGAGGGCGAGCACCCCTACGTGTACCTCGACGGCATCTGGCTCAAGCGGAGCTGGGGCGGGGAGGTGAAGAGCGTCGCGGTGCTCATCGCCATCGGCGTGGACGCCGACGGCTACCGCGAGGTGCTGGCGGTCGCCGAGGGGACGAAGGAGGACGCCGAGTCGTGGCGGAACTTCCTGCGGAGCCTGAAGGAGCGGGGCCTGGCCGGCGTGCGTCTGTTCGTGAGCGACAAGTGCCTGGGCCTGGTCGAGGCGTTGGGCGAGTTCTACCCCGGGTCGTCGTGGCAGCGGTGCGTGGTGCACTGGTACCGCAACGTGATGACGGCGGCGCCTTCGGGGAAGGTCAGGGAGGTGATGGCGATGCTCAAGGCGGTGCACGCGCAGGAGGACCGCGAGGCGGCGGAGGCCAAGGCCGCGCAGGTCGTGGAGAAGCTGGGGTCGATGCGTCTGGGGGCGGCGGCGAAGATCGTGCGTGAGGGCGTGCCGGAGACGCTGTCGTACACGGCGTTCCCGCGTGAGCACTGGCGGAGCCTGCGGACGAACAACCCGCTGGAGCGGCTCAACCGGGAGGTGCGGCGGCGAACGCGGGTGGTGGGCGCCTTCCCCGACGGGCAATCGGCGTTGATGCTGGTGGCGGCCCGCCTGCGGCACACGGCGGGGACCAGGTGGGGCCTGCGTCGGTATATGGACATGAGCCGCCTGCGCGAGATGGACCGGGCGCGGGCGGAGGAGACGACAACGGCAGGGACGCCGGCAGCAACACCTTCCTCGGGAGACCCCCTCACCAAATGTGCGCAACTTGACGGACACTACCTGTGCGCAAGATTCAGGACGTCTTCTAGCATTTAATCGCCCCAGCTGCGGCTTGGCAGTTCTACATGAACATCGAGAACGGCAAGAGCATCGGACCACTCAGCGGAGGTAAAAAAAAGTAGAACTCCGTCGGTGTTTGTATCCAGAATGAAAAAGCGGTAACCACCCGTTGTAGTGGCCCGCGGATTATGGATAGTTCCGTACACAATCGCGCCGTGTACATCAAACCGATCTACTTCTGTTTGCCAAGATAAAAAGGCCGGCGGAACTAGTATTGTATTCGATCCCGTCTTGTAGATTACTAGCCGTCCGCCGAACTCACTAGATACCATGTAGCCCTGGGGCAGAACGGATTGCTGGCCACAAGCGGAAACAAATAGCAAAATACAAGCGAAAGCGATACCTACTATCGGCGCGCAAATCGTTTCTCGCTTCCGCTCGCTTGGTTGAATCGGCGAGATGCTTGCTGTCACTGGTCGGCCTCGCACAGCGGCAGGGCTTTCTTCATGTAACCGGAGTCACTCGCAGATCTCCAGAATGTGTACGAAATATCGTAGGGCGTGCCTCCGAACTGGAAGATCTGCCAACTAGGGTTCACTTGAAGATACTGTCCCCACGGCGGGTATCTCCTTCTGATGTATGTATTGATGAACTCGGCGAGGTCGGCTGGATCTTGGAATCTGTCTCGCATCTCAAATTCGAAGTTACAAACGACACCCCAAGTCGGCAGGCCCATGGTGCCGGGGCTACAATCCGCGACTTGGCCACACGTTGCACGCCAATGCAGTTGATGGCCTCCGATTGAAAAGAGCCAATCTACGTACCAAAAATATGTCAGGGCGCCAATCGCGCCGCCCCAGGTACCATCCAATGCCGTGTCCAGTTCGGCCAAGAGCGGCGCTATGAAACTGCTTGTTGAAATGCCTGTGTTTCCAACACTGAGCCCGCTTCGTTCAAGACGCTTGATCTGGGAACTACATGAACAATCGAGAGACGCGAGCATGGCGATCGCACTCGCGCTTGCCTCTATCATTACGGAATCGATGATGTTGTTGACCTTGGCTTGAACAGCTGGATGGCTCTCGTATGCAAGCCCTAGTCCAATCGCACCCAAATTAACGACGGTGCCTCCGCCATTATAGAAATGATTCACGAAATGCCAGTTACTCCATGCCAGGCCAAACGGATCGAGACCCAGCATGGGGGTGCTTTCTACGTACTCGTACAGGCTCATCCCATCGACGTACCCGAGGGGATCGCGCCTGTTCCACCGCCCGAGTTCGCTGAGGAGGACGCGGTGGCGCACGTGGTAGACGGACTCTCTGCCGTTGGCGCCGGTGAGGACGGGGTCGATCTCGTAGCCTGCGTAGGCCTTCCTGTTCGCTCCGCCTGCGCGTGAGAAGCCGTAGCCGAGGACGCCGTAGCCGAGGGCCACGTCCGCGTTGTAGGAGTTGAGGTAGGCGATGGGATCCTGGGAGTTGAGGGTGCCGTCGAGGTTCCAGTCGGCGAAGGGGTGGGTGCCGGAGCCGGAGTTGTACAGCGTGACGAACAGGCTCGAATCGGCCGAGTCCACCACGCCGTCGGCGGTGAGGTCGGCCTTGCTGATGCCGAAGGGGACGCCGTAGGGGTCGTAGCGGACCTGCTGGAGCATGTGGCCCGCGCTGCTGAACAGCGCCACCACGTCCGCACGCCAGTTCTGGCAGTAGTACACCCGCTCTTCGAGCGTCCCGTCGGCCTCCTCGTGCCAGGCCGTGTTGGCGTCCCGGTCGCGCAGCACCACCGCGTCAATGTACGAACTCGCCCCGTGCCCGTCAAGCCCCGCGTTGTGATGGACGTAGACTTCCTTCGGGTCCTCGTCCTCGGCCCGGAAGACCGCCACGATCCGCCACGACTCGTCATAACAGAACCAGAACCACGGGTCGTCACCGTCCACCACCCCGTCGGGGTCGCCGGTCGTGCCGTCGTCCGTCACGTCCGAGTGCCGGCCGGTGCGGAACCCCAGCCCGTTGTAGCGGTACTCGGCCACCAGGTCGTCGGTGTCCCGGTTGACGACACGCCGCAGACGCCCGAAGGCGTCGTACTCGTAGGTGTAGTGACGGCCGTCGTCGGTGAGGTGGCCCGCCTTGTCGTAGACCAGCGTCTCGTCGTCGTTCGTGTCCGAGTCGAGGTCGCGGGCGAGCAGCTCGTTCACCAGGTTGAACGTGTTGGTCTCGTCGAGGCCCCCAGCATCCACAAAGTCGCCGTTCAGAGATCAGCTGTGTGGGCAGAAAAGGTGCCGAGCACGAAGTCATCGAAACGCCAGTGCTATCGTCGCGACCAGCGTCCAAAAAACAAGACCGGCTCCGAGTGCAACGAGCTCGCACTCAAGGCATCGCCGCCGGAACCAGCCAATGAGCGTGGCACAGAACAGAACTCCGATCAGAATGCCGGTTAGTACAAGCAATACCGAGACAAGTAGCCCATGAGCCACATCGTCTAGGATCAGAAGGAGGATAGAGATAACAGACGGAGACCAAAAAATCCCGATTACGGCTGCGGCGATGATGACCCGGCGAATCACCAACTTAAAGCCGCGTTCCGCACTTGCGGCTCGCATCCACGTTCGTTCCAACTGCTTGGCTATTATAGGACAGGATAACCGCATCGCATCCATTCTCCGGTGCCACGCCATCTTCTCTGCGCCACAGCGCCACGAGAGTTGCGCTTCGATGCCCTTGATGACAGCATTCGTTCAACACTTATCTTGATTCTGACATTCATTGGCCCACACGCGCCGACTCAATCCAAGGCCTCAGGCGGAACAAACTCTCCGCAGAGTAGACCGGGGTATTCTAGGCAGTATTTTTTGCTGTCTACGCTCGGCACGTTGGGCGGAGTCGGGCACGCCCCCGGGGTATTGTTGTTGCTACTGCTGAGGCCGCCACCGACGGAACCACTGGAAGCAGTGAATCCGGCTACGGTGCCGCCAAATGTGGGCTGCCACGGAACGCGGGGACGCAGCTGATCGATGATCCTTGGAATGACCTGAGGTGCTGTCGTAACGATGCAGCAAGCGCAGGCCGCCAGCTTGGACAGACTAATCACAGCATCAAATCCGCTCAGACAATCACGAATGCCATCCAGTTTCTTTTGTGTTCCTTTCTGCCTCATGGCATCCAGAATGCACGCCAATGTGTCAAGACCTGTTACCTTTCCGATCCAGCAGATAAGGCAACTCATCCAGTCGGAACACCCGACACACGCCTGGCTCGTGATGTCATTGATGAGATCCAAGATGCCGAGCACGCCGCATGCCACACAGCAGACAGCCTGCACTATCAGCCGCCCATCAGGGTCTACCGTGATTATCGGCATGCTGCGCACGTACTCGTACAGGCTCATCCCATCCACGTACCCCAACGGATCGCGCCGCGTCCACCGCCCCACCTCCGCGTCGTAGACCCTGTGCCGCACGTGGTAGAGCCACCGCTCGGCCCCCTCGAACGTCGGGTCGAACTCGTAGCCCGCGTAGCCGCGCCGGTTGTTCACGGCCGCAGACGACAGCACGCCGCGGCCCAGCGTCTGGTACGCCCCCGTGATCGAGTGCGCGTACACCGCGTCGTTCGAGTCCACGTCGCCGT
>Ga0232065_100177_pt1 | contig 16165 bp, 11 predicted proteins | sample LAC_MetaT_9_FD_170490 | JGI IMG/M metagenome (GOLD analysis project Ga0232065, IMG submission 170490) | Metatranscriptome of anaerobic ammonium oxidizing microbial communities from anammox membrane bioreactor (MBR) in UC Berkley... | ecosystem: Engineered > Bioreactor > Anaerobic > Unclassified ... | reverse complement strand
GATAACTGGTCTCATTATGGTGGGTTTCATGTTTTCTGCCCTTATCGTTTGGGCTATTTGATTTTCTGGTCTGTTGATTCGACACTAGCAAGCAATGTAACCGCTAAGTCTTTTTTGTTTAAAAGCACCGGAAGTGCTTTTTTTAAGGTCTAAGATGGCTTACAGAGTTCTTATTGCTGATGATGAAGAACGCATGCGAAGAGTGCTTGCTATGGTTTTCCAGGATATGGGGGATGTCAAGGTTGTAACCACTAGTAATAGTGCTACAACCTTGGACTACCTAGAAAAAGAACGTTTTCATCTTCTCATAACGGATCTTAAGGTTCAGGAAATGGGAAGACTTGAGTTCCTCAAAGCAATCAAATCCAAAGCGCCTGACATACCTATTATTGTCCTTACTGCCTACGGTTCTGTAGTTTCTGCAATAGATGTTATGAAAGAGGGTGTCTTCGATTACCTAGCGACACCATTCGATAATGATATTCTCAAGTTAGCAGTCAAAAGGGCATTAAAAATGAGTTCCTTGACGATTGAAAATAAATATTTGCGTCAAGAACTTGAATCTCAATACAACTTTGGAAATATTATTGGTAATTCACCACAGGTAGTGGAAGCATTGCGATTGGTTGGTGAGGTATCTAAAACAGATTCTACCGTCTTGATAACAGGTGAAAGTGGCACAGGGAAAGAATTAATTGCACGTGCCATTCACTATAATAGTAACAGGGCGTGCGGACCACTCATAGTTTTAAATTGTGCTGCAATACCTGAAAATTTACTCGAAAGTGAATTATTTGGTTATGAAAGAGGTGCCTTCACCAGCGCAGAAAAGACGAAAAAGGGACGTTTTGAATTGGCTGCTGGGGGTACTTTTTTCATGGATGAAATATCGGAAATGAGCATGGCGGTTCAAGCAAAAGTGTTACGTGTCATCGAAACTAAAGAGTTAGAACGGCTGGGAGGGACAGAAACTTTAAAAGTTGACGTTAGGATTATATGCGCAACGAATAAAAATCTGGTCGATTTGGTGAAATCGGAGAAATTCAGAGAGGATTTATATTATCGGATAAGCGTCTTTCCTATCACTTTAACCCCGTTAAGAGAACGAAGAGAAGATATCATTCCTCTGTGCAAACACTTCTTAAAACGTTTTTCAACCAAAATGGGAAAAGCACCAATATCATTGAGTAAAGAAGTGGAAAAATTATTTGTGATGCATAAATGGGAAGGTAACATACGTGAATTGCAGAATGTTATTGAACGTGCAGTAATTCTCTGTAAAGGAAATTTAATAACATCTGAGCACTTACTGACTTCAATAGTTAAAAACTCCTATTCGATTGAGAAAAGCAAACCGCAAACTACGGATAAAGTGGTTTCTTTTAATCTTCCTCCGGCTGGGCTATCATTAGATGCCTTGGAAAAAGAATTAGTTACACAAGCACTTGAAAAAAGTAAAAATAATAAGACAAAGGCTGCAAAATTATTAGGGTTAACGAGAGGTACCTTTAGATATCGATTGCAGAAGTATGGTTTAACGAATTAGTAATGGTAAATATCAGCCATTCTGGTAGAAGTTAATTAATGAATAGTTGTTATAAAATTTACAGAAAGCTTATGTAATATGCCTTGCACAAAATGGTTATAACAATTATTCTGTTTTGTATGTTTTTGGTATGATTTATGCCTCCTATCTTTTTTATATGTGACAGTAATTTTAAACCAAAATTATAAAAAATGAAAGGAGGTGAAGAGGGTTATGAAGAGAAGCATATTTCTGATTGCTGGTATTTTTAGTTTGGTCTTTTTTTTGATTTCATCTGTTTTTGCCGTTTGGGATAAACCTTGTGATAAAAAACAAATATTTGAAGCATTTTGGTGCGACGCCTGCAAAGACGTTAGAGAATTTAACGAATGTGCCGAGATAGGATATATTTGGGACTTTGAAAAACATCGTACTGCAGGTGATAAAACTCACACAGATTTACCTACTTGTTGGGCATGTCAAAAGATTGCTTACAGTTGTATCAATACGAATTGTAAGAAATATGGTGTGTGTTTACCAGCTCCTGGTGCTTGTGATGAATGTGGAGATGACATTACCAGTAAAAAAATTTGGGCTAGAGTTCTATTTAAGTGTCCTAAATGTGGTAAGGAGAGTCCAGAGGCGGGAAAGGGTTTTTCAACTATAAAGGGACGGTATGCACCGCAGATTGAAAAAGCCGGAGATTGCGAGACATGTAGTGTACCTTTAGAAATTATTTGTACAAAATCAGGCACTTGTCCGCATGTTAGCAAGTAATTGTGTTTTATAACGTACTGAAGGTCTTGGTTAACAGAATTAGGAGGGAAGGAAGAGCGATGAAAGGAAGAGGATGGATAGGAGCGGTGGTATTGGGGTTTGTGATGGCGGGAGGTGGAGTAGCGAGTGGTGGTTTTATCCAGGGGACGCATGTGAAGACAGATATGCCGTCGCCGTTTTTTATTACAACGTCTCCCGATGGGGGAATGTTGTATATATGTAATCAGTCTGGCCACAGTGTGACATTTGTGGATGCGAAGACGCAGAAGGTGGTAGGCGAGGTGGCGGTTGGAGTACAGCCTGAGGCGGCAGCGCCCACGCCAGATAATGCGTTTTTGTATGTATGTAACGCTGAGAGCGATAGCGTATCGATAATTGATATGGCGCGGAAGCAGGTAGTCAAGGAGATCAAGGTAGGTGACTGGCCAAGCGGGGTAAAGATTTCGAAGGACGGGAAGACCGCGTACGTTGCATGTTCCGGTTGTATGTGGAACACGATAGATGTAATCGATACGGGAAGGATGGAGAAAATCAGGTCGATATACACGAGTGATTACGGTCCAAGGACATTGGACATGTCTCCTGACGGGAAGACGATAGCGGTAGTTTGTGACACGGTAGGTTCCATAAACAGGAGTGTAAACTTCATCGATCTTGCAACCGGGAAGGTAACGGAGAAGAGGGTGATCCGGGATAGTTCCAACCTGAGGGATATTGTGTATACGCCGGATGGTCAGTATGTGGTGGTGACCTACCAGAGCCCGAAGAACTGGTTGCCGGTATGCGAGGCAGAGAATGGTGAGGTATTTACGAACAACATCGCGGTGTTGGAGACCAAGCCGGGTGGAAAAGTGGCGAGGTTGCCGTTGGACGATCTCAACAACTACAGTGGTGATCCCTATGGGTTGGCGATGGATCCGAAGGGCAGGTATTTGTACATTGGGATAAGAGGGATGCATCGGGTGACAATACTGGACATGAACAAAGTGTTGGGCGTAGTGAGAGGAAATTCCCAGGAAGAACTTGATTATTTGAGGGATGACCTGGGGTTGGCAAGGGATTACTTGGTGGCCAGGGTTCCGACAGGTCTTGGGCCAAGTTCAGTATGCTTGTCTCCGGACGGAAAGATTTGTTATGCAGCCAACTATTTTTCCAACAATGTGTCAGTAATAAGGACGCCGGTGGATTAACAGGTAAAGATGTAATTGAGTGGGTTTGTAACAGGAGTATATCTAAGGTATAGGAGGATAAGACAAGATGAAGACGAGTATGAAAATTGGTTTGATTGCAGCCCTTGGTATAGCAGGGGTGGTGACGACCGGGGAGATAATGGCTGGTACACCGCAGGTGATAGCAACAATCCAGACGGGTCCTGAGTGGGAGCCTCTTCCAAGGGGTGAGCCGTTAACGGTGCCTGAGGTACATTACCGGGTAAAACACTCACCGTTTAAGAGTGAGTTGGTGAGGTACGGGCAGTTTATATTCAATGACGCATCATGGGGATTGCAGGGTGAGTATTCATGCGCCAGTTGTCATTACGAGAGGGGACAGACAACGGGGTTAATTTGGGACTTGGGAGACGAAGGATGGGGAAGCTGGAAGAATGTGAAGTACATTCGCGGCGGAAGGTATTTGCCTCCGTTCAGGCATGAGGGGTTTACGGGTCATCCGGATGAGATCGTAGGCGCCACGAGTGCGTTGGACAGGGTGTGCGGAAGAGACCCGGGGTTCGTGTTCAGGAGTGAGAACTTTTCACCGGAGAGGCTGGATGCGCTGATTTGTTACATCAGGGCGTTGGAATTTACAGGAAGCCCGTTCAGGACTGCGGATGGTGGATTGTCAGAAGCGCAGAAGAGGGGCGAGAAGATATTTAACGATCCTAAGGTAGGATGTGCGGAGTGCCATCCTGGTGATGCAATGGATCCGAAGGCATTGTTTAGCGATGCGCAGACCCATGATGTGGGGACGGGTCGTGTTGGAGTAAAGGGTTTCAGGTCAACGCCTGGCAAGGTGTTTAACATAAAGGCGTTGGAGGCGGGCGAGGATCCTTATGGTGAAGAGAGCGATACGCCGATCATTGGGTTGGACCTGGTGAAGGAATTTGATACGCCGACCCTGAGAGACATTTATGCGTCAGGGACATATTTTCATGACGGTAGTGCCAGGACGTTGATAGACACGATCAACAACACAGTAAATGAGAAGGACATGCATGGAAGGACGTCTCACCTGAGTCAGCAGGATTTGCAGGATTTGGTAGAATTCCTGAAGGCGCTGTAAGATTGTGATGTTGGTGGTCGGGTAATTGAATTGAGTGGAATATATTTTAAGAGTAAGTGAAAGGAGAAGGCCAACAAATGAGTAAGAGGATAATAGGAGGGGTAATGGTATCGGCGTTGATAGCCGGTGCGTTGGTCTGTGGGGATATCTTTGCGTCGGGCAATCAGGTGCTAACAGGCGGTTCGAAGCAGGGAAAGGCCTTATGGACGGATTATAGTGGGATGTCAAAGGAGATACAGGGTCCAGTGGATGTGGTATTATTTACCCAGTCACCGAGGACGGCAAAAGGGGATCCTTATCAGAACTATCCGCATTATGTGTCAGAGGGGAGCAGGATTGTTTCCTATAATTTAAAGACGAAGGAAATAAAGGTATTGACCAATGATTTTGCATCAGCCTTTGATCCGTGCACGTACTGGGATGGAAAGAAGTTTGCTTTTGCCGGAATCCACAAGAAGGGCGGCGGATGCCAGATATGGGAGATGAACATTGATGGCAGTGGTGTAAGGCAGATGACCGATTATAAGGGCACGTGCCGTAGCCCGATCTATTATGCGGCTGGCAGTATAGAAGAAGGCAAAGGTCGCATCATATGGCGTGATCGGTATTTTGAGGGAGACTGGAAGGAGAGGGGCACGGTTGACAAAACGGGGTTCATCATTTTTGCCGGCTCACCGGATGGCGTGATGGACGAGTTCCACAATCCGTATGCGTACAATCTTTTCCGGTTGGATACGCAGGGCGGGCATGTAATGGAGAGAATAACCGGTCACGTACTTTCGGGAATAGAGTTTCCAAACCTGAATACTACGATCGATCAGATCACGTACAACGTAAGTTCGAACTACGATCCTACGTTAACGCCGGATGGAAACATCCTGTTTTCCAGCGTTCAGGCCAATGGCAGCAGGGCAGAGGGAAAAGGCCGGGTATTATTGGAAGTGGATAACTGGGATGGCGCATATCCAAGGGCAATTTATGGTAACTGTCCCGATGAAATTGGCGGTGCATGCGGCAGGTCTCAGGCCAAGATCACCTTTGGGGATAGGAAGTTGGTGTTTGTAGAATCACCGTACATGAACTGGGGGGTTGGTCAACTGGCAGCAGTCAGTTGGGATGCTCCTTATAACAAGACCTACGAAAGGTTGACGAAGGATGACGGTGGTTTGTACAGGAGCCCGTATCCTCTTCCGGATGACAGGATGTTGGTGTCATACGCAGAGAGGGGAGATTTTGGTATCTACTGGTTTGATTGCAAGAATGGCAAGGCAGGAGAATTGGTATACAATGATCCAGAGTGGAATGAACATCAGCCAGCTCCGGTGTATGTAAAGTACAGGCCGAGGTGGATCAACACCTTTACAGCAGGAAAGAACTTTGGCGTAACGGTGGTGACGTATCAGCCGTTTGATATGGTGAAGGTTGAGGGATATCCACATTCCTGGGGTACGTGGAATTGCTTTGACACGACGTTAACAGATACAGAGATAGGCCCGTATCCAAGCCAGAGGACAAAGGTGATGAAACCTGGTGATGTGAAAGCTGTGAGGATTGTTGAAGGAGTACAGTGCGTTGAGCCAGATGCGAGCAGGTTCAGGGCTGGAGCAGGGAGTCATCTCCTGGGTGGATGCAGGTCGAGCAGCAACTCGGGTACAGCATTCCAGCAGAGGAGGATCATTGGATATCAGAGAGTAGAGGATGATGGTTCTGTGGTAACGTCTCAGACAGCAGATACACCATACTACATCCAGATTTTGGATGACAAGGGGATGGCAGTGCAGAGCGGATTGTCCTGGGCGTATTTGCGGCCATATCATGGCAGGATTTGCGGTGGATGTCATGATGGTTCATATAGAGGCAGGGCGTATCAGAATACCCATGCGAAATCATTGTACAACTGGTGGTATGATGACAGGAGCCACTATGATTCACCCTTTGCCTTTGCATACCTGAAGTTTGACAGGAATGGTTCCTATCAGGGAGTAAAGCATGGAGATGATGTGGTGGTACCGTCAGACGTGTACTATGGAGGTCCGTCAGGAACGACATCTCAGCCGGTGGAAGGTTTAACGGATGAGAAGAGGAGGACGGTGGATTTCCGCAGGGATCTGCAGCCGATCATTGATGCGAAGTGTGCGAATTGTCACAATGCGAGCAATCCGCCTGATTTAAGTGGCGGTGGAGAGTTGGTGGCAGTTGACGGCTTAGCTGCATTCAGTCGTGCATACAACAGCTTGCTTGAGTCTCAGAGGGGTAAGGATACGAATCTGGGAGGCAAGTACATCAATCCATCGTCGGCAATCAACAGCTTGCTGATTTGGAGGTTGTATGAGACGCCGCTGAGTCAATTTGCGCCGAGAGAGAATGTATTCCCGGTTGAAGGAAGGGTAATGCATGATAAATTCCTCACGCAGGATGAGAGATACCTGTTTGTAGAGTGGGCAGATATTGGGGCGCAGTGGGACAACATCCAGGGTCCTGATTTCTATCCTGGGTATCATTCAAGATAATATCTGAGAGAAGTCCCCGGGTTTGCTGAAGGGGACGAAAAGTCAGAAACTTGAGCTATTACGAAGAGCTGGGTTATGTGGGTCATTCACCGCTGCCCAGCTCTTTGTGTTTGATTTTTTTAGCGACTATCGTTGCATAATTGTAATATTTTTTCATGCAAAGTTAAACAAAATGTGCTTGACAGGATTGATTTTAAAAGTATAATGACAAAGCTTTGTATTGTTGATGTATTGCGTCTGATTTCAATGTATTATAAAAGAAGATAAGATAGGAAGGGGGGTGGTTTTTACAAGCAAAGAAATTTTATTGTATGTGCGGTTACCTAAGGTTTTTGTGAGAAGAATTAGGTAATAATTGTAGATTATAAAAGGCATAGGCTAAGAAAGAAAGGAGATGTTGTAATGCTTGATATTTTGAAAAAACCATTGTCCAGAATTGCATTTGCTATTACTGGAATATCGCTATTGGCGTGTACAATGGGTAATGGTATTGCGAAGGCGGAAGGTCCTACATTTCAGGATGTAGCATCGCAAGTGTTTGGTCAGGCAGTTGGGCCAGATAATGACGGTACGCTGTATGTGTTTGGATTGACGGCAAAGTATACTCAGCCTAAATATGTTGATGGAAGAGGGCCATATAAATCATTCTTGAAGTTCTTACCTTCAATACGTTGGTATGACCCGGAGCATTATTGGACACCAGGTAGTCAAAATGAAGGTGTGTTTAAAAATGAAGAGTGCGTCTTATGCCATACGGTTCAGACTCCTACCATTGTGAAGGATTGGAAGAAAAGTGCTCATGGAAACTTGGAGATGAGAAGAGGGCTTGGTGTAAAAGGAAAAGATGGGAAGCCTGTAGAAGGTACGGTTGGTTGTGATGCATGTCATGGTAACGACCACCAGAAGCTTTTTATGCCAACTTATAAAAATTGTGGTGAGTGTCATCCAAAAGAGACCGCGGAGCACAGGGCTGGCGGCTTGGGTTCTCATACACACGCTTACACTGTAAACGTTTTGGAGTTTTCATGGCATGTCGGAAAACCTGCCGAAGAGGTTGCGGGTTGTGCAGAATGTCATGCAATTGTTGAAAATAGATGTGACGGTTGTCATACAAGGCACGTGTTCAGCCCTGCAGAAGCCAGAAAGCCAACTGCTTGCAGATTCTGCCATATGGGTATCGACCACGACGAATGGGCAATGTATAATACATCCATTCACGGATGTTTGTATGAAGCTGAATCGGCGACCATGGATTGGAGTAAGCCTTCGAAGAAAGGCAACTACAGAGTTCCAACGTGTGCATATTGTCATATGCAGGATGGAAACCACAACCCACAACAGTTTGGAACCATCTATAGTGATATGGGCATGTTCCAGGTTGACCGTGGAGCGCCAAGACACAAGGCAAAAAGAGATGCATGGATAAAGAAGTGCCAGGACTGTCATTCACCAAGATTTGCTGCTGACAAGTTAGCAGAGATGGATGCAGGCGTTAATTTGAGCTTCACGAAATGGAGAGAGGCAGCCGCAGTTATTGTTGGTTGTTTCCTTGATGGTGTTGTCGATCCAATGCCAGAAGGTTCACCACCTGATTGGTATGGTCACTATACATTTAGTTTGTTGCCAGGCGGAGATCCGAGGTTCTATGCTACGTCGAACCTTGAGCGTTTGGGTCTTGAAATGATTTGCTACCTTACCGGTAACGTATACAAAGCCTACGCTCACATGTCAATGTATAACCAGACATATGGAAACGGAAGCGCCTTTGAGCAGGATAGGAAGTTAATTGAAATCAAGACTGAGGCCGCTAAGCTGAGAAGGTTTGCTGCAATTGAGAAGAAGATTGGCTTAGAGCACAAATCTGAAGCGTTTTGGCAGCATGGTGAATACCTGGATTTGTTACCAGGATGGATAAGAAAACCAGGCGACGTAGATGTTGAATGGTTCAAGAGGACTGATATTCCTCACCGTGCAAATGCAGATGCTGGTGTTGAGGTACATCATCACTAAGCAGTAATCTGATAAAATCAGATTGTAGAGTAATTAAAAAGGTTTTAAACGATGAGGGTAGCAGAAAAGTAATTTGCTACCCTCATTGTGTTAATAAATTCAATGATGGAATGAATTGATAGATGGGTTTTATGAAAAGGCGGTAATGCCCTATGGTAACGACAATGGCGCAATCTAAAATGCAGGGATGTGGTGGTATATCAGGAAAAACGATCTTGCCTGACAAGACAGGTCATTTCGGACGTTTTGGCGGAAAGTTTGTTCCCGAAACGATAATGCCGGCTTTGGACCAACTGGAGAAGGCATATTTGGAAGCAAAAGGAGATCCGTCTTTTAATGCGGAATTGGATTATTATTTACGGGAATATGTGGGACGCCCCTCGACTCTCTATTATGCAGAGAGACTAACGAAAAAGCTGAATGGCGCAAAGATTTATTTAAAAAGAGAAGATCTGAACCATACCGGCGCACACAAAATTAACAACACCATCGGACAAATATTACTTGCAATAAGAATGGGCAAGAAGCGCATTATTGCAGAAACAGGAGCCGGTCAACACGGTGTTGCCACTGCAACGGCTGCTGCTATGTTTGGAATTGATTGTGAAGTGTATATGGGAGAAGAAGACATAAGGCGGCAAGCATTGAATGTCTTCAGAATGAAGCTTCTTGGGGCGAAAGTAGTACCTGTTTCCAGTGGCTCAAGAACTTTAAAAGATGCAACAAACGAAGCACTCAGGGACTGGATGGCTTCGGTAAGGGATACCCACTATATCATAGGTTCCGTAGTTGGTCCGCATCCTTATCCGATGATAGTTCGTGATTTTCAGGTGATAATTGGTAAGGAGGTTCGGAAGCAAATACTGGAAAAAGAACGGAGGTTGCCTGATTACCTCATTGCCTGTGTCGGTGGTGGGAGTAATTCAATGGGATTGTTCCATCCCTTCATTGAAGATAGAGAGGTAAATATGATTGGAGTTGAGGCTGGTGGACTTGGTATAGAGATTGGTCAGCATGCTTCGACACTCACGAGTGGGGAAATAGGTATTTTACATGGAAGCTCTAGTTATGTTCTGCAGGATGAGGATGGGCAAACATTGCCAGTTCATTCAATATCCGCCGGATTGGACTATCCTGGTGTCGGTCCAGAGCATAGTTATTTAAAAGATATTGGAAGGGCCAAATATGTTTCGATCACGGACGACGAGGCCGTAAATGCCTTTCAGGAATGCGCGAGATTGGAAGGAATCATTCCTGCACTGGAAGCTGCTCATGCCATAGCTTATACGATAAAGTTTGCTCCAAAACTTAGCAAGGACAAGATAATTGTTTTATGTCTATCGGGAAGCGGTGATAAAGACTCATTTGAAGTTGCGAAAAAACTCGGGTACAAAATTTAAGAATGACAATTGCGGTTGCAGTGGTACTTTAAAATACCTTTTCGAGTAATAGATTTCCATGAACAGGATTGACAGAAAGTTCCAAGAATTAAAAATAGAGAAAAAACCTGCCTTCATACCCTTTATTACTGCGGGAGATCCGGAGTTGCGAACTACGAGGGAATTAATTCTCGAATTTGAAAAAAGAGGGGCTGATATTATTGAACTCGGCATTCCTTTCTCCGATCCCATTGCAGATGGCCCTATTATACAAGCTTCGTATTACCGGGCTCTCATGAGGGGTTCCAAGGTTGCGCATGTCTTTGATATGGTTACAGAAGTTCGTAAGAAAACAGAAATCCCTATCGTCTCCATGGTATCCTATAGTACTGTATTCAAAAAAGGATACCAGAATTTTATTGAAAGTTCTCTTAAGGCTGGTTTAGATGGTCTAACCATTCCTGATCTACCGGTGGAAGAAAATCATGAGTTGTTTGAAATAGCAAAGAAGAACGATTTTAAAATTGTGTGTTTTGTTGCACCGACGACATCTGACCATCGTATGGCCATGATTGCACAACAGGCTCAGGGTTTTTTGTATTATATTTCCGTAGTAGGCATAACAGGAGTAAGAGATAAATTGCCGGATGATATCGTTCAAAATATTAAGAAACTGAAACAGATGACGAAGATACCGATTGCTGTTGGTTTTGGTGTATCGACGTCAGATCATGCAAAAATGATCAGTACTGTTGCTGATGGAGTGATCGTAGGTAGCGCTATCATGCGCGAAATTGAAAAATATGAGAAAGAACCTACAGAGAAATTAATAAAATGTGTAGGTGACTTTGTAGGGCAGTTGATTTCAGGGACAAACGGATAATTTTTATGAATATACGTTTTATAGAATAAAATTTTTTAAATCATAGAGCCAAATAATTAACTTTTTTATATTGACTTAACCATGAGATTAAGTATAATTAAAAGACTAAAAAATAGGTCATTAAAAATTTATGTAAATTAAAATACCGTTAAGTGAGATTAAACGTTGAATATTATTCTAGAAAGGGGGGGAGCAAAAAAGTATAGTTTAATATTAATGTGTTATGGAACGCAATCGAATGACGATTGTGGCGTATGGGCACTGAGAAAGGAGGAGAATTTAAAGTATCATGCATAAATTTTTGAAATTAACATTAGCGTCGGCATTACTAGGTTGTGGAGCGATGGGGGTGGTTGGCAACCTGATGACGAAAGAAGCAAAGGCCGTAGAAATCATCACCCACTGGGTACCACACGAGGTCTATGGACAGATAGGCGAACCAGATAATAACGGTAAGGTATTCTTTTCAGGCTTGGGTGCAAAATATATGGGATACCCTAAGCACGAGAATCCGCCAGCGTATCCTGGAAAATATAGTAAGTTCTGGAGGACATTACCTGCTTATCGTTATTACATCCCGGACTATATGTACAACAGGGATGAGGTAAGACCTTCCAACCCGATTAAGGGTACGTTCCAGTTAGAGCAGTGTATTGCCTGCCATTCAGTTATGACCCCTGGAATCGTAAGGGATTACAAGAAGAGCGCCCATTCAAGGGCTGAACCAAGCCCAACCGGTTGTGATACCTGCCATGGCAACAATCATCAGAAGCTGACCATGCCGTCATCAAAGGCATGCGGAACGAGCGAATGCCACGAGACACAGTACAGTGAGCAGGGTCAGGGCGGTATCGGTTCACACGCTTCCTGTTCGAGCTTTGCCCAGGTAGAGTGCGCCTGGTCAATTGAAAGACCACCGGGAGACACGGCTGGTTGCACATTCTGTCATACAAGCCCGGAAGAAAGGTGCAGCACTTGCCACCAGAGGCATCAGTTTGATCCAAAGGTTGCAAGAAAGTCAGAACAGTGCAAGACGTGTCATTGGGGTAAGGATCACAGGGACTGGGAGGCATATGATATTGGTCTCCATGGTACGGTGTATCAGATAAACAAGTGGGATCCAAAACAGTTTGACTGGACGAAGAAGTTGGCCGATGCAGACTATGTTGGTCCAACCTGCCAGTACTGCCATATGAGGGGTGGTCATCATAACGTACAGAGGTTTGGCACGGTGTATACCAGTATGGGTATGTCTATGGCGGATCGTGGCGCTCCAATCTGGAAAGAGAAGAGAGACCGTTGGGCATCCGTGTGCGACGATTGTCATTCACCAAGATTTGCCAGGGAAAACCTGCAGGCAATGGATGAAGCCGTTAAGGATGCTGGTTTGAAGTATCGCGAAACATTTCAAGTGGCTGCAGATCTTGTCAAGGATGGTGTTGCGGACCCAATGCCAAAGGATCTGTGCCCTGACTGGTCAGGTCAGCACGTATGGAGTTTGAAGATCGGCGCTTATCATGATGATCCGGCGTTTGGAGGTAAGGCTGGTGAATCTGGCGAGTTCAGGATGTCGAACGTTTCAGATATAGAAAGGCTGTGCTTTGAGAGTGTTGGATATTTCCAGACATACATCTTTAAGGGTATGGCGCATGGTTCGTGGAACGATGCCACCTACAACGATGGTTCATTCGGTATGGATCGTTGGCTGGTTAATATAAAACAGGACGCTACTCAGGCAAGGAGGCTTGCTGCTCTGGAGAAGAAGGTTGGCGTCACTTGGGTTCCGGAAAGCTACTGGAAAACTGGCGAATGGCTTGATCAGTTGACCGGTCCGTACATTGTGAAGAATCATCCTGGCAAGACCATATTCGATCTGTGTCCTGATCCAGGTTGGTTGGATACGCATCATGCTCCTGCTGAAGAAGTTGAGTACATCAACAGGAAGATAAAGGAACTCGGATGGGCGACTCAGGAACATGGCGGTCATCACTAATCTGTAGTAGCTTTGTAGTACAATAAATAGTTATAATCTAAAAAGAAGCTGTGCGACGTTTGCACAGCTTCTTTTTTTTATACAAGAAAGTTGAATTTGAAGAATTTTTAAATATACTTAGTAAGCCAAAATTTTGGTCAATATATTTTTATTAATCTTGAGTGGAGATGGTTATGAATTTATATAAATACACGATTTTTTTAATATTGCTGGTAATTTTTTGTTTACCTCTTGGTTGTGAGAAGGGGAAACGCCATCTTGAACTTGCCAACAGTCTGACGAAAGAAAATAAATTGGATGAGGCGTTGGCCGAATATACAAAAGCTATTGAAGCAAATGCAAATCTTGCTGAGGCGTATTATGGCAGGGGAAATGTTTATCTGGAGCAAGAAAAACTGGAAGATGCGGCTACTGATTATAGAAAGGCGATTGACATTAATCCCAAATATATTGATGCCCACAAAAAATTAGCAGAAACTTTTATAAAGATCGGTGCTCCAGATGATGAATTTCAAAAGCGTTTTAAGGCAATCGAAAGCGACCCTGATAATCCACTAACATATGTGGAACTTGGTGTTTTCTATCACAAATTACAACAGGAAATAGATGCCATTGATCAATACAAAATGGCATTGGAGCTCGACCCGAAAAACCCGTATATCATGTTTAACCTGGGTGTTGGTTATTTGGATATGGGTTTATATGAGGATGCTGAAACCATATTTAGACAGACTGTTGAAATAGACTCTGCCTACGATAACGCGCATTACAACCTTGCTATCGCCTTGCACAAACAGGGGAAGGTTGATGAAGCAATAAAAGAACTCAATAAAACATTAGAGATAAATCCAAAATATTCTAATGCGTATGTTGTGTATGGTTTGATTAGCCTTAATGAAAAGAAATTTGACGAGGCTATTGCACACTATAATAAGGCAATGGAGATAAATCCGGATAATCTTGATGCCCGTTATCAAAGGGCGATTGTCTTTGCATTGCAGAAGAGATATGACGATGCGTTGGCAGAGAATATGGCAGTGTTGGAAAAGAACCCCAAATATGTCAATGCAGCATATAATATAGGCGTAATTTACCACAGGACAGATCGCCTTGACAAGGCCATTGAATGGTATGATAAAATAACTAAAAAGATCGATCCTCTTTATGAAGACGCTTATTACAACAGGGCTCAAATCTATTCACAAAAGGGGGATCACAGCAAGGCCTATAGTGATTTCATCTCGTATTCATACATTACTAAGTGGAGGACGGGAAAGGACCCGGCCGTAGTTTATAAACAAGACGAGATCAAGGAGATGTTCCTACAATCAGTGCCCGTGTTGAAAGGCCAGGAGAAAGATAGGGAAATGGAATTAAAATCAAATTAACATGTTAAAGCAAATATTAATTGCGGGGATTATTCTTATTGTATTGTTCCATCATTATGGGTATGCAAAGGAACCATCGTTGGCTGGTGATAATTGTTTTGACGATGGCCGATGGAGTGACGCTATCTATGAATATAAAAAACTTCTTGAAAAAAATAAGAATCAGCCGGAGATTTTTTTCAAACTGGGAAACGCTTATTACAAAAAAGGAGACATGGAAAAGGCTATAGAGGCATTTACCGCTGCCACTCAACTCAAACCTGATTTTTTGGATGCATACCAAAAATTGTCCGAGGTTAGTATGCAGATTGCAGTGCCCGAGAATGAAATAAAAGTTTGTTTGAAAGAAGTGCAAAAAAATCCGAATAGCGCAGATGCTCATTTTCGATTGGGAGTATCTTATTACAAATGTAACATCTTTATGGATGCAAAAAGAGAGTATGAGATAGCGGTTGGGCTTGATCCTAAAAAGACGGAGGCATATTTTAATCTGGGAGTCTTGTATCAAGACCTCAATACATACGACAAGGCGGAAGAGATGTACAAAAAGGCAATAGGAATATCACAAAGCTATGATAAAGCACACTTTAACCTAGGGATTGTTTATTATCAAACGGGGCGTTTGGAAGAATCTGCTTCCGAGTATAAACAAGTTATTAGTGTAAACCCAGATTATGCAGACGCATATGTCAATTTGTCGCTTGTTTATTTTATAAAAAGCTTTTATTTTGACGCCATTGAGTCATTGAAAAAAGCATTGCCTCTGGGATCGGCTCCTGAGAAGATTCATTATTTTTGTGGAAATATTTACAATAAGACGGATAAAAAAATGATGCAATTGCGGAATACAAGAAGGCAATAAAAATCAATTCTAAAATGATTGCGCCCCGCTATAATTTGGGGCTTATTTATTTAGAGAAGAAAATGGTAGATGAGGCCATTGAAGAATTTACCAGGGCGATTGTTCTAGACCACGACTATGCAAATGCCTATTTAAACCGTTGCAAGGCCTACGAATTGAAAGACGACCTGAGTAATGCTCAAAGTTGACTATAATTCTTATCAACATGCCAAAGCAGCCTTTGCACGGGTCTATAAAGAAGAGATCAGATCCCCTTTTTATGCAGGGTCAAATTCTGCAGAATAAACGTAAACGGGACACAATGGACAATGGTTATTCACGTGTGCTTTTAGTTACATCTTACGGCTTTTCCGATTCTTTGATAACTTTATTTGTGTCCGGTTTATAATCTTTTGCACATCGGAAGCCGATGCTCTTGTTTCTGTCTTCTGGTTTACCGAATATGCGTACAGCGCATCGCATTTTGTAGGCATATGGAGCAAATAATGACCCTCCCTTGATGATTCTCAAGCCTGTGCTTATTTCCGGGCCTTTGGGATTTACGCTTGGGCTGTTATG
>Ga0232065_100170_pt1 | contig 16739 bp, 14 predicted proteins | sample LAC_MetaT_9_FD_170490 | JGI IMG/M metagenome (GOLD analysis project Ga0232065, IMG submission 170490) | Metatranscriptome of anaerobic ammonium oxidizing microbial communities from anammox membrane bioreactor (MBR) in UC Berkley... | ecosystem: Engineered > Bioreactor > Anaerobic > Unclassified ... | reverse complement strand
GGGATAGGTAGCGGGGAAAGACCTACTACCTACTACTTGCTACGACAAACTATGAACATCCTCGTTGAAAAAAACAACGGCGTCACACACATCACGTTAAATCGGCCGCCGCTCAATGTGCTGGATATTGCGACGATGCGCGAGCTCACGACCGCGTTGTGCGACGCGGACGCGGATACGTCGAGTCGCGTCGTCGTGCTTGGCGCGCAAGGGAAATTTTTCTCGGCGGGCGTGGACATTGCGGACCACACGGCGGAACGCGTGACGGAAATGCTGACGGTCTTTCATAATCTGATTCACGTGCTGTGGTCGCTCGAACCGCCCGTCGTTGCCGCCGTACAAGGCAGCGCGCTGGGCGGCGGAATGGAACTCGCGTTCGCGTGCGATTTCATCGTCGCCAGCGACAAAGCAAAATTCGCGCAGCCCGAAATCCAAGTCGGCGTCTTTCCGCCCATCGCCGCGCTCGCGCTCCCGCGTTTACTGCCGCGCAAAAAAGCGTTCGAATTATTGTTGACCGGCGACGCCATTGACGCGGCGACGGCGGAACGGTTGGGGCTGGTGAACGTTGTCGCCGCCGCCGCCGATTTTGAAAACGCGTTAAATAATTTTGTCGCGCGCTTGAATAAATTGAGCGGCGCGGTTTTGCGCCTGACGAAACGCGCCGCGCTGATTCCGCTGCACGGCGAAAACGAACATGCGCTGCGTGAAATCGAAGCGCTGTATTTGAACGAATTGATGAAAACGGCTGACGCGCAAGAGGGTCTCGCGGCTTTTATGGAAAAACGCGCGGCAGTGTGGACAGATAAATGATGCGGCCTGACCAACGACGCGGGCGCCGATTCATCCGCCCATCGTCTTTCGTCAGCCATTTTATGGGAGGTAACGATGCAAGTGCTTGATCCGTGGCAAGATAAACCGCTCAGTGAAATAATGTACTATGTGCGCGAGTTGGTCGAAGACCCCGAATTCGTGCCGGTGAAACGCTGGCGCGCGGCGGGCGGCAAAGTGTTGGGCCATTTCCAAGTGTACTTTCCCGAAGAAATCGCGCACGCGGCGGGCATGTTGCCGGTCAAAGTGCGCGGCGCGCCGGTCGAAGGGCGGCAAGCCGATTCGCGCTTTGGTTCGTATCTGTGTTCCATCATCAAAAGTTCGCTCGAACTCGCGTTGACGAATCGGCTCGAACTCGACATGTTTGTATCGCATCCCATCTGCGATGTCGCGCGCAATCTGGCGGGCGTGTGGGGCCGCAATCTGCCGTACCCTTCGCAAATTTTGTACCTGCCCCAAAACGCGAACTCGGCTTGGTCGGCGCAGTATTTGCGCGATGAATATGCGCGCGTCAAGCAAGACATCGAAGCGGTGACGGGCGTCACGATAACGGACGCGGCGCTGCGAAATTCTATCGCGGTGTTTAACGAGAATCGCCGCCTGCTGCGCGAACTGTACGACATCAAACGCACGGCGCCGTGGCTTTTGAGCGTGGACGAAGCGTACGTGCTGGTCTCGCTCGGCGGCATGATTCCGCGCGAGGAACACAATGAACTGCTCACAGCGGTAATTCCGCAAATCAAAGCGCGCAACGCCAAAAAGCAAGACAAGATTCGCGTCGTCTTTGACGGCGGTTTTTGCGAACAGCCCCCGCTCGATTTATTGCGCGTCATCGCGCAATCGTGCTATGTCGTGGACGACGATTTGCTCATCGGCTTGCGCTGGATTTTAGAGGATGTCAAAAGCGAAGGCGACCCGCTCTTTAATCTTGCAGACGCGTATTTGAACGCCTCTTCATACAGTCCCGTCCAGCATGACCTTCGCAAACCCAAAGAGAAAATGCTCGTGCAGCGCATTCGTCACGCCAACGCCGAAGCCGCCATCATTACCGCCGCGAAAATGTGCGAACCCGGTTTGGACGAGCAGGTCGCGTATTCCAAAGAACTCGACGAATTGAACATCCCGTATTTCATCAGCGAGTTTGAGGAAAGAATGACGAGCTTTGACCACATGCAAATGCAACTCGAGACGTTCGTGGAGAATGTATTGTTCGAGTGAACAGGGAAACAGGGACCAGGTAGACAGGAAACACGGCAACGGGCAATACCTGCCCGCCGCTTGACCTGTTCACCTCTTTACCAAAAATCATCATGAGTACAGAAACTAACGGTCACGAAATCGTCGGACGCGGCGCCAAAGACGGCGGACGTTTATTCCGCGAATGGTTCGAAGCGTTGAGTCAGGCGACCGAACGCGGCGACCAAGTCGCGTATGTGTTTGTCATGGGCAGTATTTCCGAAATTTTGCGCGCGTTCGATTTTCAGGTTTCCTTCCCGGAAATCAATTCGCTGCAAACGGCGGTGCGTCGCGTGGCGCACGAATATCTCAACACCGCCGAAGATTACGGTTACTCGCCTGATATTTGCGGCTATGTCAAAGCCGACGTCGGGATGCAGCTGCGCGGCGGCGAACATCCGATGGGCCGCATCCCGCGCCCCAATCTCGCCGTGTTGACGAACGCGTGCAACACCTATTTGAAATGGGCGGAAATTTGGGAGCGCATGTATCACATTCCCACCTTTACGGTGGATATTCCCGGCGGACGCAGCGCCGGGTACGGCGCGAACGAAACCTCCGGCGATTTCACGCGCGACCGCCAATACGTACAGTATCAATTGCAAGAGCTCATCTCTCTGTGCGAACAAATCAGCGGCCAAAAATTCGACATTGACAAGCTGCGTATGCAAATGCAGTACACGAACGATATGGCAAAGGCGTACAAGCGCGTTTTGGAATTGAATCAAAACACGCCCGCGACGTTCAACGCGTTGAGCGAAGGCACGATTTATCTCGGCGTCGCCAACGGTTTGCGCGGCAGCGTCGAGGGCAGCCGATATTTCCAAGACCTCGTACAAGAGATGGAATATAAAGTCGCCAACAATATCGGCACGCTGCCCGAAGAAAAATATCGGCTGGTCTTTGTCGGCGTGCCGTGCTATCCCATCTTTCGCCGTTTCTATGAATTGTTCGCGGATTGGGGCGGCGTCTTTATCGGCTCGACGTACTTGTGGTTCGCGGCGGGCGGGCTGGAACTCGGCTATGAATATGACTTGAACAATCCGCTCGAAAGTCTGGCGGAAGGCACCATGCTCAGCGTCCGCAACGCGATGGATTCGATGTTTTTCCAAGACCGCGCGCTGGTCAATATGCTCGACCCGTTTCGCGTGGACGGCATCGTCTATCATCCCATCAAAAGCTGCCGCACCGTTTCGACGGGGCTCGCCGACAATCGCCGCGCGGTGATGGAAGCGCGCGACGTGATGACGCTCTTTATCGAATCGGACATGATGGACAAGCGCGTCGTTTCCGAAGCGCAAATGAAAAATCGCATTGACGCGTTCTTTGAAGGTTTGGCGACGCGCAAATTGCGAATGAGCAATCAGTAATCAGAAATCAGACATCAGTCAGCAGTAACCAGTTCTCTGTATCGCATTGACCATACGCGAAAACTGAACGCTGCGCACTGCACAAAGAGGAACGACTATGGCATACTCAGCCGGGGTAGATGTTGGCTCGACGCAAACCAAAGCCGTGGTAATCAACGAAGACGGCGAAATCGTCGGGCGCACGATTATTGATACGGGCGCCAACGTAGTCACCGCCGCCGAAAGATCGTTCTTGGCGGCCTTGGCGCAAGGCGGCATTGACGAAGAACAAGTCGAATATGTCGTCGGCACGGGATACGGCCGCTACAAAGTCACATTCGGCGATACGCAAATCACCGAAATCAGCTGTCACGCGCGCGGCGCGGTCCACATGTTCCCCAATACGCGCACCGTGTTGGACATGGGCGGCCAAGACACCAAAGCGATTCGCGTGCAGCCGAACGGCGAAGTGCTGGACTTTTGCATGAATGATAAATGCGCGGCAGGCACGGGACGCTTTTTGCAATCCGCCGCCGCGGCGCTCGAAATTCCGTTAGCCGAACTCGGCGTCGTCGCGCTGCGCGCGGAAAAAGCGGTGCCGATTAGCACGACTTGCACAGTCTTTGCCGAATCCGAAGTCTTGTCGTGGCTGGGCAAAGGCAAGAAAATCGAAGATATTTTGTTGGGCGTGCATCGCTCGATTGCAACGCGCTCGATTGGGCTTTTGAAACGCGTCGGCATTGAAGACCAAATCTCTTTTACCGGCGGCGTGACGCGCAATCAAGGGATGGTGCATGTCTTGAGCGAAGCGCTCGGTACGACTTTGAACGTGAGCGAGGAATCGCATTATATGGGCGCCTTGGGCGCGGCGCTCTTTGCCATGGATCGCATCAAGAGCAGCCGCGAACCCGTTCGCGCCAAGGAGGTTGCCGTATGATTACCGCAGGCATTGATGTCGGCTCGACCTATACCAAAGCCGTGCTGCTCGACGGCGACGGCAAATTGCTCGGCAAGGGCATTATCAACACCGGCTTTCGCCTCGCCGAAGCGGCAGCCAGCGCGTATCAAGACGCCTTGAACGAAGCGAACATTTCGCAAGACGATGTTTCGTATATCGTCAGCACCGGCTATGGACGTTTCCAAGTGCCGTTCCGCGATGTCCAGGTGACCGACCTCTCCGCGCAAGCGCGCGGCGCGTGTTATTTTTTCCCGGACACCAAAACGGTTTTGGATGTCGGCGGGCAAACGATGAAGGCGAGCCGTTTGCATGAAGGCGGCAAAGTGCGCTCGTTCCGTCTCAACGACAAATGCGCCGCCGGCACAGGCGCGTTCTTGGAAAAGACCGCGCGTTACATGGGCTATCGCATCGAAGAAATTGGGCCCCTGATTTCAACGTCCAAAGATGCGGTGACGATTTCGAGCGTGTGCGCGGTCTTTGCCGAATCCGAAGTCATCAATCACGTTTCCTCCGGTTCGACGCCCGCCGACATTATGCACGGCGCGATTGTTTCGCTCGTGGATCGTTCGGTGCAATTGATGAAGCGCGTGCAAATGGAACCTGAATTTACGCTCGTCGGCGGCATCCTCCGTTTTGAAACAATGGGCCGCGTCGTGCAAAACAAACTCAAAGCGTCGGTCAATGTCCCGCCCGACGATTGGGCGCAGTACACGGGCGCCGTCGGCGCGGCGGTGATGGCGCAGCGCCGTTTGAAAAAAATCAAGAGCGGCAACGGTAACGGCAAAGGCGAACGCGAGTTTGAAGTCGTTTCGGAAGAAGTCGTGGACGCCTAAGCAATTCGCACCCCATGAACACTGTTTCTTTTGGTCTCACGCCGCGCACAAAAAGCGAAGCCGAGCTGTTCGCCGATGGATGGACGCGCCGCTTTGTCGGCGGGCCCCCGCGGCTGAACGAAATGATTCAGATGTATCGCGAGCTCGGCTTTGACGTGTGGCTTGAACCGCAAACGCAAGAAGAATTTGCCGAAGAGTGCGCCGACTGTACGTTGGCGTTAATGCTATTTCGCGTGATTTATACGAAACCATTGAAACAGTGAGCAGGTAGCAAGTAGCAAGGTTCTGAACCTGCCACCTACTACCTGCTACTTACTACCTGCTACCTGATGCTTACACAACATGGCTATCAACATTGATTTGAATGGACGCGTGGCGATTGTGACGGGCGCGGGGCGCGGGATTGGCTGCGAGACCGCGCAGTTGCTCTCACGCGCCGGCGCGCGCGTAGTGATTGCCGACATTGACGCGGCGGGCGCGACGGCGGCAGCCGAACAAATTCGCGCGTTCGGCGGCGAAGCGCTTGGCGTGCGTACCGACGTGACGAATCCCGACGACGCGCGCGCGTTGGCGCACGCCGCGCGCGACAACTTTGGACGCATTGACATTCTCGTCAACAATGCCGCGCGTTGGACGACCAAATTGTTCAAAGACATGACGCCCGAAGATTACGACGCGAATTTGCGCGTAACGCTGTATGGCACGCTCAACGTTTCGCGCGCCGTCCTCGACGCAATGACGGAACAAAAATATGGGCGCATCGTGAATTTGATTTCCGACGCGGGCCGCATCGGCGAACCCTATTTGACCGTGTACTCGGCGGCAAAGGGCGGCGTCGCCGCGTTCACCAAAGCGCTGGCAAAAGAAGTCGGACGCTACAACATTACCGTCAACGGCATCGCGCCGGGCATCACGCACACGCCGGGCGCGCAAGAATTTATTCAAGGCGCGGGCGGCGAAGAAAAATTGGCAAAGGCGTATCCGCTCCGTCGGCTCGCGCAGCCCAGCGACATTGCCAACGTGATTTTATTTCTCGCGTCGGACATGTCCGCGTACATGACCGGGCAGATTTTTAGCGCGAGCGGCGGTTATACAACTTTAGGTTAACGTTTTCAATGCACAGCGCGCAGTGAGCGACGCCAAACGTTCGAGCCGCCGCGAGCTGCCAGCTGTCAATTATCAGACATGAAAATCACAGACGCCCTCAAAGGCGAACACGGCGTTTTTTACGCACAGTTTGATTTGTTGGAAAAGACCAGCGCGACGACCGATTTAGCAAAGATTCAAGCGCAAGGCGCAATGCTCGCGGCGGGATTGGTGCCGCACGCGCAAATCGAGAACGAAATCCTCTTTCCCGCTATGGAACGGATTTTGGGCGAGGACGGACCTACGCAAGTGTTTCGGATGGAACACGAACAAATCGAGGGCTGGCTCGCGCAATTGCAAGAGGTTCGCGCCATGCTCCAGGCGCACGATGAAATCGAAGCCGCGTTCGCCAAATTGCCGCAGACGCAAGATGTGGCGCAAGCGCAGCGTTTGGCGGAAGACGCGATTCATCTCGCGCGCGAACACTTTGGCAAAGAAGAAGTCATGCTCTTTCCGATGGCGGAAAGTATGCTCGAAGAGCGTGCATTGGAAAATTTGGGCGCCGAATGGGCGCAGCGGCGCGGCGTAGTTTTGCAAAGCTGACGCGCCAGGCAATGCTGGACCAAAGCCGCGATTTTTTCGGCTTTGGATGAATCAAATTGAGGAATGTTATGGCAACAACCAAAGTTCCCGAATACTGTTATCAATGTGTGGCGGGTCCCGATTTGTTGAATGTGTGCGTCGAGGACGGCGTGGCGACGCGCGTCGAACCAAATTGGGAATTCGGCGACATTCATCCGGCGGCGGGACGCGTATGCGTGAAAGCATACGGGCTGATTCAAAAAACATACAACCCGTATCGCGTCAAAAAACCGATGATTCGCACGAATCCGCGCAAAGACAAGGACGCCGACCCGCAGTGGAAAGAAGTTTCGTGGGATGAGGCGCTCGACCTTATCGCGGAAAAATTGCTCGCAGTCAAAGCCAAAGGCGTGCGCGACGAAAACGGTTATCCGCGTCTCGCGGTTACGTTCGGTTCGGGCGGCATCGCGCCCGCCTACACCGGCGCGTTCCCCGCGTTTCTTTCGACGTGGGGCCCGATTGATTTCGGCATCGGCAGCGGACAGGGCGTCAAGTGTTATCACTCGGAACACCTGTACGGCGAATTTTGGCATCGCGCGTTCACTGTGCAATCGGATACGCCGCGCACCAATTATCTCATTTCGTTCGGCAACAATAACGACGCGAGCGGCGGCGTGTTGGGCGTGTGGCGACACGCGCAAGCGCGCGAGCGCGGATTAAAGCGCGTGCAATTCGAGCCGCATCTTTCCGTCACGGGCGCGCACGCGCAATGGGCGCCGATTAAACCGAAAACGGACGCGGCGGTCATGTTCTCGCTCATGCACACGATTTTGCACGAACACGATTGGCGCAAAGAATGTGACGTCGAATTCTTGCGCAAGATGACCAACTCGCCGTATCTCATCGCGCCGAACGGGCTTTTGCTCCGCGATGAACAGACGCGCAAACCATTGATGTGGGACGCTCAAGAAAAGCGCGCGCGTCCCTTTGACGAATGTTTTGAACCGGCGATGGATGGACATTACGTCGCGTGCGGCGTCACCGTCGGCGCGGATAACGAATTGACGCATTTTGAAAAGGTCCAAGCCGTCACTGCGTTTCAAAAATTGCTCGAGCATGTGAGCGCATACACGCCGGAATGGGCGGAAAAAATTTCGGGCGTTCCCGCCGCGACAATTCGCCAAGTCGCGCGCGAATTTTTGGAAAACGCCTGTATCGGCGAAACGATAGAGATTGAAGGCAAAACGTATCCGTATCGCCCCGTCGCGATTCTTTTGGGCAAAACGGTGACGAACGGTTGGGGCGGCTATGAAGCGTTATGGGCGCGCACGATGTTGGCGCTGCTCGTCGGCGCGCTCGAAGTGCCGGGCGGAACGATTGGCACGACGGTGCGTTTGAATCGGCCCGGGCATGACCGTCTCGCCAGCGCGCGTCCGGGACCCGATGGATTCATGGACCAGCCGTTGAATCCGACCGACAAAGAAAATTGGCAGTCGAAACCAAAAATTCGCAACGCGTATCAAACGCTCGTGCCGCTTGCGAATAATTCGCCGTGGTCTGCCGCGTTGGGCCCCGCGCATTTGCCGTGGCTCTTTATGAAAGAGCCGCCCGACAATTGGCCCCGCCCGACGACGCCCGAAGTGTGGTTCCTCTATCGCACCAACCCCGCGATTTCGCATTGGGACTCGGAGACCGTGACCGAGCAAATGTCGAAATTTCCATTCATTGTCGCGTTCGCCTACACGCCCGACGAAACAAATTGGTACGCCGATGTGCTGCTGCCCGAAGCGACCGATTTGGAATCGTATCAGCTCTATCGCATCGGCGGCACCAAATATATCGAACAGTATTGGAAACATCAGGGCTATGCGTTGCGACAGCCCGCCGTCGAACCGCCGGTGGATTGTCTCGACCTCACCGATGTTGCCACCGAGTTGGCGAAACGGATGGGCATGTTGAACGAATATATTGCCGTGTTGAACAAGGGCGGCGGAACAGGCATCGCGTTCAAGGGCAAAGATTTCGATTACACCTTACCCAACGATGTGGCGCCGACGCGCGAACAAATATGGGACCGCGCGTGCCGCGCGGCGACGCGCGAACTGAGCGGCGGCGAGGAAGAACATGACCTCGAATGGTTCCGCGAACATGGCGCGTTCTTTGTGCCGTTTCCCGAACAGGATTGGTTCTTGCACGGCGCGATGGTGCAAAAAGGTTTGCGCTATGAATTGCCGTATCAAGAACGCATCTGGCGCGCGGGTTTGGAATTGAAAAATCGTTTGCACGAACAAGGCATCGAATGGTGGGACACGCAGCTGCAAGAGTATTCGCCGCTGCCCGAATGGAAAGATTTTCCCGACATTTGGGCGCGCATTGCGGAATCGTTCGACAAGAATCCTGACGATTACGATGTGTGGCTGCTCACTTCGCGTTCGATGCAATACAGTTGGGGCAGCAACGTCGGCATTCCCGTTCTCGCGGACGTGGCGAAAAATGTCAAGGGTCATTTCGGCGTAATGATCAACGCGCAAATGGCAAAACGCGCGGGCATTCAAGAAGGCGATTGGGTCTGGATTGAATCGCCGCTCAAACGCGTCAAAGGTCACGCCATCGTGCGCGAAGGGTTGCGCCCCGATGTGGCGGTGACGATTCAACAGTTCGGACATTGGGTCACGCCCGTCGCCAAAGATTTGAACATGCCGAACTTGAATCAATTATCGCCGCTGCACCTCGCGTTGACGGATGCAACGGGCAGCGGCGCGGATGTGGTGCGCGTGAAAATTTATAAAGCGTGACCGAGGCACATTTCATTCTGAGGGCGAGACTGACAAGCGATTAGAAATCGCGGCAACAAAATCGCCAAGTCTGCCTACGCAGACTAACGTGGGGAGGCACGTTTTGTGTGTCGAAAGCGTTCATCGCACGTTGCTGCGAATTCCATTCGCCCGAAACTCGAAAAATTTTTGACCTTTACAACTTGCCGACGAGTCGCGGCACCTACGCGCTGTTGCTGCATTTACCGCGCGAAAAAAAATTGCGCGTGGGGCGATTCGGAACGTTTCGTTTTCCGCAAGGCGATTATGTGTATGTCGGCAGCGCGTTTGGACCGGGCGGTTTGCGGGCGCGCCTTGCGCGACACTTGCGTCAAAACAAAGTCGCGCATTGGCACATTGATTCCTTGCGCGCTCACGCGGATGTGCGCGCGATTACATTCACTACCGCGCCGTATGGTTTGGAATGTGTCTGGAGTCAGCGGTTGAGTTCTTGGCGGGGCACGCGCATCCCGGTTGCAAAATTTGGCGCGCGGGATTGCGTTGAAAATTGTCCCGCGCATTTGATTGCGTTTTCGCGCGGAATTAGTGCGCGGACGCTGCGAAAATTATTGGAACATACAGACGCGCCGGTCAGATTGTGCGCGTTGGATTGAGGTGACAAAATGTCGCGTTGGGGAATGGTGATTGATTTACGCAAATGTGTGGGCTGTCAAACCTGCACGATTGCGTGCAAACAAACAAACAACACGCCGCCGCAAGTTTTTTGGCGTTGGGTGGCGGACATTGAAACGGGCGAATATCCCAATGTGAATCGTCGTTTCGTGCCGATGGGCTGCCAACACTGCACCAACCCGCCATGCTTGGAAGTGTGTCCGACGACGGCGACGTACAAACGTCCCGACGGCATCGTGGATATTAATTACGATTTGTGCATCGGCTGCGCCTACTGCATCGTCGCGTGTCCGTATCTCGCGCGCAACATTGTCTTTGAAACCAAATCGTATTACGAAACGGGATTGATTCCGCCCGAAGAAGCGCTCGCGCATCCCGACCGCATTGGCGTCGCGACAAAATGCAATTTCTGTTTGCCGCGCGTGGACGCGGGATTGGCGCGCGGTTTGAAACCGGGCGTTGACCCCGACGCGACGCCGATGTGCGTTGGTTCGTGCATCTCGAACGCCATGCACTTTGGCGACCTCGAAGACCCCGAAAGCATCGTCTCGCGCTATATCGCCGAAAATGACACCGTGCGCCTTTCGGAAGAACTAGGCACCGAGAGCGCGATGTATTACATAGTGGAATGAACGCGGGGATTTTGGATTTGTGATTTATGATTTTTGATTTGAAATTCATATCGCGCGCGTCAAAATCATAAATCCAAAATCCGAAATCAAAAATCAATTCATGGAACTCATTCCTTCTCAAAAACAACGCGTGTGGAAAGAGCCCGCCGTCGTGAATTTTTCGATGGGCGGCATCGGCACGGGCTTTTATTTGCTCGCGCTATTGGTGAATCTGCCCGCGAACGGAAATTGGCTGCAAGCGTTTCTCAGCGGCAACGCGGATTGGTTTTTTATCGCGTTCGTCGCCGCCGTATTCAAATTGCTCGGCGTCGCGTGCGCGGGCGTGGGCTTTATCGCGTTGACGTTCGAAGCGGGCCAACCGCAACGCGGCATCAATCTCTTTCGCCATCTGCGCCGGTCGTGGATGTCGCGCGAAACGCTCGCGTTCTTTTTATTCGCCGCGTTCGCGGGTCTCGATTGGTTGTATCCATTTTTCATTTTGCGCGCGCTCGCGTCGTTCGCCGCGTTTTTCCTGATGATGGCGCAAGGATTCATTCCTTATCGCGCGCGCGGCGTGATTACGTGGAATACGCCCAGCATCATTTTTTATTTTCTCACCTGCGGCTTTATGACGGGCGCGGGTTTGATGCTCATCGTTTTCAATGTGATGCAATTTTTCGCGCCGACGCTGTACGCGTTTCCGTTCGCGTGGCTTGCCATCATCGCCGCCGTAATGAATCTCGCGTTATGGTTTGTGTATCTGCAAACGCCGGATGCGACATTCCAAAAAGCGGTGCACGCGCTCAAAACAGCACCCGCCATGTGGCAAATCGTCGGCGTGGGGCATGTCCTGCCCGTGCTGTTGCTCATTCTCGCGTCAACGCTTTTTGTTTCCGCGCGATTGCCTCTCGAAATCATCGCGGGCGCGCTGCTCATTTTCGGCGGCGTGCGTCAAAAATACGGCATCGTTCTACAAGTCGGATACTTGCGCGCGATTACCTTGTCGTCCCCAAAATCAGGAACGGAACGGCTCGAAGCCATCCGCGCGCAATACCGCGCCAAGCGCACGTAATAACTAGACCTGACAGGTTTTCTAAAACCTGTCAGGTCTTTCCTTCCCATGCAACAACTTTATTCCGCCACACTGCCGGACATTGAAACGCTCGAACTCGCCATGTATCGCGCCATGCTGCTCGCGCGTCGTCTCGACGAACGCATGTGGGCGTTGAATCGGCAGGGGCATGGCCATTTTGCCGTATCGTGCGCGGGGCATGAAGCGACGGGCGCGGGGTTCGCGTTCGCGCTCGATACGACGCGCGATTATCTCGTGCCACAGCATCGCGACCTGAGCGCGCTCTTGGTGTGGGGCTTGACGCCGCGCGACGTCCTCTGTCATTATCTCGGCAAAGCGCCGGACCCCGCCGGCGCGGGCCGCCAAATGTACGCGCACTGGGGCAGTCGGCGTCTGCGAATTTTTTCGCTGTCGAGCGTCATGTCGGGCCACGTTTCGCACGCGGTCGGCGTCGCGCTCGCGGCAAAATATCGCGGCGAGGAATATGTGACGTGGTGCGGCTTTGGCGACGGTTCTTCGAGCAAAGGCGACGTGCACGAATCCATGAATTTCGCGGCGATTCACAAATTACCCATCGTCTTTTGCTGTGAAAATAACGCGCTCGCCATTTCGGTGCCGCAATCGAAACAGATGGCAATCGAAAATGTCGCCGACCGCGCGGCGGGTTACGGTTTCCCCGGCGTCGTAGTGGACGGCATGAATCCGCTCGCGGTGTACGAAAGCGCCCGCGCGGCGGTGGAACGCGCGCGGCGCGGCGAGGGGCCCACGCTCATCGAAACCAAAGTGTATCGCTACCTGCCGCACACTTCGAACGACGACGACACGCGCTATCGCACGCGTGAAGAAGTGGAACGCGCGCGCGAGCGCGACCCGCTCAAAACTTTTCGCGAACGGCTCTATGTCGAACAACTCTTGGACGAAAAAAGCGAAACCGCCCTCGAACGCGAAATCCGCGCCCAAGTGGACGACGCGGCAGATTTTGCCTTGCACGCGCCCGAACTCGACGCGCCCGCGACGTTCGCGCAAGTGTATGGATAGTGCGATGGTGCAATAATGCGATAGTGCGATTTTGAATTTTGAATTTTGAACTTTCAACTTTGAACTTTCAACTTGAAACTTGACCCTTTCACATTCACACGAACGGATAGTTTTGTCGCGTCGTCAACTACCCAAAGAGGTACTGACAATTACCCTCTCATACGTGGAATCCTCACGCCCACGTTTCTATAATTCCCATATCGCTGCAAAAACGATATGCCAAAAAATGGCGCTATTCCCATACGCGGCTAAAGGGGCATGTCGTCGAGCCGATTTTTTTTATCATGCAAAAGACCGTCATCGAATCAATCCGCGACACACTGCGTCAAGAAATGACGCGCGACGAGCGCATTTTTATTTTGGGCGAAGATGTCGGCGTTCTCGGCGGCGTCTTTCGCGCGACGGATGGTTTGTATAACGAATTCGGTCCCGCGCGCGTGATGGATGCGCCGATTTCGGAACTCGCAATTATCGGCGTGGCGATTGGCGCGGCGGGCGTCGGTTTGCGGCCCGTGGCGGAAATTGAATTTGCGGATTTCATTCATCCCGCGTTCGACCAAATTGTGAACGAAGCGGCGAAAATGCGCTATCGCACCAACGGCGATTGGACTTGTCCGCTCGTGATTCGCACGCCCTACGGCGGCGGCGTTCACGGCGCGCTCTATCATTCGCAATCCATCGAAGCGACCTTCGCGCATTTTCCCGGAATAAAAATTGTCGCGCCCGCGACGCCATACGACGCCAAAGGTTTGCTGCGCGCCGCGCTCGCCGACCCCGACCCCGTTCTCTATCTTGAACACAAAAAAACGTATCGTTCCATCAAAGGCGATGTGCCGGACGACGATTACATCGTCCCGATTGGCAAAGCCGAAGTGAAACGCCAAGGCGACGACCTGACCATTTTCGCGTACGGCATGATGCTGCACGAATCGCTCGCGGCGGCGGACATTTTAGCGCGCGAAAATATCAGCGCCCAAGTGGTGGACTTGCGTTCGCTGCTGCCGATTGATTGGGAAACAATTTTCGAATCCGTTCGCAAAACGAATCGCGCGCTCATCGTTCACGAAGACACCTACACGATGGGCTTGGGCGCCGAAATTGGCGCGCGCATCGCCGAAGAATGTTTTCTCGACCTCGACGCGCCGCTTGTGCGCGTGACGGGCCCCGATTTGCCCGGCGTGCCATACAACGAAAGCGGCGAACAAACCTTTATGCCCAACGCACAAAAAATCGCCGATGCCGCGCGACGCCTCGCGCGGTTCTAGAGCGAATTCCTAATTCGTATGTGGTCAAGAGCTCTTTCGTGGTTTGTGAAATCGCAAAGCGATTCCGAGAAACCCGAAAGGCCTGTCAATTTCAAATTTGTCGTACGCTTTGAAAGGAGGAATTTATTAGCCGCCTAAAAAACTAACCCCATCCCCATTTGCTTTCGCTCAACGTTCGGTTTCGAAAAGGAGGAGGAGAAGAAGATGAAGACACGAATCTTGGCAATGGCGCTTTTGATCGTCGCAGGTCTCATTCTCGCCGCTTGCGCGACGCCAACCGCCGCGCCGACTACAGCGCCCCAACCCGCCGCGCCGACTACAGGGCCTCAGCCCGCCGCGCCAACGGCAGCCCCCCAAGCCACCACCGGCGACCCGTACAAAATTGGTTTCGTCACTTCGGTAACGGGGCCCGCATCATCGCTCGGCATTCCCGAGCGCGATACCGCGCTCATGATCCAAGACCAAGTGAATAAAGCGGGCGGCATCAAAGGGCCCGACGGCGCGATGCACAAGATTGAAATCATTGTCGAAGACGATGCGAGCGACGCCAGCAAAGCCACGCTCGCCGCGAAAAAATTGGTCGAGCAAGACAATGTCGCGGTGTTGATTGGTTCCAGCGGCAGCCCTGCGAGTTTGGCAATGGTTGAAACCGCGACCAAAAATTCAACGCCAATGATTTCGATGGCGTCCGCGAGCCAAATCGTGAATCCGATTGCCGAGCGCCATTGGATTTTCAAAACGCCGCAAGCGAATCAACCCGTGACCGCCGTGCAGCTCGATTGGCTCAAAGCGAACGGCATCACCAAAGTCGCGTCCATCGGCGTCAATAATGCATTCGGCAAAGATTCACGCGACGCCATGAACGAACAGTTCAAAGAAGCGGGCATCGAGATTCTCGCCGACGAAGTGTTTCAACCGGGCGACAAAGATTTCACCGCCCAGCTCACCAAAATCAAGGCGTTGAATCCGCAAGCCGTCATTGTCCACGCGACGCCCGGCGAAGGCGCGCCGCTCACCGTGCAGTATCATACGCTCGGCTTGACCGCGCCGCTTTTGCACAATCACGGCATCGGCAACAAAGATTTCATCAATCTCGCCAAAGATGCCGCCGAAGGCGTCATGTTCCCCATCGGTAAATTGCTCGTCGCCAATTCGCTGCCCGACAGCGACCCGCAAAAAGCGGTCCTGCTCAAATACATCGCGGACTATGGCGCGTTCACGAACGGCAAAGCGCCGAGTTCGTTTGGCGGACACGCTTGGGATGCTGTAGAAATCGCGCTGGCGGGTCTGCAAGCGGTTGGTCCTGACCGCGCAAAACTCCGCGATTATTTCGAGAACCAAGTAAAGAATTTCGTCGGCATTAGCGGCGTATTCAACTGGACGCCCACCGACCATGTGGGCATCGGCAAAGAATCGCTGGTGCTCGTTCGCATCAAAGATGGCGGTTGGGAGTATGTCGCGCCCGACCAATATGCGGCGAAATAGCGTTTGACGGATAATTTGGGTAGCAGGTAGTAGGTAGTAGGGAACCTGCTACTTGCTACCTACTACTTGCTACTTGCTACCTACTACTTGCTACTTGCTACCTACTACTTGCTACCTGCTACTTGCTACCTGTAACACTCAACCATGACTCCCGACCAGCTCTTTCAACTCTTGATCGCCGGTGTGACGATTGGCAGCATCTATGCGCTCATCGCGCTTGGCTTTGTCGTCATTCACAACGTCTCGGGCGTTATCAATCTCGCGCAAGGCGAATTTGCAATGCTCGGCGCGTTGATTGCGATTACGTTGACGGGCGAGACCGCGCTCTTTAATCGCGCGTGGACGGTGAATTTCAACTTGCCGCTGTTTGTCGCGGTCATGTTGGCGACGCTCGCGGTGATGGGCGTTGGCGCGCTGGTTTATCTGCTCGTCATTCGTCTTTCGCACACCAATTCCGTCATTGTCCAAATCATTATCACAATTGGCATTGCAATCACGCTGCGCGGTTTTGCCTTGATCGTTTGGGGCACCGACCCGTATCGGCTCCCCGAATTTACGCCGGGACCGCCTATTCCAATTGGCGCCGCCGTGTTGACGCGCCAAGACCTTTGGATTATCGGTTCCGCGTTCGCGCTGATGGCGCTGCTGTATCTTTTTTTCCAACGCACCATGCTCGGCACAAGTTTGCGCGCGTGCGCGGTGAATCGCATGGCGGCGCGCTTGATGGGCATCAACGTTTCGCACATGATGCTGCTCGCGTTCGTCTTGAGCGCGGGCATCGGCGCGCTGGCGGGCATTGTCATCGCGCCTAAAACGTTTATGGGTTATGATACGGGAACGTATTTGGGGCTCAAGGGTTTTGTCGCCGCGATTGTGTTGGGCGGCATGTCGGATGAACGCGGCGCAATTATCGGCGGGCTCTCGCTCGGCATTCTCGAAATTTTCGCGGC
>Ga0232065_100151_pt1 | contig 17877 bp, 15 predicted proteins | sample LAC_MetaT_9_FD_170490 | JGI IMG/M metagenome (GOLD analysis project Ga0232065, IMG submission 170490) | Metatranscriptome of anaerobic ammonium oxidizing microbial communities from anammox membrane bioreactor (MBR) in UC Berkley... | ecosystem: Engineered > Bioreactor > Anaerobic > Unclassified ... | reverse complement strand
GAACTTGGTAGACTCCACAATTTCTCGCACCCTGCAAATTGAGCCAAAGAGCACAATCAACGAAAACCGTATTGTATTCAGAAAAAACGATCCTGCCGTAGATTTCAGAAACTTTGGAATTCCTTTTTTTAAATGTTTTTGAAGGAGGAGGAGAGAGATGAAGCTGAAGGGTAAGAAATTATTATGGTTGTTGTCGGTATTGGTGGTGCCAGTAACGTATGGTGAATTTGTTATGGCGGTGGAGATGGAGGCGGCCGATCTTCCGGGCCACGTCACGAAGGCGACAACAGATGCGTGGGACCAGAAGATAACCAAGGCCACCAAGCGCTTTAAGATAGTGTTGGATGGTGAGGCGGTGCTGGATAAGGAGACGGGTCTTGTGTGGGAGAAATCGCCGGATACAACACGAAGAACCTGGACTAATGATATTTATTATGCCTATGATAAAAATGTAGGTGGACGCAAGGGATGGCGGCTTCCGACGGTTGAGGAGTTGGCTAGCCTGATAGACCCGACACGGAGCAATCCTGCACTTCCCAGCGGTCATCCCTTTGCCAATGTGCAGTCGGACTACTATTGGTCGTCTACTACCTACGTTGGCAATACCGGCGTCGCGTGGAACGTGCACTTCTACGCTGGTGGCGTTTACTACTACGATAAGCCCGGCAATTACTACGTATGGTGTGTACGAGGCGGACACGGCTATGATGGTATGTAATTTGGTGATTTGAGTGATTTGATTATTTGGGGGTGCAGGGGGAGTCCCCCTGCCCCTCGCCGTAGCGCAGGCGCCAGGCGGGTTCAAGTTTGCAACTTGAACCCAATAGTTTGATTTATCCGTTGGTATGAATTCCCTGTCATTATTCGTTGATAAACTATGGGGTTCAGGTTACAAACCTGAACCCGCAGGAAGGTGTCCCCCCGCCCTCGCCGTAGCGCAGGCTGTTCCCGGCTGGTTCAATCTTGCAGACTGAACCGTATGTTTTGAGTTGTGCAATTAGGTATTAAACAGACTTCGCCGTGAAAGATGCCAAATGTTTAGGTTCAATCGAGGGCGATTGAACCAGCAAAAAAGTTTACGTCTATGGTTTTATGGCAGAGACAACCCCCTGAATCCCCCTTTATTAAGGGGGACTTAGCGAAATCCCCCTTAGAAAAGGGGGGCAGGGGGGGTTGTAATTCTGCATCTATTTTGAGCCGGCAGAACTACTATACATTTACTATGGCGAGGTGTTTTTATCTTTTTTTAAATGTTTTTGAAGGAGGGGAGAGAGATGAAGCTGAAGGGTAGGAAATTATTATGGTTGTTGTCGGTATTGGTGGTGCCAGTAACGTATGGTGGATATGTTATGGCGGTGGAGATGGAGCCGTCTGATCTTCCGGGCCACGTCATGAAGACGACAACAGATGCGTGGGACCAGAAGATAACCAAGGCCACCAAGCGCTTTAAGATAGTGTTGGGTGGTGCGGCGGTGCTGGATAAGGAGACGGGGCTTGTGTGGGAGAAATCGCCGGATACAGCAAAGAGAATGTGGGCTGATGCAATTTATTATGCTTATAGCAAAAATGTAGGTGGACGCGGTGGATGGCGACTTCCAACAGTTGAGGAGTTAAGGACTCTTGTAGACCCGACACGGAGCGATCCTGCACTTCCCATCGGCCATCCCTTTATCAATGTGCAGTCGGACTACTATTGGTCGTCTACTACCTACGTTAGCAATACCAGCAGCGCGTGGGACGTGAATTTCTACTATGGTGACGTGGGCAGCTACGATAAGACCAACGATAACTACGTATGGTGTGTACGAGGCGGACACGGCCATGATGGTATGTAATTTGGTGATTTGAGTAATTAGATTATTTGGGGGTGCAGGGGGAGTCCCCCTGCCCTCGCCGTAGCGCGGGCTGTTCACGGCTGGTTCAATCTTGCAGACTGAACCGTATGTTTTGAGTTGTGCAATTAGGCATTAAACAGACTTCACCGTGAAAAATGCCACATGTTTAGGTTCAATCGAGGACGATTGAACCAGCAAAAAAGTTTACGTCTATGGTTTTATGGCAGAGACAACCCCCTGAATCTCCCTTTATTAATGGGGACTTAACGAAATCCCCCTTAGGAAAGGGGGGCAGGGGGGTTGTAATTCTGCATCTATTTCGAGCCGGCAGAACTATTATACGTTTACTATGGCACGGTACGAGCACCTTCCGATTTACAAGAAGGCATTAGACCTGACGGTCTATTTTGAGGAGATTGTCAGGTGCTTCAGCCGTTATCATAAATACACGCTTGGAAGCGAATTGAGAGAAAAGAGCCGTGAGATTGTTGAATGTATCATAAAGGCAAACTCCACGCAGGATCGGCTTGACTTGCTCCTTGAGTTGCGTAATAAGCTTGAGTGGTTGAAGGTGCTGGTGAGGATTTGCAAAGAGGCAAAGGCATTTCATAGTTTTAATTCCTTTGAATATGCCATTACGATGTTGGTTGAACTGAGCAGACAGAATGAGGGATGGATAAGAGGTCAAAAAAATGATAGCAGTTCACGGCGTATGGGTAACGATGCATAACAACCCCCTGAATCCCCTTTATTATTCTATCCCACACTGCATGGTATACCATTTGAGTTTCCCGCACACTTCCTCAGAACCATCTGTCTTGTCCGCGCTTAAGAATATCCACTCCACAGTTTCTTCTCTTTCCGGCACGTTTGCTTCTTCTGCCAGTGCCATTTATACCGTAATTACTAAGCTAAAACTCGACTACATTTGTGGTTCTGATTTTTAGAATGGTTTTTAAGTAAATTATTTATGGAAAGAAAAGAAATTCTGCCATATAATTCAGGATGGTTAAATAGATTGCCATTGATTTTACTTCATAAAAGAAGTCTTTTTCTTTTCTTATATTTACTCTTCATAGCAGTTAGCCATAATTATCTCCTATCATGGAACATCTCATCACCCCGGTAAGTCGGCCTGCTCAAAAACTCTACGCAGAAGTGGTCATCAATATCCCTTTACAAAAAATTTTTCATTACAGCATTCCTCCTCACTTATGCGGAACCCTTGCCGCTGGTATGCGGGTAAGGATACCTTTTGGGAACAAGATTATTGCCGGGTTTTGCGTTGGATTTACCGACACCCCATTTACCGATAAAACGAAAGACGTCTTAAGTATTATCGATTCATCACCATTGATTGATGACGTCATGCTAAAGATCACCCAGTGGTTGTCGTTTCATTATCATTGTGGGTGGGGGGAGGCGATCTCAGCGGTTGTTCCCCCTGTGGTGCGCAGTAAAAAAAAAGAGCGCTGGAATACGTTTGTTCGATTGAAGGAACGTACCACAAGTCCTGTTCAGGATGTCCTCATACAAATAAAGGCCCGTGCTCCAAAACAGGCCAAGGCGCTTGAAATCCTTTTGGACCACTCTGCTGAAATAAACGCTAAAGAATTGATCCGTATCAGTGGCTGCACAATGCCAGGCCTTCGTCAATTGGAGAAAAAAGGTTTTGTCCTTATCGAAAGCAGACTCCAGGATGCTGCAAACACATCCCGTACCATCGATCCGTTGCAGCAACATTTAACCCTTACCGGAGATCAACAAAAGGCATTTGATAGTATTTGCAAAAAACTTTTAGAGCCAAAACCCGGGGTAATATTACTTCACGGCATTACCGGCAGCGGGAAGACGGAACTCTACCTTCAAGCCATAACAAAGGTGCTTGAACAGGACAGAAAGGCCATATACCTCGTCCCCGAAATATCTCTTACCCCACAAACCATCCAACGATTAAAGGCGCGGTTTTGTAAGGTTGCCGTATTGCACAGCAGTCTCCTTGGAACGGTTCACCAGTCGCAATGGAATGATATTAGGGAAGGCAAGGTGGATATCGTCATTGGCGCCCGTTCCTCAATATTTGCCCCCCTGAAAAATGTTGGGTTGATCATTATCGATGAGGAACACGAGAACACTTATAAACAGGAAAACAACCCGCGATATAATGCCAGGGATATTGCCATTCTCAGGGCAACGTATGAAAACGCTATGGTAATCATGGGCACGGCAACGCCTTCTCTGGAAAGCTACCAACAGGCGATGAACGGAAACTATGAAAAGATCGTCCTCCCCAGGCGGATTGGTGAGCGGAAACTCCCTCCTGTAGATATTGTCGATATGGGTGAAGAGGTCCGTAAACGCAGGGGATTCAACATTATTTCGCAGCGGCTGGAATATTATATGAAACAATCCCTTGCCAGAAATGAACAGGTGATCTTGTTTTTGAACCGGCGTGGATTTGCGCCCTATATTCACTGCAAACGGTGCGGGTTTGTATTAAAATGCCGGCGATGCGATATTCCCATGACTTTTCACAAGAAATTCAATACGGTCTTGTGCCATTATTGTCATGCAGAAACACACCCGCCGGAATCATGTCCGGATTGTCTGGCAAGCAATATCAACTATCGCGGTTTTGGAACGGAAAAGATTGAAGATGAAATCAGGAATAAATTTCCCAATTATCAGATTATCCGGATGGACAGTGATTCCATGCGGGTGCGTGATGCCCATGAAAAGGCTTTAAATGCATTTGAACGGGGCGAATTCCAGATATTGCTCGGCACACAAATGATTGCAAAAGGATTAGACTTCCCTAACGTTACCCTGGTAGGGGTAATCTCTGCGGATACCATTCTGAATCTGCCGGACTTTCGCGCGAGCGAACGGACCTTTCAACTCATTTCGCAGGTAGCAGGCAGAACGGGCAGAGGGACAAAGGGCGGACGGGTAGTGGTGCAATCGTACAACCCAAGACACTACAGCATCACCTATGCAGCAGCCCATGATTATGAAGGATTTGCCAGGAAGGAACTGGAATATCGAAAACAATTGGGGTATCCTCCCTTTGGAAATCTCACGCGGATCATTATCCGCGGCCCGCAGGAGGCAAATGTCAAAGAAAAATCTGCCATCATTGGCGATAGACTTAAAGAATTTGCAAAAATAAACGGTAACCATCTTGAAATACTCGGACCATCACCTGCCCCTGTGACCAGAATCAACAATCTGTTCCGGTGGCATATGTTATTGAAGGCACAGAACCTCGCTAGTATTCACAAAGCCCTTCAGGGCAACGCAGACGTGCTAAAACCTTCAAAAAGTGTGCAAATAATGGTTGATGTCGATCCCTACATGATGTTATAACAAAATTCAAAGGGAATGTAGCGCCATATCGATTTCGTTTTAACTATAATAAATGTAACATGCAAATGTCATTGTGAAGGCGACAACCCGAAGCAATCTCCAATGCATGGATTGCTTTGCAGAGAGAGAGTTTGCGTTGAGCAATGCGAAAGTGCCCGCAAACGACAACGTTCTTTTGCGTTCACGATAGTAAATTGGACGGACAAGATTACTGCCTTGTTTTCATATAAAGCCTATGAGAATTTCACTTGACTTACCGTAGAAAAGGTATTAGCATGCTTTACAGTATCGAAGGCTAAAAACATCTCTTTCCTGTGCAAGTGTTATTTATGGAGTATTTTATCAGAAATAAAAATCGAACTAACATCCTGTTTGTTTCGACGCTCCTTCCCTACCTACTGTTATGTTTAGTGCTCGGGAGTTTGCATAATACTTTTTTAAAAAACCAGTATTGTAACCACGGCCAACATACGATAATAGCCCATAAAACTCCTGATATCTCTGAAACTTCACGCCTTGAGGTTTCAGAAAACGGTTATCAACACAACTCCGCAACATGCCAAATCTGCCAGTGGTTGAAGACGCCTTCCGTTGCAGTACCATTTTTCGCAGTAGAGGTGCAATTTGATTTTATCTGCATTAGTCCTCCGGGAAATTCCAACCCAATCCTTTCGTCTTTATCTATACAGAGATTTACCATTCGTCCGCCGCCCTTTTCCTGTTATTTTGCATAGCCAAAAGATTTAGACCACCAAAACACAAAGGCATAATACCCGCATGACATAGGGCGTCGTGTTCATACTTTGAATTCCTATACATTAAATTATCCCTAACCCGAACGAGTTAGATACTATCTTCTCATTTCAAAGCGTTTACAGGAGAATGGTATGAGGCAGATAAATTACCTGGTGCTTATATGCATACTCATTTCAAGTGGGAGCGGGAGGCTGTTCGCCCTTGACACAGGAAACGGTGACGTAGGCAAAGATTTCCTGCCGGTAAGCACCCTGGAGGAAGAGGAACGCGAAGAAACCTCGGAAAACACTAAGGAGATCCGTATCAGAAAAGACGAATTTGATGAGATTGTGGGTCAGCTTCAGGGCATGAAGGAACTTCTGGTAAATATGAAACAGGACTACGATAACCGCTTTAAAGAAATGCAAGACAAAATCGCTATCCTTGAGAAAGAAAAAACAATGCTTGAAAAAGAAAAAATATCATTAGAAGAAGATAAGTTAACTGCTGCTAAGGCGGGTACAAAAACCCCGGAGACTTTTGTGTCGGAAGAACCCGTGCTGCCACAAGCTGCCACAAGCACAATTCCTCCTTCTGCGCTACAAACTATGTCTCTTCCTCCGAAAGGGGCAATAGCAGAAACAACGTCACCACCGGCGAATACGACAGCTACGGACCAACCTGCAGGATTACAATCAGGGGCATGGTCGCCTGCACAACCCATCACGCTATGGAGTGCAGGGCCGAGCTATATGAAAATTTCCTTTGATGCATTGTTTGCCGCGGCTGGCTCTACTGCAAAGGATCTGGAAAGTCTTGAAACGGGCGGACACGACCCCAACCAGCGTGGATTTACAGCGCAAAATTTAGAAACGGTATTCGAAGGAGCAGTAGATCCCTATTTTTATGGACTAGGCGATGTCGTATTTCAGATTGATAAAGATGGTAAGTCATTTCTGGAGGTGGAAGAGGCATACCTGACCTCGATGTCATTACCTTTAAATTTACAGGTAAAGGCAGGCACCTTTTTTACGGAATTTGGCAGATTGAATCCCACGCATCCACATACGTGGAATTTTGCGGATCAGCCACTTGTCAATGGCCGGTTTCTTGGTCCTGATGGGTTGAGAAATCCGGGGGTGCGTATTTCATGGCTGGCGCCAACGGACATTTACACGGAATTGTTCTTTACCATTCAGGATAGCCAGGGAGAAACGGCCTTCAGCTTTAGAAACCCTGACGGGAAGTTCGCGCGTGCAGCAGATGACCCCGGAGTACGCAGCATGGATGACCTGCTTTACGTTCCCCGTGTTGCAACTTCTTTTGATCTGACGGATGAGCAGACCGTTTTATTGGGCGCCTCAGCGGCCTTTGGTCCGAATTCTACCGGAAGGGATAAAAGCACAATCATATATGGTCTTGATATGTTCTGGAAATGGAAATCAAAATACGCGGAATTGGGATTTCCCTTTATTACGTGGCAGACCGAGGTGATGGGCAGACGATTTGAGGCAGGCGAAGACATACATGCCGGACTGACGGACGAAGTATTGAATAACTGGGGTGCATATTCTCAAATTATGTGGGGATTCAAGAAACGATGGGTGGCCGGATTTCGCGGAGATTATGTAGATGGAGAAGAAGCCGCAACTGATCCATTAGGATTTGAACGTTGGAGACTGTCGCCTAACCTTACATTTTATCCAACGGAATTTTCAAAAATCCGGTTACAATACAATTATGATGATATTTTAGGGAATGATACGACGGAACATTCGGTATTTCTTCAATTTGAATTTTTGCTGGGTTCACATGGAGCGCATAAATTTTAAAAGGAATATAATATGAAAATAAAATACCAAATAGTATGCCTTTGTTTCTTATTTGCAGTAAGCTGGGCATCTACTGTTCATGCCAAATTACATATTGTTGCAGCAACCTCTGATCTGGGTGACCTGGCAAAGGAAATTGGAAAGGATAAAGTTGAAGTAACTACTATTGCAAAGCCTACGGAAGACCCCCACTTTGTTGATGCGAAACCTGGTTTTATTATGAAACTGAACAAGGCGGATATTCTTATCGAGGGAGGTTTACAATTGGAAATGGCCTGGTTGCCATCCCTGGTTTTAAGCGCTAGAAATCAGAAAATACTTCCTGGGAATTCCGGATATGTTGTTGCGTCATCTCCCGGAATTCAAATTTTAGAAGTACCCTCAGCAGTCACCCGCGCTGCCGGCGACCTCCATCCGTATGGCAACCCCCATTTTATGCTGGATCCGCTCAATGGGAAAATTGTCGCCTCCCATATTTGTGATCAACTATGTCAAATTGATGAGACAAATTGCAACGATTATCGGGACAACCTAAAGAATTTTATTCAGAGACTGGATCAAAAATTACCCGAATGGCAAAAAATGATGGAGCCCTTTCGTGGAACAAAGATTGTTGCCTATCACAAGACTTTCCCGTATTTTGCAAAGCGGTTTAATCTAAATATCGTGGGAGAGCTTGAACCAAAACCGGGGATTCCTCCTTCTCCATCCCATCTCAACACCCTTATTCCCATGATGAAAAATGAAGGGGTAAAACTTATTCTTATAGAACAATTCCGGGAACGAAAAATCCCTGAATTTGTTTCTGAACGGACAGGGGCAAAGGTTGTCATTTTACCAATTATGGTCGGAGGTCAAAAAGAAGTGCAAGATTATATTGCTCTCTTTGATTATACGATTAATCAGATTGTAACGGCGCTCAAAACCAAATCTTAGTCCAACATGAATACGGAAAACTGTATTACTTTAAAAGGCGTTGCTATTGGGTATGGCAGGAATACTATCCTTAGCGATATTAATTTTTCTTTAAAAAGTGGTGAATTCGTCGTCTTATTCGGACCAAATGGATGTGGTAAAACCACCCTGTTTAAGACCATTCTGCGGATCATTCCTCCCATACAGGGAAGCATCATCTATGGCAATGAAAATGTCCCGAGATTTGGATATGTGCCGCAGCGCAAACACTTAGACGAAATATATCCATTTACCGCAGAAGAGGTCGTGTTGATGGGTACTTTCGGGCAGAGGAAACCATTTTGTCCCACTTCTAAAATCGATCGTTTATTGGTAGAACAATGCTTAAAAGATGTTGGCATGCTGGAACTCAGAAGGAATTTTTTTTCCGAGTTATCCGGGGGGCAAAAACAGCGTATACTTATAGCACGGGCGCTGGCAACAAGGCCAAATGTTTTGCTGCTTGATGAACCCATTACGGGACTTGATATCCTTGCCCAAAAAAAGATCATAGAACTTATCTCTGTACTGCACAGAAAGCACCAATTAACGATCATGATGATTACCCACGAAGTCCATTATATTCCAAGTTGGGTTAAAAAAATAATCCATATTCATCACTATAAGGTAGTGCTTGGTTCATTGGAAGAGATAATTGCTTTGTCAAGGATCGATGAAGTACCAAATCAGGAGTGACGGATGGAACAATTATTAGAGATACTTAGTCCACATTTCCTTTTACGAAACGCATTTTATGCGGGATTAATCGTGGGGTTTGTGTGTCCTCAGGTAGGCATTTTTTTTGTGCTGCGTCGTATGATTCTTATGGGTATAGCGCTGCCACAAGTGTCAAATGCAGGTGTCGCCTTTGCATTTCTTCTACATACCCTCGGGTGGCATTTTTTCCGTCATATAGAATCTGAAAAAGTAATGGCACTAACAGGTTCCGTCTTCTTCACACTTATCACCATCTTTGTTTTAGCCATTCTCGAGCGAAGGCGGAAAGGATTCACAGAAAACCGCATAGGATTTACCTATGCCATCGCTGGCGCGGCGGCTATCTTGTTTGTTTCCTGGAATCCTTACGGAAAATCAGAAGTACTTTCCATGCTTACCGGGGAGATTATTTCCATACCGGATATCTATCTATGGTCAATGTTTGCCATCTACGGAACAATATTTATTGTCCTCATCGGTTTTCATCGTAATTTTATCCTGGTATCATATGACATCGATATGGCGACTACCATTGGGAAAAAAGTGGTCCTATGGGACATTATGCTTTATCTTATTATCGGTATCATTATATCCTTCGGAGTTATGACTGTTGGTCCATTGGTTATCTTTGGCTTTCTATTGATACCACCAGTTGCGGCAAGGATGGTCACGCGTGGTATTCCTCTTTTCTGCATCGTTTCATCAACTGTTGGAGTCGTTGCATCTTTTGCTGGTTTTTACATTTCCTACCGGTTTGACCTTCCAACCGGTCCAACCGATGTCGCCCTCCTCTGTGTAATTTTAGTGTTGCTTTATCTCGGAAAAATGCTTTTCCGATTTAAAAGATAAGTTGAATCCTGTCCATATGCGGATATAATTCGCTCTATAATAAAATTGGTAATAATTGTAGTTGTTTGAAAATTCATACTTTCCTATGCAAACGGCACGAAGTACGGTATAGAGAGCGGATGGTTTATCCCTCTGCACAGGCTGACTACACGGGATCGGCACTACCTTTTTTAAAAAATGCAATGCTAATAAATATTGTACGTGTGGCTTTATTTGAATCCGGATTTGTATATTCCATTTTTTCAGGTCGATTTATGAATGAAACCGTAAGGAGAAGGTATCATGGATAGTAAAAAGATTATCGGTATAACAATTCTATGTAATCTTGCGATGATGGCCCCGTTGAATTCGACTCATTGTTTTTCAAAAGAAGGGACTGTTACTGCAAAAAACAAAGATAGACCTCAGGGAGAGGCATTATTGGGTCAACTTAAAATTGCTGATGAACAGTATAAACAGGGGCTACAATACGCCCAGTATGGCCTTTTTGATGAAGCAATAGAGATGTATAAAAAGGCGTTGGCGAGGAATCCCGATTGCCCTGATGTATACAATAAGCTTGGCGTTGCATATGCGCAAAAGGGTCAGCATGACAATGCCATTGAGTCCTTCCAGAAGGCTATTGAACAAAATCCAAAAGATGTTGAAGCTTATTACAATCTTGGTTCAGCGTATTTCGACAAAGGGGTTTTTGATAATGCCATAACGACATTTAACAAGACCATTGAAATGAATCCGGACTATCGGTCTGTTTATGCGCTGTTGGGTATCGCATATACAAAAATTGGTAAATATGATGATGCAATCCGGGTGTTAAAGAATCGTATTGAATTAGACCCGGGTCTTGCAATTTCCTATTCAAACTTAGGTATTGTCTATTCAATGAAAGGCATGGAGAAGGAAGCCCTGTCGGAATATAATAAGGCGCTGGAAATCGACCCGGGACATATCAATGCACTGTTTAATATAGCTCTCTTACATGATAAAACGGGTAATACAGACGAAGCTATCCGATACTACACCAGGGTAATTGAAATTGATGTTAGTCATGCCGATGCACAATATCGGTTAGGAAAGGACTACATGAAGAAAAAACAATATGATGATGCAATTAATGCCTTTCAGACAGCCGTAATGTCCAATCCGGACAACATTGAAATATATAACGACCTGGGAAATGCTTATAAAGCAAAAGGCATGGAGAAGGAAGCAGAGGGCTACTTTTCCATATATAAAAAAAAGGCGAAAAAAGGGAAGTAGATATGCCGGGCTTTTTATGAGCCATTCGGAACTTCCTGACTATAAAATAGTTTTGCTCCAGACGGTTTGGACTGTCCGATTTTTTAGACTTAAATAATATTTTCTGAATCGTTACTCTGAATTTCTGATCTCCACGGAGCTTTGCTCCATTTGTCCGGGATTACCAAATTGTCCTACTGCATAGAGACACAGGATCTGACAAAAAAGTATCCGGTAATAAAAGGATACGGCGGCTTATTCACTCATCTTTTCAGAAAAAAGGAAATTGCCGCCTTACAAAACGTAAGTATCCGGATAAAAAGGGGGGAGTTATTCGGGCTTCTTGGTTCAAATGGAGCCGGTAAAACCACCCTCATAAAAATCCTTTGCACCCTCGTACTTCCCACCTCGGGAACTGCGTGGATGAACGGACTGGACGTCACAAAAGATCAAAAGAAGATAAGAAAGCTCATTGGCTATGTGGTGGGTGACGAGCGGAGCTTCTATTGGAGGCTTACCGGCAGGCAAAATCTTTCATTTTTTGCGAAACTCAACAACGTCCACCGCCATGAGGCTCAGACCAGGATCAAAAACCTGTTGTCATTCATGGAACTTGAATACGATGCGGACAGGATGTTTAAAGACTACTCTACCGGTATGAGGCAAAAATTGGCAATAGCCAGAGGACTCCTTACGGAACCGGAAATCATTTTTATGGATGAACCGACCAGTGGGATGGACCCCGTCTCCGCACAAAAACTCCGGAAGTTGATAAGGGAAAAATTAGTTAAAACGGAGAAAAAAACCGTAATATTTGCGACGCATAACTTGCATGAAGCTGAGGAACTCTGTGACCGCATCGCTATTATCCACAAGGGAGAAGTAAAAACCGCAGGCCTCATAGGAGAGATAAAAAGGGAGTTCCATTCAGGGAAGGGATATGTGATAGAATTAAAGAGCCCGGGCACCGGATTTCTGGAAAAGATTCATCACATCACTTCCGCAAGGAAAGTTACCATAATACCGGACAACTCTTTTTCCGATACCACGCAGATCGAAGTTGAAATCAAGGATGGCGACAACGATATATTTCCCGTAATGAAAGAAATCGCAGAAATAGGAGGCAGGATTTGTTCCTTTTATGAAAAAGAGACCTCTTTGGGTGAACTGTTTTCCATGGTCATTGGAAGAAAATAGATGCTCCCTCAGGGGCAGATGTTCCCCTCTCTTTCTCAGTATATGCCCTTTTTGCCATCCGCGCGGAAAGCTGGAACCCATATTTCCCCTGATAATTGACAATATACTGATTGATTACAAAAACTATAAAAAAAACCGGAAGGCGCTATTATGGCTTTGTTTATAGAAAAACCCCTTGCCTTTGTCTGGAAAGACTTTATTCATGAGGCAAGCTATAAACTTGCATTCTTCATGCAGGTCTTTGGCATCCTCATCACCACCGTGACCTTTTTCTACCTCTCAAAGCTCCTGGGAGATGTTGGCACATCCTATCTCAAGCCTTACGGGGGAGATTATTTCTCCTTCGTCCTTATTGGCGTGGCATTCTTTAACTATCTTAAGGTATCCATGGACGGCCTTTCAGCCAGCATTCGGGAGGGGCAAATGGTGGGGACACTGGAGGCGCTGCTGGTAACCCAGACAGAGATTCCAGCAATCATACTCTCCTCCTCTCTCTATAGTTTCATCTTTGCCTCTTTCAAAGTGGCCGTATTCCTGATACTAGGGGCCTTTTTCTTCGGCGTCGACATGGGCAATGCGAACATCGCCGGGGCACTTCTTATCCTGCTTCTCACCATTATCTCTTTCAGCAGTATCGGGATAATCTCCGCCAGTTTTGTCATGGTATTAAAAAAGGGAAATCCGGTAAACTGGCTCTTTACCAACGCCTCCGGCATTTTGGGAGGATTGTACTATCCCGTCTCTGTCCTACCGAAGTGGCTTCAAAAATTGTCCGCCGTGCTGCCGGTTACCTATTCCCTCGAAGGCATGAGACTCGCTCTGCTCAAGGGGAGTTCTTTAAGCGCACTCCTGCCAAACATCGCAGCATTAACCGCCTTTTCGGCAATCATGCTGCCACTGAGTGTCCTGGTATTTGGATATGCCGTCAAAAGGGCAAAGATTGACGGGACACTGACACAGTATTAGTGCAATATCCATCCATGACGTCCGCAATGGAGTAGTGCCGCAACGAAGTTCCCCTTAACAAAACGGGATCAAGAGGGTTGTAAAAACTTGTGAAAAAAGGTGACTATTTAACGAAACAGATTGAGGATATTATCTCAGAATAATTAAGGGTCGGGCGGGAAAAGCAGGCAGAAAAAAATCCCGAAGGGATGATATGATTATAGTATATCGTTAGCAATTATTATGAACCCCATAGGGGTGACATGGTACCGTTTTTTCCTTGTTTTTTCACCCCTATGGGATTGGTTATTGTGGTGATTTATCTTTTCTATTAATCATGACATCCTTTCGGGATTATGGAATCAGTATTTTGTTCACCCTTCGTAGTTATGAGCAAAATACGTTGAATAGTATATTGTTTCATTAAAACACTGACATTTACATGTATGACAGGTGTAAGTTTTAGCCCGCGTAAAATCGATGAAATAACACAATCTAAAAGTTGAAACTACTGTAAACGTTTTAATGAAACGTTGTAATAGTTATATTTCTTTCCATTCATGAAGAATAAAAGCGTTTCCCCGCCAAACTAAGAAACAAAAGGTATCTCCTCCCGTCTATGAAGGAACGGAAGCTTTTCTCCTGGCTTACGAAAAAACAAAACCATTCCGTGAAAGCAAAAGTATTTCCCTCATTCATTAGAAAACAAAAATATTTCTTCCCGTTTGCGTGAAAAACAAATGCATTTCCTCCCCCGTTTACGGCAAAAAAGCGTTTCCCCCCTGCTTACGGGGGGGATTAAGGGGGGTGTTTGAAATTCTTTAACATTTAATTACTTATACGTACACCTTTTACGACAGAATTCCACCCCCTTGCCTCCGCCAGCGGGGGACAGTTGTTGTCCCCTTCAGCGAGGGAGATTTCAAGGGGGAGTCGAACACTTTGAAATTCTTTATCTAATAGTTTACTCCTTTATCAACTTTGTTAGTCATGCACAGGGGTTAAGCATTTGCTGTAATTGGTACAAATACGTTTACATCCAAACGGACAAATGCCCAGCCCCTATCATTTATGAAAAATTTTTCTTGACATATAGTATTATTGTGTGCTAAATGTGACCAAATAAAAAGCTGACATGCTTAATAAAAACATACGATAAAGGCAAACCCTGAGTGATCAGGGGGCGCAAAGTGACGGGGTCTTTATTCGCATACGGATGTGCGGAAGCAAGGAAACCTCAGTTTTAGGCGTATACGGAAATACGTATCAACATAAGACAGCCTTACTGCCGAAGATGTTTATAATATGATATTTTTGCAGTAGGGCTTTTTTTGTTTATATAGTGTCTGATGGAACTTATACCTTTGTCATTTCGACCCCTTCGTTTTTGTCATTCTAACGAAGTGAAGGGTCTTTTTTTACTCAGGGTAAACTCAGGGAGATGTCTACAAATCCTGCAATTTCAGTGCTCAAAAGATTTCTCGCTCCGCTCGAAATGATATTTTTGGAAAACAGTTTAGTCTTTTGAAAGAAGCGTTGTGCTTTTTGCGTCCCTGTAGGGACATAAGATAATAGGCAGACAATTTATTGCCTGTGTTTTTTCCATAAAGAAAGGAGTAAATTTATGAATTGTGGAAAAAAGTTGTTGAGCAGTTTTGCCGTTGTTTGTATGTTTTTTGCAATAACGGTATTTACCTCCGGTATCTCGTATGGAATGAACCACAGCGGTAACATTACCAGCAATCGACATGGCACGCCACTGATAACCCCCATATCGTTACAGGAGACGTGTCCGTACATTCTGGTGCAATATTGACGATAGAGCCTGGGTGTCTGGTGAAATTTGATGCCGGGAAAGGTCTCTTGATCGGGAATGTCAATGACGGCGATGCCACTTTGAATGCCGTGGGGACCAACGGCAAACCAATCACCTTTACGTCGAATGGATCACCTCCAGCAGCCGGTGACTGGGACGGCATCCGATTCTACGTGAATACCGGTACAAATACGACTATGGACTATTGCACGGTGGAATACGGCGGCAACGGCGGCAGCGGTGATTCTAACATCTATTGCGAGAACGCCTCGCCTACCATCCAGCATTGTATCATAAAAGATTCCTCAAACTATGGAATTCACACAACGGGAAGCAACGCACAGCCATCGGTCTCTTGTTCAAGAATAGCGTTCAATGAATATGGCGTCTACGCAGAAGACAGCTCTAACCCAACAGTGAATAATTGCTACTTCCTACTAAATTCTGAATACGGAGTCTGCAATACTACCAGTGCCGTCACTATTAATGCAGAAAATAACTTTTGGGGCGATTGGGATGTTCCCAAGGGCCCCGGCCCTGTCGGTCCTGGATCAGGCGATAAGGTAAGCTATAATGTAGACTATACACCATGGATAGATTGGTGGGAGGTCGCTTGTGGCTACAGTTTTGGGTTAAGCCCGTCAGATGTAACAAATCCAGTAGGTGTCCCGCATACCGTTACTGCAACACTGCGGGACGAATCTGACAACCCAGTTGAAGGTACTGTGATATCCTTTAAAATTGTCAGTGGCCCGCACTCAGGGCTACAAGGAACTGATACAACAAATTCTAGTGGAACAGCAACATTTACCTACACAGGTACGTCGACAGGCAAAGACACGATTGACGGGCGCTATGATTACTTTCCTTTACAGTGGACTGTATCAACTTCGGTCACGAAGGCGTGGGAAGGCCCTACTGCAATTACCTTGTCAGACTTCCACGCCAGGGCGGGCAAAGGCGGCAGCGTTGAGCTGACATGGGAGACGGCAACGGAGGTGGATAATGCAGGCTTCAACCTCTACCGTTCCAGGGGCAAGGGCGGCGTATATAAGAAGATCAACGACGCGCTCATTCCCGCCATGGGCAATGCCACGTCCGGAGCGAAGTACAGCTATACAGACACGCCGCCAGCCAGGGGGAAGTACTATTACAAACTGGAGGACGTGGACTATAACGGCGCAAGCACAATGCACGGGCCGGAAAAGGTGAAGGTGATGTCAGAGAAAGCCTCGGCTCGGAAGCTACAGAGGCAGGGGCGCAAATAAGTGAGAGTCCGGAATTAGGGATCTGGCTGTAGAGTGACGAGCCTTGTCGCTCTACAGACTTTATTGTTGGGGCGAAGCATCTCCTGTAATTGGCGCAGACGCGTTTGTATTCAAACAGCACATGCCTCGGCCCTACGTTTTATGGTAAATTTTATTTTTGATACATGCTACTCTTCCGGATGTTTCGGTCAGAGGACACACCGAAACATCCGGAAATTCTTTAACATTTAATTAGGTCTTCGACAACTTATCCATACACTTTTTACGACAGAATTCCACCCCCTTGTCCCCGTCAGCGACAGGCATTTGTTGTTCCCCTCAGCGAGGGCGATTCAAGGGTGAGGTGAACACTTTGAAATTCCTTAACATCACATATGGCAGCATAATGTAATGTTAAGGAATTTCAATACTAATCGATCGTGGCGGCGTTTTTTTATATATGCAATGGCGTATTGGCGTAGCGAGGGGGTTTATTCCCCGCCTGACGCGTGCAACGGTTTTGCCGACCACAAGGGATCGGCGCTACGGTATGGGCATTGCTCGCATGGCAACGAAATGAATGATACCATACCATCCCTGCTGGGCTAACAAGGATCGTATAACGATATATGGTAATCATGACATCCCTTCGGGATTGCACGATCAACATTTATTCACTCGTAGTGAATATGGGCAAAGGGGCGCTGAATATTTACAAAAATTTGTGCAAAAATAATTAAAACATCTCCGCCAACTTCTTTGAAATCACGGCAAGATTTTTATCCTTCGTCAGAAATTCTATCTCGTTTGTGTGCACCTTGAGATCAAGAAGCATTTTCTTTATCTTTTTCCATCCAGATTCCCTTTTTTTCTCATTCGTTTCCAGATACATGTCTGAGACTAATTCCCCCAGTTTTTGTATAAGCCGAAGGTCTCTGTTTTCATAAAAATTTCTGATAACTTTTTTCTGATATTCGGTGTATCCTTTTTCACGATTCTGATCCATTGATTTATTTCTCTGTGTAAAATTTTTTAAGAATAAGTATGAATAAGACACCTGCCGGAGTAATAACCAGTGCATAGTAAAGTATCCTGCAGAGCTTCATACCAAACGCCCCGATAGGGAATAAATGACTCACAAGACT
>Ga0232065_100140_pt1 | contig 18390 bp, 14 predicted proteins | sample LAC_MetaT_9_FD_170490 | JGI IMG/M metagenome (GOLD analysis project Ga0232065, IMG submission 170490) | Metatranscriptome of anaerobic ammonium oxidizing microbial communities from anammox membrane bioreactor (MBR) in UC Berkley... | ecosystem: Engineered > Bioreactor > Anaerobic > Unclassified ... | reverse complement strand
TGGCATAACTGGATTGAGACAACCGATGGCTATGGGATTTACCAGCATGCACAGACGGGTGATTGGCAATACTATAGGCTAGAAGAAGTTTCCGATAGTAATGATACCGAAACCAAAAGAAATCTACCTCCCGCTGCTGGCAGGAAGGCAGGCGCCGTTGTGGGTGAGGTTGATCCCGCCTTGCTCGGTATTCCGAGGGGTTTGCATCCATCAAGGGTTCGCCAGCCGGGACGTCATCAGACTGCTTTTCTCGCGGAATACAGGTTAGCCCGGACAACTGCAAAAAGCGGCTATATGCACCTCCTGGTTATCGGCGTAGATTATGCCACAACAACTGCCAAGTATACAGATGCAGAAATACAGCCGCAGCTTTTTGGAGCAAGCAACAGCATTGCGGATTATTATGACAGGACGTCCTATTCCGCTGTAAAAATCCTTCCTGCGTCAGAATCCTACGGAACATCCAATGACGGCTTTATCGGATGGCTGCGGTTAAGCGGAAGTCATCCAAATACAGGTTCATCCACCAATACGAAAAATCAACAAATTGCAAAGGATGCAATCATAGCCGCTAACCCTTATATTAACTATGCTGACTATGATACAAATGCGAATGGCGTCATTGAGCCGACAGAGCTGTCCATTATAATCATAGTGGCTGGAAATGAGGCATCATATTGGAACAAAACGCCGTCTGTATGGGCTCATCAGTGGAATATGAATGCTGTTGGTTTTCCGGTGGTCGATGGTAAAACCATAAAACTCTATGCGCAGTTTGGCGAAACACATTACAATCCTGACGATAATTACCATATGGCCACCTTTGGCGTCATGGCCCATGAATTGGGGCATTTGTTGTTCTCGTTGCCGGATTTATATGATACCGACAAAAGCAACGGCGACTCTGAGGGGGTGGGATACTTTGATTTAATGGGGAGTGGGGGCTGGGGTGCGGCGTCAGGTGCAAACGCCGGATCATCTCCAACCCAGTTATCTGCATGGAGCAAGGAATATCTCTCCTGGGGGAATGTAATCACCATTTCATCAGACCAAAATCTTTCCATCCCGAAGACAGACGGCAATAGCAATTCCATCTTTCGTATAAACACCAAAGACTCGAACCAATACTTCCTTATAGAAAACAGGCAATTCACCGGATACGACAAAGGTTTTCAACAGAAGACGGGTGAGTCGGGTCACGGTGGTCTGGCTATTTACCATATTGATACATTAAAAACAAATACGTGGCCAAACTACAATATGGTAAATGCAGATGTGGACAATAAGGGTGTAGATGTGGAAGAGGCTAATGAGGGAAGTTACGGGAGCAGTATGCTTGATAATAAGATTGCCAGGGTGCATACCAACATGTTTTTTTTAAGGGAAACAACGACCGTTTTACCGACACCACTACGCCGGGATCAAGACTCAAGGATGACACTTCTACCGATATTCATATAAACAATATTTCTGCATATGGTGATACAATGACAGCCAGCATCTTTCTAGATCCGGTCGTTGCTGTCGAATTAGTTGCCTTCACCGTCGAAGCGGATAAGAGAGGCAAAGTTTTTCTCTCCTGGGAAACGGCGACAGAGACGAAAAATGCCGGCTTCAATCTTTATCGCTCCAGACACAGGGATGGCGCATACAAAAAGATCAACGATAGCCTCATACTTGCGAAAGGCGATGCTGTGTCAGGGGCTGATTACAGCTATTTAGATGCGATACCAGCAAGAGGGACGTATTATTATAAACTGGAGGATGTAGATTACAACGGTTTAAGTATCATGCATGGACCTGAGAAGGTAAGAGTAAGGACGATGGGTAGTGTGAAAAATCGTTCAGACGCCCTCTAGAGGGCTTTTCTTTATTCAGGTCTCTCTTTTCCCACTCTATTGCCATTTGTATTGTATCGACAAGCCGATGCATTGCTTTTGCATCTCGTTTTGTGCTACATTCTTTAAAGAAAAGGTAAACCTACTTTTCGGTGTTTTTGATCTCAAAACATCTTGATGGTATAGGAATTTTCATTTTATTTAAGCGGATTACAGGGTGGCATGGACAAACTTGTTTGTCCATGTTGTTTGAATATACAAACGGATTTAGAATATATCACACCGACAAACAAAGTTTGTCAGTACCACTTTGTAACCGAAGACATAACTTGAAATCCTCAGGAGGTTCTACCATTTCTAGCCTGGTCCTGTAACAAGACACGCCTTGATTGCAGGATTTATGCTTGAGATTTAAATTTATCAGAACAATGTTTCTGAAGATTGAAACCCACAGATTTCACGGGTGCTGTAATAAATCAGATATAAAGTTTTGAATACTCATTGTCAGGAAATGGAGGAAGGGGAGAACCTTGAAAATCGCTGGTATTTTTAACAAAAAGAAACGTACTCGCAATGCAGACAAACTAAAATTAGACAAATTGCATTTAATTGATCTTGTCTGCCAAAACTACCATGTTAAATCGTTAGCTGATTTGGGTGGGATTTGGGGTGTAAACGGAGGATATACCTTCTATGCATTGAAAAAGCATGGGATTAAACGGGCGTTTCTGGTTGATACGGACGTCACCGAAGAAGTGTACATGAAAGCAAAAAGGTTTCCTGCCCTGACTATTATCAATGAAAACTTTGGCATGAAAGATGTTGCCAGGAGAATTGGCAAAGTAGATGCCATAATCTTGTTCGACGTGCTGCTCCATCAGGTGGATCCTGATTGGGATACTGTTCTGGAAATGTACGCCCCTTTCACCGACATCTTTATCATTTACAACCAGCAGTTTATAGGATCGGACAAGACGGTCAGGCTGTTCGACCTGGGATATGAGGGATTTTTTCAAAACGTTCCCCGTGCCAAGGATGATCCGCTTTATAAAGAAGTATTTGAAAAAATGTATGAAATGCATCCGCAGCATAACCGTATCTGGCGGGACATTCATAATATCTGGCAGTGGGGTATTGTTGATGATTGTCTTTTTGCAAAAATGAAGGAACTTGGATTTCGCCTGCAATACTACAGAAATTTCGGACAGTTTTATCACTTACATAATTTTGAAAATCATGCCTTTGTTTTCAAGAAAACAGAGGGGCATTATAGAGAATTATGATATAAAAATAATACTTTATGCTGCTGGTAAATACATGGTCATTTCCAGCAGCCATAACATGACAGTTGATATGCGAATCGGCCTTGCCTCAAAAACGCATACTTCCGCCAGCATCTATTTTGTATGATACCAGTCACGCCCTGCAAGACTAAATCCTTTTGTCCGCATCGTAATTAAAAAATATAAATATTTTTATTGACATCACATAAATTATTTCTTAAAGTACTAACTAGTTGAGAACTAGTCTCAATTGCAATATAAATTTTTGCAGGAGGATGAACATGTCGGTGCTTATTGTAGGAGGTGATCATTTAGGAAGTATCCCCAGGGAGCTTGATAAAATCGGGGTTACAGAAATTCGTCACATAACGGGGAGGAGTGGGCAAAAGATTCGTGACGGAATTCCGGAGACCATGGATTTTATTATCGTACTCTATGACTTTGTGAATCATAACCTCGCCAGCAAGATAAAGAATTTTGGTGAGAAAAGAAAAATCCCCATTGTATACGCAAAAAGGTCATGGTCCTCCATTTATCAGAAAATGAGAGAGTGCCGGAAACAATTGGCAAAAGTAGGATTACAAGTTCTTTTGCATTAATGCCACAATAAACCATTTTTATGTTAACATGCAAGACATGTGTTTGACCTTATCGTCTTAAAGTCAGAACAGACGTACTTAAGATGCTCGAAAAATGTGAATTCTATAAAGGGTGACGCGGACAAATCCAGCTTGTTCATGCCGCTCTTGTTGAATGATCGGTCCGTATCACTTTAATAAATCATAAACTATGAACTATTTTTTCAGAATATGCACTATCATTTCCTTGGTTGCGATAGTATTCTCCAGTTGGGGGGCAACTTTTGCCGGAGTGTCCTATACCCTTAGCAGGAATCCGGACTATTCGACCGATGACCGAGCCCTTATTCCTGCAGATACTCTGTACATTAAGGTATCACAGAACATTCTCGACTACCGGGAAATAAAGAGACCCTTCTTTACCTTAAAGTCTCACATAACAAAAAGCAAAACAACATATCCGTTACATTGGAATAGCGATCTGATCGCGTTTACCGGAATCGCCCTCCTTGAAAACTACCCGGTTGGCGATAAGATCACCATCAAGATGACCTTGCGGGGAAAGAAGGCGAAGAATGAAATTACGAAGATTGACCAGTTTGTTGTTGGTAGCGCTGGAAAATGGTCATTGAAGGGCATTATCTCCGGAAAAGGAGATATGGGTACAACATTACTTGCAAATGCGCGTGTGCGGGTTCAGGGGGTAGCAGATATTAACACCGAAGACACCAGTTACCATCCCAAAGATGACGACAAATTTACCCTTTCAGATGGTCAGGGAAAATTTTCTATGTATTATGAAGGTATCTCCGGTCATGTTGTTACGGTTACCGCAGGCAAGGAAGGCTTTAAAAACGCAGGGAAGAAAATCATCCTGGGTCAGGAAAAAGATGTTAGCATCACCCTCATCTCAGTTCCTGCGGAAGACCATCGGGACTATGAATACCGGTCCCCTGGGTCGTGTAAAAAATGTCACAACAATTTTTACAACGAATGGGAAGAAAGTGATATGGCCCACGCTGCCATTAATCCAGTCAACCAGCTTGTCTTTTTCCTTTATACATCATGGTACGTTACCGGTGACCGGAGCAATTTTATGGACAGTTCCATCTTTGACAATCCAAATCCGCCTTTTGTAGGAGACAAGGGAAAGATATTCGAGGACGCAACGGGCAGGTACAAGATTCTGGGCGATGCAGGACATATCCATGATTGTGCCGATTGCCATTCCCCATCACACGCCTCAAAAACTCAGGCAGATGGTGTTACACCTCAGTGGGATATGAGGGCGGCCATACTGACAAAAGACGACAAGCTTTCCGTCGTAGACAAGCAGGGGGTTCACTGTGATTTCTGCCATAAAATATGTCAGGTTCGCGAAGAAGAGGAATACTGGACGGAACCGGGTGTGAATTACAAGGTACATCTCTTACGACCCGATCTATTGCGGGGATCGTCTCCTGAAGGAAAAGTTATGTTCGGACCCTTCGACGACGTTCTCTATCAAGGAATGCAGGCATCCGTTGTTCCTCAATTTACAAAAAGTGAAATATGTTCACCTTGCCATCAGGATGCAAGAAAGCTCTATCTGCAACCTGTAGATGAAAATGGACAACAAAACGGTGATGTGGTTGAGCGTATTTTATGGAGCGAGGACACCTATCGTGAGTGGCGTTTTAGTGGGTATAGCGGACTTGAGCCTGCGTATCCGGTCGCTAACTATGCCGGAAAGGTATTGCAATGTCAGGATTGTCATATGAAAGACCCGCCGTCTGATCTATCCACCGGCAAATCGATAACAGATTATTCAGAAATAACGGACCCATTTTTTCTTATTTCCAAAGAGAAAAGTAAGTATGCCACCAAACGTGATCCCAGGACTGTTTATCCCCATCATTTTGAGGGAACTAATCAGAATCTGCCACCGGGAAAAAGAAAACGGTATTTAGATTGGGCAGTTGACCTGAAGATTACCAATGAAAGCGAGAATGGCGGTATCTTAAGCTTCGATGTGAACGTAACAAACTCCCATACGGGACACTCATATCCTTCCGGGGTGACCCAGAGAAACGTCGTCCTTCTCGTGGAGGCCATACAATCCGGAACAATCCTTACACAGAAAAATGGTCAGACCATAGACACGCCCGGTGGAAATTTCCCTAATGGCTACTACAAAGGTGAGGGAGATTATGCTGGAAGACCAGGCAAAATCTTTATGAAACACAACAGGATGCTCGTGGATAATGAGGAACTGGCTCCTTTCTTTCATGATATTCTGTATGCCCAGGCAGTTGAAGAGCTGTATGACACGAGGATTAAGGCCAACCAAACGGATATAACTCACTATGAATTTCAAACGCTGAACAACGATGCTATTACTGTTACGGCCAGGCTTATCTACCGGTTTCTCCCCAAAGGCACCTTGGAATTTGCTGCTCAAAATGGATTTGTCATCCCTCTGGAAGAAAATGACTATGAATCACATAAAGTGGAGCTATCGTTCGTGCCATGAATAAAAAGATGAATCTGGCACAAGAAATCTTTGGCTTAAAGATGATAAGCATCTTCTAAAGATAATTCCGGCATCGTTAACAATAATGATGAATGGAATTGACCCTGACGGGGTTGGTATACGAATTTCGTGCTTTTGATTCAGTTTTTTTTAACTCAATTGTATAGAAATTTCCATTTTATTTAAGCGGGTTATAGGGTGGTACTGACAAACTTTGTTTGTCAGTGTGATATATTCCACATCCATGTATATATTCAAATAACATAGACAAACAAGTTTGTCCATGCCACCCGGCAACCGAAGACATAACTTGTTCGAGTTAGGACAAATCAAATTTTTTAAAAAAATATTCATTTCCAAGCCTTCACATCTGTTTTAAAGATTTTTCCTTCTCGTTTTTTGCCAAAAACATCTTCATTAACTTCAATTCTGTAAACACTTTCATTTAATAGAATGATTGTGTGTGCAATCGTTACAAATCCGTTGTGTCACAAAAAGTAGCTCCTTCGTTTTAGTTATTATTACAAGTAATTACATATCATTTAACCATAATCTACTCAGAAAATGTTACTATTGGTTATGCAGATTTTTTTGTAAGTCTCATGTCATCATATTTTTTGAAATTTTCATAACATTAATTATTACATATTGTTATAACTCTAAAATAAAATAGTATGCTTCATAATGCCTTGTGGCATACCATCTGCTTTTTATCTAGGCACGATAGTGAATCATTATTTGCACATTATCTTATTTTATTTATCTGCAGATCACTTTTTCTCATATTTTTTTTTGATGATCTGCATATTGAGAGAGGTCAGGGGTATATACCTTCCTGATGTTTCTCTTGAATTGATAAAGACACAGGAGGGAAATAGAAGAATGGAATTTGCGCTTCAGCTTTATCTAAAAGATCTGAAAAAAATATCTCCACTTACTATGGAAGAAGAACGAGTGTTATTCGAAAAGATTAACTGCGGCGATTTAAGAGCGAGGGAGTCCGTTGTTACGGCACATCTTCCTTTGGTTATAAAGATCGCCAGTAGGTTTATCTATTATGGCACTTCCCTTTTGGATGTAATTAGTGAAGGGAATATCGGGCTTATCCGTGCTATGGAAAGATTTGACCACACGCTAGGCCAGCGATTTAGCAAGTATGCTTCGTGGTGGATTAAATGGACTATTCAGCGCGCTTTAATTAACAATTCAAAGACCATACATATTCCTATTTATATGGCAGGGCGAGTTTCAAAATGGAAAAAAACATCATCAAGTTTGACAAACAACCTTCGTAGGCCACCGGATCGAAATGAAATTGCTCAAGCATTGAATCTTAATGAGAAACAAGCCCGATGGGTCGAAAGGGCAGTAATGCACGCTCATATTCAGGCAGAGGCGAATTTAGCAAAAGACGACTCTGCGGAACTAAGTGAGCATATTCCTGACGTAAATGTAAAAATGCCTGATGAGGAGTTAATAGAATCTTATGACAAAAAAAAATTAGTAAAATTGCTTGAAACAATTGATCAACAAGAATCAAAGGTGTTAAAAATGCGTTACGGGTTTGATAATGCAGAACCCATGACACTTCGGGAAATAAGTAAGAAGCTCAACATTAGTCGTGAGTGGGTGAGAAAGATTGAAAAAAATGCCTTGTTAAGATTAAGCCAGCTTATGAGTTGTCATGAACAACGTATCAATAATAAAGGCATGCTCAAAAATGCATGTTGAGAAACCGGTCAGACTAAGAGTGTTCTCTACCGCGCAACATTGTCTTTTAGATAGAAGGAGATAAATTGTCGAAAGGATTTTGTTACAGTTTTGCAGTAATGAGTACGTTGATGTTTGGTGCCGGTGTTGCAAATACCATTTTTGTTGGTTCCACCATGGCAGAGGAAAGAACTTGTGATCATTGCGGACACATAGCATCAAAAGCAGAAAATGGTTGCAAGTGTGAGCGTCACAGAGCAAAGTGCTAATAAGACACGAAGGTTACAATGTAAGCATGCTTGTCAACAGTATTATTATGCATTAAGCCGTTTAGAAATTTAACTTATACCCAACTTTTGTATCCAATCGGCCCTCAATTCCGTTGTCGCTAAATGGTGTTAGCATACTATTATAAATGCATTACAGTCTCGTGGCTACCTTTTGCTGGGATGTCATCATTATTATAACGACATCCCAGCAAGAAGGAAGGATAGGAGGAGAGGTAATTCGGTATCCGCGTTTTGATTATTAACTACCGATTTACCGTAAGAAATAATTAGCATTGAATGTGCCAATTGCAAAATATTTCGATTTCATAAAAAAAATTATCAATTAATCCTTTATTCGAATAACGTATTTATGTAACATCGTATATAAATAATTATAATACAATAGGTTGTGATTGTTATTGATCATTTTTGATTAAATTTATAAAGTTTTGTTTTCAGGAAGGCGGTGTTGGTAAGGTTCATTGTTAAAGTTCTACTCGCAATTAGCGATATTGTGTGTTTAATATTTGTACACACATGTATATATATTTGACAACGATGTCGCAAAAATAGTCGTTAAAATTATTTTCTTGAAACGAAAGACTCGACAAAAAGGATGCAAAAGGTAAGAAATAATAGATATCCCCAAAATGTTTTTTTTGTTTCTCCTAAGAGCACATCGGATTCTTTGCTCACACGAACGGCTGTCATGCTAAGTTTTGTACCGCCCATAAATGCCGTAATCTCGTTTTGGTCTATTTTCTCAAGGTTCGACTCTGCAGTATCTATATTTACAGGGAAATACGCTGGGAATTGTGGATGCAATTTCCCATTAGCAGTAACGGCATAAATTCCCGGTACATCTGTTTCTTTGTATTCAAAATATTTTTCATCATCATCAAATTGTGGTTGAACGATAGTTTGTGTCCCTTCAGAATTTATTATTTCTATGGTGTTTATGTCGCATGGGCAGGGATATCGCCAGACCTGTTTAACGAGAATTTCCTGAGAGATTTCCTCTGATATACTTCCTGTTACATATCTGCACAATTGTTGTATAATCGGCAGAAAAAAAGATTTTACGGGAAAATCCGTCCAATCCCGATCAATTGATGCAGTAAAGAGTACGGACTTTCCTCTCCCGACTTGTCGTTCAATAAGTGCAGGGGTATCATTAGAAAATGAGAATATCGTCTTACAACCTCCCAAGGGGTTTGGGTCGATATAAAATATCCGATAAAACTTTACCGTAGACAAAGTATTTATCTGGGTCTCTGAAAGAATGCGTACAACAGGATGTACACGTTCAGTGGCCTTTAAATGGAGAGGCTGTTCTTCCGATAGGGAGCTATTACTAGAAAAAGTCCTTATCGAGTGGAGCCGATGCGGAAGGAGAGAACTCAATGCATTATTGTAGTAATCGGCATTCACCTTGTTGCCAAGGGTAAAAACAACCGTTCCTCCCTCTTGCACAAACTTTTCAAGCTCATGGATTTTTTCTGGTGGTAAAGTTTCCACATTACATAAAAAAATAATATTGAAATTGGCAAAGGTAATATTATTAATTTCGTGGACAGAACAGATGGATGGCTTTATAGAAGATATGTGTTCACGGCCGGGGTTTAATGCCTTCTCCAAATAAAAGGTCTCGCTTTCATAAATATTCGTTTTGGGGTCTCCATCAATCAGAAGGGCATCAATGGTTTGTGTTGCATTGATCGTGAAGTATCGTTTGTTGTCAACAAACAAATTATCTTCTGGGATTTCGACCCAACCGTAATAATCTTTCCCTTTTTCAACAGCAATGAAAAATTCCTTTGTTTCTGATGCATTGGCTTCGATGTTGAAAAATCCCTGACTTAATTTTTTCCCGTCGATAAAAATGCTTGCCGGGAGATCCTTCACCGGTACCGAAGAAAAATTAGAAATGGTTACCTTGATAAGCGCTTCCAGATTTTTTTCGGATAAGGTAATCTGGGGTTTAACGTATGTAACAGCTATATTTTTTAGTGTCTTACCTTCCGATATATCCAGGATATGCATTCTGGATACATGTCTACGTAGTTTTTCATATCCGCTCTTGAACCAATGAGGATCCCATCCATTTCGTGTCATATCGGTAAGCAAAAATATCCGTTTAACAGATGTCCTGGCAGTCGCTAAAATTTCCACTGCTGTATCTAGTGCATGAGCAATATGGGTTGTCGTAAAACGGGGTTGAGATTGATCGATAACGTTTAAAAGATGTTTTTTGTCATTTTCGAGTTCTGGAGGAATTTGAAATTCCTGGCTGGAACAGGTAATAACTGCAGCTTCATCATCTTTTTTTAAGGCGTCAACGATCTGTTTTGCAGCTGTTTTAGCGGATAAAAAAAATGACTCATGACGATCGGAATATCGCATACTGAACGAATCATCAATAATAATGACGTTGCTCGTAGGAATGTTTTTTTCTTCAGCGCTTCCACCAGAATTTTTTATAAAAGGCTTAGCAAGAGACAGGGCAAGAAACAGGAGCAAGCAAGCCCTCAGGATTAAAAGAATACGTTGACGAATTTTGTATTTTATTAAAATACGCTTATTCGTTTCTAATAAAAAGTCAATAGCCGCAAACTTATGAGATACTGCCTTTTTTTTATTTATGAGATGGATGAGGATGGGAATGCTTATACCAAGGATACCCAACAGCAAAATAGGGTTAAGGAAGGATAACATGCCTTATTTGATGAAGTCAAAAATTAAAAAGGAAAAACAAAAATATCTGAGAAAGCTGCTCTTGTCCTTTAAAGCGCCTGCAGGAATAGCAACTATAACAACGGATCGTATCAAGCCTTATTGACCAGTCGACGGGAACTTTCTCTTCTGACGAGAAACTTGATTAATACCTGATCCAGCGGTGCTGACGAATCAATAAGCCAGTAATCAATTTTATTTTCAAAGCAGGATTGTTTGAATTGTTCAAGAAAGGAATTCATCTCAGAGAGATAGTGTCTCTTAATAGATTTTGGGTCTGCTAGAATATGTCTTTCGTCTTCCATTGATTCAAAAAAAGTTACCGACTCGAAAGGAAACGTCAGTTCATAAGGGTCGAGGATGTGGAATAAAATAATCTCATTTTTTTTAAATTGAAAATGTTGTAGCCGATGGATTATTTTTTCTACCTTATCGAAAAAATCAGAAAAGATAATAATTAAAGAACGATGGCCAATCTTTTCGATAAAATTGTTCAATACGGCGCTGGTATCTGATTTTCCTGCAGTTTTTAATTCTGCTAAGACTTTGAGCAAAGTGTGGAGGTGCGTAATGCGGGATCTGGGTGGTGTGTAATGCAACACCCTGTCGCTGAAACTGACGAGCCCAACAAGGTCGGATTGTTTTAAGAATAAATAGGACAATGATGCAGCCAGAGTAGCGGCATATTCAAACTTGCTGATGCCTGTTGATTTGTAACCCATCGACCCACTGGCATCAAGAAAGAGATAACATCTGAGATTTGTTTCTTCTTCAAATTGTTTGACATAATACTTGTCGGTCTTCGCCAGTACTTTCCAATCGATATGTTTTATCTCATTACCGGGAGAATATTCTTTGTGTTCCAGAAATTCGATACTAGAACCGTCGTATGGACTTTTGTGTATACCAGACAAAACGCCGTCGACAATATATCTTGCGCGTAATTCCATATTGGAGATTTTAGATAGTGTTATGGGATCAAAAGGGTTAGTCTTCATGCAACTCACTGGTCCTGTGTTTTTATTTCGAATGCTCTTTGATAGTGCCGAGTAATTGGTCGATAACATGCGATGACGTCTTTCCTTCTGCTTCGGCATTGAAATTTGTTATAATACGATGCTGCAGAATCGGTCTGGCAATTGCGCGCACGTCATCACAAGAAGCTGCAAATCTTCCGTCGAGTAATGCACGCGCCTTGCTTCCGAGAACAAGGAACTGAGATGCGCGGGGCCCTGCCCCCCAACTGACCCATTTTTTTATAAAATCTGGTGCATCGGAGCCTGTTGGTCTTGACGCACGGACCAGTCTGATGGCATATTCAAGCACATAATCAGCAACCGGTACTCTGGTAACTAAATCCTGCAGTTCGATAATTTCTGGGGGACTAAATACCTTGTCGACTGTTGGTTTAAAAGCGGATGTTGTGGTTCTTACAATTTCAAGCTCTTCTTCTTCCGAAGGATATTGGACATCAATTTGAAACATAAAACGGTCAAGTTGTGCCTCTGGCAAGGGATACGTTCCCTCCTGCTCAATGGGATTTTGAGTAGCAAAGACGATAAAGGGAAGATCAAGAACATACGTGGTTCCACTTGCGGTTACTTTATACTCTTGCATCGACTGAAGTAATGCAGCTTGTGTTTTTGGTGGTGTGCGGTTGATTTCATCGGCAAGGAGGATGTTAGAAAAAATCGGACCCTTGATAAACTTAAAAAATCTTTTTCCCGTTGCATGATCCTGCTCTAAAATATCCGTTCCGGTAATGTCTGCCGGCATAAGGTCGGGAGTGAACTGAATACGATTAAACTTCAGATTCAAGACGTCTGCAAGGGTACCGACCAGTAATGTCTTGGCAAGTCCTGGCACTCCTACAAAGAGACAATGTCCCTTACAAAAGAGAGCAATAAGGAGATGGTCGATCACTTCTTCCTGCCCAATAATGATCTTCGCAATTTCCCTTTTTATCTTACGACGTCCATTAACTACTTTTTCTATAGTTTGATGATCTGTCGTATTGGATTCAAAGTGGTTCATAGTGATAATAAAAAAAGCGTCGGTGTTGAAGCTGCTCAGATAAGCCCAAAACTGAGCTAATTACTACCAAGGCTTTTCCCCAACACCGACAATCTATAGTTTTTACCAAAAATCAGACTATTTGTGAATGAAATTTTTTAAAAAAATGAAACTATTTAGTTGTGGGAATTAATAGACATAAAGATATTCTTTAATGGTTAAAATAAGTCAATCGGTGAATAACTTGAAAAAATGTCATAACCCCGGCATTTAAATGTTTATGGAAAACAATGAATAAAAAACGAAGAACCGTGCATAATACCAATATTTTTTGATTGTTGCTTCTATGCCGCGGTTGTGTTGATTATAAACAAAATATACCTAATTGATTATGAAAAACACATAATTATACAGTATATTTATGAATGGTTTGAAAAAGTTACTAACGCAGCGATGCTGCAACCGAAGCTTTATAACTATCCTCTAATAGTGTATACTAATTTAATGGCCGATGATCTGAAAAACAACTCTTCGGCAGGCAGGCTGCTTCTTGTATTTCTCCCCCTCGTTTAGTATTTTTGAAATTAACTAAATTACCATGATTAATATGATACAATAATATACACCATTATATCTGATAGTGATGAAATTTTATAATCTTTTGTTTTACAGCAGGCATGATCTGTTTCACCAATGAAATTTGCAAGTTTCAATGTCAATTCGATTAGGGCCAGATTGCCAATAGTGGTTGACTGGATACAGAAAGAATCACCAGATGTCCTGTGTCTTCAAGAGACAAAAGTGATAGATACTGAATTTCCAAAAAAGGCTTTTGAAGATCTAAAATATGATGTAGTATTCTGTGGAGAAAAGTCATACAATGGGGTGGCCATCCTCAGTAAAATTCCCCTAAAAAATATCCATATAGGTTTTGATGAATGCAAATCCGAGGGAACACGTCTCATTGCAGCAACGGTGCATCAAATTTCATTTGTCAACACCTATGTCCCTCAGGGTGTTCATCCGCTGTTGAAGCAATTTCAATATAAATTGAATTGGCTTAAAAGATTGTATGAGTATTTTGGCAAAAACTATCGGCCAGATCAAGCATTGCTGTGGTTGGGAGATTTTAATGTTGCACCAGAACCCCGAGACGTTTATGATCCAGATCATCTGCTTGGGAGCATAGGTTACCATCCCGACGAACACGCTGCCATTCTGAAATTTAAAGAATGGGGGTTTGTTGACGTTTTCCGGCTGCATCAACATGATCCTGAGCAATATACCTTCTGGGATTATCGGGTAAAGAATGCAATAGCCAGAAAGAGAGGCTGGAGGGTTGATCATATTTGGGCAACCCGACCTTTGGCAGACAAATCAACAAAAGCATGGATTGACATTGCACCGAGACTTTTGAAAAGACCATCGGATCATACCCTTATTGTAGCTGAATTTAATATATGATTCTTTGACTACGGAAGATTTTTTATGAAGAAATAAATGCCCATTATTGTCACACTGGAACACGGAAAGTATTATTGGTGTACGTGCGGAGAGACAAAAAAACAGGTGGCAATCAGCAATTGCCAGTGTACCCATAATCCACCGTTTTGTGATGGTTCACATGTTAACACGCTGTTCGGGAATACACCAATAAATTGGAATAAAAGATAAAGAAAATCATGCATAAATGAAATGTGATCTATAAACAAATCAGGAAACGTTTAAAATTTTTCCATCCAAATCATAATTTTGTATTTTCGTATGGAAAAGTACATGAACTACCCAAGGAGAGCTTGTTTTCCTTGCATTACCTTATACCGTTGCAGGCCTTATTCCCAATTTCAGCATCTTTTTTAGATTCTATCCAATACACATCAGTTTTAAACTCTGCACTTACTTTTTTCAGTCCTCGTAAGAGAAAGTTTCTATACCCCACAGTAAATTTTAAATGCCCGAAGATGGATTCGATGATATACTGACGCATAAAATATTTTCGTTTCCCCGTATCAGATACTAACTTTTCCCTCATCTTTTATAAGAGAGGTTCTCGAATATCTATTAAAGGTTCCCTCGCCTTTACCTTTGTGCATAATGGCCGCTTCTGACATACCCCACACTCCCTCCCCTTGTATACCTTATGATTCCACTGACGGCTCTCAGTCTTATTTGTTCTGGTATTCCCGTATGGTAACCGCTTCGCTTTCGGGCATACATAACTATCACTTGCCGCATCATAGGTAAAATTACTGTAGTAATACCGGTTCTCCTCTTTTTTAGGCAGGTGCGGTCTGATAACTTCTGTTGTGATCTCTCTTGCTCAGGGTCTGCTCCTTCGATTAACTCAGGATATGTTTGACTAATCTGCACAGATGGTCTTTGGGTATTACTGTTTCGACATAATCTAAAAACGCCTCGGGAGTAAATCTCATCAGGGGTTTCTGGAATTCATGAAACGGCTTAAATTTAACTATATGATTGATTCTCCTCGGTCGAGTTTCCTCTGTTGAGGGAAATAATGATACGGTCGGGTTGCTAAGTATAAATGGGGCGACTCGGTGAAAAAGATTAACTGCTTCGTGTGGGTTTGCTGGGGAGATTTCATTGCGTTTTATTAAATCATAGAATGTCTGCTTTGCAACTGCATTGACTCATTTTTTATGGTTTTATGAAAAAAACCAGAACGCTACATTCTCGGATAGCCTGATAATACATAAACCTTTATCTATTTCCAGTAGGTATCCCAGCGCTTGTTTACTTTGTCAATTATTTCATCCGGCATAACAAGTGGTAAAGGATAACCCGTCTTCCAGGTGGCATCGATACCCATTTTCCCTCTGAATATAGGGCTGACACCCACTAATTTTTCTTGAGTAAATACAATATCCCGTTCAGCATCGAATCGGGTGAATATTCCCCAGATAGTTTGTTCCAGATCATGAATATTAACGTCAGGGCTAACTGCTGCGATAATTTTCGGCCCAATAATTTCTGGAGATTTTGTTAATTTTGCAACGATTTCTTTCCCGTTGTCAGGCACTGTGACAACCAAGAGCGTTTCGTCAAGGATTTTCCAATCCATAATTCTTGTGTCAATGATTTTCATCAAACGTTCAAAATCTGACAATCTAAGCCCGTCCTTCTGTATGGCGTTCCTTGATTCGTCTCTCGTGGCGTCGATGATCATTTTGCTTCCTAAATTCATTTTATAACTCGTAAAATCGAGGGTATCCAGTGGCACCTTTGGGATCATAATGAAATCATATGCAGGGTCAAAATTTTCACGGATTGCCTTGAGAACTGCATGAAAGTCACGGGGGTTGACATCCTCAGAAACAGTAATAATACATTTTGTGAGAGAAAGTTGCCCTTCTCCCATAACAGAAAGGGCTGTTTTCATTGCCTCCTTACGGTATCGCTCCTCGACAGACACCACAAGCAGATTATGAAATCCGGCTTCATAATAAGCCCAGAGATCATGAATTTCCGGATGAATCAGACGAATTAGTGGCCCCAGTATCTGCTGGGTCGCATTTCCCAGATATTTATCCTCCATGGGCGGGCGTCCCACAACTGTTGCAGGATAAATAGGATTTCTTCGATGGGTAATAACGTTAATATGAAAGACCGGAAACTCCGCGGCGTTAGAATAATGCCCAAAATGGTCTCCAAAAGGACCTTCCATACGCAGCTCAGACAAATGAACCGTTCCTTCAAGAATAAATTCTGCATCGGCAGGCACAAGCATAGAAATGGTTTTGCCTTTGGCCATTCTTGTCCTTTTGCCGCGAAGAAAACCGCTGAACATGACTTCATCAATTCCTTCTGGCAATGCGGCAACGGTTGCTAGCAAAAGCGCCGGATCGGTTCCAAGCGCCACGGCGATTTGGAATTCCTTCTGCATCTTTTTTGCCTGATAATAATGAAATCCACCACCCTTTTGGATCTGCCAGTGCATCCCGGTTGTTTTTTCGTCAAATACCTGCATACGGTACATGCCTACATTTCGTTTTCCTGTTTGAGGATCGCAGGTGAAAACCTGGGGCAAGGTAATAAAACGTCCTCCGTCTTCAGGCCAGCTGGTCGTAATAGGAAGCTCATTTAGATTAAGGTCGCTAATTACTTCCTGAGATGGGGGCCTGGATATTGTTTTAGGAAGGGTGCAAAATAGACGTTTAACTATTCCCGGATGTTTAAAGAATAATTTCGGTTTTGGTGGTAAGGCTTCTTCCATGAAGGTAATCAACTCATTACCAAGCTGGTCAGGATGTTTTCCCAGTGCCAGCTCAATTCGTTTTTCGCTGGCAAGGACATTCATGGCCAGAGGAAATCGGAAACCACGAACATTTTCAAAAAGAAGTGCCGGCATACCTTCTCGGAGTGCCCGAATGGAAATTTCTACTACTTCCAATCTTGCATCCACCTCGGTTTTGATTCGAATCAGCTCGCCGGTTTTTTCTAAATACCTGATAAAATCTTGTAATGAATAGATTCGCATGAGATCTAAAGATTCGTATACATACGGAGTCCACTAACGGGGGCATCATTTTTTGTCAGTGGCACTATAGCATCCTGGGCAAAATACTTTTTGGTAATTTTTTATAATCTCCTGTACCACCGATGTATTGGCAATTTAAGAGAAGTTTTATCACGACTATTTTCATAATTTGATTTCGATTCCGTGATAATTGCATATTATAAGAAAGTGTCAAAATAAGACAATATAAAAGTTTATAAATACCACAGGATACCTATTACAATTATCAAAAAAAACTATTGAAAATTAAACAAACGGTGAAGATTCAAAGAGGTATACAGAAGGAGGTCGGGTTTGTAGTGAATTATGGCGTTATAGAAACACGGAACTTGTGCCTAATGTCACGTTAAGTGTCAAAAATCTGGATAATAAGGTTGTGTGTAACATAAGCGCAGAAGTTAGAATAATAGGAGGAATTAAAGAAGCTAATAACGGAAATATTGTAGAGTTTTAGCTTAAAAACAAAAAGGCTTTTATGTTATGATAACCCCGAAGACACTGTTGAAATATCGGTTGGTGGTAACGAAATGAAATTGCCAACTGTGTATGATAGTAAAGGCTTGTTTTGGAATAAAAAAGATTATAATTAAATTAGTAAAAAACTCCCTAAATAATAGGTTACTCAAACGTATTATCTGGGTTTATCGTTGGTTTTTTAATTCATTTCTTCATGTTTGGATGAACATTATATTTTAGGGTTACAACCTATGCGAACTACATCAGGTAGGTGCAATGAATTCTTTTTCCTGAGAATCGGTATTAATCAGCTTATTAATAGTATCTATAACTGGCTCCTTGGAATTGTGGAATTTCGCTATGGGATTCACGATAGCAAGACCACGATAGTATGTAACAAGTCCTTCAGCAATTTCCGCCATAATCTTATTGAAGGTATTTCGCTTCTTTGCTCTTGCAAG
>Ga0232065_100060_pt1 | contig 27687 bp, 18 predicted proteins | sample LAC_MetaT_9_FD_170490 | JGI IMG/M metagenome (GOLD analysis project Ga0232065, IMG submission 170490) | Metatranscriptome of anaerobic ammonium oxidizing microbial communities from anammox membrane bioreactor (MBR) in UC Berkley... | ecosystem: Engineered > Bioreactor > Anaerobic > Unclassified ... | reverse complement strand
GCCTCTGGTTGCTGCAGCACAACAACCATCGGCCGGGAGGCCGCGCGCACTGGCGCATTCCTCTAAATCAACGCAGAACAAACACTTGCGAGCAGATCCACCGGCGGGAGTTCACGGCGTTGGATGGCACAGGCGTCCCGCCTGTGCCCGAATTCTTGCTACTTCTCTTCCGCTTCGTCGCCAGGCATCGCGTCACGCAGCGACGCTCTCCACTCCCGATCCAGGTCGGCGAACGGCATCCCGAACGCGCCCCGCGTCGCGTCATCGACGGTTTCGCCGCGCGTCATGCGCGCGATCCACTGGTTCCGCGCCGTCCTGCCGAAGCGGCCCGAGACGTACCCGAGCATGTGCTGGCCCTGCTTGTAGACGAGCATGCCGTGCTCGGGGCGTGTGTTGCGGAAGTCGCTCAACTGGTCCCAGTCCGCGAGGCCGCCCTGCTCGGCGAGTTGCCGGATCATGCGGTCCACGGCCTCTACGCCCGTTCGCCCCGAGTACCGCTCCGCGGCGAGTTCCGCCGCGCCCTCGGCGACCCACCACGGGATCTCCGTCGCCCGGTCGCCCATGGAGAACGTGGCCACGTGCCCGTACTCGTGCGCGAGCAGCACCCGCAACTGCCGGGCCGGCGAGCGCGGCGAGGCGAGAATCTTGATCGACTCCCCCGGCTCGTTCCAGCCGCCCAGCGCATCCTCGTAACTCAGGAAGATCGACGCCTGGAGGTGCTCCATCTCGGCGTAGACCTTGACCACCTGCACGTGGTCGAGCGGCGTCTCGAACCCGGCGTTTACGTGCTCGCGGATCTCCGGCAGCAGTTCGATGACGCTCGCCGCGACGTCGCGCAGCGCATCGTCCAGATACAGGGCCACGTTCGACCCGTCGGGCGCCTCGACGCGCTTCCACGCCTCGCCGCCGTAGCGCCATGCGCCGTCGCGCTTCGTGAAGCGAGCCGGGTGCTGGACCGTGCGCTCCGGGCGTTCCGGCATCCGCCACCGCATCGTGAGCGTCCCGATCGCGGCGTTCCCCCCGTCGATCTCGAACAGCAGCCCGCCGTCCAGTTCGAGCGTGAACGCCGCGGCAGGCCGCTCGACGAAGTCCTTCGCCCAGTTCTCCTGCTCCTTGGCGAACTCCGGCTCGGTCGGGTCGATGAGCGCGAGGTAACCCTCGGCGTTCGTGCTCAGGACCGCCTCGGCCATCCGATCCAGCAGGAGCGGCACGGCGGCCGTGGCGTCATCGCGTGCGGCCGGGGCGGGTTGGACCAGGACGATCGCGGCGGTCAGCAGGATCGCGTGCATCGCCGGATCATATCGAACCGTTCCCGCGACCGCTTCCCGCTATGCTCCCGCCACGGGGGTCGCCGTGGAACGCCTGCTCAACGACTTCATCCTTCTGTTCACGATCATCGACCCGATCGGGTCGGTGCCGGTCTTCATCGCCATCGCCTCGCGGGCCGCGCCGGCCCTGCGCCGGCGCATCGCGTTCCGCGCGGTGCTGATCGCAGGGGGCGTGCTGCTTTTCTTCGGCGTCTTCGGGCAGTTCGTCCTCAACGCGATGGGCATCTCGCTGCACGCCTTCCGCGTCGCCGGCGGGATCATCCTCTTCCTCTTCGCGCTGGACATGATCTTCGGCACGAGCAAGCCCGAGTCCGAGGTCAGCGCCGTGCCCAAGGCCGCGGCGGACGCCTACGACCTGGCCGTCTACCCGCTCGCCATCCCGTCGATCGCCGGCCCCGGCTCGATCGTGGCGATCGTGGTGACGACCGACAACGCGAAGTTCAGCGTGTTCCAGCAGGCCGCGACGCTCGGCATCATGCTCGTGGTGCTGGGCATGGTGCTGGCGTGCCTGCTGCTGGCGGAGCGCATCCACCGCCTGATCGGCCAGGCCGGCGCGAGTATCGTCAGCCGCGTGATGGGCCTGATCACCGCGGGCATCGCGGCCAACGGGGTGCTCGTGGGGTTGCAGGGGTTCTTCGGGTGGGGGGCCTGAGGGAGGCAAAGTACCTCGGTCGTATCAAGTCTCCGCCCTCACTGCCCCGGCCTCATCAATCCAGAATATCGTGAGCGGAAGTCTGGTTCGCAGCCATCGGATTCGCTTCGCAAGGTTGAGGTACGTCTTTGTCCCGTCCGGCAACGCGATCCCGATCAGCGCGGACGGGCTTTCGTCGCGATAGCGGACGGCGTCGAAGACGGCGTGCGAGAACCAGTGGCGTGCCTGCGTCGAGGGGCTCGTTTGTGCCGTTCCCTGCGGATACCCCTTCACGGTCACCCACAACGTGTCGCCTTCCCGCTCCGCGACGATGTCCTTGCCTGCGGCCTTGGACGCGGTGTCCGCCGCGCTGCGGATCGCCCAGCCTTCATCGGCGAGCCACGCGATCAACGCGGCCTGCACGTTCCCTTCCCAGCACCACGGCTTGTCGGAAAAACCCATGCCTTCGGTTGGCGAGGCCTTGCGACCCGAGGTAGGCGCTCGCAAGTCCAGAACCGTGCAGAGTTTGCTCTTCCGGCAGTGCATGCACGCGTTGAATCGGTCACGAATGACGCGGTGCTCGCCCGCCAGCCGAGTGCAGACCTGAAAGATGGCTTGGCGGGGCGTGATGCCGGTGCGATCGGACAGACAGTCATCACAGATAGGGCCAACGGCCGACGACAGGAAACCGAGCACACGGTCACGGTGGGTTACGTCGTCGGACCTCGCGCGGACTTTCGGCCGCGCCTCGCCGCCTTCCTCGGACCGGGCAGGGCCGAGCCGCGCTTCGGTGGCGTCGAGCAGGTCGCTGAGCCTCACGCCCACGAGTAGTCTTCTGCGCTCTTTCGTGTAGTCGTCCTTGCCCCTGCTGAACTGGAGCATGAAGCGGGTTGCATCGGCGTACCCTAGTCCTCGGATGAGAACTTTCATCCCGCGGCGTTGGAGTTCAAACGGTGTCATGGCTTCAACCTGTCGATCAACAGGCTCATGTCTCTGGCGGGCAGGAGCGCCGGGATTCGGGCGGGGCTTGACACCCCTCAGGCGCGCCGCACGAAGCAGTCATCCGTGGAGACAAGCATACGCCCGACCGTGGCCCGTCTAAAACTCCGCCTGCTTCGGCGCCCTTGGGAACGGGATCACGTCGCGGATGTTCTGCATCCCCGTGCAGAACAGGATCAGCCGCTCGAACCCCAGCCCGAACCCCGCGTGCGGCACGGTGCCGTAGCGGCGCAGGTCGCGGTACCACCAGTAGTCCGGCTTGTGCAGGCCCATCTCGTCGATGCGACGGTCGAGCACCTCCAACCGCTCCTCGCGCTGGCTGCCGCCGATGATCTCGCCGATCCCCGGCACGAGCACGTCCATCGCGGCCACGGTGTCCGCCGGTGCGCCGTCCGTGCCGGGGCCGTTGAGCCGCATGTAGAAGGCCTTGATCTGCTTGGGGTAGTTCATCAGCACGACCGGCTGCTTGAAGTGCTGCTCGGTCAGGTACCGCTCGTGCTCCGACTGCAGGTCCTTGCCCCACTCGACCGGGAACTCGAACGTCGCGCCCTTCGACTGCGCCTCGCGCAGGATGGCGATGCCCTCGGTGTACGGCAGCCTGCGGAACGGCGTCTCCAGCACGTGCCGCAGGCGTTCCAGCAGGCCCTTCTCGATCCGCAGGTCGAAGAAGGCCATATCGTCCGGGCGCCGCGTGAGCAGGTCGTCGATCAGGAACTTGATGAACTCCTCCGCGAGCGCGGCGTCGTCGTGCAGGTCCGCGAAGGCGATCTCAGGCTCGATCATCCAGAACTCGGCGAGGTGCCGGCTGGTGTTCGAGTTCTCGGCCCGGAACGTCGGCCCGAAGGTGTACACCCGCGTCAGCGCCTGGCAGTAGGTCTCGACGTTCAGTTGCCCCGATACCGTCAGGTGGGCCTCCTTGCCGAAGAAGTCCTCGGCGAAGTCCACCGCGCCCTCTGGCGTCCGCGGCGTGTTCGCCAGGTCGAGCGTGCTGACGCGGAACATCTGCCCCGCGCCTTCGCAGTCGCTCGCTGTGATGATCGGCGTGTGGATGTAGAAGAACCCCCGCTCATCAAAGAAGCGGTGGATCGCGCACGCCAGCGTGTGCCGCACGCGAGCGACGGCCCCGAAGGTGTTCGTCCGCGCCCGCAGGTGGGCGACCTCGCGGAGGTACTCGAACGAGTGCTGCTTCGGCTGCACGGGGTAGGTGTCCGGGTCGTCCACCCATCCGACGACGTGGACGGCCGAAGCGTTGATCTCGTTGCCGCCCTTGGGGTTCCTGACGATCTCGCCCTCGCACTCGACGGCGCAGTGCGTGGTCAGCCGCGCGACCTCGTCGGCGTAGTTCGGCAGGTCCGCCCGCGCCACGACCTGGATCGGGTCGAAGCACGTCCCGTCGTGGACGTTGATGAACGACAGCCCGCCGTCGGCCTTCGAGTCGCGGCGCGTGCGCACCCACCCCTTCACGGTGCAGCGCGTCCCCGGCTCGGCCCTCAGCGCGTCCCTCACCTGTAGCCACGTCATGCGTCGTCTCCGCGGGTGCTGTCGTGCGGGGGCAATGGTAGCCGACCGCATACGATCGCCCGTGCCCGATGCCCCGCCAAGCCCGCTCGGTCTGACGCCCGCCGACTTCGCGCAGGCGTGTGCCGCCCTCGGTGTCGCGCCGCGCAACCGTGCTCTGGACGCCTACCGCGCGTTCCACCGCGCCGGCGAGCCTGCCTCGTGGATGGGCGACGCCGCGCTCCCCGGACCGATCGTGCGCGAGCTGCGAGAGGACGTGCCCGAGGGCACGACGATCAAGTTTCTCCAGCGCGTCGCCGCGGCCGGAGCCGCGCCGCGCCTGCCCGCCGACGCCGCCCTCCACGTCGAGAGTGTCGTCATCCCCATGATCGGGCGCGGCGGGGCGCGGACGCACACGCTCTGCGTTTCCAGCCAGGTCGGGTGCGCGATGGGGTGTGCGTTCTGCGAAACGGCCCAGATGGGCCTGGTGCGCTCGCTCACGCCCGCCGAGATCGTCGGCCAGTGGTGGGCCGCTCGGCACGTGCTCGGCGCCCCCGTCCGCAACGTCGTCTTCATGGGCATGGGCGAGCCGCTGGACAACCTCGACGCCGTGCTCGACGCCGTCGCCATCCTCACCCACCACGACGGCCCGGGCCTGGCGATGTCGCGGATCACCATCTCGACGGTCGGTCGCATCGACGGGTTGCGCCGGCTCGCGGCGACGATGGACCGCCCCGGCTGGCGGCGGCTCGGGCTGGCCGTCAGCGTCAACGCCCCGAACGATGCGATCCGCTCGGCCATCATGCCGATCAACCGCGCGATGCCGATGGGCGACCTGCGCGACGCCGTTCTCGCCGTGCCGGGCCTCGGCCGCGGCCGCAAGGTCTGCTTCGAGTACGTGCTCATCCCCGGCGTGAACGACGAGCCGCACCACGCCGACGAACTGGCGGACTACCTCCGCCCGTTCACCGCCGCGGGAGCGAGCGACGGCCTGACCCGCGGCATGGTGAACGTCATCCCCTACAACCCCCGCCGCGACTCGCCCTGGCCCGCCCCCGATGCCGCGCGCATCGAGCGGTTCGTCGAGCGTCTTGTCTCACGAGGCCTCTTCGTCCGCCGGCGCCGCACGAAGGGCCGCGCCGTGATGGCCGCCTGCGGGCAACTGGGCACCGACGAGATCCGACGCCGACGCTACGTCCCGGCCACGACATCCGCCCTCAGCGCGGGTTGTTGATCCACCCGTACGGCCGGTTCCACTGCGTCCCGTAGATCCTGTACCAATGGTCCGGCCCGCGTGTGGACGCGAACACGTCGTTCGCCTCGAAGTCGCGGTTCCCCTGGTACCGCGGCTCATCGCCGTCGTTCGGCCCGACGAACAACTCCGCCGAACCGTCCACGAACCACATGTATCCGCCCTTGAAGTGTCGGATCGTCACCTGGTCCTGGTTTCCCCAGAGACCGTCGGTGATGGCGTCGTTGTACCACCACGTGCTCTCTTCCACGAAGACAAACACCGAGCGGAGGTACGTCAACTGCGGCAGCAGCGCGGGCGGCAACTTCGACGGCGAGTTGTAGTTCGGGGGGAGGTACGCGCTGCGAACCTCCGCTCCCAGCCGATACCCGCTTGTGAACGTCTGCATGGAATAGTCGAAGTCGAGTTCCGATGTCCCGCCGTACCAGTTCTTGTTCTTCTCGTACGTGTCGCGGTTGTTGCGGCCCTTGCGCTTGTTGGTCGGGCAGGCCAGGATTTCCTCCGCCTTGTTCACGTACTCGTACAGGTGCCCGGGGGCGTCGTTCAGCCCGTCCCCGTTCGAGTCGGATCGCGCCCAGTCCCACGAGAACCAGATCTCGTCCTTGTTGTCGTGCGCGTACATCGTGCTCGCCTTGCCGATCTGGTCCACGTTCGACATGCAGAGCGTCGACTGCGCCACCGCCCGCGCCTTCCCCAGCGCGGGCAGCAGGATCCCGATCAGCAGCGCGATGATCGCAATCACCACCAGCAACTCGATGAGCGTGAACGCCCTGGTCCGCTCCATGCCTCTTGCCCCTTTCGCGGCACCGCGCGGGCAGAACACCCGCCGCTCCCAGCATACAAGATCGGCCGGCCGATTCCAAACGAACCACACAGGAACCCACCATCGACCCGGCACCCGAGGCGTAGACTTCCCCGCCGAGGCTCCGAGAACGGCCTCCGATGCCAGCCCCCTCCACACCGCAGACATCCCGCCTCAGACGAACCGCACGAATCGCGGTCGCTGTCTACCTCGCTCTCCTCACCGCCTCGCACGCCGTCGAGAGCCTCGTCGGCCCGTGGTATGTCCCTCCACCCGCCGGTGTCGGCGCCCGCTTCATCGAAGTCCCCGCCACCGACGACGGCGGCCCCGTCGCCGATCGCACCACCTCGGTCGCGTACCTCGAGTGGGGCCACGCGCCCGCCACGACTCGCTCGCCCGTCGTGCTCCTCCACGGCTCTCCCGGCCAGGCCCTCGACTTCGCCCGGTTGGGCCCGCTCCTGGCCCGCGACCGCCGCGTCATCGCCGTCGACCTGCCGGGCTTCGGGAACTCGGACGCCCTTGCCCCGTCCTACTCGAACCGCGCCCACGCTCACGCCGTCCTCGAGGTTCTCGACGCCCTCGGCATCGACCGCGCGCACTTCGTGGGGTGGTCGAACGGCGGCGGCGTCGCGCTCCACGCGGCCGACATCGCCCCCGACCGCGTCGCCTCCATCGCCCTTGTCGCCGCCACCGGCGTGCAGGAGACCGAAGGCACCGGCAGTTACTTCTTCGAGCGGGTCAAGTACGCCGTGGGATTCGTCGCCGTCGTCGTGGCCCCGGAACTCGTCCCGCACTTCGGCGCGCTCGCCGACCGCGGCATGCGCCACGCCTTCATCCGATCGTTCTGGGACACCGACCAGCGGCTCGTTGAGCCTGTCATGGAGCGGCTCACCGTGCCCGCGCTCGTGCTGCACGGGCGCGATGACTTCCTTGTGCCCGCGTGGGGCGCGGTCGAGCACCATGCGCGCATGAGCACGAGCCGCCTCGTCCTCATCGACGCTTCGCACTTCCTGCCCTTCCTCCAGGCCGAGGAGACCGCGACGCACGTGCTCTCGTTCCTCGCCCGCCACGACGCCCCCGGCGTGCCGCCGCTCACGTACGCCGCCGATCTCGCCCCGGACCCTCGCGTCGGCGCGGTCGGGCAGGCCGCCGAACTTCTCGACGCCGTCCGGCTGCTCCCCTGGTGGGCCGTCGGCGGCGTCATCGTGCTGCTGGCCCGCCTCCGACCCGAACATACGGCCGCCCTCGCCGCGCTCCTGGTCGCGACGCTCCGTCTCGACTTCGGCCTCGCCGCCGCCGCACTCGCCACGGGCCTGTGCCTCCGCTCGCTGTGCATCTCCCTTCCCGCGGCACGAGCACGCGCCGCGAACCCCGCCGACACGGACTGGGCCCGCCGATTCGCCGGCGCGTCGGCCGCACGCCCCGGCGATCCGCCCCCCCTGCGCTCGCTCTGGCACACATTCACCGCCGTTCTCGTCGCGTGCTTCCAGCCCTGGCAGCGCGACGAGGCGTCGCGCTCGCTCGGCTCGCTCCGCGCGATCGGCCCGGCCTCGCTGCTGGGCCTCGGCGCAGGCTCGTTGCTCTGGGCCACGCTCGTCCTCGTCGCCGCCACCGTTGTCGCGCAGGCCGTCCTCGAACCACTCGAAGACTCGCTGGGCCTCGGGGGCGTCGCGATCGCGTGCGTCGGCACTTTCCTGGCGGCACGCGCCGCGACCCACGCCGCCACATGGTCGGGGCGTCGGCGATTGATCGCCGCCCTCGACCGCCTGCCCCGCCACGAGTACTGGCCGCCGGTCGTCTTCTACCTTCCGCTCCTGCCGTGGACCGTCTGGCTTTCCCTCCGGCACCGCGGCCTGATGACCTGGACCTGCTGCAATCCGGCCATCCCCTTCGGCGGCGGCATCGTCGGCGAGAGCAAGAGCGACATCCTCCGGGCGCTCGCCCACGCGGGGCCGGCGGTCATGCCCTCCGCCCTGATCCAGCCCGGACCTGTCGATCAGCGCCTCGAATCGCTCCGGTCCGCCATACAAAGCCCCGACGGCATCGGCCCCTACCCCATCGTCCTCAAGCCCGACACCGGCCAGCGAGGCTACGGCGTCCGCGTCATCCGTTCCGACGACGACGCCCTGCGGTACTTCAACGCCATGCCACGGGCCGTCGTCGCTCAGGCGTTTCACCCCGGCCCGCACGAGTGCGGCATCACCTGGGTCCGCGACCCCGACGCCCCGCCCGGCCGCATCGGCCGCGTCTATGCCGTCACCCGCAAGGAGTTCCCATCCGTCGTGGGCGACGGCCGACGCACGCTCGAGGAACTTGTCTACCGCGACCGCCGATACCGCAGGCAGGCCGGCGTCTTCCTCGCCCGGTTCGCCGGCTCGCGCGCCTGGGTGCCCTTTGCGGGCGAGTCCGTTCGCCTCGCGCAGTCCGGCAACCACGCCCAGGGGACCCTCTTCCGCGACGGGGCGGACCTCATCACGCCGGCCCTCGAAGCCCGCATCGACTCCGTCATCGCCGCGTACGCCTCCCCGGTCGGCACGCCCACCGATCCCGGCATCGACTACGCACGCCTCGACATCCGGTACGAGTCCGACGAACTGCTGCGCGAGGGCCGCGGCGTCGGCATCGTCGAGCTCAACGGCACCACCGGCGAGCCGACCAACCTGTACGACCCGGGCCGATCCGTCGTCTGGGCCTACTCAGTGCTCTTCGGACAGTGGTCGCGCCTGTACCGGCTCGGATCGGCGCGTCGCGGCCGGGGAGTCAGGCCGATCGGGCTTCGTTCGCTACTGGCTGCATGGCGGGGGTTCGCCCGGGGCAGACCCCCCCTGGGGGTGGCGGACTAGCGACCCGGGCCTCCGGTTGTGTTCCCGCTGGCCTGCTGAACCCGATCTGTGTATGATGCGAACAGGGGGTTACGGAGGGCCGCTTCTGGACCTCTGGCGTCGTGTACGACCCGATCACCCAGGGCGCGGCCGATTCCGGCCGTCAAGGACCCCGGACTGGCAGACAAAGAGGAGACGCCCCATGGCACACCGAACACGTCGCGGATTCACGCTGATCGAACTGCTGGTCGTGATCGCGATCATCGCCCTGCTGATCGGCATCCTGCTGCCCGCGCTGGGCGAGGCACGACGGGCGGCACAGAACGTCGTCAGCCAGTCGAACCTGAGCCAGTTGGTGAAGGTCGGCCTGCTCTACACCGGCGAGCACAAAGGGTCGATGATCAACCCCTTCGTCGCTCCGGGCGAAAGGGGGCCAAGGAGCGACATCAACGACGGCAACAACGCCTGGAACAGAGTGCTGAAGCAGAGTTCGCTCGACATCCCCGGCTACTTCGCGTTCCACAATCCCAGCCCCAACCCCGCTTTCAACAGCGAGATGTACGCCTTCCACTGGTATTCCCTCACAGCCGACTGGATGAGTCAGGGTGACTACGCCTCCGACGTCCAGTTCTCCCCCGCCGACGCCGCGCCGAAGCGGCGCATGTGGGATTGGCTCGGCAAGTACCAGCATGAGGAAGTCATCTGGGACTCCTCCTACGTTTACTCGCCGACCATGTGGTTCTCCGCCGCTCGATACCACAATCGTCCCCGCGCTCCCGCCACCGGAACCGCGGCCGCCGCCATGGTCCGGCGGAACAAGATCGACGACATCACCTTCCCCGAGTCGAAAGTCATGATGTGGGAGCGGTTCGACACCAGCCAGAAGCGTCGCAATCAGATCGCCTACACCAGCCCGGACGCGTCCACCGGTACGCCAGTCGGAACACGCCAGCATTTCCCGAACTGGAACAACCCCGCGGCTCAACCCACGATCGGGCTGGTCGACGGCAGTGTCATCCGCTACAAACTTGACAATGTCTATGCGGCGATCCGCGACAACAACCAGCCCGGCACGAAGGATGCGCTTACGCCGACCGACCTCTGGAATCCAGCCTATCAGGTGCTGAACGCCTACGACATGGCCCTTGACGGTCTTGAGAACGGGCAGGCCGGCTCCAATCCCAATCCAGGCGTTTACCCCGCGTTCTTCTGGGCCACGAAGAACGGTGTGCAGGGCCGCGACATCATTCGCTGAGCCACAGTCCGCACGCTCTCGAATGGCGCGGGCGCGTCGGCACACCAACCCGCCCGGTTCTGCTCGAATTGGGACTCCACATGGACGAGAAACGCAAGAAACTGATCCTCGGCATCGCGGCTGGCGTCGTCGGCCTCCTCGCCGTCATCCTGATCGCCCGTGCGATGTTCGGCGGAGGTGCCGAGCCGGAGAGTGCCGAACTCGAGCGCATACAGCGTGAAGGCTCACGAACCCCTCCTCCGCCCTCCTCCACGGACACCGATTTGCCCGCGGAGCCACCCGGGAGCGGAAGAACGCGGTCAGGAGGATAGTAACAGAGAGTCCGAACCTACTGCAACGGGACACCCCTCTTGTCTGCGACCAAACGCGTACGCAACACGGAACTGCATCAATGGGCGCAATATGTGTGCTTCGGCTTCGCTCTCTCGCCACATGGCATCGCATCTGTGCTTTGTTTTCCACGCCTGCCACGCTTCGGATCGACGCTTCCTGCCGGATGGAGGATGTTCAGATGGGAACCACGCTTTGCCGTCTCCTCTTCGTGTTTCTCTGCTCGCTGATCGCCGCTCCAGCAGATCTGTTCGGACAGGCGGGGTGGCACTGAGTTTCGTAGCGGGTTGGTACCGATTTCCGTGCCACCGAGTTCGGCTTTGCGAACTCGGTGCCGCGGTCGCGAACGGCGGCGCATGAAGCACCGACTTCGACTCAGAGCAGTCGAAGTCGGTGGCACGACTCCATGTACGACTACATGAACCCTTTCCACGCGACCCAACTCCGTGGATCGCCCGGCGGCGGATCGCAGGGGAGTTCTCCCTCGCGGTCGCCCATCCACCAGCGCACGCTGGACCACGGCCAATGTTCTGGACTCTCCACGAGTCCGCGCGCGACCGGGTTGCGATGGATGTAGCGCACTTCGCGGCAGAACTCGGACTCGTTGCGTACGTTTCGATCGAATCCGCCTCCCGCCTGCCAGTACCGTCGATGCCCATCCTGCGTCGTGATGCTGCTGAGAATCGGGGCCTCGAGTTCAACCCACCGGCCGAGAACCCGCTTCGCAACCGACAACTTGATCGCCAGCAGCGATCGGTCGAGTGGCGCTCCCGCCCTCGGACGGAGGAGTAGATGCACGTGCTCCGGCATAATGACCCACGCGAAGAGTTCGAAGCCGAACCGATGACGGGCAGCCGCGAGCGAGTCGAGAAAGAGCCTGCAAATCATCGGATTGCTGAGGAGCGGGAGCCGTCGGTAGCATGAGAATGTGATGAACCGAACGCCACCGGGCGTCTCGACACGACGCATTCGCTTGCGGGTCGGTTTCGGACCGGCCATGTCACAGAATACACCGGCCGATGAGGTTTCATGCCACCGAGTTCGGCTTTGCGAACTCGGTGCCGCGGTCGCGAACGGCGGCGCGTGAAGCACCGACTTCGACTCAGAGCAGTCGAAGTCGGCGGCACGTGCTACGCACGCACATCCGCCAGCAGTGTCGTTACCGTCTCGATCCCACGCGCGACGCACTCGCGGTGTGCGTCGGCCAGCGCCAGGGCGATCGCCCGGCGGCCTCGCTCGACGGCCTGCGCTCGCTTCGCGCTCCCGGGCGGGGCGTCCGGGCGGTTGTCGAGTTCGCACAGATTGTCGTACTGGTCGGCGAGTTTCACCAGCCGCGCCTGCCACGGCCCGGCCGCCAGCCTTGCGTCGTATTCCGGCTCGCGCAGGTCCTCGCGCAGGATCATGTTCTTGGTGAGGGCGGCGACCGCGTCGGCGACCTCCGGGCCGAAGGCCTCGAGCAGGTCGTCGTAGTCGGTGCCCGTGTCCTCGATCGTGTCGTGCAGGAGGGCGGCGCACAGCGCGACGCCGTCATCGCACCCGAAGACGACGGCGACGGTGAGCGCGACCCGAGCGGGGTGCGCGAAGTAGGGCGTGCGCTTGTCCTTGCGCAGGTCGTGTCGGTGCGCACGCGCCGCGAACGAGGCGGCCTGTTGCCAGCGCGTCGGGTCGATCGGCATGGGCGTCCTCCCCACAAGCCTACCCGGCGTGGTGCAGGCTCGTGCGCGCCGGGTTGCCGCCGTGCTCGTCGAAGAGGAGCAGCACGTTTTCCGCGCCGGGCTTGAGCCACGGCCCGGGCAGCAGGTACCGCGTCTGCGGCGGGACGCCCTTGCCCGTGGCCGTCGCGACCCAGTACCGTGAGACGTTGCGACCGTTGAGGAAGATCTGTCCTTTGGTCATGCCGGTCAGGTCGAGCATCAGCGGCCTGTCGTCGGCGGCCTTGAAGGAGGCACGCCACCAGACGGGCCCGCGCCGCCCGCCGGCCTTGTGCTGGTCGGAGAACGCGTGCGACGGCGGCGGCTCCCAGGCGGCGAAGGCCCACTCGGCCTTCTCCGAGATGCACCTCGAACCCTCGACGATCTGCACCGACGGGGCGAGCGCGTTCAGCAGCGCCTCCGCCCCCTCTGGGCCGACGGAGTCGGCGGCGAGCGAGATCTGGAGCGTGTTGTTCCCGCGGCTGAGCATGTCGGAGGTGAGGACGATGCGGTCGGGGCCGGGCCGGTCGAGGTAGTGGACGGGACTGCCGTTGAGCATCACAAGCCCGCGCCCCACGAAGGAGCCGACGGTGACGATGATGGGCGTCTTGCGGCGGTGGGCGAAGGTCCAGGTGGCGCGCGTGGGGTGGGTCACGTCGCCCTTGCGAGTCTCCCACAGCGGCGTCCGGAAGGCCATCAACTCGACGGGCGACTCCTCGCTCAGTTTCATGCGCCCCGAGCGGAAGTTGGTCGTCTCCCAGACGTGCCCGTACAGGCCCTTCGGCTCGCCGAGGTGCGACCCGCCCGTGAGCCGGCCGAGGTTGTCCGCGAGCGCGACGAGGGTGTGCTCGGCCTTGCGCAGTTGGAGGACGGGGTCGAGGTCCGCGCCCGGCCCGACCCCGATGATCCCCTGAGACTCGCCGTCGAGGAAGAGGTGCAGGCGGTCCGCGGCGTGCGGGAAGGCGACCTTCACCCGCTTGGCCTTGGATGAGCGGAAGGTGAGCCGGTACCACCCGTAGCCGTGCGGCGCGCCGAGCCTCGTCAGGTCGTCCGGGCCGGCGATGACGGCGTACCGCTGGCTCGTGCCGGCGGCGAAGTCGTCCGCCGGCGCGGCCTCCCACGCGCCGAACGAGGGAGCCGAGTTGCGCGACCCGCCCGGCGCAGGCCCGATCTTGATCCGCTCGGTCCGGCCCTCACCGTCGATGCGCGTCAGGTGCCGAGCGCCGGCCGCGGGCACCGGCTCGCCCGCGGCGTCCGTGCCGCACGCGCCGTGGATGATCGCGTCGTCGAGCACGAGCGTTCGATCCGCCTGCTCCTCGCTGAGCACGATCAGCACGACGCCCTCGTGCTCGACAACGAGCGGCTCGGCGGACTTGCCGCGCGGGATCTCCACCTCCAGCGGCGAGCCGTTCACCGACACCACGCCGCGCGACCCCTCCGGCCCGAAGCAGACCATCGCACGACCGAACGAGGTGAGCGCGTTCAACGCGCAGTAGTCGATCTCCGATCGCCCGCCGATGCGCGTCCCCAGCAGGCACCACGCGACGCCCTGGGACGAGAGCGGCACGGCGACCGGCAGGCCGTCCGGCAGCACGAGGTGCGCGTACCGCGGCGTGCGCGAACGCGACGGCGGGTCGTCGAACACGAACGCGACGCCGCCCTGCGCGCCCTGCACGTGCGCGAGGCTCATGCCGAGGCCCTGGCCCTGGACGGCGGCCGGGTCCAGGAGGACCGGCCTCTGATCGGGGTCGAGGTTCGCGAAGATGCGCGCGAAACGGGAAGCGAAGGTGCAGAGGCGTCGCAGAGCGCGCCCCGAGTCGGTCAACTCGCCGCCCTCCGAGAGGGGGGCGCCCGGATGGTGCGAAGCCGTGACGAAGGCATCGTGCGCGGTGTGCAGCCTGCCGCCGGAGAATCCGAAGTTCGTCCCGCCCGCGAAGGGATTGAGGACGAACTGCCCGCCCGCGGCCAGCACCTGTGCGGCGGAGCGCACGAGGGCCGCGGTCGAAAGGGAGTCGGGAGCGGGCACGCCCCACGACGCCGCCTGCCCGATCCGCAGATCGATCACGATGCGGGGGTTGCGGGGCCGGACCACGCCGAGTTGGCGAACGGCCGCGAACATCTCCTCGCTGCCCGACCAGCACTCGATCTCGCCCTCGACGGACTGCCAGAGGTTGTTGGCGTTGATGACTGGAACGCTGAAGCCGGCCTCCCGGTAATACCTCAGCAACTCGCCGAGGTAGGCGTGCGCGAGGTCGTCATGCCCGCAGGTCCACGCGTGCTCGTTCTGGATCATCAGCAAGGGGCCGCCGCGCCCGCTGCTGGTGACCTGCAGGTCCGCGACCTGCTTGGCAAGGGCGGTGATGTACCGCGAGCAGGCTTCGAGGAACGGCCCGTTCTGCGTCCGCAGCCGAAGCCCCGGCAGCGACGTGAGCCACGGGGGGAGCCCGCCGAGGTCGAACCCGGAGCCGACGTACGGTCCCGGCCGCAGGATGCAGTGCATGCCCGCCTCGCCGACCATCTTCACGAAGGAGCGCAGGTCGTTCTCGCCCGTGAAGTCGAACTGCCCCGGGCGCGGTTCGTGCCGCGCCCAGACGACCGGCGTCTCGACCGTGTTCAGCCCGGCGTGGCGTGCTGCCCGGATGCGATCCGCCCAGACTTCCCTTGGGAGGCGGGCGTAGTGGATGGAACCACCGACGATCCAGAGTCGTCGTCCGTCGAGCAGGAGGCTCCTGCCGTCAAAGGTGACCGATGGCATTGGCTCTCCGTCGAAGGGGCGGCGGCCGGGGGCTACGCTGTGGCCCCGGTTTCGGATGGCTGCCGCGGCCGCCCCACGAGTCCGTGCGGGAGAGGATGAGAATAGGTGCCCACCGTCGCATCGGCCACAATGTTCGGCTATTGTACGGAGATCACGATGCTCTTTTTCACACCTTCGCCCCCCCCGTCCGATCTGAGCGGCCGAGATGAGTAGCCCGGTCGCCTTCCATAGCCCGTTCGTGCGCCCCCGAACCCGTTCGTGGGTCGGGTCGGGCTGCGTGTGCGCTCTCCTCCTCGCCGCCGGTTGTGGGGGGGGAATGGCGAAGATCGATCGCCAACTCGCCCGGGTCGTCCAGGAGCGATCGCGTGCGATGGCGGCCGTCTCGCCCGGGATCCGCCCGCCGGCCGACGCCACGCCGGATCGCGACCGGACCAGCAAGTCGCCCGCGACGACGAACCCGGACGCCGGCGAGTTGTCGTACGTGCCCGGTGAACAGGCCGAGTCCGCCGATGAGGAACTCCGGCGTGTGAACAACCGCCTGCGCCGATTCCACGAGCAGGCGGCGGGGGGTGGGGGGGGCGAGTACATCCCGCTGACGCTGGACCGCGCGTTCGAGGTGGCCCAACTCGAAGGTCGCGAATACCGCGACGCCGAAGAGGACTACCTGATCGCGGCGATCCGGCTGCTGATCGAGCGTCACCGCTGGGGGCCGCGCCTGTTCAACGATTCGAGCGTCGTGCTGTCGGGGGAGGGCGACGAGGGGCGGTTCGACAACGCCGTGCGTGTCGTGAACACGCTCCGCGCCAACAAGCGGCTTCCCTACGGCGGGCAGGCGGAGGCCCGCTGGGTCTGGCGCGCGACGGAGGACCTGCGATCGAGCGTATCGGGGCAGTACCGGCAGTCGTCGGAACTGGTATTCGACGCGAACATGCCGCTGCTGCGCGGCGCGGGGACGGTCGCTCAGGAGAGCCTGATCCAGTCCGAGCGCGATCTCGTGTACGCGGCGCGTGACTTCGAGCACTTCCGCCGCAGTTACTTCGTGAGCGTCGCGGACGACTACTTCCGACTGCTCCAGTCCGCGGCCCGGATCAGCAACCAGGTCTCGCAGTTGCAGAGCCTGCGTCTGTTCGAGGAGCAGCAGCGTGCGAAGTTCGAGGCCGGTCGCATCAGCCAGTTCGACCTGAACAACGCGACGAACCGCGTGCTGCAGGCGGTCTCGACGCTGGCGAGCCTGCGAGAGCAGTTCACGCTCCAACTCGACCGCTACAAGGTGCGTCTGGGCATTCCTGTCGAGGCTTCCGTGCGGCTCTCGGGCGTCAGTTTCGGGCTGACCGCGCCGGTTGTCGATCTCGACGAGGCGACACGGGCTGCGCTCGCCTACCGCCTCGACCTCCAGAACCGCCGCGACCGCCTGCTCGACTCGCAACGGAGCGTGGACGTCGCCCGCAACAACCTCCTCCCGGACCTGGGCGTCGGCGCGCAGGTCGGGATTCCCACCGACCCCGACGCGCGCGAGGGCGGAGTCGCCTTCGACCCGGACGAGGCTCGCTACGAGGCGAGCATGACGCTCTCGCTCCCGCTCGACCGCCAGATCGAGCGCCTCCAGTTGCGGCAGTCCCTGCTGAACCGCGACCGTCAGCAGCGGGCGTACGAGCGGTTCAGCGACGACGTCGTCGTGGACGTTCGGCGTCGTGTCCGCGAGATCGATCTCGCCCGGTTCCGGCTGGATCTCGCGGAGCGGCAGGTCGAGATCAACGAACGCCGGCTGGAGGAGCAGCGCATCCGGGCCGACCTCGTGGACACACGCACGCAACTCGACGCCCTGACCGACCTGCTCAACTCGCAGAACGACCGCGACCAGGCGCTGACCGACCTCCGCATCGCTGTCCTGAACTACCTGCTCGCCTCGGGGCAACTCCGCGTGCGTCCGGACGGCTCGCTCGAGCCGCTGCCGGGCATGGACGTTCGCCTCGAGCACGCCCCGCTGAACTACGCCCGTCTGCTGGGGGAGGACGACGAGAAACTGCCGGTCGTCGTGCCGCCGGACGAGATCGAGTCGCCGCCCGACCAGCCGGAGGAGCCGTGATCGCGCCCGCGACCGAGCGCGAAGTCGGCCTTCACTCGGACGCTTCGGGCACCTGTCCCACGGCGTCGGCGACAAAGACGCTGTGGCGTTCCCATCGTCCGCCCGCGTGGAGGTAACTGGAAACGCCCCCGCCGACGCGCACGAACCCCAGTCGCGCAGCCATGCGCAGGCTCGCCTCGTTCTCCGACTGGATGCCCGCGAATACGCGGTGCAGCCCCAACCCGCGTGGCAAGTCCATGAAGGCGTAGTCGAGCATCGCCCGCACGCCCTCGCTCGCCAGCCCCCGACTCACGCAGTCGGCCGCGACCCACCAGTTGGCGTCCGCCTCCAGGCACAGCCCGCGTCGGATGGCGTTGAGGTTGAACGCGCCCGCGATGCGGCCGTCGTCGAGCAGGCCGACGCGCCGCCAGCCTGTGCCGTTGCGGTCGCCCGTCTCGGTCAGGTCGAGTTGGCGGAGGAAGAGGTCGTCGTCCGACTCGCCGGGCCGGTGCAGCGGGCTGAAGCGGTCGAGGTGCTCGCGGCTCGCACGGATGACGCGCAGGTACTCGTCGCGGTCGCTCTCGCGAAGCGGGCGCAGCGTGAGCCGTGCCGTCCGGAGGAGCGAGCGGCTCTCAACGAGGAGAGGTCGGGAGGGCGCGAGGTCCGCGATCGCCTCGCGCGCCGAGACGGGCGTGGGCGTGGTGGTGCGCCGGCTCACGTCCGCACCTCCGGCCTGTCGGGGTGCGGCCAGTCCACGTGGTACGTCTCACCGCGCGGGCGGTCGACCCGTTCGTACCCGTGCGCGCCGAAGTAGTCCCGCTGCGCCTGCACGAGCGCGGCCGGCAGTCGTTCCGCACGCAGGGCGTCGTACCACGCCAGCGCGCTCGAGAAGGCGGGTGTCGGCACGCCCGAGTTCGCTGCGGCCGCGACGATCTCGCGCCACGGGGCCTGCCGCTCGGCCGTTGCCGCGACGAACGGGCGGGCCAGCAGCAGGTTCGGCAGCCCGCGTTCCTCGGCGATAGCGGCCGCCAACTCGTGCAGCAGGCGAGCACGGATGATGCACCCCCCCCGCCAGATGCGCGCGATGGAGGTGAAGTCCAGATCCCACTCCCACCGTCGGGAGGCCGCCGCGAGGATCGCGAACCCCTGCGCGTACGCGCAGAGTTTCGAGCAGTAGAGCGCGTCGCCGACCGCGTGAATGAAGCGGTTCCGCTCGGGCCGGGGTGTCGCGGCAGGCTCTTGCAGCCGTTCGCGCGCCGCGGCGCGGACCTCGGAGTCCGCGCTGATCGTGCGGGCGAAGACGGCTTCGGCGATGGTGGGGGCGTGCACGCCCAGGTCCAGCGCGGCCTGGCTCGTCCACTGCCCGGTCCCCTTCTGACCGGCGGCGTCGAGGACGACATCGACGAAGGGGCGACCGGTGGCGTGGTCGCGGTGGGCGAGCACTTCGGCGGTGATCTCAACGAGGTAGGAGTCAAGAACGCCGCGGTTCCAGTCGCGAAACACCGCGGCGATCTCGCCCGGTTCGAGACCCGCAACACGCCGCAGCAGGTCGTAGGCCTCCGCGATCAACTGCATGTCGGCGTACTCGATGCCGTTGTGGACCATCTTGACGAAGTGTCCCGATGCCCCCGGCCCGACCCGCGCCGCGCAGGCTTCGGCGTTGGGCGCGTCCACCGGTACGCCCGGAGAGCCGCCCTCGATCGGCCTGCCGGTGTGCGCGTCGACCTTGGCCGCGATCGCCGTCCAGATCGGTTCGATCGTCCGCCAGGCGTCCGCGTCGCAGCCGGCCATCAGGCTCGGGCCATATCTCGCCCCGATTTCTCCGCCGGACACGCCGGACCCGACGAAGCGGATGCCGCGTGCTCGAAGCGCGTCCCCGCGTCGCGCCGTGTCGTTCCAGTGGGCGTTCCCGCCATCGATCAGGACGTCGTCCCGGTCGAGCAGGGGCGCGATCGTTTCGATGACGGCGTCGGTCGCGCCGCCGGCCTTGACCATCAACAACACCACTCTCGGCCTGCGCAGCGACGCGACGAGTTCGGCCATCTCGAACGCGGGGATCAGGAGCCCCGGGCCGCGCCCTCGCCACCCCCCGCCGAAGGAGTCGGGGGGGGAATCCGTCAACAGTTGCCGCAGAGGGTCTGGCGATCGGTTGTGGACCGCGACCCGGAACCCGTGGTCGGCCATGTTCAGGGCCAGATTCCGCCCCATGACCGCGAGACCGACCACGCCGGCATCCGCCTCGCCCGACCTCGGGTACTCGCCTGCGGACATGCCGCCCTTTCCGCGGGGCCGGGCCCGCCAGCCGCTACAGTGCCACGCTATGCAGGACGGTGATGCCCTGCTCTTCCTCACGCTCCGCCTCGGCCTGCTTATCGGCGTCCCGGCCGCATTCGCGTTGCTTCTTCGGCTGTTGGGAGCGCGGCGCGGCGGGGCGGCTCGATCGATCGGCCTGGGGCTGATCGCCGGCATCCTCGTCGGGCCGGGCATCACCGGGAGACTCGCCCCGGACCTCTCGGCTCGCCTCTTCGCGCCCGGCCAGCCGGTGACGCATCTGGTCATCGTGTTGCTGTCTGTGGCGCTCTTCGTCGGCGCGTGGGGCGGGCGTCGGGAGCGCCGCTGCGCGCAGAGCGTAGGCGTGTCGGACCTGCTCACGGCCGTCGGCGCGGCGGCCCTGTCGCTGGCGGTGGTCGCGCTGCCCGTCGCGATCGTCCTGGGATGGCTGTTCGACCTCGACCGGCCCCACGCATTGGCGCTGGGGGCAGCCTTCGGGTCGGGATCGGCGTTCGCGCCAATGACCTTGCGCCGGGTTCGGCGCGTCGGCCGGACGCCCCACGCGCGGCTGTTCCTCGGGTGTGCGCTGCTGCTCTCGTTCGGCGTGGTCGCGGCGCTCGCGCCGCCGGATCGCCTCGGCCTGCTGCTGGCGCCTTCGGGCGCGTTCGCGGCCGGGACAATCGCTCGGCGTCTGGCGCCGCCGGGCGCCCGATGGCGGGCGCGGTTGCGCGGAGTGTTGTTGCTGCTGACGGCCGCGTGTTCGGCGCACCTGGCGTCGCTGGTCGAGCCGAGCGCGTTGGCCGCCGGATGGCAGCCGATCGCGTTCGTGCTGGCGGTGCTGTTGGTCAGCGACGACCTGGCGGCGATCGGGGCGGGCCTCGGGTGGCTCACCTTCGGGCCGACGGGCGTGGGTGCGGGGTGGACTGGCCGGTTCATCGAATCGCAGGGGCTTGGTTCGTCGCTCACAATGGTAGGGTTCGGCGTCGCCCTGTGGTCGCTGGGGATGCTGGACCCGGCGTCGCCCGCGGGGGGGGCGGTGGCGGTCGTGTTGCTGCTGCGGGGTCTCGCTGGGGAGGCCGTTCTGGGGGTCTACAGGGCGGTTCTGGACGCGGCGTCGGGTGAATGACCGACGAATGGGGCACAGGAGCTTGCGGCGGGGCGGGAAACCTGCCACAATGGGGTTGTTCCCAACAGAAGGGGGTCGGCATGAACAGGCGGAAGGCCTTTACGCTGATCGAGTTGCTCGTGGTGATCGCGATCATCGCGCTGCTGATCGGCATCCTGCTGCCCGCGCTCGGGCAGGCTCGGAAGGCGGCGCGCGGCGCGCTGTGCGGCTCGAACATGAAGCAGTTCGGCGTGGCCTGCGCGACGTACAGCGTGGACTTCCAGAATCGGATCGGCACGTACTCGTGGACGCGCACGAACTGTCCGAGCGAGTGGGCGGACCTTCAGACAGCCACGACGGACGTGCAGGCCGCGATGAATCAGGCCGTCGACATTCTTCGCCGGCGAGCCGGTCGCGAAGATATCCCGCGCCTGACGGACCGGCTGCCGCACCGCCGGTTCACGCACCTCGTCATCATGGACTACATGTCGTCGCAGATGCCCGAGCGCATCGCCGCGTGCCCGGAGGACAAGACGCTGATCCGGTGGCAGGATGACCCGTACAACTGGACCGCGTTTCCGCCGGGATCGGAGGCGTTCCGCAAGATGTGGCCCTACAGCTCGTCCTACCAGTGGGTGCCCGCGGCATGGTCGTGGGACTCGACAGCAGGCGGCAAGGAGACGGTGACGCAGTACTCGCTCGACCACAACCTGTTCTTCGTCGGGAGCGCCGAACTCGGCCGCCGCGCGTTGCACGAAGTCGCGTTCCCCTCGCAGAAGGTCCACGTGCTGGAGTTCCACGATCGGCACCACGGGAGGCGCGAGCTCTTCCACGCCTACCCCGACGCGAAAGCCAACCTGCTCTTCTTCGATTCCTCGGTTCGAACGCACACAACGGCAGACACGAATGGGGGATTCGTGCCGAACTCGCCGTCGTATCCTCTTCCGACCCGCTACCGCTACAACCCGAAGATTCTTGGGTTCGAGCCGCCGGCCAAGACCAACGACCCCCTCGGAGACTGGGTCGAGGGTCACTATCGATGGACGCGAGGCGGGCTGCGCGGCGTGGACGTCGGGGGCGAAGAGATCAATACCGGCCAGATGAAGTGACGGGGAAGGCGGCTCTGATTCGCGATCAACGGCCGACGCCTGCCGTGGTTGCGGCACCCGTCGGAGGAAGGCCCGCGATTCGAGCCTTCGCGACGGCCTCGTAGTCCTGCAGCGCCGCCACGTCCCAGTCCGCCGCCCGCATGGCCTCGATCGCGCGGACCGCAGCCGAGGCTGCGGTCGCCGTTGTGATCATCGGCAGGCTCAGCCTCACGGCGTTGGCCCGGATCTTGCCCTCGTCGGTGCCCCAGCCCGTCCGCGTCGGCGTGTTGATCACCAGACGGATCTGACCGTCCGCCATCAGGTCCAGCACGTTCGGTCTTGCTCCTGCCGCGATCTTCTGCAGCACGGTCGGTTTCATCCCGTGTCGGCGAAGCGCATCGCCGGTCCCGGGCGTGGTGAAGACTGTGAATCCCATCGCCAGCAACGATCTCGCAACGTCCACAATGCGGTCGCGGTCCTCCTCCCGCACCGAGATGAACACCCCCCCTTCGCGCGGCAGGTTGACGCCCGCGGCCTGCAGCGCCTTCAGGTACGCCACGGGCATCGAGATGTCGATCCCCATCACCTCGCCCGTCGAGCGCATCTCCGGCCCGAGCACGAAGTCGACGCCCGGAAACTTCTGGAACGGGAAGACCGGCGCCTTCACCGCGAACGTCCCTGTGTCTGGCAGTTCCCGTGCCCCTTGCTCCGCCAGCGGCACGCCCATCATGGCCTTGGCCGCGATCGACGCCCACGGCGCGTGCTTCGCCTTGCCGACGTAGGGGACGGTGCGGCTTGCGCGCGGGTTCACTTCCAGGATGAACACCTCGTCGTCCTTCACCGCCATCTGGACGTTCATCAGGCCGCAGACGCGCAGGGCGCGGGCCAGGTCGCGGCTGATCTGGCGGATGCGCTCGGTGAGCCGGCGCGGGAGCGACCAGGGCGGGACGGTGCAGGAGGAGTCTCCGGAGTGGACGCCCGCGTGCTCGATGTGCTCCATCACGCCGCAGACGAGCGCCTGCCGCCCCGTGGCCGGGCTGTCGCTCTGGTCGAAGTCCGCGACGACGTCGACGTCGACCTCGACCGCGCCGTCGAGGAACTTGTCGATGAGGATCGGCGCATCGTCGAGGCCGCTGAGGTCGAGTGCGTTGGTGACGTAGTGGCGCAGGGCGGTTTCGTCGGAGCAGATTTCCATGCCGCGCCCGCCGAGGACGTAACTGGGGCGCACCAGGACGGGGTAGCCGATCCGCCCCGCGATCTCGACGGCCTGTTCGAGGGAGCGTGCTACGCCCGAGGCCGGGCGTTGGAGTCGGAGGGATTCGAGGAGGCTGTCGAACCTGTCGCGGTCCTCGGCGAGGTCGATCGAATCGAGGCTCGTCCCGAGGATGGGCACGCCCGCGGTGACGAGGCCGTGGGCGAGATTGAGGGGCGTCTGCCCGCCGAACTGGACGACGACGCCGAGGACACGACCGTCCGAGTTCAGTCGCTCGACGACGTTGAGCACGTCCTCAAGCGTGAGGGGTTCGAAGAAAAGCAGGTCGCTCGTGTCGTAATCGGTGGAAACGGTTTCGGGGTTGCAGTTGATCATCACGGACTCGAAGCCGAGGTCGCGTGCGGCGAAGGCGGCGTGGACGCAGCAGTAGTCGAACTCGATCCCCTGCCCGATGCGATTCGGCCCGCCGCCGAGGATGATGACCTTGGGCTTCGAGGAAACCCGGACCTCATCGTCCGACGCCCCGTGCCCCGACGCCTCGACCCCTTGATCCCTTGGCGCCTCGATCCCTTCCTCATAGGTGCTGTAGTAGTACGGCGTGACGGCCTTGAACTCCGCGGCGCACGTGTCGACGAGGCGGAAGGCGGGCCGGACGCCGAGCGCGAGCCGCCGTTCGCGGACCTTCAGGATCGTCTCGCTGCTGATGCGGCGCAGGTAGAGGTTCGCCAGTTGTGCGTCCGAGTACCCGAGCCGCTTGGCCTCGAGCAGCACGTCCCTCGGCACATCGTCGAGGGTCGCGTACGAGCAGAGTTCGTCCTCGAACTCGACGAGTTGCGCCATCTGATCGATGAAGAACGGGTCGATCTTCGTCAGTTCCGCGACCCGGTCGACGCTCCAGCCCATCTTGAGGGCGTAGCGGATGAAGTACGGGCGTCCCTGGCAGGGGACGGTGAGTTTGCGGACCAGTTTGTCGATGGGGATGGGCCACTCGATGGGCTGGCCGTCGGCGGTGCGGAGGCCGGTCGCGCTGGCGGAGCCTGTGCCGGGCTTCGCGCCAGGGGAGAAGTCGAGGACGAGTTGCTGCTCCTCGACGGCGCGCATGGCGGTGAGCCACTTGTCGTTGCGGTCGAGGCCGAAGCCGAAACGCTTGACGTCGAGGGAGCGGATGGCCTTCTGGAAACTCTCCTTGAACGTTCGGCCGATGGCCATGACCTCGCCGACGGACTTCATCTGCGTGGTGAGGGTCTCGTCGGCCTCGGGGAACTTCTCGAAAGTCCAGCGGGGGATCTTGGTGACGACGTAGTCGATGGCCGGCTCGAAGCACGCGCTGGTCGTGCCCGTCACGTCGTTGCGGAGTTCGTCGAGCGTGTAGCCGACGGCGAGTTTGGCGGCGATCTTGGCGATAGGGAAGCCGGTGGCCTTGCTGGCGAGGGCGGACGAGCGGCTCACCCGCGGGTTCATCTCGACGACGACCATCTGGAAGCGGCCGTCGTCGGGCCTCGGGTTCACCGCGAACTGCACGTTGGAGCCGCCGGTCTCGACGCCGACCGCCCGCATCACGGCGATGGCGGCGTCGCGCATCGCCTGGTATTCCTTGTCGGTCAGCGTCAGGGCGGGGGCGACGGTGATCGAGTCGCCGGTGTGCACGCCCATCGGGTCGATGTTCTCGATCGAGCAGACGATGATGCAGTTGTCGCGCCGGTCGCGCACGACTTCCAGTTCGTACTCCTTCCACCCGATCAGCGAGCGGTCCACCTGGACCTGGCCGATCATGCTCGCCGAGAGGCCGCGGCGCACGAGGGTCTCGAACTCCTCGCGGTTGTAGGCGATGCCGCCGCCCCAGCCGCCGAGGGTGAAAGCCGGGCGGACGATCGCGGGCAGGCCGAGCGTGTCCAGCGCGGCGAGGGCCTCGTCCAGCGTGTTCACCGCCTTCGAGGGCGGCGTCGCCAGCCCGACCGAGTCGCAGACGCGCTTGAAGGCCTCGCGGTCCTCGGCGCGGTGGATGACCTCGCGGCTCGCCCCGATCATCTCGATCCCGAACTCACCCAGCACACCGCTGTCCCACAGAGCGCAGGCGCAGTTGAGGGCGGTCTGCCCGCCCAGCGTGGGGAGGATCGCGTCGATGGGCGTCCCGCGCGACCGCTCCTTCTCGATGATCTTGCGGACGGTCTCGGGCGTGATCGGCTCGACGTAGGTCCGGTCGCTGAAGGCCGGGTCGGTCATGATCGTCGCCGGGTTCGAGTTGACGAGGACGATCCGGTACCCCTCGTCGCGCAGGGCCTTGCACGCCTGCGCCCCCGAGTAGTCGAACTCGCACCCCTGCCCGATGACGATCGGCCCGGAGCCGATGACGAGGATCGTGTGGATGTCCGTGCGTTTGGGCATCGCTCTCCGCCGTGGCTGCGCCGCGACCGCGACCCGGCCGCCGGGCTGCCGTGCTGGTTGCTGGTTGCCGGACTGCCGCGGAAGCGTAAGCGGTCGGTCGGCGTGGGGCAAAGCGGCGTCGGGCTTGCCGGAACCGTCGCACGGGGTACAGTTCCGCTCGTCCGTCGCCCGGGGCGACGCCCTCGGACGCCCGGGGCCTCGCGTGTCGCGGTTCCTGCCCAAGTCGATCGTCTGTCTGCGCGAGGGCTATACCGCGCGCCTCCTGGCCGGTGATCTCACCGCGGGCCTTACGGTCGGCATCGTCGCGCTGCCGCTGGCGATGGCCTTCGGCATCGCGTCGATCCCGGAGCACGTCGCGGCGGAACTGGCGGCGATCCACCCGTGGCTCACGCCGCCCGCGATGGGCCTCTTCACGGCGGTCATCGCCGGGTTCCTCATCTCCGCGCTCGGCGGCAGCCGCGTCCAGATCGGCGGGCCGACGGGCGCGTTCATCGTGATCGTTTACGGCGTGGCGGACCAGCACGGCTACGCGGGTCTGGCGACGGCCACGCTGATGGCGGGCGTCATCACGGCCATCATGGGCTTCGCGCGGTTCGGGGCGATGATCAAGTTCATCCCCTACCCGGTCGTCACCGGCTTCACGGCGGGGATCGCGGTCATCATCGCCGCCTCGCAGGTGAAGGACTTCCTGGGCCTGACGCCGCACGACGCGGAGGGCCTGCCCGTCTCGCTCCCGGCGGACTTCGTGCACAAGGTCCGGACGCTCGGGGCGAGCCTCGACACGCTCAACCGGCAGACCCTCGCCGTGGGCGCGGCCTCGCTCATCATCATCCTCGGCCTGCGGCGGTGGCTGCCGCGCATCCCCGGCCCGATCGTCGCCGTCGTCCTCGCGTCGTTCGTCGTCTGGCTGCTGAAACTCGACGCCTCGGCGGGGGGCGTGGTCCAGACCGTCGGCTCGCGCTTCGGGGGGATTCCCAGCACGCTCCCGCGGCCGCACCTGCCGGCGTTCAGCCCGGAGTTGATCCGGGAGTTGATCCCGGCGGCGACGACGATCGCCATCCTCGCCGGGATCGAGAGCCTCCTCTCCGCCGTCGTCGCGGACGGGATGACGGGCCGCCGGCACAAGTCCGATTGTGAACTCGTCGCCACCGGCGCGGCCAACATCGCCTCGGCGTGCTTCTGGGGCCTGCCCGCGACGGGCGCGATCGCCCGCACCGTCACGAACATCAAGTCGGGGGGCAGGACGCCGCTGGCGGGGATCGTGCACGCCGTCACGCTGCTGCTCGTGATGCTCGTCGCCGCGCCGCTTGCGAAACTGGTCCCGCTGCCGACGCTCTCGGCGGTGCTGCTGGTGGTGGCGTGGAACATGAGCGAGATCGGCCGGTTCCGGTCGCTGCTGACCGCCCCGCGGAGCGACGTGGCGGTGCTGCTGACGACGTTCGGCCTGACGGTCTTCACCGACCTGACGATCGCGGTGGGGGTCGGCATGGTGCTGGCGGCGATGCTCTTCATGAAGCGGATGGCGGACGTGTCGAACGTCTCGGCGATCACCCGCGAACTGACGGACACGAACGGCGACCGCCCCGCGGACGACCCCGACTCGCTCGACAAGCGGACGGTGCCGCCGGGCGTCGAGGTGTACGAGATCAACGGCCCGTTCTTCTTCGGCGTGGCGGACCGGCTGCAGGACACGCTGCACGGGCTTGAGCGGCCGCCGCGGGTCTTCATCCTGCGGATGCGCAAGGTCCCGGCGATCGACGCGACGGGCCTGCACGCGCTGGAGGAGTTCCACCACAAGTGCCGCCGCCAGGGGACGGTGCTGCTGCTGTCGGGCGTGCACGCGCAGCCGCTGAACGCGATCGTGCGCGCGGGCCTGGACCGTGTGTTCGGCGTGGAGAACATGTTCGGCCACATCGATGCTGCGCTCTCCCGCGCGCGGGCCTTGGTGGAGCCGCCCCCCCACGAGCCGCCCCCCCACGAGCCGCGCCCCCACGATCCCCCGCCCAACGATCCGCGCCCCTGATAGCGCGTTCTCTTCGCCCGGAGGGCGCGTGTGCGTTGCCAGGGGCGCGGCGAGGCTCTGCGAGCAAGCCCCTGGGAGCGTGTTGCCAGGGGCGCGGCGAGGCTCTGCGAGCAAGCCCCTGGGAGCGTGTTGCCAGGGGCGCGGCGAGGCTCTGCGAGCAAGCCCCTGGGAGCGT
>Ga0232065_100038_pt1 | contig 34680 bp, 32 predicted proteins | sample LAC_MetaT_9_FD_170490 | JGI IMG/M metagenome (GOLD analysis project Ga0232065, IMG submission 170490) | Metatranscriptome of anaerobic ammonium oxidizing microbial communities from anammox membrane bioreactor (MBR) in UC Berkley... | ecosystem: Engineered > Bioreactor > Anaerobic > Unclassified ... | reverse complement strand
GACAACATCAACCTGACGGTGGAACTGATCGTGCCGGTGGCGCTCGAACAGGGCTCCAAATTCGCCATCCGCGAAGGCGGCCTCACCGTCGGCGCAGGCGTCATCACCAAGATCATCGAATAGGCCAGCCATGACCAAGCAGAAAATCCGCATCCGCCTCAAGGCTTACGACCATCGCGTCCTCGACCAGTCCGCCAAACGGATCGTCGAAACAGCCGAGCGCTCCGGCGCGCACGTCGTCGGCCCCGTACCCTTGCCAACCAAGCTGGAACGCTTTACAATACGACGCTCCGCTTTCATTGACAAGGATTCGCACGAACACTACGAGATCCGCACGCATAACCGCCTGATCGACGTGCTGGACCCGGACTCGAAAACCATCGACATGCTCATGCGCCTGAACCTTCCGGCGGGCGTGGATATCGAGATCAAAATCTAGTCTGATCGTCATGTAGCCGGCGGTTTCGCGGCGCGGCGGCAGAGCGAATGCGGCCGCGCGACCGTGCAACTGCGGAACTACTGAACGAAAGCAGCGCAAGAACTGCCCCGCGCGTGGACGCGAACATTCCCCGCGTCGCGCCTCGACAATTAACTGCGCTGTCTCCGAGATGATGCAGCCCCGGCCCGGGTTGACAGTCTCGCACCAACACTTTATGAAGGAGAAAACCGAAATGTTAAAAGGGCTGATTGGCAAGAAGATCGGCATGACCCAGATCTTCGATGAGCGAGGCGTCGCGCAACCCGTGACCATCATCGAAGCTGGGCCATGTTACGTTACGCAGGTACGCACTCCCGAAAACGAGGGCTACTCTGCGGTCCAATTGGGTTTTGGCGAGCAGCATCCCAAACGGTTGTCGGGCGGCGAGTTGGGACATCTCAAGGCCAGGGAAATTCCTCCGTTGCGCTTCCTGCGCGAATTTCGCTCCAAGACCATAGATGTGAACATCGGCGACAAGGTCACGGTGGAGACTTTTGCCGTGGGCGAACGCGTGGACGTTGTCGGCGTCAGCAAGGGTAAGGGCTTCGCCGGTACCATCAAGCGTCATCACTTCAACCGCCAGCCTAAAACGCACGGCGCGTCCGACCGGGTGCGCGCGCCGGGTTCGAGCGGAGCCACCACCACCCCCGGCCGCGTCTATAAAGGGACGCGGCGCGCGGGCCACATGGGCAGCGACCGCGTCACCGTGCAGGGACTCAAGGTCGTATTAGTGGACGCCGAACGCAACCTGCTCGGACTCCACGGCGCGGTGCCCGGCCCGAAGGGCGGCGTGATCATGATCAAGGAGGCGCGCAAGCAGTAAGCGCGAGGCTATAGCGATGAAAGCAGACGTTTTTAACATGCAGGGCGAGAAGGTGAAATCGGTGGAATTGCCCGCCGCCATCTTCGAAGCCAAAGTCAATGTGGACCTGATGCACCAGGCATACGTTCGTCAGATGGCGAACGCCCGCCTCGGCACGCACAAGACCAAGACGCGCAGCGAAGTCTCTGGCGGCGGCCAGAAGCCGTGGAAGCAAAAAGGCACCGGCCGCGCCCGCCAGGGTTCGCGCCGCGCCGTCCAGTGGGTGGGCGGCGGACGCGTCCACACGCCCCGGCCGCGCAGTTACTTCCAGCAGATGCCGAAGAAGATGCGCCAGGCCGCGCTGCGCTCCGCGTTGACCGCCAAGGCCGCGGAGGCCGGCGTAGTGCTGGTGGACGAGATCAAACTCGACGAAGCCCGCACCCGCCTGATGTCCGAGGCGTTGACCCGCCTGGTCGGCGAGTCCAGCGCGCTGGTGGTGATGTCTGAAAAGGACCAGGATTACGACACCGTGATGCGTTCGACCGTCAACCTGCCGGACGCGAAGGTGCTGCTGGCGGGCTACCTCAACATCCGCGACCTGCTGGGCTACGACAAACTGGTGTTGCCGCTCAAGGCCCTGGATACCCTGACGGCGCAGCTCGGATAGGATGTGAACCATGACGACGATTTTTGACGTTTTGCGCCGCCCGCTGATCACGGAGAAATCCAATTATCAGTCCGGTAAATTGAATCAGTATACGTTCGAGGTCGCCTCGAACGCGACGCGCGGCATGGTGAAGGACGCGATCGAGTTGATCTACGACGTGAACGTGACGCGCGTGAATATTGTCAACGCCCCGGCCAAGCGCGGCCGCCGCGCCAAGAGCCGGCGGCTGCTGGTGCGCAAGTCCGGGTTCAAGAAGGCGATCGTGACCCTGGCCGCCGGGCAGACCATTGACGCCTTTGGAGGGGTCCAATAATGGCAGTTAAAAAGTACAAACCGGTGACCCCCGGTCAGCGCAACATGACGGGGTACGCCTTCGATGAAATCACCAAGTCCAAGCCCGAGCGTTCCCTGCTCGTGCCGCTTCGCAAATCGGGCGGACGCAACGCCTACGGCCGCGTCACCGTCCGTCATCGCGGCGGCGGGCATCGCCAGTTCATCCGCAAGGTGGACTTCAAACGCGAGAAGCGCGGCATCCCGGCGAAGGTCGCGGCGATCGAGTACGACCCGAACCGCACGGCGCGCCTGGCGCTCCTCCATTACGCGGACGGCGAAAAGCGCTACATCATCGCCCCGCTGGACGTGAAAGTGGGCGACTCGCTCATGGCCGGGCCGTCGGCGGAGATTCGTTCGGGCAACAACCTGCCCATCGCGAACATCCCGGTCGGCACGATGATCCATAATATCGAGTTGCAGGAAGGCCGCGGCGGGCAGCTCGTCCGCTCGGCGGGCGGCTCGGCGCAGCTGCTGGCGAAGGAGGGCGATTTCGCCCAGGTGCGCATGCCGTCGGGCGAAGTGCGCCTCATCCGCCAGGTCTGCTACGCGACGATCGGGCAGATCGGCAACCTCGATCACAGCAACATCAAACTGGGCAAGGCCGGGCGCAAGCGTCACAAGGGCATCCGCCCGACCGTGCGCGGCTCGGCGATGACCCCGCGCGACCATCCGCACGGCGGCGGCGAAGGCCGTCAGCCGATCGGCAAGCCCGGTCCGCGCACGCCGTGGGGCAAGCCCACCCTGGGTTACCGCACGCGCAAGAACAAACAGACCGACAAGTATATTGTCCGCCGTCGCAGTAAGAAGAGCCGCTAGGCGATAGAGGAACGAAACCATGTCTCGATCATTGAAAAAAGGGCCGTTCATCGAGCCCAAACTTTACAAGCGTGTTGAGGCCATGAACGCCAAGGGCGAGAAGAAAGTCATCCGCACCTGGAGTCGGGCCAGCGTCATCTTCCCGCAGATGGTGGGACACACCATCGCCGTGCATGACGGCCGCCGCCATGTGCCGATCTACGTGACGGAAAACATGGTGGGGCATCGCCTGGGCGAATTCGCGCCGACCCGCCTCTTCCGCGGGCATAGCACGAAGGAAGCCGCGGCGAAGTAGGAGAACCAGTCATGCAAAATATTGAAGCACACCTGCGTTTCCTGCCGGTTTCCGCCCAGAAAGTCCGCCTGGTGGTGGACATGGTGCGCGGCCGGGACGCCACCGAAGCGCTGGACATCCTGCGCTTCGAGACCAAGGGTCCCGCGGCGCCCGTCCGCAAACTGCTGGCCTCCGCGGTGGCAAACGCCGAGGAGAACTTCGGCGTCAGCCGCGACGACCTGTACGTGGCCCAGATCTATGCCAATGAGGCGCCCACGCGCAAGTGGCGGCGCTTCGGCGCTCGCGGCCGCTTTAAGCCCGTCCTGCGCCGTTCTTCGCATGTGACCGTCGTTTTGCGCGAGCGCGAGTTGTAAAAGGAGAAATTATGGGTCGCAAAGTACATCCAGTTGGAATGCGTCTGGGCATTAACACCATGTGGCAGGGACGCTGGTTCGCGGAAGGCGCCCAGTATCTCGACCAGCTGCACCAGGACATGGCTATCCGCTCGCTGCTGTTGGGCAAGGACTCTAAAGGCGGCGCGGCGCGCAACGCCGCCGCGCGCAAACTGCGCCGGGAATTGCCCGATGCCGTTTTGAACAACAAGGCCGGCATCTCGCGCGTGGACGTGGAGCGTTTCCCGGGCAAGACGAAAATCTCCATCCATACCGCCAAGCCGGGCATCCTGATCGGCCGCAAAGGCGAGGGCGTCAAGAAGATCCGCCAGGCTTTGGAAACGTTGATCGGCAGGAAAGTGGATCTGGACATCAAAGAGATTTCCACGCCAGACACCGACGCCGTGCTGGTGGCGCGCAATATCGCCGACCAGTTGGAGCGCCGCATTGCCTATCGCCGCGCGATGAAACGCGCCATCCAGTCCGCGATGAAGCAGGGCGCGCAGGGCATCAAGATCGAAGTGGCCGGACGCCTGGGAGGAGCCGAAATGGCCCGCACCGTCTGGCTGCGCGACGGACGCGTACCCCTGCAGACCCTGCGGGCGAATATTGATTTTGCCCGCACCGAAGCCACTACCACCTATGGGCAGATCGGCATCAAAGTGTGGGTCTACAAAGGCGAGACCGCGCCGGAAGTCGAAGAGAAGACCGAGACGACCGAGGGCGTATACGTTAGCGAATAGAGAACGGGAAGGAGCGCGCTGGAGCGCCCTCCGCCGCCCGGCTCTAATCTTTGGAGAGAAATTATGTTGATGCCAAAACGTGTCAAGTGGCGCAAGCAGATGCGCGGCCGTATGCGGGGCAAAGCCCTGCGCGGCGCGGAAATCTCGTTCGGCGAGTACGGCCTGCAGGCGCTGGAACCGGGCTGGGTGACCGCCCGTCAGATCGAAGCGGCGCGGCGCGCCATCGTCCGCGAAATGAAGCGCCGCGGCAAGGTCTGGATCCGCATTTTCCCGGCCAAGCCCTATACCCATAAACCGCCCGAGACCCGCATGGGTTCCGGTAAAGGCAACGTGGAATACTATGTGGCGGTGGTCAAGCCGGGCCGCGTGATGTTCGAGATCAGCGGCCTGCCTGAAGATATGGCGATCTTGGCCTTGAAAAGCGCGCAGTACAAGTTCGCCATCAAGACCAAGATCGTGACCCGCCGCGAGGCAGGAGAGTCGTCATGAAAACGAGCGAGATTCGTGACCTGAAAATCGAAGAAGTGGAATCGAAACTGGCGGACGCCCGCGAGGAATTGATGAAATACCGCTTTCAGCAGGTGACCGGCCAGTTGACCGACACCAGTCGTTTGCGCATCCTCCGCCGCGATATCGCCCGCATGATGACCGTCCTCAACCAGCGCCGGGCGGAAGGGAAAGGTGAAGCATGAACAATCGTCGTCGCATGACTGGTGTCGTCACCAGCAACAAAATGGACAAGACCGTCGTAGTCGAGATTCGACGCGTCTACCGCCACCCGCTCTACAAGAAGGTGGTTCACTCCAGCCGGCGCGTCAAGGCTCACGACGAGATCGGCTGCCAGATGGGCGACGAAGTGCAGATCGTCGAGTCGCGGCCGTTGTCGCGCGGTAAACGCTGGGCGGTCGAGACGGTGGTCAAGCGCGAGATCCGCACGGCGGACGCGGGCGTGGAGGCCGTCTCCTCGGCGGACGTGGACGCCTCCGCGTTGAGCGGCGTGGAAGAGAAACCCGAAAGCGTCGTCGAGGCCCGGGAAGAATCGGGAGAGCAGGCATGATCCAGCAGGAAACATTTCTCAAGGTAGCCGACAACACCGGGGCGCGCGAGATCCAGGTGATCCACGTGCTGGGCGGCTCCACCCGCAGGTACGGCGCGGTGGGCGACGTGGTGGTGGCGGCGGTCAAATCGGCCACGCCGCAGGGTTCGGTCAAGAAGAGCGAAGTGGTGCGCGCGGTGGTCGTGCGCTGCGCCAAAGAATGGCGCCGCGAGGACGGCTCGCACATCCGCTTCGACGACAACGCCGCGGTGATCCTGGACGCCGACGGGCAGAACCCGCGCGGCACGCGCATCTTTGGGCCGGTGGCGCGCGAATTGCGCGAAAAAGGCTTTATGAAAATCGTTTCGCTGGCGCCGGAAGTGCTGTAGGCCAGCGTGGGAGCGACAAGAATGAAAGTTAAGATCAAAAAAGGCGATACCGTCGAGGTGATCAGCGGCAAGCTGGAAGATAAAGGCAAGCGCGGCGAAGTGCTTCACATGCAGCCGGTTGCCGGCCGCGTGGTCGTCCAGGGCGTGAACATTCGCACCAAGCACCAGAAACAGGTGCAGACGCAGGCCGGGCGCAATATCCAGCCGGGTCGCATCAAATTCGAGGCGGCGATGGATATTTCCAACGTCATGCTGGTCTGTCCAAAATGCAGCCAAAAGACCCGCGTCGCGATCCGCCGCGACGAAACCGGCGCGCACCGCGTCTGCAAGCAGTGCGACGCGATGATCGATTAGGCGGGCGGAGCGAAACCATGAATAGGATGATCGAACGTTATCAGAACGAAGCCGTCCCCGGCTTGCAGAAGGCGTTCCAGTACAAGAACGTCATGCAGGTGCCGCGCATCGAAAAAGTCGTGGTCAACATCGGCGTGGGCGAGGCGTTGGACAACGCCAAGGCCCTGGAGTTTGCCGTGGCCGACCTGGCGGCTGTGACCGGCCAGAAACCGATCCAGACCAAGGCCCGCAAGAGCATCGCCAACTTCAAACTGCGCGAAGGCCGCATCATCGGCGCCAAGGTGACGCTGCGTGGCCCGCGCATGTGGGCGTTCCTCGACCGTCTCGTCAACGTGACCCTGCCGCGCGTGCGCGACTTCCGCGGCGTTTCGGCCAACGCCTTCGACGGGCGCGGCAATTACACGCTCGGCCTCAAGGACCAATTGGTGTTCCCCGAGATCGAGTACGACAAGATCGACAAACTGCGAGGCATGGAAGTGACCATCGTCACCAGCGCGCGGAACGACGACGAAGCGCGTTCCCTGCTTCAACTGCTTGGAATGCCATTCACTAAAAAGGAAGCGTAACTTATGGCAAAGAAAGCTATGCAATATCGTGAACTTCGACGCCGCAGGGAGGTGCAGGTGCGCCACCGCTGCCACCGTTGCGGCCGCCCGCGTGGATACATGCGCCGATTCGGCCTGTGCCGCATCTGCTTCCGTGAACTGGCATTGCAGGGAAAAATCCCCGGCGTGACCAAGTCATCCTGGTAACCGGTGGAGGTGAGATATGTCTGTCAATGACCCGATCGCTGATATGCTGACGCGCATCCGCAACGCTGTCCTCTCCGGCCATGCCCAGGTGGCGATGCCCAGTTCCAGCCTCAAGATCGAGATCGCCAAGATCTTGAAGGAAGAGGGCTTCCTCGACGGCTACGAAGTGGCCGAGGCCGGGAAGGCTGCCAGCAAGACGCTGCGCCTGAAGATCAAATATGTGGGCGAACGCCGCGAGCGCAAGCCGGTCATCACCGGCCTGGAGCGCGTGAGCAAGCCCGGCCGCCGCATCTACACCCGCAAGCAGGACATCCCCTGGGTCCTGTCCGGGCTGGGCGTCGCCATCCTGTCCACGCCCAAGGGCGTAATGACGGGCGTCCGCGCCCGCCAATTGGGCGTGGGCGGCGAGATTCTCTGTAAAGTCTGGTAGGCAGGAGGAACGAAACTATGTCTCGTGTTGGACGCCTGCCCATTGCCGTCCCCGGCGGTGTGCAGATAAACATTGAAGGTTCGCTCGTGAAGGTGAAAGGCCCGAAAGGCGAGCTGCAGCGGACGTTTTCGCCGCTGATCGGCATCGCCCTCGAAAACGGCCAGGTCGCCGTCACGCGCCGGTCCGATGATCCTGCCGAACGCGCCCTGCACGGCACCACCCGCGCCCTGCTGGCGAACATGATCCATGGCGTGAGCGGCGGGTTTACGACCGTGCTGGAAGTGGACGGCGTGGGCTACCGCGCCGAAATGAACGGCAAAAACCTGGTGCTGAACGTCGGCTACTCTCATCCCGTGGAAGTGCCGCCGCCGGCCGGCATCAGTTTCGAGGTGGACCAGAAGACCCGTCAGATCAAAGTGATGGGCTACGACAAAGAGGCCGTCGGTCAGACCGCGGCCGACATCCGCAAGGTGCGCCCGCCCGAACCCTACCACGGCAAGGGTATCCATTATCTTGGCGAGCGCATCCGCCGCAAGGCTGGCAAAGCCGGGAAAGGAGCCAAGTAATTTATGGCTGACAAGAATCGTGCCGAGGCGCGCCTCCGCCGCCACGCCCGCGTCCGCAAGAACCTGGCCGGGACGGCAGACCGCCCTCGCCTCAGCGTGTTCCGCAGTCTCTCGGAGATCTACGCGCAGATCATTGACGACCAGCAGGGCCATACGCTGGTCTCCGCTTCGTCGGTGGACAGCGAACTGAAATCGGACATGCAGGGCAAGAAGAAATCCGAGCAGGCCAAACTGGTCGGCGAGGCGGTTGCAAAACGGGCCAAGTCGAAGGGGATCGAAGCGGTCGTCTTCGACCGCGGCGGCTTCCGCTACACCGGCCGCGTCAAGGCCCTGGCCGACGGCGCGCGCGAGGGCGGCCTGCGCTTCTAGGCCGCAGTGGAGTACATTATGGCTGAATATAACAAGAAACCTGAACAGCAGGACTTCGAGCAACAGGACGCCTACGAAGAACGCGTGATCGAGATCGCCCGCGTCGCGAAAGTCGTCAAGGGCGGGCGCCGCTTCCAGTTCCGCGTGACCGTGGTGGTGGGCGACAGGAAAGGCTCCATCGGGATGGGCGTGGGCAAGGCCAACGCCGTCCCCGACGCGATGCGCAAGGCCTCTGAGCGGGCGCGCAAGGACCTGCGCCAGGTCAACCTGGCGGGGACCACCGTCCCGCACGAGAGCATCGGCAAAGTGGCCGGGGCCAGGGTCTTCCTGAAGCCCGCCTCGCCCGGCACCGGCGTAATCGCCGCGGGCGGCGTGCGCGCCGTGCTGGAAGTGGCCGGCGTGCGCGATATCCTGACCAAGTCGCTTGGCTCGGCCAACGTGCTGAACGTTGTGATGGCGACCTTCGCGGCCCTCGATCAGATGCGCTCTCCGCAGAAGGAAGCCGCCCGCCGCGGCAAGCCTGTGAACGAGTTGATGCCGTTCTGGGAACGGAGGAATCAACATGCCTAAAAAGGAAACAAGCGGCAAGACTTTGCGCATTACGCTGGTCAAAAGCGCCATCGGCTACGCCAAGGATCAGAAGAGGACCGTGCGCGCGCTGGGTCTGCGCCGGATGAACCAGACGGTGGAACACAAGGACAATCCCGCCCTGCGCGGGATGCTGGCCAAGATCAGCCACCTGCTTCGAGTGGAAGAGTAGACCGAAAATGAAATTACACGATCTCACGCCCAATCCGGGCTCCAAGAAGAATCGCAAGCGCGTGGGACGCGGCTCCGCGGCCGGCCAGGGCAAGACGGCCGGGCGCGGCACCAAAGGACAGGGCTCGCGCTCCGGCGAGGGCGGACGTCTCTATCGCCAGGGCGGCAACCTGCCGTTCTATCGCCGCCTGCCGTTCATGCGCGGCGAAGGATTCCGCTCCATCAACCGCGTGGAATACAACGAAATCAACCTGGACCAGTTGACCGAGTCGTTCCAGGCGAACGCCGAAGTCACGCCCGAATCGCTGGCCGAGGCGCGGCTGTTGCGCGACCCGCGCAAGCCCGTCGTCATCCTCGGACGCGGCGAGGCGAAGTCTGCCCTGAAAGTGCGCGTCCACCGAGTTAGCGCGGCCGCCAAGTCCAAGATCGAGGCGGCCGGCGGCAGCGTGGAGTTGATCGCCTAGCGGCGTTTCATCAGGAGACCTGACATGGCTCAAAAGAAACCCTCCGCATGGCGTTACGTGCGGCACATTTGGAACTCGCAGGATATCCGCCAGAAACTGCTGGTCACGCTCGGTCTCCTGGCGCTCTATCGCCTGGCGGCCAACGTCCCGGCGCCGGGCATCAACCACGACGCGTTGCAGGCGTTCACCAGTTCCGCCAACGCCGGCGGGAACTTCCTGGGTTTCCTCGACCTGCTCTCCGGCGGGACGATCTCCAATTTCTCCCTGCTCTCGATGGGCGTCTACCCGTACATCACAGCGCAGATCATCATGCAGCTGCTCGTGCCGATCATCCCCGCTTTGCAGCGCCGCGTGGAGGAAGACCCGCGCGAAGGCCGCAAGTGGATGGAGAAATGGAACTACTACCTGGCTGTGCCTATGGCGGCGCTTTCGGCCATCGGCCAGATCAATATCTTCAACTCGCTGGCCCAGCAGACTATCGTACCGTTTGGCTTTACGAAGGACCTGTGGCTGTCTTCGACGGCCATCCTGCTGGCCATGACGGCCGGTACGATGTTCGCCATCTGGCTGGGCGAGTTGATCTCGGAATACGGCATCCGCGGGCAGGGACTTTCCCTGATCATCTTCGCGGGCATCGTGGCGCGCATGCCGGGCAACTTCGCGGGGTTGATGGGCGACCAGACCTACCGCTGGGTGTTGCTGGGCGTGACCCTGTTCGTCATCATCGTCACCATCATCGCCATCGTCTACATCCAGCAGGGACGCCGCAACGTGCCGGTGATGTATCCCGGCCGCCGCATGGGAAACCGCATGTCCATGCCGGTGAAAGGCACGCTGCCGCTCATGGTCAACATGGCCGGCATGATCCCGCTCATCTTCGCCAGCGCCCTGCTCCAATTCCCGGTCATCATCGCCAGTTACTTCAGCCAGTCCGAAACCATCTGGGTGAAGAGCGCGGCAAGCTGGGTCCAGGGAAACCTCGGCGGCGACGGCGCGCTCTACTGGATCCTGTATTTCTTCATGGTGGTCGCGTTCACCTTCTTCTATACCACTGTGCTGTTCGACCAGCAGAACTACGGCGACAATCTCAAGCGTATGGGCGCGCAGATCCCCGGCGTCAACCGCGGCGCGCCCACCCAGAAATACCTCAAGCGCGTCCAGAGCCTCATCACGCTTCCGGGCGCCCTGTTCCTGGGACTCGTCGCCATCATGCCGTTCATCATCAGCCTGCTGTTGAAGAGTTTCAACGTCAGCACAGCCAGCAGTTCGGCCGGCCTGTTCCTCGTCTCGTCTTCGGGCCTGCTCATCGTGGTCGGCGTCGTGCGCGACACCTTCATGAACATCGAAGCCGAACTAAAACTGCACGGCTACCAGGACACCCTGCTCGTCAAATAGGCGCGACATGGCAACCTTCATCGTTCTACTCGGCCCGCCCGGCGTCGGAAAAGGCACACAGGCCAAGTTGCTCTCGGAGCGGCTTCAACTGGCGCACATTTCCTCGGGCGACCTCTTTCGTGAGAACCTGAAAAACCAGACGGAACTGGGCAAACTCGCCCAGACCTACATGAACAAGGGCGAACTGGTCCCGGACGACGTGACGATCGCCATGATCCGCGAACGCCTCAAAAACCCCGACTGTCAGGCGGGCGCGATCCTGGACGGCTTTCCCCGCACCGTCGCGCAGGCCGACGCCCTCGAGAAGACGCTCGCCGAATTCGGCGGCAAAGTGGACAAGGTCCCCTACGTCACCGCCCCCGAAAAAGTCCTCGTGGAGCGCCTCTCCGGCCGCTGGACCTGCCGCGCCAACGGGCATATTTTCCACGACAAGAACAACCCGCCCAGGCAGGCCAATGTCTGCGACTTCGACGGGTCCGAACTCTACCAGCGCGACGACGACAAATCCGAAACCGTCGTTCGCCGCATCCAGGTCTACCTCGAACAGACCGCGCCGCTCATCACTTTTTACCGTCAGCGCGGCAACCTGGTGGAGATTGACGGCACACAGGATATTCAACAGGTGATGAACGCCTTCCTGTCTGCCTTGAAACGCTGACATGGACCAGTTGCGCCAGGTGCATATCAAAAGTCCGGCCGAGATCGCCATCATGCGCGAAGCCGGGCGCATCAACGCCGAAATCCTGGCGACGGTCAAGGCTCTTTTACAACCGGGTGTTTCCACCGCCGACCTCAACGCGGCTGCTGAGGAGGTATTACGGAAACACAATTGCGTATCGCCGTTCAAAGGCTACGGCCACCCGCCGTTCCCGGCCTCCATCACCACGAGCGTCAACCGCGAACTGGTGCACGGCATCCCGAAAAAGGACCGCAAACTGCGCGAGGGAGACATCGTCTCCATCGACTCGGGCACCATCCTGGACGGTTACGTGGGCGACTCAGCCATCACGGCCGGGGTGGGCGATATCTCGCCGAAGGCCCGCGAACTGCTCGAAGTCACCGAAGGCGCCTTGTGGGCAGGCATCGAAAAGATGCGGGTCGGCAACCGCACCGGAGACGTCTCGGCGGCGATACAACAGTACGTCGAAAGCCGCGGGTATCACGTCACGCGTGAATACACCGGGCACGGCGTGGGACGGCAGATGCACGAAAACCCGCAAGTTCCCAATTACGGGAAAGCGGGGACGGGCCTGCCTCTTCGCCCAGGCATGACCATCGCCATCGAGCCGATGGTCCTTGCGGGGACGCACGTAACCCGCGTCCTCCCCGACCAGTGGACGGTTGTCTCAGCCGACGGGTCTTTGACGGCGCACTTCGAGCATTCGGTGGCCGTCACCACAGGAGAGCCCCTCATCCTGACTGTTCCTTAGACCCGTTGGCGCCGCAAAATCAATTTTGCGCCGCGTTTCTCTGGACGGAACGAAACAGCGCGTGTATAATCCAACCTTTGGCTGTCCAAGCGACGGCCAACTTGAAGGAGTTTTTTGTAATGAAAGTCTCACCCTCAATTCGCAAGCGCTGCGCCAAGTGCAAAGTGGTGCGTCGCAAAGGCAGATTGTTCGTGATCTGCGAAAATCCCAAGCACAAGCAACGACAGGGATAGGTGTAAACTATGGCTCGTATCGAAGGCGTTGATCTGCCCCGCAACAAGCGGGTGGAAACCGGTCTGACCTATATCTATGGGATCGGGCCGTCGCGCGCGCGTGAAATCCTTTCCGCCGCCAAAGTGAATCCCGACACGCGGGTGAAAGACCTGAGCGAAGCGGAAACGGCCCTGCTGCGCGAATACATCACCAAACATCTCACGGTGGAGGGCGACCTGCGCCGCGAGATGCAGATGAACATCAAACGGCTGATCGAGATCGGCAGTTACCGCGGCCTGCGCCACCGCCGCAACCTGCCGACGCGCGGTCAGCGCTCGCGCACGAATGCGCGCACCCGCAAGGGCGCCAAGAAGACCGTCGCCGGCCGTGGACGCCGCAAGGGCGGAAAGAAATAGCAGGAGAGGTACAACATGGCTCAAAGCGTTCGTTCCACGCGCCGCGCCGCCGGCGCGAAAAAAGGCAAGCGCAGCCTGTCCGCGGGGCAGGTGCATGTCTTTGCCTCGTTCAACAATACCATCGTGACAGTCACCGACGTGCAGGGCAACACGGTTGCCTGGGGCAGCGCCGGGTCGGCGGGATTTAAAGGTTCGCGCAAAAGCACGCCCTTCGCCGCCCGCCTCGCCGCGGAGCAGGCCGTCAAGGCCGCCCAGCAATTGGGCATCCAGGAAGTGGACCTGTTCGTCAAAGGTCCCGGCCCCGGGCGGGAAAACGCCATCCGCGCCGTGCAGGCCGCCGGGTTGAAAGTCCGCTCCATTTCGGATATTACCCCGGTGCCGCACAACGGCTGCCGTCCGCCAAAGAAGCGCCGCGTTTAGTTCAGGTAAGGAAAAAGAGATATGGCAAAAAACATTGGTCCGGTGTGCAAACTCTGCCGGCGCGAAGGCGAGAAACTGTTTCTGAAAGGCGAGCGCTGCTTCACGCCGAAATGCGCGCTCGAAAAGCGCGCCTACGCCCCCGGTCAACATGGAAAGACCGGCAGCCGCGGCAGCGCCACCCGCACGGGACGCGAATCCGACTATGCCCGCCAGCTGCGCGCCAAACAGCGCGCCCGCCGCGTCTACGGCATCCTCGAACGCCAGTTCCGCCGCTATTACGAGACCTCGGTGGCCCGCCGCGGGTTGACCGGTCTCAACCTGCTGCAGATCCTCGAGTCCCGTCTCGATAACGTCATCTACCGTCTCGGGTTTGCCGCCAGCCGCGCGCAGGCCCGCCTGCTGGTGACCCACGGCCACTTTATGGTCAATGGCCGCCGCACCGACATCCCCTCGATGATCCTTAAAGAGGGCGATACCATCGAAGTCCGCGAAGGCTCGCGCCCCCTGTCCTACTTCAAAGAACTGGGCGACCTGGCCGAGAAGCGCGTCTCGCCGGCCTGGCTCGGACGCGACCTCAGGAAATTGAGCGGTTCCGTCGCGCGCCTGCCTGAGCGCGCGGAGATTGACGGCAACTTGAACGAACAGTTGATCGTCGAATACTACTCACGGTAGTACTGGTCAACGCTTCGGTCGGTCGAGCGACCGGCCGAAGCCTGTTTTCTAACGACAGGAGAGGTGAACCGTGACGGGTATCACGAACATGGTCATGCCGAAGATCGAGCGCGAAGCGGAAGCTCGCAACTACGGCAAATTCATCATCAGTCCGCTTGAGCGCGGCTATGGCGTCACCGTCGGGAACGCGCTTCGCCGCGTCTTGCTGTCCTCGCTGGACGGCGCGGCCGTGACCTCCATCCGCATCCTGGACGTCCTGCACGAGTTCAGCGACATCCCCGGCGTGCGCGAAGACGTCATCCAGGTCACGCTGCAGGTCAAACAACTGCGCATGAAACTGGACGGCGTGGACAGCGCCCGCATGCACCTGGAAGTGCGCGGCGAAGGCACCGTCACCGCGGCCGACATCATCGCGCCGCCCGAGATCGAGATCGTCAACCCGGACCTCTTTCTCTTTACGGTGGACAGCCCCAAGGCCAAACTCGACATCGAATTTATGGTCGAACGCGGACGGGGCTACTCGCCCGCCAACGAACGCTCGGGACATACGCCCATCGGCGAACTGCCGGTGGACGCCATCTTCAGCCCGGTCAAACGCGTGAACTGGGAAGTGGGCTCGGCCCGCGTCGGCCAAAGCACCAACTACGACAAACTGACGCTCGAGATCTGGACCGACGGCGCCATTTCGCCCGAACGCGCCCTCAGCGCCGCCAGCCGCGCCCTCATCGACCAGCTGCGGTTCATCGCGGGCATCAGCGAAGAAACGCTGACAATCCCCCTCGAGAAGGAAGTCGCCGGCGGCCGCATCACCAGCGAAGTGGCTGAGACCCCGGTGGAAGCCCTCGACCTCTCGGTGCGCGTCTTCAACTCTCTCAAGCGCACCGGTATCACCAACGTGGGCGACGTGCTGGACCTGCTCGAAAAGGGCGAGCAAGCCGTCATGTCCATCCGCAACTTCGGCGAAAAGAGTCTCGACGAACTCCGCCAGAAAATGCGCGAAAAGGGCTATTTGAAAGACGATACGACATCCGCGGAGTAATCAGATATGCGACACCAAGTATCCGGCTACAAACTGGGACGCACCAAAAGCGCCCGCATCGGTTTGCGCCGCAACCTCATTAAACAATTCTTCACCCACGAGCGCATCCGCACCACGCGCGCCAAGGCGGCCGCGGTGCGCGGCGAGGCCGAGCGCCTCATCACCATTGCGCGCAACAGCGCCGACAAGGACGAGGCCGCCAAAGTCCACGCCCGCCGCCTGGTGGCCTCCCGCCTGGGCGGAAACGAAGCCATCAAGCGCCTCTTCGACGAGATCGCCCCGCGCTTCGCCAACAAACCCGGCGGCTACACCCGCGTGGTCAAACTCGGCCCGCGCATGGGCGATTCGGCGGAAATGGTGATCCTCGAACTTGTTGAGGAATAAGAGAGTAGAGAACAGAGATTAGAGAGTAGTACCTGCTCTCTGCTCTCTACTCTCTAATCTCTGCACATGGCACGTTACCAGTTGATCCTTGCCTACGACGGCGCCAAATTTGCAGGCAGCCAGAGGCAGAAAGCCAGACGGACGGCCCAGGGCGAACTCGAAAAAGCCCTGCGGACTCTCGGCTGGACGGGACGCTCGGTCCTCATCGCCGGGCGCACCGACAGCGGAGTCCACGCCGAAGGGCAATCGGTCGCGCTGGACTTCGAGTGGACTCACGGTCCCGACAAGTTGCGCGCCGCCCTGAACGCGGCCCTGCCTCCCGACCTGGCCGTGCGCGCCGCCCGCGAAGCGCAACCCGACTTCCAGCCGCGCTTCGACGCCGCCTCGCGCCTCTACCGCTACCGTCTCTTCTGCGACCCCGTCCGCGACCCCGTACGCGAACGCTACGCGTGGAGAGTCTGGCCGGCAGTAGATGGCGGCCTGCTCCGGTCGGTCAGTCCCGTTTTTCTCGGGAAGCACGACTTCGCGGCCTTCGGCTCGCCGATGACGCGCGGAGGCTCCACCGTCCGGACGGTCTCGCTCTCAGCGTGGACCGAGTCGGAGGGGGAGTGGCGTTACGAGGTCCGCGCGGACGCGTTCCTGTATCGCATGGCGCGGCGCCTCGTCTTCGCGCAGGTCGCCGCGGCGCAGGGCAGGTTGACCGTCGGGCAGATCCGCCGGGCGGTCGAAGAGCAGGTCAAACTCCCCTCGGGACTGGCTCCCGCGCACGGGCTGAGTCTGATCGAAGTCGCCTACAAGGATTCAACCTTAAATTAAAAACCGTAAACCGTCAGTTGGAGTAACGATGTTCAAGTCATATTATCCGAAAGCGGGCGAGATCGAGCGCAAATGGTACGTGGTGGACGCCACCGGGCAGAACCTGGGGCGCATGGCCACCCGCATTGCGCGCGTCTTGCTCGGCAAACATAAACCCACCTTCACGCCCGGCGTGGAGATGGGCGATTACGTGGTGGTGGTGAACGCCGGCGCCGTGGCCGTGACCGGCACGAAGACCAGCAGCCGCCTGAACACGAAGAAGTACTACCATCACTCGGGCTATCCCGGCGGGATGAAATCCATCACCCTGCGCGACCAGTTGCAGACGCGCCCCGACCGCGCCATCCGCGCGGCGGTGTGGGGCATGCTGCCGCACAACCGCATGGGACGCTCGCTCTTGAAGCGTTTGAAGATCTACGCCGAAGCCGAGCATCCGCACGCGATGCAGAAACCCGAACCGCTGGCTTAAGGAAAGGAAAGAAGAATGTCTGTGCAGTATTATGAAGGCATCGGCCGCCGCAAGGAAAGCGCCGCCCGCGTCCGCCTGATGAGCGGCTCGGGCAAGTTCACCGTGAACGACAAGGAAGCCCAGGATTACTTCACCCGCCTCGGCGATATGCAGGCCATCCTCGCGCCGCTGGCCTCGGTGGGACAGAATCCCATGTCTTACGACATCACCGTCAAAGTGGACGGCGGCGGCGTGACCGGGCAGACTTCCGCGGTGCAGCTTGGCATGGCGCGCGCGCTGGTCAAGATCAACCCCGATTGGAACTCGGCCATGCGCAAGGGCGGCTACCTGACCCGCGACGCCCGCATCAAGGAACGCAAGAAGCCGGGTCTCAAGCGCGCCCGCAAGGCTCCCACTTACACCAAACGTTAAACTCTTTCGAGTTGACTTTCTGGTTGGTAATTTGTAATTGGTAAATGGTAATTACCATTTACCAATTACAAATTACCAACCAGAAAGTCAACTCGAAAGAGTTTAACGTTTGGTGTAAGTGGGAGCCTTGCGGGCGCGCTTGAGACCCGGCTTCTTGCGTTCCTTGATGCGGGCGTCGCGGGTCAGGTAGCCGCCCTTGCGCATGGCCGAGTTCCAATCGGGGTTGATCTTGACCAGCGCGCGCGCCATGCCAAGCTGCACCGCGGAAGTCTGCCCGGTCACGCCGCCGCCGTCCACTTTGACGGTGATGTCGTAAGACATGGGATTCTGTCCCACCGAGGCCAGCGGCGCGAGGATGGCCTGCATATCGCCGAGGCGGGTGAAGTAATCCTGGGCTTCCTTGTCGTTCACGGTGAACTTGCCCGAGCCGCTCATCAGGCGGACGCGGGCGGCGCTTTCCTTGCGGCGGCCGATGCCTTCATAATACTGCACAGACATTCTTCTTTCCTTTCCTTAAGCCAGCGGTTCGGGTTTCTGCATCGCGTGCGGATGCTCGGCTTCGGCGTAGATCTTCAAACGCTTCAAGAGCGAGCGTCCCATGCGGTTGTGCGGCAGCATGCCCCACACCGCCGCGCGGATGGCGCGGTCGGGGCGCGTCTGCAACTGGTCGCGCAGGGTGATGGATTTCATCCCGCCGGGATAGCCCGAGTGATGGTAGTACTTCTTCGTGTTCAGGCGGCTGCTGGTCTTCGTGCCGGTCACGGCCACGGCGCCGGCGTTCACCACCACCACGTAATCGCCCATCTCCACGCCGGGCGTGAAGGTGGGTTTATGTTTGCCGAGCAAGACGCGCGCAATGCGGGTGGCCATGCGCCCCAGGTTCTGCCCGGTGGCGTCCACCACGTACCATTTGCGCTCGATCTCGCCCGCTTTCGGATAATATGACTTGAACATCGTTACTCCAACTGACGGTTTACGGTTTTTAATTTAAGGTTGAATCCTTGTAGGCGACTTCGATCAGACTCAGCCCGTGCGCGGGAGCCAGTCCCGAGGGGAGTTTGACCTGCTCTTCGACCGCCCGGCGGATCTGCCCGACGGTCAACCTGCCCTGCGCCGCGGCGACCTGCGCGAAGACGAGGCGCCGCGCCATGCGATACAGGAACGCGTCCGCGCGGACCTCGTAACGCCACTCCCCCTCCGACTCGGTCCACGCTGAGAGCGAGACCGTCCGGACGGTGGAGCCTCCGCGCGTCATCGGCGAGCCGAAGGCCGCGAAGTCGTGCTTCCCGAGAAAAACGGGACTGACCGACCGGAGCAGGCCGCCATCTACTGCCGGCCAGACTCTCCACGCGTAGCGTTCGCGTACGGGGTCGCGGACGGGGTCGCAGAAGAGACGGTAGCGGTAGAGGCGCGAGGCGGCGTCGAAGCGCGGCTGGAAGTCGGGTTGCGCTTCGCGGGCGGCGCGCACGGCCAGGTCGGGAGGCAGGGCCGCGTTCAGGGCGGCGCGCAACTTGTCGGGACCGTGAGTCCACTCGAAGTCCAGCGCGACCGATTGCCCTTCGGCGTGGACTCCGCTGTCGGTGCGCCCGGCGATGAGGACCGAGCGTCCCGTCCAGCCGAGAGTCCGCAGGGCTTTTTCGAGTTCGCCCTGGGCCGTCCGTCTGGCTTTCTGCCTCTGGCTGCCTGCAAATTTGGCGCCGTCGTAGGCAAGGATCAACTGGTAACGTGCCATGTGCAGAGATTAGAGAGTAGAGAGCAGAGAGCAGGTACTACTCTCTAATCTCTGTTCTCTACTCTCTTATTCCTCAACAAGTTCGAGGATCACCATTTCCGCCGAATCGCCCATGCGCGGGCCGAGTTTGACCACGCGGGTGTAGCCGCCGGGTTTGTTGGCGAAGCGCGGGGCGATCTCGTCGAAGAGGCGCTTGATGGCTTCGTTTCCGCCCAGGCGGGAGGCCACCAGGCGGCGGGCGTGGACTTTGGCGGCCTCGTCCTTGTCGGCGCTGTTGCGCGCAATGGTGATGAGGCGCTCGGCCTCGCCGCGCACCGCGGCCGCCTTGGCGCGCGTGGTGCGGATGCGCTCGTGGGTGAAGAATTGTTTAATGAGGTTGCGGCGCAAACCGATGCGGGCGCTTTTGGTGCGTCCCAGTTTGTAGCCGGATACTTGGTGTCGCATATCTGATTACTCCGCGGATGTCGTATCGTCTTTCAAATAGCCCTTTTCGCGCATTTTCTGGCGGAGTTCGTCGAGACTCTTTTCGCCGAAGTTGCGGATGGACATGACGGCTTGCTCGCCCTTTTCGAGCAGGTCCAGCACGTCGCCCACGTTGGTGATACCGGTGCGCTTGAGAGAGTTGAAGACGCGCACCGAGAGGTCGAGGGCTTCCACCGGGGTCTCAGCCACTTCGCTGGTGATGCGGCCGCCGGCGACTTCCTTCTCGAGGGGGATTGTCAGCGTTTCTTCGCTGATGCCCGCGATGAACCGCAGCTGGTCGATGAGGGCGCGGCTGGCGGCGCTGAGGGCGCGTTCGGGCGAAATGGCGCCGTCGGTCCAGATCTCGAGCGTCAGTTTGTCGTAGTTGGTGCTTTGGCCGACGCGGGCCGAGCCCACTTCCCAGTTCACGCGTTTGACCGGGCTGAAGATGGCGTCCACCGGCAGTTCGCCGATGGGCGTATGTCCCGAGCGTTCGTTGGCGGGCGAGTAGCCCCGTCCGCGTTCGACCATAAATTCGATGTCGAGTTTGGCCTTGGGGCTGTCCACCGTAAAGAGAAAGAGGTCCGGGTTGACGATCTCGATCTCGGGCGGCGCGATGATGTCGGCCGCGGTGACGGTGCCTTCGCCGCGCACTTCCAGGTGCATGCGGGCGCTGTCCACGCCGTCCAGTTTCATGCGCAGTTGTTTGACCTGCAGCGTGACCTGGATGACGTCTTCGCGCACGCCGGGGATGTCGCTGAACTCGTGCAGGACGTCCAGGATGCGGATGGAGGTCACGGCCGCGCCGTCCAGCGAGGACAGCAAGACGCGGCGAAGCGCGTTCCCGACGGTGACGCCATAGCCGCGCTCAAGCGGACTGATGATGAATTTGCCGTAGTTGCGAGCTTCCGCTTCGCGCTCGATCTTCGGCATGACCATGTTCGTGATACCCGTCACGGTTCACCTCTCCTGTCGTTAGAAAACAGGCTTCGGCCGGTCGCTCGACCGACCGAAGCGTTGACCAGTACTACCGTGAGTAGTATTCGACGATCAACTGTTCGTTCAAGTTGCCGTCAATCTCCGCGCGCTCAGGCAGGCGCGCGACGGAACCGCTCAATTTCCTGAGGTCGCGTCCGAGCCAGGCCGGCGAGACGCGCTTCTCGGCCAGGTCGCCCAGTTCTTTGAAGTAGGACAGGGGGCGCGAGCCTTCGCGGACTTCGATGGTATCGCCCTCTTTAAGGATCATCGAGGGGATGTCGGTGCGGCGGCCATTGACCATAAAGTGGCCGTGGGTCACCAGCAGGCGGGCCTGCGCGCGGCTGGCGGCAAACCCGAGACGGTAGATGACGTTATCGAGACGGGACTCGAGGATCTGCAGCAGGTTGAGACCGGTCAACCCGCGGCGGGCCACCGAGGTCTCGTAATAGCGGCGGAACTGGCGTTCGAGGATGCCGTAGACGCGGCGGGCGCGCTGTTTGGCGCGCAGCTGGCGGGCATAGTCGGATTCGCGTCCCGTGCGGGTGGCGCTGCCGCGGCTGCCGGTCTTTCCATGTTGACCGGGGGCGTAGGCGCGCTTTTCGAGCGCGCATTTCGGCGTGAAGCAGCGCTCGCCTTTCAGAAACAGTTTCTCGCCTTCGCGCCGGCAGAGTTTGCACACCGGACCAATGTTTTTTGCCATATCTCTTTTTCCTTACCTGAACTAAACGCGGCGCTTCTTTGGCGGACGGCAGCCGTTGTGCGGCACCGGGGTAATATCCGAAATGGAGCGGACTTTCAACCCGGCGGCCTGCACGGCGCGGATGGCGTTTTCCCGCCCGGGGCCGGGACCTTTGACGAACAGGTCCACTTCCTGGATGCCCAATTGCTGGGCGGCCTTGACGGCCTGCTCCGCGGCGAGGCGGGCGGCGAAGGGCGTGCTTTTGCGCGAACCTTTAAATCCCGCCGACCCGGCGCTGCCCCAGGCAACCGTGTTGCCCTGCACGTCGGTGACTGTCACGATGGTATTGTTGAACGAGGCAAAGACATGCACCTGCCCCGCGGACAGGCTGCGCTTGCCTTTTTTCGCGCCGGCGGCGCGGCGCGTGGAACGAACGCTTTGAGCCATGTTGTACCTCTCCTGCTATTTCTTTCCGCCCTTGCGGCGTCCACGGCCGGCGACGGTCTTCTTGGCGCCCTTGCGGGTGCGCGCATTCGTGCGCGAGCGCTGACCGCGCGTCGGCAGGTTGCGGCGGTGGCGCAGGCCGCGGTAACTGCCGATCTCGATCAGCCGTTTGATGTTCATCTGCATCTCGCGGCGCAGGTCGCCCTCCACCGTGAGATGTTTGGTGATGTATTCGCGCAGCAGGGCCGTTTCCGCTTCGCTCAGGTCTTTCACCCGCGTGTCGGGATTCACTTTGGCGGCGGAAAGGATTTCACGCGCGCGCGACGGCCCGATCCCATAGATATAGGTCAGACCGGTTTCCACCCGCTTGTTGCGGGGCAGATCAACGCCTTCGATACGAGCCATAGTTTACACCTATCCCTGTCGTTGCTTGTGCTTGGGATTTTCGCAGATCACGAACAATCTGCCTTTGCGACGCACCACTTTGCACTTGGCGCAGCGCTTGCGAATTGAGGGTGAGACTTTCATTACAAAAAACTCCTTCAAGTTGGCCGTCGCTTGGACAGCCAAAGGTTGGATTATACACGCGCTGTTTCGTTCCGTCCAGAGAAACGCGGCGCAAAATTGATTTTGCGGCGCCAACGGGTCTAAGGAACAGTCAGGATGAGGGGCTCTCCTGTGGTGACGGCCACCGAATGCTCGAAGTGCGCCGTCAAAGACCCGTCGGCTGAGACAACCGTCCACTGGTCGGGGAGGACGCGGGTTACGTGCGTCCCCGCAAGGACCATCGGCTCGATGGCGATGGTCATGCCTGGGCGAAGAGGCAGGCCCGTCCCCGCTTTCCCGTAATTGGGAACTTGCGGGTTTTCGTGCATCTGCCGTCCCACGCCGTGCCCGGTGTATTCACGCGTGACGTGATACCCGCGGCTTTCGACGTACTGTTGTATCGCCGCCGAGACGTCTCCGGTGCGGTTGCCGACCCGCATCTTTTCGATGCCTGCCCACAAGGCGCCTTCGGTGACTTCGAGCAGTTCGCGGGCCTTCGGCGAGATATCGCCCACCCCGGCCGTGATGGCTGAGTCGCCCACGTAACCGTCCAGGATGGTGCCCGAGTCGATGGAGACGATGTCTCCCTCGCGCAGTTTGCGGTCCTTTTTCGGGATGCCGTGCACCAGTTCGCGGTTGACGCTCGTGGTGATGGAGGCCGGGAACGGCGGGTGGCCGTAGCCTTTGAACGGCGATACGCAATTGTGTTTCCGTAATACCTCCTCAGCAGCCGCGTTGAGGTCGGCGGTGGAAACACCCGGTTGTAAAAGAGCCTTGACCGTCGCCAGGATTTCGGCGTTGATGCGCCCGGCTTCGCGCATGATGGCGATCTCGGCCGGACTTTTGATATGCACCTGGCGCAACTGGTCCATGTCAGCGTTTCAAGGCAGACAGGAAGGCGTTCATCACCTGTTGAATATCCTGTGTGCCGTCAATCTCCACCAGGTTGCCGCGCTGACGGTAAAAAGTGATGAGCGGCGCGGTCTGTTCGAGGTAGACCTGGATGCGGCGAACGACGGTTTCGGATTTGTCGTCGTCGCGCTGGTAGAGTTCGGACCCGTCGAAGTCGCAGACATTGGCCTGCCTGGGCGGGTTGTTCTTGTCGTGGAAAATATGCCCGTTGGCGCGGCAGGTCCAGCGGCCGGAGAGGCGCTCCACGAGGACTTTTTCGGGGGCGGTGACGTAGGGGACCTTGTCCACTTTGCCGCCGAATTCGGCGAGCGTCTTCTCGAGGGCGTCGGCCTGCGCGACGGTGCGGGGAAAGCCGTCCAGGATCGCGCCCGCCTGACAGTCGGGGTTTTTGAGGCGTTCGCGGATCATGGCGATCGTCACGTCGTCCGGGACCAGTTCGCCCTTGTTCATGTAGGTCTGGGCGAGTTTGCCCAGTTCCGTCTGGTTTTTCAGGTTCTCACGAAAGAGGTCGCCCGAGGAAATGTGCGCCAGTTGAAGCCGCTCCGAGAGCAACTTGGCCTGTGTGCCTTTTCCGACGCCGGGCGGGCCGAGTAGAACGATGAAGGTTGCCATGTCGCGCCTATTTGACGAGCAGGGTGTCCTGGTAGCCGTGCAGTTTTAGTTCGGCTTCGATGTTCATGAAGGTGTCGCGCACGACGCCGACCACGATGAGCAGGCCCGAAGACGAGACGAGGAACAGGCCGGCCGAACTGCTGGCTGTGCTGACGTTGAAACTCTTCAACAGCAGGCTGATGATGAACGGCATGATGGCGACGAGTCCCAGGAACAGGGCGCCCGGAAGCGTGATGAGGCTCTGGACGCGCTTGAGGTATTTCTGGGTGGGCGCGCCGCGGTTGACGCCGGGGATCTGCGCGCCCATACGCTTGAGATTGTCGCCGTAGTTCTGCTGGTCGAACAGCACAGTGGTATAGAAGAAGGTGAACGCGACCACCATGAAGAAATACAGGATCCAGTAGAGCGCGCCGTCGCCGCCGAGGTTTCCCTGGACCCAGCTTGCCGCGCTCTTCACCCAGATGGTTTCGGACTGGCTGAAGTAACTGGCGATGATGACCGGGAATTGGAGCAGGGCGCTGGCGAAGATGAGCGGGATCATGCCGGCCATGTTGACCATGAGCGGCAGCGTGCCTTTCACCGGCATGGACATGCGGTTTCCCATGCGGCGGCCGGGATACATCACCGGCACGTTGCGGCGTCCCTGCTGGATGTAGACGATGGCGATGATGGTGACGATGATGACGAACAGGGTCACGCCCAGCAACACCCAGCGGTAGGTCTGGTCGCCCATCAACCCCGCGAAGTTGCCCGGCATGCGCGCCACGATGCCCGCGAAGATGATCAGGGAAAGTCCCTGCCCGCGGATGCCGTATTCCGAGATCAACTCGCCCAGCCAGATGGCGAACATCGTACCGGCCGTCATGGCCAGCAGGATGGCCGTCGAAGACAGCCACAGGTCCTTCGTAAAGCCAAACGGTACGATAGTCTGCTGGGCCAGCGAGTTGAAGATATTGATCTGGCCGATGGCCGAAAGCGCCGCCATAGGCACAGCCAGGTAGTAGTTCCATTTCTCCATCCACTTGCGGCCTTCGCGCGGGTCTTCCTCCACGCGGCGCTGCAAAGCGGGGATGATCGGCACGAGCAGCTGCATGATGATCTGCGCTGTGATGTACGGGTAGACGCCCATCGAGAGCAGGGAGAAATTGGAGATCGTCCCGCCGGAGAGCAGGTCGAGGAAACCCAGGAAGTTCCCGCCGGCGTTGGCGGAACTGGTGAACGCCTGCAACGCGTCGTGGTTGATGCCCGGCGCCGGGACGTTGGCCGCCAGGCGATAGAGCGCCAGGAGACCGAGCGTGACCAGCAGTTTCTGGCGGATATCCTGCGAGTTCCAAATGTGCCGCACGTAACGCCATGCGGAGGGTTTCTTTTGAGCCATGTCAGGTCTCCTGATGAAACGCCGCTAGGCGATCAACTCCACGCTGCCGCCGGCCGCCTCGATCTTGGACTTGGCGGCCGCGCTAACTCGGTGGACGCGCACTTTCAGGGCAGACTTCGCCTCGCCGCGTCCGAGGATGACGACGGGCTTGCGCGGGTCGCGCAACAGCCGCGCCTCGGCCAGCGATTCGGGCGTGACTTCGGCGTTCGCCTGGAACGACTCGGTCAACTGGTCCAGGTTGATTTCGTTGTATTCCACGCGGTTGATGGAGCGGAATCCTTCGCCGCGCATGAACGGCAGGCGGCGATAGAACGGCAGGTTGCCGCCCTGGCGATAGAGACGTCCGCCCTCGCCGGAGCGCGAGCCCTGTCCTTTGGTGCCGCGCCCGGCCGTCTTGCCCTGGCCGGCCGCGGAGCCGCGTCCCACGCGCTTGCGATTCTTCTTGGAGCCCGGATTGGGCGTGAGATCGTGTAATTTCATTTTCGGTCTACTCTTCCACTCGAAGCAGGTGGCTGATCTTGGCCAGCATCCCGCGCAGGGCGGGATTGTCCTTGTGTTCCACCGTCTGGTTCATCCGGCGCAGACCCAGCGCGCGCACGGTCCTCTTCTGATCCTTGGCGTAGCCGATGGCGCTTTTGACCAGCGTAATGCGCAAAGTCTTGCCGCTTGTTTCCTTTTTAGGCATGTTGATTCCTCCGTTCCCAGAACGGCATCAACTCGTTCACAGGCTTGCCGCGGCGGGCGGCTTCCTTCTGCGGAGAGCGCATCTGATCGAGGGCCGCGAAGGTCGCCATCACAACGTTCAGCACGTTGGCCGAGCCAAGCGACTTGGTCAGGATATCGCGCACGCCGGCCACTTCCAGCACGGCGCGCACGCCGCCCGCGGCGATTACGCCGGTGCCGGGCGAGGCGGGCTTCAGGAAGACCCTGGCCCCGGCCACTTTGCCGATGCTCTCGTGCGGGACGGTGGTCCCCGCCAGGTTGACCTGGCGCAGGTCCTTGCGCGCCCGCTCAGAGGCCTTGCGCATCGCGTCGGGGACGGCGTTGGCCTTGCCCACGCCCATCCCGATGGAGCCTTTCCTGTCGCCCACCACCACGGTCACGCGGAACTGGAAGCGGCGCCCGCCCTTGACGACTTTCGCGACGCGGGCGATCTCGATCACGCGTTCTTCGTAGGCGTCCTGTTGCTCGAAGTCCTGCTGTTCAGGTTTCTTGTTATATTCAGCCATAATGTACTCCACTGCGGCCTAGAAGCGCAGGCCGCCCTCGCGCGCGCCGTCGGCCAGGGCCTTGACGCGGCCGGTGTAGCGGAAGCCGCCGCGGTCGAAGACGACCGCTTCGATCCCCTTCGACTTGGCCCGTTTTGCAACCGCCTCGCCGACCAGTTTGGCCTGCTCGGATTTCTTCTTGCCCTGCATGTCCGATTTCAGTTCGCTGTCCACCGACGAAGCGGAGACCAGCGTATGGCCCTGCTGGTCGTCAATGATCTGCGCGTAGATCTCCGAGAGACTGCGGAACACGCTGAGGCGAGGGCGGTCTGCCGTCCCGGCCAGGTTCTTGCGGACGCGGGCGTGGCGGCGGAGGCGCGCCTCGGCACGATTCTTGTCAGCCATAAATTACTTGGCTCCTTTCCCGGCTTTGCCAGCCTTGCGGCGGATGCGCTCGCCAAGATAATGGATACCCTTGCCGTGGTAGGGTTCGGGCGGGCGCACCTTGCGGATGTCGGCCGCGGTCTGACCGACGGCCTCTTTGTCGTAGCCCATCACTTTGATCTGACGGGTCTTCTGGTCCACCTCGAAACTGATGCCGGCCGGCGGCGGCACTTCCACGGGATGAGAGTAGCCGACGTTCAGCACCAGGTTTTTGCCGTTCATTTCGGCGCGGTAGCCCACGCCGTCCACTTCCAGCACGGTCGTAAACCCGCCGCTCACGCCATGGATCATGTTCGCCAGCAGGGCGCGGGTGGTGCCGTGCAGGGCGCGTTCGGCAGGATCATCGGACCGGCGCGTGACGGCGACCTGGCCGTTTTCGAGGGCGATGCCGATCAGCGGCGAAAACGTCCGCTGCAGCTCGCCTTTCGGGCCTTTCACCTTCACGAGCGAACCTTCAATGTTTATCTGCACACCGCCGGGGACGGCAATGGGCAGGCGTCCAACACGAGACATAGTTTCGTTCCTCCTGCCTACCAGACTTTACAGAGAATCTCGCCGCCCACGCCCAATTGGCGGGCGCGGACGCCCGTCATTACGCCCTTGGGCGTGGACAGGATGGCGACGCCCAGCCCGGACAGGACCCAGGGGATGTCCTGCTTGCGGGTGTAGATGCGGCGGCCGGGCTTGCTCACGCGCTCCAGGCCGGTGATGACCGGCTTGCGCTCGCGGCGTTCGCCCACATATTTGATCTTCAGGCGCAGCGTCTTGCTGGCAGCCTTCCCGGCCTCGGCCACTTCGTAGCCGTCGAGGAAGCCCTCTTCCTTCAAGATCTTGGCGATCTCGATCTTGAGGCTGGAACTGGGCATCGCCACCTGGGCATGGCCGGAGAGGACAGCGTTGCGGATGCGCGTCAGCATATCAGCGATCGGGTCATTGACAGACATATCTCACCTCCACCGGTTACCAGGATGACTTGGTCACGCCGGGGATTTTTCCCTGCAATGCCAGTTCACGGAAGCAGATGCGGCACAGGCCGAATCGGCGCATGTATCCACGCGGGCGGCCGCAACGGTGGCAGCGGTGGCGCACCTGCACCTCCCTGCGGCGTCGAAGTTCACGATATTGCATAGCTTTCTTTGCCATAAGTTACGCTTCCTTTTTAGTGAATGGCATTCCAAGCAGTTGAAGCAGGGAACGCGCTTCGTCGTCGTTCCGCGCGCTGGTGACGATGGTCACTTCCATGCCTCGCAGTTTGTCGATCTTGTCGTACTCGATCTCGGGGAACACCAATTGGTCCTTGAGGCCGAGCGTGTAATTGCCGCGCCCGTCGAAGGCGTTGGCCGAAACGCCGCGGAAGTCGCGCACGCGCGGCAGGGTCACGTTGACGAGACGGTCGAGGAACGCCCACATGCGCGGGCCACGCAGCGTCACCTTGGCGCCGATGATGCGGCCTTCGCGCAGTTTGAAGTTGGCGATGCTCTTGCGGGCCTTGGTCTGGATCGGTTTCTGGCCGGTCACAGCCGCCAGGTCGGCCACGGCAAACTCCAGGGCCTTGGCGTTGTCCAACGCCTCGCCCACGCCGATGTTGACCACGACTTTTTCGATGCGCGGCACCTGCATGACGTTCTTGTACTGGAACGCCTTCTGCAAGCCGGGGACGGCTTCGTTCTGATAACGTTCGATCATCCTATTCATGGTTTCGCTCCGCCCGCCTAATCGATCATCGCGTCGCACTGCTTGCAGACGCGGTGCGCGCCGGTTTCGTCGCGGCGGATCGCGACGCGGGTCTTTTGGCTGCATTTTGGACAGACCAGCATGACGTTGGAAATATCCATCGCCGCCTCGAATTTGATGCGACCCGGCTGGATATTGCGCCCGGCCTGCGTCTGCACCTGTTTCTGGTGCTTGGTGCGAATGTTCACGCCCTGGACGACCACGCGGCCGGCAACCGGCTGCATGTGAAGCACTTCGCCGCGCTTGCCTTTATCTTCCAGCTTGCCGCTGATCACCTCGACGGTATCGCCTTTTTTGATCTTAACTTTCATTCTTGTCGCTCCCACGCTGGCCTACAGCACTTCCGGCGCCAGCGAAACGATTTTCATAAAGCCTTTTTCGCGCAATTCGCGCGCCACCGGCCCAAAGATGCGCGTGCCGCGCGGGTTCTGCCCGTCGGCGTCCAGGATCACCGCGGCGTTGTCGTCGAAGCGGATGTGCGAGCCGTCCTCGCGGCGCCATTCTTTGGCGCAGCGCACGACCACCGCGCGCACCACTTCGCTCTTCTTGACCGAACCCTGCGGCGTGGCCGATTTGACCGCCGCCACCACCACGTCGCCCACCGCGCCGTACCTGCGGGTGGAGCCGCCCAGCACGTGGATCACCTGGATCTCGCGCGCCCCGGTGTTGTCGGCTACCTTGAGAAATGTTTCCTGCTGGATCATGCCTGCTCTCCCGATTCTTCCCGGGCCTCGACGACGCTTTCGGGTTTCTCTTCCACGCCGCTCAACGCGGAGGCGTCCACGTCCGCCGAGGAGACGGCCTCCACGCCCGCGTCCGCCGTGCGGATCTCGCGCTTGACCACCGTCTCGACCGCCCAGCGTTTACCGCGCGACAACGGCCGCGACTCGACGATCTGCACTTCGTCGCCCATCTGGCAGCCGATCTCGTCGTGAGCCTTGACGCGCCGGCTGGAGTGAACCACCTTCTTGTAGAGCGGGTGGCGGTAGACGCGTCGAATCTCGACTACGACGGTCTTGTCCATTTTGTTGCTGGTGACGACACCAGTCATGCGACGACGATTGTTCATGCTTCACCTTTCCCTTCCGCCCGGCGCTGGTTGAGGACGGTCATCATGCGGGCGATATCGCGGCGGAGGATGCGCAAACGACTGGTGTCGGTCAACTGGCCGGTCACCTGCTGAAAGCGGTATTTCATCAATTCCTCGCGGGCGTCCGCCAGTTTCGATTCCACTTCTTCGATTTTCAGGTCACGAATCTCGCTCGTTTTCATGACGACTCTCCTGCCTCGCGGCGGGTCACGATCTTGGTCTTGATGGCGAACTTGTACTGCGCGCTTTTCAAGGCCAAGATCGCCATATCTTCAGGCAGGCCGCTGATCTCGAACATCACGCGGCCCGGCTTGACCACCGCCACATAGTATTCCACGTTGCCTTTACCGGAACCCATGCGGGTCTCGGGCGGTTTATGGGTATAGGGCTTGGCCGGGAAAATGCGGATCCAGACCTTGCCGCGGCGCTTCATTTCGCGGACGATGGCGCGCCGCGCCGCTTCGATCTGACGGGCGGTCACCCAGCCCGGTTCCAGCGCCTGCAGGCCGTACTCGCCGAACGAGATTTCCGCGCCGCGCAGGGCTTTGCCCCGCATACGGCCGCGCATCTGCTTGCGCCACTTGACACGTTTTGGCATCAACATAATTTCTCTCCAAAGATTAGAGCCGGGCGGCGGAGGGCGCTCCAGCGCGCTCCTTCCCGTTCTCTATTCGCTAACGTATACGCCCTCGGTCGTCTCGGTCTTCTCTTCGACTTCCGGCGCGGTCTCGCCTTTGTAGACCCACACTTTGATGCCGATCTGCCCATAGGTGGTAGTGGCTTCGGTGCGGGCAAAATCAATATTCGCCCGCAGGGTCTGCAGGGGTACGCGTCCGTCGCGCAGCCAGACGGTGCGGGCCATTTCGGCTCCTCCCAGGCGTCCGGCCACTTCGATCTTGATGCCCTGCGCGCCCTGCTTCATCGCGGACTGGATGGCGCGTTTCATCGCGCGGCGATAGGCAATGCGGCGCTCCAACTGGTCGGCGATATTGCGCGCCACCAGCACGGCGTCGGTGTCTGGCGTGGAAATCTCTTTGATGTCCAGATCCACTTTCCTGCCGATCAACGTTTCCAAAGCCTGGCGGATCTTCTTGACGCCCTCGCCTTTGCGGCCGATCAGGATGCCCGGCTTGGCGGTATGGATGGAGATTTTCGTCTTGCCCGGGAAACGCTCCACGTCCACGCGCGAGATGCCGGCCTTGTTGTTCAAAACGGCATCGGGCAATTCCCGGCGCAGTTTGCGCGCGGCGGCGTTGCGCGCCGCGCCGCCTTTAGAGTCCTTGCCCAACAGCAGCGAGCGGATAGCCATGTCCTGGTGCAGCTGGTCGAGATACTGGGCGCCTTCCGCGAACCAGCGTCCCTGCCACATGGTGTTAATGCCCAGACGCATTCCAACTGGATGTACTTTGCGACCCATAATTTCTCCTTTTACAACTCGCGCTCGCGCAAAACGACGGTCACATGCGAAGAACGGCGCAGGACGGGCTTAAAGCGGCCGCGAGCGCCGAAGCGCCGCCACTTGCGCGTGGGCGCCTCATTGGCATAGATCTGGGCCACGTACAGGTCGTCGCGGCTGACGCCGAAGTTCTCCTCGGCGTTTGCCACCGCGGAGGCCAGCAGTTTGCGGACGGGCGCCGCGGGACCCTTGGTCTCGAAGCGCAGGATGTCCAGCGCTTCGGTGGCGTCCCGGCCGCGCACCATGTCCACCACCAGGCGGACTTTCTGGGCGGAAACCGGCAGGAAACGCAGGTGTGCTTCAATATTTTGCATGACTGGTTCTCCTACTTCGCCGCGGCTTCCTTCGTGCTATGCCCGCGGAAGAGGCGGGTCGGCGCGAATTCGCCCAGGCGATGCCCCACCATGTTTTCCGTCACGTAGATCGGCACATGGCGGCGGCCGTCATGCACGGCGATGGTGTGTCCCACCATCTGCGGGAAGATGACGCTGGCCCGACTCCAGGTGCGGATGACTTTCTTCTCGCCCTTGGCGTTCATGGCCTCAACACGCTTGTAAAGTTTGGGCTCGATGAACGGCCCTTTTTTCAATGATCGAGACATGGTTTCGTTCCTCTATCGCCTAGCGGCTCTTCTTACTGCGACGGCGGACAATATACTTGTCGGTCTGTTTGTTCTTGCGCGTGCGGTAACCCAGGGTGGGCTTGCCCCACGGCGTGCGCGGACCGGGCTTGCCGATCGGCTGACGGCCTTCGCCGCCGCCGTGCGGATGGTCGCGCGGGGTCATCGCCGAGCCGCGCACGGTCGGGCGGATGCCCTTGTGACGCTTGCGCCCGGCCTTGCCCAGTTTGATGTTGCTGTGATCGAGGTTGCCGATCTGCCCGATCGTCGCGTAGCAGACCTGGCGGATGAGGCGCACTTCGCCCGACGGCATGCGCACCTGGGCGAAATCGCCCTCCTTCGCCAGCAGCTGCGCCGAGCCGCCCGCCGAGCGGACGAGCTGCCCGCCGCGGCCTTCCTGCAACTCGATATTATGGATCATCGTGCCGACCGGGATGTTCGCGATGGGCAGGTTGTTGCCCGAACGAATCTCCGCCGACGGCCCGGCCATGAGCGAGTCGCCCACTTTCACGTCCAGCGGGGCGATGATGTAGCGCTTTTCGCCGTCCGCGTAATGGAGGAGCGCCAGGCGCGCCGTGCGGTTCGGGTCGTACTCGATCGCCGCGACCTTCGCCGGGATGCCGCGCTTCTCGCGTTTGAAGTCCACCTTGCGGATGAACTGGCGATGCCCGCCGCCGCGATGACGGACGGTGACGCGGCCGTAGGCGTTGCGTCCGCCCGATTTGCGAAGCGGCACGAGCAGGGAACGCTCGGGCTTGGACTTGGTGATTTCATCGAAGGCGTACCCCGTCATGTTGCGCTGACCGGGGGTCACCGGTTTGTACTTTTTAACTGCCATTATTGGACCCCTCCAAAGGCGTCAATGGTCTGCCCGGCGGCCAGGGTCACGATCGCCTTCTTGAACCCGGACTTGCGCACCAGCAGCCGCCGGCTCTTGGCGCGGCGGCCGCGCTTGGCCGGGGCGTTGACAATATTCACGCGCGTCACGTTCACGTCGTAGATCAACTCGATCGCGTCCTTCACCATGCCGCGCGTCGCGTTCGAGGCGACCTCGAACGTATACTGATTCAATTTACCGGACTGATAATTGGATTTCTCCGTGATCAGCGGGCGGCGCAAAACGTCAAAAATCGTCGTCATGGTTCACATCCTATCCGAGCTGCGCCGTCAGGGTATCCAGGGCCTTGAGCGGCAACACCAGTTTGTCGTAGCCCAGCAGGTCGCGGATGTTGAGGTAGCCCGCCAGCAGCACCTTCGCGTCCGGCAGGTTGACGGTCGAACGCATCACGGTGTCGTAATCCTGGTCCTTTTCAGACATCACCACCAGCGCGCTGGACTCGCCGACCAGGCGGGTCAACGCCTCGGACATCAGGCGGGTGCGGGCTTCGTCGAGTTTGATCTCGTCCACCAGCACTACGCCGGCCTCCGCGGCCTTGGCGGTCAACGCGGAGCGCAGCGCGGCCTGGCGCATCTTCTTCGGCATCTGCTGGAAGTAACTGCGCGGCCGGGGCGTGTGGACGCGTCCGCCGCCCACCCACTGGACGGCGCGGCGCGAACCCTGGCGGGCGCGGCCGGTGCCTTTTTGCTTCCACGGCTTCTGGCCGCCGCCAGAGACTTCGCTGCGCGTCTTGGTCTTGTGCGTGCCGAGGCGGGCGTTCGCCATCTGACGAACGTATGCCTGGTGCATCAGGTCCACATTGACTTTGGCTTCGAAGATGGCGGCGGGCAATTCCACCGATTTCACCTTCTCGCCCTGCATGTTAAAAACGTCTGCTTTCATCGCTATAGCCTCGCGCTTACTGCTTGCGCGCCTCCTTGATCATGATCACGCCGCCCTTCGGGCCGGGCACCGCGCCGTGGAGTCCGAGCAGGTTGCGTTCGGCGTCCACTAATACGACCTTGAGTCCCTGCACGGTGACGCGGTCGCTGCCCATGTGGCCCGCGCGCCGCGTCCCTTTATAGACGCGGCCGGGGGTGGTGGTGGCTCCGCTCGAACCCGGCGCGCGCACCCGGTCGGACGCGCCGTGCGTTTTAGGCTGGCGGTTGAAGTGATGACGCTTGATGGTACCGGCGAAGCCCTTACCCTTGCTGACGCCGACAACGTCCACGCGTTCGCCCACGGCAAAAGTCTCCACCGTGACCTTGTCGCCGATGTTCACATCTATGGTCTTGGAGCGAAATTCGCGCAGGAAGCGCAACGGAGGAATTTCCCTGGCCTTGAGATGTCCCAACTCGCCGCCCGACAACCGTTTGGGATGCTGCTCGCCAAAACCCAATTGGACCGCAGAGTAGCCCTCGTTTTCGGGAGTGCGTACCTGCGTAACGTAACATGGCCCAGCTTCGATGATGGTCACGGGTTGCGCGACGCCTCGCTCATCGAAGATCTGGGTCATGCCGATCTTCTTGCCAATCAGCCCTTTTAACATTTCGGTTTTCTCCTTCATAAAGTGTTGGTGCGAGACTGTCAACCCGGGCCGGGGCTGCATCATCTCGGAGACAGCGCAGTTAATTGTCGAGGCGCGACGCGGGGAATGTTCGCGTCCACGCGCGGGGCAGTTCTTGCGCTGCTTTCGTTCAGTAGTTCCGCAGTTGCACGGTCGCGCGGCCGCATTCGCTCTGCCGCCGCGCCGCGAAACCGCCGGCTACATGACGATCAGACTAGATTTTGATCTCGATATCCACGCCCGCCGGAAGGTTCAGGCGCATGAGCATGTCGATGGTTTTCGAGTCCGGGTCCAGCACGTCGATCAGGCGGTTATGCGTGCGGATCTCGTAGTGTTCGTGCGAATCCTTGTCAATGAAAGCGGAGCGTCGTATTGTAAAGCGTTCCAGCTTGGTTGGCAAGGGTACGGGGCCGACGACGTGCGCGCCGGAGCGCTCGGCTGTTTCGACGATCCGTTTGGCGGACTGGTCGAGGACGCGATGGTCGTAAGCCTTGAGGCGGATGCGGATTTTCTGCTTGGTCATGGCTGGCCTATTCGATGATCTTGGTGATGACGCCTGCGCCGACGGTGAGGCCGCCTTCGCGGATGGCGAATTTGGAGCCCTGTTCGAGCGCCACCGGCACGATCAGTTCCACCGTCAGGTTGATGTTGTC
>Ga0232065_100021_pt1 | contig 41489 bp, 33 predicted proteins | sample LAC_MetaT_9_FD_170490 | JGI IMG/M metagenome (GOLD analysis project Ga0232065, IMG submission 170490) | Metatranscriptome of anaerobic ammonium oxidizing microbial communities from anammox membrane bioreactor (MBR) in UC Berkley... | ecosystem: Engineered > Bioreactor > Anaerobic > Unclassified ... | reverse complement strand
TCATTATAAAAGTATTTATAAAAAAGTCAAAGAGATTTGCACAATAAAAATCCTTTGGCTGCTATTAAAGGCAAGACAAAAGTACAAGGAGAATACCCTGTTTTATAATGTAGAGAATACGCCATTTTTGGGCGAAGACTTATAAATAGGGGGCCGAGCAGACGGCAGAATTACTCCTGCCATCCCCCCCCACAGAACCGTGCATGCAGAATTACTGCACACGGCTCTTCAAACAGATTCATTAAGTAGTGTTTGAACGAAAACCAGCCAAAGGCAGATAATACAAAGTGGAGAAGGAAAAGACATTCGATAGAAGACGAGAAAGAGAGCTGTACTGAGTTAATCGAAGTATTTGAGCCGCAACAGGAGTTTGGCATCATACCCATTTCTGCGGTATAATTGCCAATCAGGAGCCGGGATGAGCCACCGCTGATATTGCGGGCATTGCAACACATCTATGTCACACCGGAGTTGAACGCGGAGGTATTCAGGATATTGGAGGAAAAGGTACAGAATGGGAAGAAAAGGACGGGGAGATACGGGATGGAATTGTGGCACATCCTGGTCTTATCCGTAGCAAGATTAGGGTTAGATGCCGATTACGCCGGCTGGATGATTTCGCCAATCATCATAAGCTTATCAGGCAGATTCTTGGGGTAGAGACAACGTTTGGAGAGGGCAAGAGATTTTCAAGGCAGAGTATCAAGGACAATGTAAGTTTATTAGATGAGGAGACCATCAACAAAACCAATAAGGTAGTGGTAAGAAAGGCAGCTTAAAAACTACAAGAAGCAGCATGGCAAGGGAGATACTATTTCCAGACAAGTCTAAAATGAAGGGAAATACGTAAGAAATACTTATTTCTGCCAGAAGTCTAACATCAAATTTTATGAAACGATTTTAGTAAACGCAAAATCGCCCTGATGCTTTTCAAAAAAGGGATGTTTTCGTTCAGACACGAAATAGCTTCAAGACGCTTCTTGATTGGTTCATCTCTCATGCTGGTAATTCTTCTTCCTTGCCGCGATGAGGTGCAAACGCAGAAATGAGGACATTTCCAGCAATCTTTGCCGTTTGCCTTATAAGTTATTTCACGGGCTTTAGCAGAATAATACGAGAATCTCTTTCCTCCGGGGCAACCATATTTGTCTTGGGAAGAATCATACCGGAATTGCTCTTCGTTCGACAAATGGTTTTATGGGTGGATTGCCATTCTCCTTTTGCGCTTGTTTTTGTATAGGCATGACAACCATGCTGTCTTCTTCCACCTGATCGAGGTCCTCAAGGCTATAAGTCAACACAGACTACCTTGGGTTTATCTCCTACGACCTCGCTGGCGTGTCTGATCTGGTGGTGGAATTGATTGAGATCGTTATTTTCACTTGCCACCTCGCTTGAGACAATCAAGCCATGCTTTTTGTCAACTACCATTTGAGCATTATTGTGAGGCATGGGTTCCCTGACGTCCTTTCGCTTTCACACAACCCTGATCAACGGTATTGATTGAGGACATCTTGATCTCCTTCAGGGTTTTTGCGATATCCTGAATCGTTGCCTGTAATTTCTCCCGTTGAACAAAAAGGTGTACCACACAAATGCCTGTTTTGCTTTTTACAACGAGAAGAAAACTTCGCAAGATGGCTCCTGCAAGAGATAAACTCCCTAAAAAAGAAGGAACGGCTTGTATCTGTTGAATATACAGAGACCAAACACGCATATTCTTTCTCATCACCATTTGTAAAGGCTAGTTTGTTTTCTGTTGATCGCCGGTGGAATCTTTTACTTCTTTTTTATCTTCTTCTCTGCTTTTTAAGGTAATCTCCATCTTTTTTTCCTCTCCGTCTTTCAGCTCTACGATCTGGGTGGCAGTCTCCATATTTGTTTTTGCTGCGATAATATCATAGGTGTCTGCGTCTAAATTATCAAATGTGAAAAATCCATGTGCATCAGAGAATATCATATGGAAGCCTTTTTTCCTTGCCTTTGTTCCCTTGAGCCGTAATTTCGCAGATGCTATCGGTTCTCCTTTTGCAAAGGAGACAGCTTTCCCATAAATCTTGCCTTTCAGAGGCAGTGTCGTAAACGTCATTTCAGTTCCAGAGGTCGCACCTGCGCTATTTTGCGCTACCAATCGGTAATAATAGGTTGTTCCTGATTTCAATCCGCTGATCCGGTTACCGATTGGTATATCATGCTCAATATCTTCACTATCTTGGATTGGCGACATGTTGCTGTAATGTCCGCTGCTCGTACCGTATTGAAACCATGCCGTTGTTGCTAATCCCATTGCATGTACCGTTCCATTCAAAGTAGCCAATTCCGCGGTTACACTCGTTGCAACGCCTGTTTTTACCACGGGCGTGTTGTTGTCGGTGGTATACGTTATCGTTATTTTTGCCATTCCTGCATTTCCCATACTGTCCGTAGCCTTTACGGTTATCACATTATCTCCCCTGGCCAGTTCGATATGGGGAATAATCCAGTCGAGCGTGTTTCTCTCTGTTTCTTTCTTTCCCCTGTTATTCGTCCATACGATACTGCTTATCTCCGTTAAATTGTCCGATGCGTTTCCGCCTATACTAATGGTTTCGCTGGTAGTTGTATAGGTGTGATCAGAAGTTGGCTCTTGTATCGTGATTACGGGTGGCGTTACATCCACAATAATAGAACTACTGGTGGTATCTGAAATATTTCCGGAAGCATCCTTATACCAGACATATATGGTATTCCTTTCATCGCCATTTGTAAAAGTATAGGGGACATTCTCTCTGTAATCTGTTGTCTCGGGTATAGATTTCCAGCCGATGGAATATGGTGAGGGCGGTATAGCACTTGTAGAAAGATAATAACCTGTTACTCCGGTATTGTCCGTGGCAAAAAGGTTTAGTGTAACAGTTAAAGAATTTGTACATTTATTTCCACCATTGATTTTTACGGAACCATTGGGTGGGATTATTTCTGTTGAAATTGATGAATTTATATCGACCGTTGTAAATGACATTTCTCTTCCATATGACGTGCCGGCGTCGTTCTTTGCCACAAGACGATAATAATACGTTGAGGCTGGAAGCAGTTCAATTATCCTGACACTTATTTCTGTATCGCTTGTTCCAATTACGGTTTGTGTTGTACCAGTACTCTTCGATGCTCCATTGACAATTCTGTATTGAAGCCATACGGTTGTTGATAACCCGCGTGCATTTACCATCCCCTGAATTGTTGCCGAATCGTATGTTACCCTGGAGGCTGGTCCGGTTATGACGATAGGTGCGTTAGCGGCGGATTGCGAAGGAGAGGCTTCGGCTTGAGAGTAATAAGGCACCGATCCCGTAGTCTGATGATATATCGTCTCGTCTGAAAAAAGTGTGTGTGAATTACCGACAAACCAGCTAAACACGAGGACTGCCGGAAATAAAAATCTGACGAGACAGAAGAAACAAGATGCAAATTTCAACACCATGTCTGCAAGAAAACGATGTTGTATGTTTTTCATAATATTTTCTCTTCCTGAAAATGGCTGACAGATCATCCGTTACGCTTGCCGTATCAAGGTACAGCATTAATACACGAGATAACCTGGACTGCGCTTTTCATCTCCCTTTAATGGGTAGGACAAACGGGGAAGATTGGCCTACCGGGTATTTCATAAATAGTTGCATACCCTCCTTACTCCCCTATTTCCAGAGGGAAATCACACCAAGTTAATATTTTTGCAACAATCCTGGCTTTTTGAATAAGGCAACGCCGGTCGTTCGACTGAGCTCACAACGAAGACCCTTGTGGTTGGTTTGTGCGGGGGACTTCGCCATGGGCTCCGTCGAACGACAAACCACAAGCGTTACGTATTTTGTTTCGTACGGATTACCTATAACGGCAAAATTTTTTTAAAAACCTGTATTGTCTCAAATTATTAAGTTTATGTTAAGCTTTCTCAGCAAACAGCGACGAATAGGGATGTTTTCTGGATGGTTAGCGCGATACGTTGATATTTGCTGAGCAAACTCAATAACCATCAATTATTATGTCTCAAGGTACATCGTTTGAGTATCAAATGCAACAGAGATTTTATAAAGACCCGATAAGAAGCCCATCCAGCACGTATATAAAAACTGGCTCCGGGTGTTGATGGTAATCTCTCTCGTTCTTATTTTCAAAAACCGAAGGCTTTTTCGACTTTATTTTTTGATTATTCGTGACAGATATGATATTGTTCATCGTTAGATTCCATAGCCGTATAGAGGTGTATTGTAATACGTTATTCCTTTATGCCGCAATACGTCGCCATTGTCGGGATTTTTTTCATAACACGAAACGGTTACGATTACCGTATTATTTCAGGAGCATCTATGTCAATCAAAGAAAACCTGGAACAGGTGAAACAAAATATTGCCAGCGCTGCCATAAAGACGGGCAAGAGGCCGGAGGATATAACTCTGGTTATGGCGACTAAGACGATAGCACCGGAACGAATCCGTGAAGCCATCCTGGCGGGAGGACATATCATCGGAGAAAACAAGGTGCAGGAGGCGCTAAAAAAATATGAGGTCTTACAGGGTGAGAATGTAGAGTGGCACTTTATCGGGCATCTGCAGACGAATAAGGTTAAGGACGTCCTGAAGTTTGCAGATATGATCCATTCTGTGGATCGCTTACATCTGGCTGAGAAATTAGACCAGCGTCTGCAGCATGAAGGCCGTTGCCTGGATATTTTGGTGCAGGTCAATACGTCTCATGAGGAAAGCAAATATGGCGTTGCGCCGGAAGAGGCAATTTCCCTGGTCAAACAGATCTCCAAATATGATACTTTGAAAATACACGGCCTCATGACCATCGGCCTCTTTACCAAGGACGACATAAAGATACGTAAGTGTTTTAAAGTGTTAAAGGAGATTCACGATACTATTATCAAAGAAGGTATTGATCGCGTACAGATGAAATACCTTTCCATGGGTATGTCCGGCGATTACCAGATTGCAATAGAAGAAGGTGCAAACATGGTGCGCATCGGTACTGCCATTTTTGGCGCCCGTCCTACCCCTGACGCCTATTACTGGCCTTCGGAGAAAACCGACGCAGACCGGACGAAGCCGTCCAACTTTTAACATTACATTGTTAGAAATTCAAATGGCGAATTTTTTTAAGGCGCTTGAATTTAACCTAAACCCTGCAAACAGAGCGAAGCCTTGTTACAGAATTAGACCAGAAAGGGTAAAATTTCCAAGATATTTTGTGAATACAAAACACCTAACCCGGGTAAGTTGAAAAAGTTTTTTGTTTAAGTGTTTGCAGGCGTAGTATACAAAATAAGCATAATAGGCAAATACTAATTTTCAGCCGACCTGTTCAGGTTAACCGGGCACTAGCTATTTATTTTCAATAGGATTCCGTGGCGGGTTTAAGTTTGCAACTTGAACCGAATATTTTATACGACGGAATCAACGTTAATTTTACCTTCAGTATTCGCAGACGACCACACCCAATCTTCAGGATTTTTCACATATTGTTTCCTCACCGGATTTGCATGAATATAATTTGTTTTCTGGATTAAATAATGCTCGCTCTTAATCATTTTTGGCATATTCGTCTTCTCCCAGAATTCAAATCTGCCATTTCCCATCTCAAAAAGCTTTAAAACATTTGGTTCTGCAGCAATGATATTCTTTTGTATCTCTTTTGACGTGAATTTTTTAAAATCCCTGACAAAGGCTATCATATCAGGCGACGAAGCTATCAAATGAATATGGTTAAGCATAAAGACATACGCATATAACTTAAGTCCTTTGTGTTTTTGACAGTATTTTAATGAGTCAGCAAGAATTTCAAAGCGGTTATGCCTGCCAAAAAGATAGTACCAGTTCTTGACGGTGAAGGTAAGATAATAAATTCCTGACGTAAACTCTCTTGAAATTCTTATAGACGGCATATACTATACTTCAATAAAATTCGCAGATTCCGGTGGGTTCGGGCTTGCTCCTGCGGGTTCAGGTTTGCAACCTGAACCCCAATAGTTTATCAGCTAATAACGCCAGGGAATTCAAATCGGGGGATGAATCAAACTGGGGGGTTCAAGTTGTAAACTTGAACCCGCCCGGAGTGGTTTCGTTTGTGATCTACCCAAGCTACATGGCGACCCTTCTTTTTTACTTTTTATTATGATTTTTACTTTACAGGATCACCAAAGTATCCAGATTCCTGATTTTTTTGCCAAATATCTAATGTAACTGGCTGGTAGTTCCTCTTCGATAGCTTAAGTACATCTTGTATTATTTTAACTACAGGTCTTTTTGTTTTGTCATCGGCGCCATTTTTTGAGCCAGATACAATGAAATCGAACAATATATTCAATAAATTTGGTTTTGATAGTTCATAATGTACGACTCTTTCTTTAAAAAGCCTAATTAATAAATCTCTTCCTTTAGCAGGAAAGCGCTTTCTGCAATCCGCTACCTCTTCAGGTTTAAATGTATATCGACCTTCGCTTAGTTTTGTCATTGCCAGAGCAATTTCACCATCAGTAAAGTTATCAAATTCTATATTCTTATTCCAAACATGAATATATTCAGCTTTGGTAACTTTACGTTTTGGATGATATTTGGAATGCGCATGGACAAGTCGTTCTTTTATTTGCGGTACACGACCTTCTTTATCCAGAACAATAAAAATAATAGTTTGCCGCCTGTGATAATCGTCAATAAACCTCTCTAAAGCGCCATATCTATCTATAACTTTTTTACCGGTAAAGCTTCCAATACCCTGAAGATTTACAATCTCAATACCTAATTTTGGAAAAGAAGATCCAAAGAGTTCTTTCGCAAGACGCGGGAATTGTTCAGCTTCTCCATTGCCTTCAACTACAAGGATCAATTTGGGTTTCGGATTAAGATGATACTGGTTTGTTAGAAATTCTAAATACTGTAATTCGTTTTGGATAACCCCTTCTCCATAAAAATTATCTTTCTTCCAACTAATAGATTCATCCGGTGAATGCAATTTAATACCCGTTAAATCTTTATAGAACAAACGCAACATCTCTTCCATAGAATATAAAGTTTGAGCAAACAAAGCCTTACCTTTAAGATGTTTCTTTTTTTCCAACGAAACAAAGCGAATCAGTTCATACCATCGCTCCAAAGGATCAACATATTTTGCATCTATTGCAACACGTTCTTGGAGACTTTTTAGACTGTCAATGCTCAGTCCAATGTCATTAAACACAGCCTTGGTATCCCAATTACGGCAGTACGTATCCCAATTCCAGTTATAATAATAGATAGGAATTGATACCTGGATTGACCTGCAATCTGATTGAGTTTTTGGAAAATATCGATTAGATATAATCTGGCATATTACGGCAGCTGCTTCGCCCCTAATTCCGTTTTTCTGAAAAGAGGTAATTACTGTTGTTGCCCAATCTGAAATTTTAGATGTTAATTTATTTATATCTTCCTTGCTATACGAGAACCACCACTCTGCATTAATTTCCATTTTAGAAATTAAGTGATAAAGTGTATAGCATTGGAAAACGGAATAGAAACTTTCTATCTGCTTATCTTCATTTTCATCATAAAATGTTTTCCATGATTGAAAAGGACGTGATGAAGGTTCCCATAAAAGGCCTTCCTCCAGCCAGTTCTTAGCATAGTCCTTTTCAAACCGGAAATGTGCATATTCTTCCCTTACATCGCCAGTCCATTTTTCTTCCTCATCTAATATTCCTAGATCCTGACATCGATCACCATCGTCCAAATATTTTACTTTTATTTTAATCTTTGGATATTTAACACGCGCAAAGGGATAGAAAATTCCTAATTTCTCAAATTGTTCCAATTGTTTTCTTGAGGTTCGAATATCCCGATCTTTGCAATAAGAAATAAACTGATCTGTTGAAAGGAAAGGACAGATTATAAAGAGTTCGCTGTCTATTATATATTTCAAATCGGGTTTCATGATAAGCCCTCCTCGACAATCTTTATCTCCTCCTCCGTCAATCCGTACAACTCATACACCAACTTGTCAATCTGGCGATCGGTGGCGTCTATCTGGCGCTGGATGATAGTCTTGTCATGGTCTGTCTTTGCCGATGCTGACTGCTTGTGCAATTCGAGCATCTGTTTAACAAGAGCAACCATGCGGTCGTGATACGCTCTGTCGTCAGGGTAGGAAAAGTTGATGGTACGGATAGGGATTTGTATTAAATATTGATAAATGAACCGTAAATAGCCTCCACGGTAAGTTGAGGATAAATTCCGATAAAAATAAGTTATTAGCATTGAGTTCAAAATACCAAGAAGATACTTGTCCGAACTCTGTATAATGTAAGTTGTGTTGACGCAGTAATATTTTCCCTCTTCATCAATTGTAAAATTACCTCGAATTGAAATATCCGGTAAGATTATCTTTGGTTTTTCAAATTCCGCATAGTAATCACAAGCCCTTAGTTCCCACCAGTATTCGCCTTTATCATAACGCTTTTCGGCCTTTTCTTTGAATGGCAACAAATGAGTTGCTATTGATGGATAGTTTAGGTTAAACCACTTCCATACATCTGCAAAACTGGAAGACCTTTGTCCAGTCCAACCCTTCGGGACAAGAATCAGGTAGCGCCCTTCGTCTTCTATAGAATACCTCTTTACATCCCGCCCGATCAGGAATGGCTTTATAATCTCTCTGCTTTTAGGGTCTTCAGAAATGAGCCTGTTCCTTGTTTCTTCATCGATTACAAATGCCTCGTTGAGTCCTGTTAAAACACCTCGATAGATTTTACCTTTTACATATTCTTGTAAAGGAACTCCCGTCTTTTTTAGCTTATTAAGCAGCGCAGCGCTTCGCTCATCCGCAAGCGACCAGCCCTTGTCATCAAGGGTGGATAGTTTTACAGAATGGCGGTTTTCTTTTATATAGCTATCTAAACTTTCAAATTCAAGTGTCTTTACCTGTGTCGCAATAAAATTAGATGAAGGCTTATCCTTCCCGATGATGAGGATGCAGGGATACGTTGTAGCCTGCTGGAATACCGGCAAGTCCCCAAAATCGACAATTTGCGCAATACCTTGTTGCTTTAACCATCTTCTGAGTGGTTCGCCATAATTAGCCCGCATCCACTTGTTTGCAACGATGTAACCAAAAATCCCTTTATCCCTGAGCAGCAAAACACCTTTTTCAATAAAGTACGCATAGAGATCAGCCATTCCATGATATACCGTGTATTTACGTTGGAAATATGCTTTCAAGTCACCTAAGCCTTCCTGCCTTACATACGGCGGATTCCCGATTACCACATCAAATCCGCCATTCTTCATGATCTCAGGAAACTCAGTCTCCCAGTCGAAGGGGTTGATACGGTAGCGTTCCTCGTCTGACACAATGCCGCTGGTTACAACCCCCTCGCCCCATTTTCTAAGGGGGATATCTTGATTCCCCCTTAACAAAGGGGGATCGAGGGGGTTGTAAAAATCCGTTCCGATGAGTGAGTTCCCACATTTGATGTTGTTGCCGAGATCGGGCAGGGCACGTTCGTGAAACAGTTTGAGTTGCCTTACAATGGTCTGCTCGGACTCGCCTTCCAGCACCTTCAAAAGGAGCGAAAGCTTAGTTACCTCTACAGCCTGCGGATCGATGTCTACGCCGTAGATATTATTGAGAAGGATGCGCTTGCGTTCTGCGGTGGTTAGGCGCCAGTCACCACCCATTCCCTGGTATAATGTCGGCGAGCGGCCGGTTGACCACTTCTCAGGGTCATCAGCTACATACCAGTCACGGTGCCAGTCAAGCAGGTAGTTATATGCGCCCAGGAGAAAAGAGCCGGAACCGCAGGCAGGGTCGAGGATTTTTAGGTTGGATACCTGTTTTGGATTTTTGAACACACCCCTGGCCCCTCTCAAGAGGGGAATGAAAAGTCCCCTCCCGGGAGGGGATTTAGGGGTGGGTAAATCCACATCCGGCAATCCGGAATTTACAAGGCGACCAACGGTATTCTTTATGATGTAGTCAACGATATAGGTTGGTGTATAGTAGACCCCGCCTGCCTTTTTGACCTCTGGCTTGTCCTCCACCACCGCGCGATGGCCAGCCGTAAGGCGGATTACCTTGCCCAGGAATTGCTCATAGACCTGACCCAGGATGTCGGCTGAAAGAACAGAAAATTCATACGGGCTATCGGGATAGTACAGGTTTTTGATGATGTCCTTGAGTACGCCGTCGTCGATAGCCAAGCGCAGCGTGAGGGTATCTGGCGATTCAGAGCGACCCTTTTCCTTTTGGAAGTGAAACAAACCGGAGTTGTAACGTTCATCGGCACGATGAAATATTTCGCAGAGACGTGCATACACACGGTCGCCATTCTGCAAGGCCATGAGGCGACCGTACTTTTCGATGCCACGATCCTCACAGATACGCAGGAAGATAATGCGGTCGATGGTACGCTGGATGGCGAAGTTCAAGTCGTGCTGAGTCAAATCAGAATTCCGCAGCGCCAGGTTGCGGGCAAGTATATCGCGCCAGGATTCGATTTCCTTTAAAAAGGCGGTATCAACCTCAGCGGTGCCTCTTTTGGCCTTGCTCGTTTCGGCATACTTATCAAAAGCGCCCTTGAGTACCGCATCACGTGAGAAGATGGAGGCGATCTCGTCCCATCGCTGTGCATAGCTGGTGTAATTGAGATAGAGGATACGGGCGGTAGAAGGTTTGTCCAGCTTATCGGGTTTTACCCTGCAGTCGTAAACGACGAACTCCTCAAAATCAGTAAGGATGCTGAGCGGGAGTTTTGCCGACCATGCGTAGCGGCGCAGTTGAAATGCGGAGTTGATATCATCTTTGAGATTGACAGCGGGCTTCTTCGTCTCCACGAAAAACTTGCGGACACCGCCGATGCGGAAGCAGTAGTCCGGGGCCTTGGTCATACCGCCAACCTTGATGGAGTCCTCGTGGATTACATCTTTGTAAGCCTCGGCATAGCCATTCTCGTTGCCAACATCCCAGCCAAGTATCTTAAAAAACGGATCGATGAACTCGCGCCGAAGCTGGGTCTCGTTGTATGTACCAGAGCGATATGCCTCGCGATTGTTGTCGAATCGTTCGATCAGCCCAAGAATTTCCTGAGGAGCAGTCATCTTTCCCATGCGTACTCAAATTATATCCTGCAAATTTGACATCTGTTTAAAAAGACAAAGTGAATAATTTTAAACTCTTCGGGGTTTTTGTGGGTAATTACTAACTCTTGTCGCCTCTATTGCGGGTTCAGGTTTGTAACCTGAACCCCATAGTTTATCAACGAATAATGCCAGGGAATTGATACCAACGGATAAATCAAACTATTCGGTTCAAGTTGCAAACTGGAACCCGCCTAAGATGAGGAGCGGCCATCTTTTCCCGGGTACTCAAATTATGCCTTACCATGTGGCAACTGATTAGCCTTGTGTCATTCCCTTTACTCGCTAAATTGTATGTCATCTTCTGTGGGCTTTCGCGCTTTTCCTTGTTTCCCTTTTTCCTCTTTATTGCCACAGAGGAAAAAATCAATTTCTCTTTTTAAGAAGTCGATCTTATAGATCTTTACCCTTACAACCTCCCCGATCTTGTACATTTTTCTTCGGCGAGTGCCAACAAGCGCCATGTTTTTTTTGTCTACCTGGTAAATGTCGTCTGATAAGGTGCGGATGTGGACAAGTCCCTCCACCAGGTACTTGTTTAATTGGACAAAGAAGCCAAATTCCTGAACACCGGTAATCACACCCTCAAAGATTTTTCCAACCTCATGCTCAAGGAACCGGAGCAATTTCAGCTTGGTAATCTCCCGCTCAACTTCATCTGCCCTGCGTTCCGTCATAGAGCAATGTTTGGCCAACTCGGTCAGGGAGCTCGCCCAGGCATCTCGCACGGAAGAAGCCAATAACTCTCCCGCAAAATGCTGATCTAATATTCTATGAACCAGGAGATCCGGATAGCGGCGGATGGGGGAGGTAAAGTGAGTATAGTGATCCGATGCAAGGGCGAAATGTCGCTCTTCACATGCCGCATATACCGCCTGTTTCAGTGATTTCAGGAGCACCAGATTCACCGTATATGCCTCAGGTCGCCCACGTATCTTATCAAGTAACGATTGCAGTTGACTGCTCTTAAAAGGGTCTATGCGGGTGTGTCCCAGCCCGCGGACAAACTCTGCAAATTCCCGCATGTCGTCTTCATCCGGCTCCGGATGGATGCGGCACAGGGGCGGCATCTTTTTTTCGTGCATAAAGGTTGCTACCGCTTCATTCGCAAGGAGCATAAATTCTTCTATCAGTTTATGTGAAATATCCCTTTCGACCTTTTTAACATCTTTCATGTAGCCGTGTTCGTCTAATATTAAGGATATTTCAGGAAGATCAAGCTCTATAGCGCCCCGTTCCAGCCGTTTTTTAAAGAGTAATCCAGCAAGGTGTGCCATATCCCGCAACATATCAGCCGCTTCGGCAGATATGTTTATTTCTCTTTCATTCTTGAGGATGGCGGTGGCCTGCTCGTATGTAAGACGTTTGGTAACGTTAATGACCGAATACCCGACCTCTGCTGCCTTAACAAGATGTCCTGTGTGGTTAATTGTCATAAAAACACTTTTGGTAAGCCGGTCTTCCCCCTCTCTGAGACTGCAGATATTGTTCGATAACATTTCCGGCAGCATAGGTATGACTTCGCCGGGCAGATACACACTGGTTCCCCGATAGCGCGCATCATTATCGATGGCAGTTTCGGGTTTGACGTAATATGAAACATCTGCAATGTGTACGCCCAGGCGCCAATCTCCGCCCGGGTCTTTTTCGAGGGAGACTGCATCATCAAAATCTTTGGCATCTTCCGGATCGATGGTAATGATGAGTTTGCTGCGCAGGTCGAGCCTGCCCAGGATTTCTTTTTCTGAAACGGCGGGAGGGATTTGTTTCGCCTCTTTAAGCGCCCTCTGGCTAAAGGTGTGTGGCAGTTTGAATTGATAGATAATAGAATGGAGATCAACCCTGGGGTTTCCTTCCTTTCCTAAAATTTCGGTAACCTCTCCCTCCGGGTTGAGATGCCGTGACGGCCACTCCGTGATTCGGACGACCACTTTATCACCAGGTTGCGCGCCATTTGAATCTTCTTCTGCAACGTAAATATCTCTGAATAATCTGGGATCGTCCGGGGCGACAAAACGCAGGCGTTTTGTTTTTTCGAAGGTGCCCACGACGAATTCATTCACACGTTTTAAAACGTTAACAATTTGTCCTGTTGGACTTCGTCCTCTTTCCTTCCATTTTTTTGGAATCTGAACAGATGTGGGTAGCCGCACCACCACGAGATCTCCATGCATAGCGGAACCCATGTCTTCTTCGTTGACATAAATATCTTCGCCGCCGCCTTCTCTGACCGGGATAACAAAGCCAAATCCCCGCGGATTGCATTCCAGGACGCCCACCAGCAAGTGCACCCTTTCCGGGTCGGCGTACTGTTTTTGCTTGATCTTTACAATCTCACCAGAAAACTCCAACACCTGCAATAAATCACAGAATTGGCGGTATTCTGCATCACTGACATCAAAATGCTCTGCCAGTTCAGCGGCTGTCATGGGGCTGTATTTTTTGCTGCGAATGAATCCAAGGATTTCTATAGGGTTGATCATGGCAATTTGTAACTATTCAGTGAAAAAAACTTTGTACCGGTTTCGTTTTTAAAAATGGCGCCGGTTCTACCTTACGAAACACCAGGATGTCGCCTTTTATACCCAAAGGGCAGAAAGAGTATAGCAAGGGGTGAGTCTCTCTGCTATATCCTATTTTTTATACAGCCTCCGTTCAAACATCCTTACATATTCAGTCCACGAGCTGGCGGTATCCTTATGCTCGGTTATTGCCTTTGTTGCTGCATGTACCTTTGCATCCAGATTATCCAGATGGTGCAGGGCAATAGCCTCGGGTGTGCCGGGTTTTACCGGCGAACCCCACTCGTATTCACCGTGGTGGCTTAAAATGAGATGGAAAAGGATATTGAGTAAATCCGGCGGAAACCCCTCTGTTTTTTGAGCCTTTTCATTGACCATAAGGACACCGGAGATGAGATGTCCGGTAAGTTGTCCTTCATCGGTATATTGAAAACTGCGTTCGTAGGAGAGTTCCCGAGTTTTCCCGATATCGTGCAAGATGACACCCGTGAGTAACAGGTCTCTTTTTATTGTTGGGTATTGATCGGAAAAGTTAATTGCCAGTTTGGCAACAGAAAGGATATGCTCCAATAATCCTCCTAAATAGGCATGGTGATATTGCGTAGCGGCTGGTGCGGTAGAAAATACTTTACAAAAAGATTCATCAGAAAAAAATGCATTTAAGAGTTTTGAAAGATAGGGGTCTCGAATTGTTTTGATTATCTGCCTGAGGTCGTTCATCATTACGGAGACATCTTTTTCCGTGGCCGGTATGAATTCACCCATCTGCACTTGTTCTTCTGAGATGGGGCAAATTTCGGTAATTCGGATTTGCAGGGTATTGTTGAAGGTCTCAACTACGCCTTTTATCTTTATGAACGCATCCTTCTTGAAGCTGTCACAAAGCTGGGGTGTTGCATCCCATTTCCGCGCTTCGATAGAACCGGATTTGTCGGCCAGTTGAAGGTTGAGGTACGGCTTTTTTTCCCTTGTTTCCTTGACTTCCTTTTTCAGTACAAGAAATACTTCTTCTATCAGATCACCGGTTTTTAGACTGGATATATATTTTCTGGGCATTTTTGTAATATTATCCGCTGGTTTCCAACATTTTCCGATCGCAGGAACTTTTATGAGTAATCATTACCTGGAGGGATATTTTTACGGATTTTACGTAAGTAACGAGGTAATGTCAAGGAGTATAAGTGGTTATCCTGCATTTTTTTATTGCAATACAATGCTCAACTGATTAATATCTGTTGAAATGTTTCTATCATTTCTTTTTTAACAATACCGTTTGCAGGCATATAAATATATGGGTGAATTACTGGAAAAAATTAAAACCAAGAAGGCCAAAATAGGCGTCATCGGGCTTGGTTACGTTGGACTGCCCCTTGCGCTTGAATTTGTCCGAAGCGGGTATTGTGTAACAGGAATCGATAAGAGCAAAGAGCGTGTCGAGTCTCTTAATAAAGGTATCTCGTATGTAATTGATGTAAAAAGTGAAGATATTGCTCAATTCATTGAAAAGGGTCTCTTGTGTGTAACCAATGAAGTCAGCTCCTTATCGACTCTCGATGCCATGAGTATCTGTGTTCCAACACCATTGACGAAGACGAAAGACCCGGACATGTCATATATTATCAATGTGGGTCGGGAAGTGAAGAACTACATGCGCAAGGACCAACTCTTTGTTTTAGAAAGCACCACGTATCCGGGCACAACCGAGGAACTGATATTGCCTATGTTAGAAGAAGGGGATCTCGAGGCTGGTAAAGACTTCTATCTTGCCTTTTCTCCGGAACGTATCGATCCGGGAAACAAGCGGTATTCCGTAAAAAACATTCCCAAGGTGATTGGGGGCGTTACCCAGCAATGTACGGAATTGGCGAGTTGTTTATACGGCCATATTATTGAGGCGATCATACCCGTTTCGTCTCCGAAGGTGGCAGAGATGGTAAAACTCCTTGAAAATACCTTCCGGAATGTCAACATTGCACTGGTTAACGAAATTGCCATCATGTCGGAAAGGCTTGGTATCGATGTATGGGAAGTCATCGATGCCGCGAGGACAAAGCCCTTTGGTTTTATGTCGTTTTATCCGGGGCCTGGCCTGGGGGGACATTGTATCCCCATCGACCCTCTGTATCTTTCCTGGGTTGCCAAAAAGAACGGGTTTGAATTGCGATTTATCGCCTTAGCTGATCAAATAAACAGCTCTATGCCTGAATTTGTTGTGGAAAAGATTACGGATGCCTTAAACGATGCAGAAAAAAGCGTAAAGGGCTCCAATATCCATATCCTGGGCGTTGCATACAAAAAGGACGTGGATGATCTTCGGGAATCGCCTGCCCTCGAAATTATGAATATCTTGCGATCGAAGGGCGCCAAAATAACGTATACAGATCCGTATATTCCCGAGATTCATTACCAGAAACTAAGCATCAAGTCAAGACCCCTTTCTAAAGAGGTCTTATCCAAGGTTGATTGTTCTGTAATTGTAACAGACCACAGTAATCTTGATTATAATTTTATCGTGTCCAACTCAAAACTGATTGTCGATACCCGCAATGCCCTGAAAGGCATTAACAAGAAACATATCGTGCGACTCTAACATGACGGATCTGCTTTTTGAAATTGGCACGGAAGAGATTCCCGCCAGTTACATTACTCCTGCGCTCAGCCAGATGAAGGTGCTGTTTACAGAACGTGCAAAAAAACACCGCTTAGAGACGCAGTCCCTTTATTGCACGGGTACACCCAGAAGATTAACCCTATTTGTGAAGGGTCTGCCGCAAAGGCAGGAAAGTATCACGGAAGAAGTCCAGGGACCGGCTGCATCAATCGCCTTTGATAAGACTGGAAATCCTACAAAAGCAGGCCTGGGTTTTGCCAAGTCTCAGGGTGTTGATATACATAACCTTCAGATAAAAAAGACGACCAAAGGCGAATATTGTTTTGCGATCAAACAGGTAGAGGGGCAGGAGACGCTGCATATTTTGCCGGAAATTCTTACGGAAATCATGAAGAGTATTTCATTCCCCAAATCCATGAAATGGAAAGGGAATAATTTGTTCTTTGCCCGTCCCATACGTTCGCTCCTCGCACTCTTTGGTGGTAAGGTTGTTCCTATGGAAATCAACGGGATTAAGGCTGACAAATTTGCCTTTGGGCATCCTTTCTTATCCGGCAAAAGAATGGAAATTTCTCGGGCAGACTGGGACTTGTACATGCAATTACTCAGGCAGGAAAAGGTTGTCGCCGATATGACCGAGCGTCGTGAGACACTGAGGGCGAAGATAACGCACCTTATGGCATCCCATAGCGCCAGCATGGATGACGAAGAATTGCTGGATGAAGTAACCAATCTGGTGGAGTATCCCCATGCCGTTGAATGCAGCTTTGACGAAGAGTTTCTGGATATCCCTGGCGATGTTATTGAAACAGCCATGAAGGAACACCAGCGATACTTCCCCATCAAAAAAAGGGATGGGAACCTTTCTAATAAATTTATAGCAGTTGTCAACCGTGACGAAAGTAATGCCCGAACGGCTGTTCAGGGAAACGAACGCGTGCTGAAAGCGCGACTCTCTGACGCCAGATTTTTCTGGAAAGAAGACCGAAAGCTTCCGCTGGAAAAGCGGGTGGACGACCTGAAGAATCTTGCGTTCCTTGAAAAGCTGGGAAATTATCGTGACAGGACGGACAGGATTGTCAATCTCTCCGAATATCTGTCACACCGATTAATTGCACTGAATCAGTTGCCGATAGAAGCCGATGCACGGATAAAACGCGCTGCACTCCTGTGTAAGGCAGACCTCCTCACTCAGATGGTGGGCGAATTCCCATCGTTACAGGGAATTATGGGACGGGAATATGCTAAATGGGACGGAGAAGAACCCGCTATCGCCACGGCGATAGCAGAACATTATATGCCCCGCTTTGCCACCGATACCATTCCTGCATCAAAGATTGGAGCCGTGGTAGGCTTGGCTGATAAGTTTGATACGATATGCAGCTGTTTTGCCTTACAGTTAACGCCGACAGGCTCGCAGGATCCTTACTCCCTGCGACGCCATGCCTATGGTATTATCCGCATTATAGAAGAATGTGAATTTACTCTGGAAATTCAGGAGGTGCTCTCCAGGGCTTTTTCCCTGCTCCTTCTGTTTCTGAAAAAACCGGAACGTAATCATCATCAGGCAGCACAGGACAAACACATGCAAGGCATCAAAGATTTTTTTCGGGACAGATTATTTCAGATAAACATAGAACGGGGACATCGCCACGATCTTATAAATGCTGTTTTAAATACCGGTGCAGGGTTTAATGACATTTATGATTTTTCTCAAAGATTACAGGCATTGTCCCGTGTTTCAAAAGAGCGCTGGTGGCCTGATCTGGTCACTGTCGTTGAAAGGACGTTTAATATCGGTAAAAAAGCAACCAGCAGCGGGTCGGTAGAGGAACGTCTCTTTACAGAGCCGGAAGAACGAAAGTTGTGGGATATTTATAAAAAGAATAAAGACACGGTTCAAAACCATGTGACTGAAAAAAGATATGAAGAAGCCTGCCGCGCTTACTATGAGGTCTTCGCCAGCACTGTCCATAGTTTTTTTGATAAGGTATACGTGAACGTTGAGGACGAATCCGTTCGCAATAACAGGTTACTGCTGGTTAAGACGATTAATGAATTATACTCCGAAAAGATAGCGGATCTTTCTCACATGGAGATGTCCGGCAACAAGAACCAGGCGAGTTAGCCATAATTCTCCTCAATCCTCATGAAAAGGTAACGGGCGTGGAATGTAGGTATTTTCCTGTTGTGAAATAAATTTATGGTAATCCTGTTTATAGCTTTTTTAAGAAATCGAGGTTTCGTATATGAAAAATGTAGAATTCTCTGTAGAAGGAAACATCCTCAACATAAAGATAGATCTGTCAAAAGAGTTCGGCCCCTCTTCTTCAGGCAAAAACATTATTGTAGCATCAACGGAAGGGAACGTTACCATTCCCAATCGCGAGGAAAAGATCGGTCTGAACGTGTATCGCAAGAAATAGGCGGAAACTGTCAGTAGTGGTTACGAGAAAGATACGGTGGTGTCTTTAAAAGGATGCTATCACTGTCATGAAATCCTTCAACTTTCCCGTAAAAAAGATGCCGGTTAAACGCTTCAGGGGCATACCTTTGATCGTCGCAATATTAGTGATCACACACGATACGCACAGAGATTGAAGGCGTTTGTTCCGCTTACAGCCAACTGTCGCCAAGTCTCTTTAACAGGATATAGGCTTTTATCATGACAAAAAAATCGATTATTGCCCGTGGCATACGGGTAAATAATTTAAAAAATATCAACATTGAAATCCCCCATAAAAAATTTGTAATAATTACCGGTGTGAGTGGCTCCGGCAAATCCAGCCTTGCATTTGACACGCTCTTTGCTGAAGGGCAAAGAAGGTATGTGGAATCATTTTCTGCTTACGCGCGTCAATTCCTGGAAAGGATGGATAAGCCCGATATCGATCACATAGAAGGGATTCCTCCGGCAATAGCCATCCAGCAGAAAAATCCGGTTAAAAACCGGCGCTCAACCGTTGGCACCGCTACGGAAATCAATGATTACCTGAGACTGTTATTTGCACGGATTGGCAAGACATATTGCACCAACTGCAAGCGGCACGTTCAGATCGACAGCATTTCTCACATCGTTGAAACCATATTATCATTACCGGAAGGCACCCGGTTTCAGGTTGCTTTCCCGATTACGGTCAGTCAGAAGGTGTCTGGACAATCCCAGGTTGATCTCCTGAAAGAGCGGGGATTGGTGAGGATTCTTGCGGATAATTCTCTTATTGATATCACTGCCACGACACCAAACTGGGATATCAGAAATGCAAAATCTGTTTATGGAATCATCGATCGCCTGACGGTGAAAGACGTAATTAAGGAGCGTCTTACAGATGCGCTGGAAACCGCGTATCGTCTTGGTTCGGGGCATTTAAGCATTTTTCTCAATCTCCAGAATCCCACCCTGCACTCAGGTATCCCGGCACCGGGAATTCCAACGACTATTCAGGGCTCGCCTTGGATTGAGCTTAAATACAGCAAGCAATTTCTGTGCAGTTATTGCGCCCTCGGATATCCGGAACCTGTTCCAGGGTTATTTTCGTTTAACAATCCCATTGGCGCCTGCCCCAAATGCCAGGGTTTTGGATACACGATTGAAATTGATATAGATAGTGTCATCCCGAACAAAGAAAAAACCCTGCGTGAAGGGGCAATAGCCCCCTGGAATACACCCACATACAGATCCCTGTATGAGGCGCTGGAGAAAGCGGCTTCCAAATATCATATTCCCCTGGATGTTCCCTTCCACAAGTTGACAAAAGAGCAGATTCATTTGATTTGGGATGGGGCGAAAGAATTCTGTGGCATTCGCGATTTTTTTGCATGGCTAGAACAGCGAAAATATAAAATGCATGTTCGCGTATTTTTAAGTAAATACCGGGGATATACCTTATGCCCCGCTTGCAACGGGAGACGCTTACAGGGACAGGCGCTGAATGTTACCGTAAACCATAAAAACATAGCGGACATTTGCGCCATGACTATCGACGAGGCGTGTCAATTCTTCAGGGAGCTTCAGCTTACGGAATATGAAAAAATAATCGCCCACATGCTGTTGCAGGAAGTACAAAAGCGGTTGGATTATCTGATTAAAGTAGGCCTGGGGTATCTTAACCTTGACCGTATGACCCGGACGCTTTCCGGAGGAGAGGCCCAAAGGGTCAATCTTACAACGTCTCTTGGTTCTTCACTGGTAAACACCCTCTATATCCTGGACGAACCCAGCATTGGTCTTCATTCAAGAGATACCGACCGGTTAATCCAGATACTGGAGCGATTGCGGGATATCGGAAATACGGTTGTTGTCGTGGAGCACGACCGGGAGGTTATCAAAGCGGCAGATGAGATTATTGACCTTGGTCCGGGCGCTGGTGAAAATGGCGGCGTGGTTGTTTTTCATGGCCCATTTAAAAATTTGTCCGCCCATAATGGTTCACTCACAGGCCAGTATTTAAAAGGCAACAAGGTCATTAAAACACCATCTCGCCGGAGGATGGTTGGCAACAGGGCTCTTGTTTTAAAGGGCGCCTCACAAAACAACCTGAAGAACATCGATGTCACCTTTCCCCTGAATATGATGGTTTGTGTAACGGGAGTTTCAGGATCAGGAAAAAGCACCCTCATCCAGGACACCCTGTATGGGGCTATCAAAAAAAAGAGGGAAGGATTTACGGGGTTTATAGGGAAACATGACGGCATTAAAGGAACACAATTTATTAACGATGTTATACTTGTTGATCAATCTCCCATAGGACGCACCCCTCGTTCCAACCCCATTACGTATGTAAAAATATTTGATGAAATCCGGAAACTTTTTGCATCGTCTCGGGATGCAAAAATACGAAATCTGAGCGCTAGCTCTTTTTCTTTCAATGTAGCAGGCGGAAGATGTGAACATTGCGAAGGCGCGGGTACCATCAGAGTTGACATGCAGTTTCTCGCAGACATTTATGTAACGTGCGACAAATGTGACGGGAAACGATTCATAAAAAAGGTGCTCGACACAAAATATAAAAATAAAAATATCCACGAGATCCTCGAAATGACTGTGAATGAAGCCTTCATTTTCTTCTATGATTCTCCCCGTATCACGAAGGGGTTAAAATTTCTTCAGGATACCGGATTAGGCTATTTAAGGTTAGGACAGCCGGCTACGACCTTGTCAGGCGGAGAGGCTCAGCGACTAAAGATTGCTACTTACATGGCCCAGGAAAATCCCGACGCAATGCTTTTCATCTTTGATGAACCAACGATCGGATTGCATATGGACGATGTTCAGAAATTGCTCGTTTGTTTTCAGGGATTGATTCAAGCCGGGCATTCCTTAATCGTAGTAGAACATAACCTCGATGTCATTAAATCAGCCGATTATGTCATTGACCTTGGTCCTGAAGCTGGCAGTGCGGGAGGATATATCGTTGGTTGCGGCACACCGGAAGAGATATCGCTCATAAAAACGAGTCACACGGGGAGATACCTGAAACCGTACCTTTCCTGAGTATTCTGTTTACCATGGAATGAAAAATTACCATGAAATTTAATAAAAATAAATTTCTGTTGATTATCGGCATCATCGTCAGCGTTGTTTGTACTTGGTTATTTATCAGAAACATTGAATGGACGCTTCTGAAAAATGCCTTACAAGATGCAAACTACTGGTTTATCATCCCAACGATTATCTTAACTCTGGCCGTTTATGTGGTGAGGGCAATCCGTTGGCGCATATTACTGTCGCATATTAAATTAACTTCCGTGATGAACTTGTTGTCGGTTACCTGCATCGGCTTTATGGCAAATAACATATTTCCCGCCCGGGCAGGAGAAATTTTGAGACCGTTTCTCCTTACGAAAAAAGAGGATATAAAATTTTCAACATCCTTCGCCACGGTAATCGTCGAGCGGATTTTTGATATGCTGGGTCTCATTATATTTACCGTAGTCGTTATCATCCTGCTGCCACACCCTTCTGCTTCTCATCATGATACCCTTGCGCACATTTCTGCACGTCAGGTAAGCGCTATCAATGAATCAATTATCCCTTCCCTGAAAAAATGGACCGAGGTGTTTGCTGCGGTCGGTATCTTTACCATTGCCTCGCTTTTCTTCGTCGTTCTTAAACCCGATTTCTTCAAGGAAATACTCTCAAAACTCTGCACCTTTTTTCCGCATAATCTTCGAGATAAGATTTTGAGACTGTACGAATCCTTTGTTTACGGCCTGAAAATCCTGGAAGACAAAACACAGGCGGTATGGATACTAACCCTCTCTCTCTTCATCTGGGTTCTTGGAGGAGCAGAAATATATCTCCTCGGGTTTGCCTTTCACATGCATCTCCCCTTTGTTGGAGGATGCCTTGTCGCTGTTTGTCTGGCGCTGGCAGTTGCCCTGCCCCAGGCGCCCGGATATATTGGCGTCTTTCATATCGCCGTACTAAAATCGTTGCATATTTTTGGAATAGAAACCACGGCCGCCCAAAGTTATGCCATTGTCTTGTGGGCTATCAGCATACTCCCTTCTACGATCATAGGCTTCCTCTTCCTCTGGCGGGAAGGCATCGCCTTCCATGAAGTCATGAAGCTGGAAGAAGAAATCGCTGAAGGAACGCTGGAAGAGCTGGAGGGGGTAACACGAGACATTAAGTAAATCGATGTCAGAGGAAGATCTTCTCAAATTAACGATTAATAAGTCGGTAAAAGGCATTCGGCCGGTACGGCGCCGAAAACCGTACTATCGCATTGCAGTAGCCGTGCTCATTGCTCCCGTTGTGGTATTCCTTTACCTTCGCGGGTTCTTGACACCGGCTATCCATGTTGAAGTTGCCAGTGTTGCCAGAACTTTCCCGTCTCAGACCCTTACCCTGTTGAATGCCAGCGGTTATGTGGTAGCCCAGCGCAAGGCCTCAGTAGCTTCCAAAATCACCGGACGTCTTATTGCACTCAACGTTGAGGAAGGAAGCAAAATAAAAAAAGGCGAGATCGTTGCGCGCCTCGAAAATGAGGATGTCCTTGCTTTGCGGAATCAGGCGGTTGCAGCACTGAATGTAGCGCGCTTCAACCTTCAGCAGGCAAAGGCAGAACTTTACGATGCAACGGTTTCTTTCCGCCGCACAAAAGATTTACTGGCAAAGGGAATTGCAACACCTGCTGAATACGATGCCGCCGTGGCCCGCTACCAGAAGGCAAAGGCTGCTGTTGCCGGAGCAAAGGCTTTCATCAAAGCCGATACTGCAGCGCTTCAGGTAGCCAGAGTTTCATTGGAATATACCCTGATCCGGGCGCCCTTCGACGCCGTGGTTTTAACCAAAAATGCCGATATCGGCGATATCGTTACCCCCATTGGAGCGGCTGCCGATGCGAAGGCGGCTGTTGTTACGATTGCCGATATGGACTCGCTCCAGGTGGAGGCCGACGTTTCCGAATCAAATCTGGAAATGGTAAAGGTTGCTCAGCCCTGTGAGATTCAACTCGACGCCCTGCCTGAGTCCCGCTTCCGCGGAGAGGTGCACATGATCGTACCGACGGCAGACCGGAGTAAGGCAACCGTAATGGTCAAAGTTCGTTTTCTCGAAAAAGACAGCCGTATCCTGCCGGAAATGAGCGCAAAGGTTGCCTTTCTCTCCCGGCCAATCAAAAAGGAAGAGCAAAAACCTCTCACTGCTATCAATCCGGGTGCAATAGTAACCAAGAACGGGAAGCATTTCGTCTTTCTCATAAAAGACAACCACGTGGTGCAAACCTCCGTTGTTCCGGGAACTACGGTTGGCGATATGATAGAGATCATTAACGGAATAAAGCAAGGCGATAAGGTGGCCGTTAAACCGCTAAATAAATTGAAAGATGGTTCAAAGATCAAGGTCATAGAGAAATAATGGGACAGAAAGCGCCTCTTGTTGAGATAAAAAATTTAAGTAAATCCTATTACAGAGCGGGTCAGAGAATACCGGTATTGGAAAACATTACCTTTGACATCGAAGACGGCGAGTTTCTGGCGTTAATGGGTCCTTCGGGTTCAGGGAAGAGCACCTTATTAAACCTGATTGCCGGCATCGACAAGTCTGACAGCGGCATCATTACCGTGGGGGGTATCGATATTACCGTGTTATCAGAGACAGATCTCGCTCAGTGGCGTGCCGCCAACGTTGGTTTTATCTTCCAGTTTTATAACCTGATTCCGGTGCTCACCGCCTTTGAGAACGTTGAACTACCCCTGCTGCTGACTCACCTTTCCCGGAAAGAACGGAGAGAACACGCGGAGGCAGCGCTCCGGATCGTCAATCTTTCCGATCGCATGAGTCATCATCCCAGTCAGCTTTCCGGCGGACAGCAGCAACGCGTGGCCATAGCCAGGGCTATTGTAACTGATCCTGCGATTCTCGTGGCAGACGAACCGACCGGCGATCTGGACCGGGTTTCGGCAAAAGAGGTGCTGGAATTAATGGGGCGCCTGAATGCCGATCTTGGCAAGACCATTATCATGGTTACCCACGACCCCCACGCGGCAGAAAAAGCCCGTATCATAAGACACCTGGAAAAAGGCATTCTCAATGCATCTCCTCAGGTTCATCTATAAAAACACCTTTCGTCATACCCTCCGGACATCATTGACTATCCTCGGTATTGCCATCGTTATCCTTGCCTTTGGGCTCCTGAGAACCGTGGTAAGTGCGTGGTATGCGGGAGTCGAGGCTTCTTCCGTGAATCGTCTCGTGACAAGAAATTCCATATCCCTGGTTTTTCCACTCCCTGTTTCGTACAAGGAGAAGATGCGTCAAATATCCGGGGTGCAGTTCGTATCGTACGGAAACTGGTTTGGCGGTATTTATATAGACGAAAAGAACTTTTTTGCAAACTTCGCGGTGGAGCCAAAAAGTTACCTGGAATTATATCCCGAATACGTGCTTTCGCCCGATCAGGAGGCTGCTTTTCTGCGAGACCGGAAGGCCGCAATTGCCGGAGAAAAGCTGGCAACAAAATACGGCTGGGAACTTGGTGATACCATAATCCTGAAAGGAACGATTTTCCCGGGTAACTGGGAGTTTGTCCTGCGCGGGATCTACCGGGGCAGAGACAAAAGCACCGATGAAACCCAGTTTTTTTTCCATTGGGACTACCTCAACGAAACCCTGAAAAAAATCTTGCCGCTGCGGGCAGACCAAACGGGTTTTTATCTGATTGGCATAACCCGTCCTGATCTGGCTGAGGAGGTGGCAATAGCTATCGATAGCACCTTTAAAAATTCACTCGCAGAGACCCTGACCGAGACCGAAAAGGCCTTCCAGCTGGGTTTTGTTTCCATGAGTGAGGCGATTGTTGTTGCCATACAGATGGTTTCCTTTGTGGTCATTATTATCATCATGATCGTGCTCTCGAATACTATGGCAATGACTGCCCGCGAACGCATCGGTGAATATGCCATATTGAAAACGCTGGGATTTGGAGGATGGTATATTGCAGCATTGATATTCGGGGAATCCCTGTTTATCGCCACGATTGGCTGTGCCATCGGTATTATTTGCACTTTTCCGGTAGCAAAAGTCTTTGGCAATACCCTGGGAACGTACTTCCCGGTGTTTCATGTTGCAGCGACAACCATTTGTTTCGATATAGCGGCTGCTTTTCTCGTGGGTGCGACAGCAGCAATTATCCCGACCTGGCGTGCAATAAGGATCCGTATTGCTGATGGACTGAGGAGGATTGGATAGATGAAAATCCCCTTTTTATACAGTTTCCGTAATCTCCTGACCCGCCGGCTCACGACTACACTTACAGCATCCGGTATGGCACTGGTGGTATTTGTTTTTGCATCGATCTTAATGCTTGCCGAGGGATTGCAAAAGACCCTTGTCAATACCGGTTCCTATAATAACGTGGTGGTCATCCGCAAGGCATCGACCTCAGAAGTACAGAGTAGTATTGACCGACAGCAGGCAGCTATTTTAGAAACCCAGCCGGAGGTTGCCTTTGGGACAAATGGCCGGAGGTTGCTGGCAAAAGAGCTGGTAGTGCTTATCAGTCTTCCGAAGCGGGGAAGCAGTAAACCATCAAACGTGGTTATCAGAGGAATTTCCGGAAGTTCACTCTTGTTGCGCCCGCAGGTAAAACTCGCTGAGGGGCGCATGCCCAGGCCCGGTTCATCCGAGATCGTTGCAGGTCAAAGTATTGCAAAAAGGTTTAAAGGAGGAGGCATGGGAGAAACACTCCGTTTTGGCATGAGGGACTGGATGGTGGTCGGGATATTTGATGCGGGGAATACGGGTTTCGGCTCAGAGATATGGGGTGATGTCGACCAGCTTATGCAGGCATTCCGGCGTCCCGTGTATTCCTCCGTTCTCTTTCAACTGAGCGATCCTTCGGCATTTACAAAATTCAAAGCGCGTATTGAAAGAGACCCAAGGCTTACGGTGGAGGCAAAACGGGAAATCATTTACTATGAAGAGCAATCAAAAATGATGGCAAAATTTCTGCGAATCATGGGGTTGTCGCTCACGATTATCTTTTCACTGGGCGCTATTATTGGCGCCATGGTTACCATGTATTCCACAGTAGCAAACCGAACGAATGAAATCGGAACACTGCGCGCCCTGGGGTTTCAACGAGTGAGCATCTTGGGGGCTTTTCTCATGGAATCGCTCATCCTCGGTTTTCTGGGGGGCTGCGCCGGGCTTTTTTGTGCATCATTTATGCAACTGCTTACCATTTCTACCATGAACTTTCAGACCTTTTCCGAACTCGCCTTTACCTTTTCCCTCACCTTCGGTATTATCTATAAGTCCCTGGCTTTCTCCCTTATCATGGGCTTTCTCGGTGGTGTCCTCCCCGCAGTCAGGTCTTCGCGCATGAATATCGTGAACGCCCTTCGTGCGGGTTAATATGTGCACAGCATCATCAACAACCTCATATACTGAAGATTATTATGTTGAGATCTGCGAGAGGTTGGGTTGAGGAACAAAATCCAACGTTTCCGTAAATGACATTGCCAGCGTTGGGTTTCGCTCCCATTCTGCCCGACCTGTAGAATTTTATAAATTTTGTTAAACGAAAAGGAGGCATTCCATGTGTTGGTTATTTCTGATCTTATCCATACTTTTAGAGGTCTCAGGCACGATGTGCTTGAAATTATCCCAGGGTTTCACAAAGATAGTACCATCCGTACTGCTCTTTGTCTTCTATGGATTCAGCCTGACGTTATTATCTTTTGCCCTCAAAAAGATTGACATAAGCGTTGCTTATGCAATATGGTCAGGGCTGGGAACGACCCTCATTGCAACGGTGGGTATTTTATGGTTTCGAGAGCCGCTAAGTGCTGTAAAGATAATTTCGATTGGACTGATTGTACTTGGCGTGTTAGGATTGCGTCTGAGCGATGGAATTCAACAGTAGTTTGGCTGGGGAACGAAACTCAATGTTTCTGTATATGGCATTGTTGGCGTTAGGTTTCGCACTTGATTTAGTAACCGAACGCATTTCTTTATCATCGGGCCTACGGCCGGAAACGACCGGAAAATTATCGGCAAAGGCTTGTATTTCGATCAGCGGAACCGTTATGACGACACCTGGCAAAATACACATAAATCTTCCCCTCTTTCAAATACCGTCAATTTCGTGATGAACGATTCAAAAATTGACTTAAAGAATTTGTATCATAAAATTTGACCTTTATTGAAAAAATGATTTTTACCCGTTACGCACCTATTGCGTTTAACTAAATAAATTTCGGGCATTCTTCCTATTGAATGGGTAAAAATGAGAGAAAAAACGATCCCTATATGATACATATGAATTCTGTAATTTTAAACTACAGCATAAGGTATCAGACATTTTTGGTGCTTTCAATGCCATAGTAATAAAGTTTACCCGACCGGAAAAAAACCGTCTGCGGTACCTGCGGCAACAGATGTGTGTACCCCGAAATGGAAATTCGCCGTGTTTCCTGTCTTAGCCCGACCTTCACAATTCGAGGGGTATGCAAGCTGCTAAGCCAGCAAACTCAAGGGGTCGTACAAAAAAGTTGGCACTACAAGCCATTTTGAGAATTCACCCCTTTCATATCAAGGGTTTCCCGGCGATACCTGCCCAAAAATAACTGTTTTTATGTGCAAATTACGAAAGTCGGGCTAACCGTGAGGGAGGTTCGGGATAAGGCTTTTTTGAAACCTGTGCAGAAAGGGCGTTACCCGAAACAGGCCTTCCACTGCCGAAGTGCGGGTTACAGTTTAACACAATTTCACCAAATATCTGATCAGGTCCGTGCTCGTAATAATTCCTACGAGATGACGTTCGTTGTTAATCACCGGAAGAGAATGAAATATTCCATCACTCAGAAGCTGCGCAGCTTTTCGTACGCTGTCATTTATATCAATGGTAACGAGGTTCCTTTTCATAACCTCTTCAATTGACCATTCGTCCGCAGTGGATACCGTAATGTTCAACCGGATAATATCGGTCGTACTGATCATACCAGAAAGCCTCCGGCCATCTACCACCGGTACATGATGGATTTGATTTTCCGCCAATATCCGGAGGACCTCGCTCATTTTTTGACTTATCTGCACGGTCTTCACATTGGTGGTCATAACATGAGATATAGGATCAAGATGTTTCATGCTGCCTGCCTTTCATTGAATTCCAAGACGATCCGTGAAGATGGGCGCCATTTACGCAGTTACAGGTATGCCAGAATATGCCGGCGAAACAGTCGTCATATTCACGAGCCTTTAAGTTCTCCCTCCTGACGGAAATCTTTATCCTGATGTTTTTTGCTCCGGAAAACATCTATCTGCGAACTATTTTCTCCTAAGTTTTTTCCGGAAGTGTTCCCGGAATTTCTCTATCTTCGGCGCAATCACAACCCGGCAATACCCCTGTCCGGGATTCAGTTTATAATATTCCTGATGATAATCTTCTGCCTTATAAAATGCCGTAAACGGCGCTATTTCAGTCACGATCGGCGCCTCCCATAAATGCGCATCGTGAATCTCCCGGACAACCTGCTCTGCCACCGCTTTTTGTTCCTGGTTTCGGTAGAAAATAACGGAGCGATACTGTGTACCTATATCCGCTCCCTGACGATTCAAGGTTGTGGGGTCATGCATCGTAAAAAAAACCTCTAAAATTTCTCTTAAGGAGACGATCTTGGGATCAAACGTAACTTGTACCACCTCCGCATGCCCCGTAGTTCCCGTACAGACCCGCTGATAGGTGGGATTATCGACCCAGCCACCGGAATAACCTGATTCCGCACGTTCAACGCCTTCCAGTTCATCAAAGAACGCCTCAATACACCAGAAACAACCGCCCCCCAGCGTTACAACTTCCTTGTCTTGTGCGAGAATCGACGGTTGATTATTCGTCTCATTCACCATGAGAGCGCTTGACAGCGTTAGGCTGCTCAGTAATAGGCTTTTTAAAAGTAGGTACACCATCATTATATCCAAAACTCATAGTTTTTTTATTTTATCATGACCTGGCGTTGCAATTCAAAAAAAATATTTCCCCGGCAAAAGCAGTAAATAATGCTTGGACAAAAACCAGCAGAAGGCTGATAACACAAGAAGGAGAAGTAAATTTGTGCGGGTGCGGCACACGAGAGCCTGGACGTAATAGAGGATGCAATACGAAATGATTATCTCTGCAAACAGCAAGACCTCATACCACAATTTCCTTTTTTATCCCGTACACCATCTGCCCCGAAGATATTATTTTTTCAGTTTGGTAAACTTCGAGCCTTCCAAAGTTAGGTTGTACATCAAACCCTTCTGGCTAAAAACGAACCCGACAACAGGTTCTTTGATTTTCTCCGTATCGATGGAAGCTGCTGCCCCAAGGTTTATAAGAGCTACTGACCCGTCAACCCCTGCCTTCCAGCCGGAGCTTGCACGGAACCTTGCAAGAGCTTCATCTTGCATAAAGACGAGGATGACATCTTTTTTTGACTGCCGAGTTGAAATCCATATGAGCCAGCGGCAATACTGTAATAATCAGCAGTATTTCCGTTCATTCTCAGCGCTCCCTCGCCGTATTCACCGCCAATGACCAGTCCTCCTTTGATAACCCCAGGCAATACCAGCACCCCCTTTGCACTCTTCAGAAATTCCTCTGCACCCTTTACTTCTTTACGGAAGCAGTCCAGGGAGGCATCTACACTCACATCAATCTCCCTGGCCGTTTTAGCGCAGGAGATGTTGTAAGAAAAAAATACAGAAACAACGATAATGCCAACGGTTAACAAAAAGCTTTTTATGAGGTGCGGTTTTATCTGCTGCATATTTAATAGATCCCTTCTCTGATAAGTGAAACCTATTCAACATTGCGGAACGTAAACGGCATAGCCTCTTGGTGGCGACCAGAAGTCTGCACAACCGTCCTCTTGCGTCCATTTTTCCTGCGGGGCGTTCAGGTCGTTTCTTCCCCTCCAGGCCACAGGAACAAATCTGGTATTTTTCCACTGCGTCTGAACCGAAACGCCGTTCCAATCTCCACGATTGTTGAGGACGAAAATCAGACCTCTCTGGCTGTTATAGCCATTTCTCTGCATGATATACAGATCGTCACCGGCGTGCAGAACTGTAGTGGAGCCACCGGCATAGTCTTCATGTATTCTCACCAGCGCTGCAATGCCGTTTGCAGAATCCTCCTGTCCAAGACCCCAGGTGTAATAATCCTGCCAAAATACGCACGGGTAACCCTCGTGAGTCAGGATGAAGGCGTACGCAAGCATTTTGTCCGTGAAGATCGGGTCATTTCGCACGACATCATGGTTTTCCACAAAGGTGACAGCCTGAGATGGTGCGTCTTTCATCAATATTCCGCCATCGGTGAGATTCTTTAAGCTGTATCCATAAACTTGGCACAGATCTCTCAACCGGTATCTCAAGGGAAAATCAAAGGCAGCGACAGGATTGTCTGACCAGGCATTCGTTTCATCAAGCCAGTCACTGATACTACGGTCACTATCCCAGTACTCACCAACTCCGAAGGGTTTATACCCCTTCTCATCCCTGATGCCTCTCAACTCCTGAATAGCCCGAATCATCCAGCCGCCATATCCCTTCACACAATCATACCGGAACCCGTCGAATCCTATCTCTTCAATGAGCCATCGTGCATACTCCAGGAGTTCCGTATAGACCTGTGGATTTCTATGGCAAAGGTCAGGCATACCTTCAAAGACCATATCATCCCAGGTTTCATACGGTGAAGGATGAAAGCACTTCCAATTTCTTGAAAACTTTCCGCTTTTCGGATTGAACTTGGTCCATCTCTTTATGCCATCGATTGGGTTAGTTTCATCAGCATCAGCACCGCTGTTGTGGTTTAAAACGAGGTCGGCATAAACTTCCAACCGGTTTTCATGCGCAGTCCTGATTAACTCAACCAACTCTGCTTTCGAACCAAACCAAGTCTTTATGAAACCTTTCTGGTCAATATCACCAAGGTCGTAATAATCGTAGGGATCGTACCCCATTGACATACCATCAATATTAGCCGCTTTGTTGGCAGGCGGCAACCATAGCGCAGTAAAACCGACCTTGCCCAGGGAAGAGACCTTCTTCTTAAGGAAATTCCACCACTGGAACTCCTGGTTTTCCAATTTAGGACAATCCCAGTAAAAAGCCTGCATAATAACACCCATCGTTTTAATCCTCCCTGATTTTATTTATTTCAAATATTCCTTAATATATCCGCAGAAAGCAAGACTTTACCCACCCCTTTGTCCCTCCCGGGAGGGGATTTCGTCGTTATGCGGGAGTAAGATAGGTTAAACGAAGTGAACCCATCGGCACAATGGTCCTGCTTGGATGCGTTTGTTCCTTCGACAAGCTCGGGACAGGCTTCACCCGACCTTATACACAACTATACACACAATTACCAGGCAAACGCCGGGTACTACTTGTTCATAGTATTTCATCTGATACCGGTTCCGAAAAAAACACCTTTGCAATGCAGTTATTTGTCTTTCATTTTCCATATTCCATTCCAATCCAGACTCGGTGGGCTTTTTGAGAGGATATCACATCTTTTTGCCATCACCAATCCTATCCCTAATCCATATTCCTGGTAAATTTTTTGAAAGAGTTCCGCTGCTGTTGTCCATTCTTTTCTGCAATACCTCGAATACGCCTCCGAATATTCTTTTTGAGAGTTTTTTTTCGTCTCAAATCTGGGGTCGTTGTCGATAAGAATTTCAAACAAGGTGATGGGTTCCCTAAAACCCTTTAATATAATCCGGTCTATAAAACGATAGGAGAATCTTTGATCGGTGGATATGTAGTTTTCGGCAAATTTAAAAAAACGGTCAGAAATCAAAACCCTGGCATCATACAGGCGGGATAACCATTCAATCCTTGCGGCCTCATGAACACACCGGCCTACGGGATGGTTGCGTTTGTCCAATGGATAATAGACAAATGAAACATCTCCAACTGTAATACCGAAGCCGATATCGATTCTGGGTTTCAAGACACCCACCCCTTGGGAGTCGTTATAATTACGCATCCGTTTTGTTAGCCGGTATATATTTTCTAAAATGTATTTTGCGTTGTCTTCCGGGAAGATTCCCATAACACCGTCACCATAGATTTCCGCATAGGTGTTTTCATGTCCTAGATAGAGTTCTTTATAGGATGTTTCGTGGACATCCATGATAAAATCTGCATAGGTAAAGACTTTTTCTCCGGAACCTTCGATGCCGCTGTAGACACCTTGCCCAAAATCCATTAATATATCTGTTGAATTCCGGAGATCGCAGAACAGAACAATCCGCTTCGCCATTTTCATTGGAAATTTAACAGTATGATCTTCCATTCCCTTCCCCCGTTTTTTAAGGTCAGGCCTACGTTTACGTTAAAGAATTTCAATCTTGTACAATTCACGAAATACACGTGAAAGAATCGCTGAATCCCCAATTCAACAAATAGGAATTTTATCCCCCTTCCGTTTGCGGCAGAAACCGGGGGCTTTGTAATTCTCCTTCTGGGAAAAGTCAGGTGCAGATGAAAAATCGTTGGGTTTCACTCTCTTAAAACCCAAATTACTTCACTATTATGGCAGAGGAAGACAAACAGGCTGTCCAGAAAGGTGTGTTTTGCCAGCATTCTCAGACAACCTGTTTTGCTCATTTCCCGAAATTTTTACAATCTGAAGGTATTGCTAAAAATAGAAATATGCAGGTCACCCGAATTCCTTTTATCCTTTCAGGACTAGCCATGATATTTCCCTTTCGTAGAGGACTCTTCCCTTCCTGCTATAAACTGCCTGTTATTGGGAAACAAAAGGCAATATCATGGAGTTTCAGAAGACGTAACCGTTGCCATTTTTTAAATACGGCATGGATACAAAATCTTTTATTTTCGCAGAATAGTTTTTTACGAGTACGGTAGACTTGCTTTTTCTTCCTTCATACTCATTTGCATTTTTGAATCAGTGTTGTAGATAATGAATCAATCGGCTTGGAGGCTTCTTCCAGTTGTGTCACGAGTTTTATGCTGCCATCCATAGCAGAAACAAAACGCTCAATCATCAGGCCCACGACCTTCCGCAGGATATCCGGCATTTTCTCAACCTCTTTTTCAAAGAGCTTGGGATCAATCATCCGCCCTTTGATCGTCAGAATCTCATGCAAACAGTTCGTTAACCGGCTATAGACATCACTGAGATAAAAGAAGTCCTGGGTCATTTTGTCAAGTTTGCCGCGTGCTTCTGGAGAGAGTTTATTAATGGCTTCCATAAAGGTATCTTTGGTGATCATTCCTACAACCACATCGCCATCTGCTGTCACAGAGGCGGTTCGTTTTGCCATACCGAAAAAACTCATCTCCCCGAAAATATCGCCTGTTTTTAAAGTGCCAACAAGTACCTGTTTATTATTGACATTTTTCCAGACCTTGGCTCTGCCGGATTGTAAAACATAAGCGTAATAGGCCCAGCTACCCTCTTCTAAAATAATACTGCCATCTTTTATCTTCTCTGTTCTGCTAATAAACTGTTCCACAATATCTCCTTTACACTAGTTTGTGAATTTACCAAATCGACAGAATATTCATACCCTTCGGTATGGCTTGTCGTCTTTTTTCATTCCCATCGTCGCTGTATCAATTAAGGATTTTTTAATATTTTTAGCGAAGGCATATTATTAAAACAATCAACTTTTAAGTCAACACAAATCCCTGAAATTATCATGCGCCTGATCAGTTATAAAAAACGTAGCGGGCCAGGGACTTGTCACGCCCTTATCCGATAATTTTTTGGTTGACAATTTATATTTTTTCTATATTTTAATCTTTTTGACGTATTATTGAGTTTTTTGGTATTATGATTTTATTTGCTAAGGAGATTTTAGATCTATGAGCCCTCTTTCAAAAAATTTTGTGCGCGCAAGCCTGATTTACTTTTTCATTGCTGTTATCCTCGGCATCATCATGATTTCTATGAGAAGCTATCCGGCACAATTACTCTTCAGCCATGTCCATCTCAACCTTCTTGGATGGATGTCGATGATGATCTTTGGCGTTGGATATCACATTTTGCCCAGATTTTCAGGAACACCGCTGGCTTACCCTCAAATAGGCACCCTTCAATTCTATCTAGCAAACGTTGGTCTTGTAGGACTGGTGTGCTTCCGGACGATCCATCCACTTGCAGAAATTTTTGCAGGTATGCTCGTGGTATCTGTTGGCCTGTTTGTGTTTAATATCTGGATGAGCATGATTCCACCGAAACCTGATCCTGAGTAGGCATCTATAAAACAAGCATCTTCCATACAAAAATCAACGGTAAGAGACAATCACTTTTATCATACCAGCAGGGGCGGTACCAACAACCGTAAAATTCCTTAGAATTCGAGCTGTCACCCTGATTCTTATTGTTTTCCAGATTTTATGAAGATAGAATAGTACGATATTTGAGTCTATGTCCGGCTAAAATACCAAAAGGAGATTTTTGAGAATGTACACGATAGGAATTGATATTGGTTCTATGTCAACCAATGGCGTTCTGATAAACGAGAAGAAAGAAATTCTTTTATCAATCATTATACCAACTGGCGCCAGCAGTAAAAAGGCTGCGGATAAAATTTTTCAACAGATACTTACGGAACATAAACTTTCTGAGCGCGACATCAACTATATCGTCGCTACCGGATACGGGCGCATCAAGGTGCCGTTTGCCAATGAGGTGGTAACAGAGATAACCTGTCATGCCAAGGGAGCAAACTATTACTTCCCCAAGGCGAGAACGATCATTGACATTGGCGGACAAGATAGCAAGGTCATTAAAGTCGATGCAAATGGAAATGTTCTCGACTTTGTTATGAACGACAAGTGTGCTGCAGGTACGGGCCGGTTTCTTGAGGTTATGGCCAGAACCCTGGAGATCGACCTGGAAGAAATGGGTCCGATTTCACTGAATGGAAAGGAGAGTGTTTCTGTCAGTAGCCTATGCACAGTATTTGCAGAATCTGAAGTGGTATCCCTGATTGGCGCAGATCACAGAACAGCAGACATTTGCAGAGGTTTACATATCTCAATCGCCAAACGCATCACAGCACAGCTCAAGAGGATTGGGCTGGAGGAAGAGATTGTCATGACCGGTGGTGTGGCAAAGAATATCGGTGTTGTAGCAGAGCTGGAAAAGAATCTGGGTTGTAAAATCAAGATTTCAGAAGAACCACAAATCAATGGAGCGCTTGGGGCGGCATTGATTGCCCTGGAAAAGGCGCAGGCAAAGACCCATACGCCGGCATCGATGTCCGTTTCTGTCTCGGGAAGCACAAGGGATGATGCTTCCATAACAGAATTTTCTGTAGAGGACCACACCTTGCCGAAAATCGGGTATTTCTGCTCCTACACTCCGGTGGAACTTATTCGCGCCGCCGGATTCCATCCGGTCAGAATCAAGGGTTCAGAACAGGAATCGAGTGCTGCAAATGAAATGCTGTGCAGCAATATCTGCTCTTATATCAAAGCCGTGGTTGATCAAAAAATCAATGGCAAGCTGGAAGATTTTAAAGGAATGGTATTTGTCAATTCGTGTGACGGTATGCGGCGGCTGTATGACGCATGGGTAAAGCTGGATAATGGGAAAAAGTCATTTAACTATATCCTGGATATTCCAAAAAATACCGATGACGCCGCGGTTTTTTATTATGCGAATCTGCTCAAAAACTTTAAGGAAAAACTGGAAACTTTTTTCGCGCTTAAAATTAATCCGGACGATATTAACCAGAGCATTACCTTGTATAATGCGGTGCGGGAAAAAGTCAGGATGTTTTTGCAAAAGTACTGGAGTGGGTATCTTGGACAATCTGGCTACGAGATCTTTTCCCTGTTAAAAAAGGGTGTTAATGCCGTGCCAGAAAAATTCCAGTCCTATTTAACCCATCTGATGAAGCAGAGGGAAGGCATATGTGATACACGAAATGTACCCAGGCTTTTCATCTGGGGAAGTATTATGGAAAATGAAAAGATTATGAAAATTATCGAAGATGCTGGCTCAAAGGTAATTGCAGAGGATCTATGCAATGGCAGCCGTTACTTCGATGCCCAAATCCATATCAGCGATGATCCCATCCTGTCAATTGCCAGGAGATATATCTTGCGATCTCCGTGTTCAAGGATGGTTAATATCTTCGACAGGATGAACAATGTGCTGACCACAATGCAGGAGAAATCAATTCATGGGGCAATTTATCACACGCTCAAATTTTGTGATCATAATCTTTTAGATTATCCTATCATAAAAAAGACGTTCCATGAGAAAAACATCCCTCTTCTTCATCTCACTTGTGATTATAGCCTGAGCAGCGAAGGTCAGATTAAAACCAGAGTGGAAGCATTTCTTGAACAATTAACCCGTACTTCCAGGAAAGAATAAGGAAAACATGCCATCAATTCGTAAATATAAGGAATGGATTGAACCAATCCGTCGTCGCTTTTCTCCACTATTGTTTCGTGAGCTTTTACGGTTTCTGCGAATATATTATTTTTTCTGCCGGGGCAATAAAAAGAAGGAGCTGGTTTCCCTGCGCGTTCAGTCTCGTGTCGGTGTAAAGCATCTCCACAACGTGTATGCCAACCCGAAACGAACTGTTTGGACAACCATGTTTATTCCTTCTGAAATCCTGTTTGCTATGGGGCTGTATCCGTTTTGTCTGGAAATCGGCGCAGCGCTTTTTGCTAGTATCGGGCAAAGCTCCCGGGGGCTCATGGAGGCTGAATCGTTCGGGGTTCCCACGGATATTTGCACCTTTCACCGGTCCGCAATCGGACATACATTCAGAAATCTCTTTCCCAAGAACATCCTCCAGGCTGCCACGACAACGCTCTGCGACAACAACACCAAGACAATGAAGATATGCGAGTCAGTAACGGGAAAAGAGACCATTGTCATTGATGTTCCCTACGAGGCAGACGACTATTCTGTTCAGTATCTTGCGAAACAGCTTGAAGATTTTGTTCATCGCCTTGAGGAGATTACGGGAAGAAAGATGGAACAAGCCGCGTTTGAAGAGGCCATTGATTACTCAAATCAGGTGCGGGAGAAGATGCTTGAAATCAATGCATTGAGAAAAGATTCATTTTGTCCCCTTCCTGGCAGCAAGGCATTAGGGTTCATGTTTCCGGCATATTTGTTAATTGGCTCCAAATTATCTGTAGAATTTTTCTCTGCCCTTGCTACCGAATTACGGGAAAAAATCGAAGAAAAAAAGAAGAATAGAAACCCTGTCGCTGAAAAAGATATAATCAAAATCCTCTGGTTAGAATTAAAACCTTATTTCAAAATCGATTTCCTGACAAAATTAGAGGAAGAACAGGGGGTCAGGATTGTTTTTGAGGAAACCAATAGTGTGTATTGGGATAAGCTTGACCCAAAAAAACCCTATGAAAGTCTTGCAAGGAAACTTATCATCAATCATTATAATGGCCCATTGGAACGGCGTATTGAGGTGACGAAGAAACTTGCCAGGGAGTATCAGGTTGATGGTGTCGTGGTATTTTCAACCTGGGGCTGCAGACGAAACAATGCTGCTGTCCCAACTCTGAAGAGAGAATTGAACAAGGCAGGATACCCACTTCTCAGTCTCGACGGTGATTGTGTCGATGATCACAATTATATGCCAGGTCAATTTTCCACGCGGATTGAGGGTTTTTTAGAGATGTTACGGGGAAGAAAGACCCCGGCAAATCTTCCACAACATGAAACATGTGAAGTCGGGGTAAGTTAAACGGTTACTCACCTTCATGCCTGCAACCTTCAAGGGCTGCCGCAACCTTTTTCAGGACACCTGTTACATACGCCGGTCGGTCGTAATCAATTTTTTTTCGGAGTGTCGTCCTGCGTGTAATAATAGAGATACCGAAACGGCGTGGTATCCGTCATCACGACACCAGGAGCCTTCCTGCCAGAATGGCTACTGATCAGACCAGCCAGCCACGGCAAACATTTCAGGTAATGCTGCGGTTTCGGATAGAAATTGAGCATAGCAGCAAAATAACCCCACAGCATCCCGCACGAGATTCCGTGATTTGATATTCCCAACGAATGGTAGAAAATTTCGCGTAATACTTTTTGTTTCTCAGTCAGGACTGGGATTAACCCTTCACAGTTTTTTACCCGGCGCTGGCCCTTCTTCGTAGATGCGACAAGAAATCTTTGTCTTAACGAATGTTTTGTATTGCAATCAGCTCAGGATATTGCCGGCTACGTAACATTATTTGTAACAGAGGCTCTCTTTGTGTGCCCTATTAATATTTCACTTCTATGAGGCACAGGCCCTTTGCGGGAGCCGTAGGGCCCGCGAGGTTCCTGTTTCTTGCAGCTAAAATATCCCTGACGTTTTCTGTCATAATTTTTCCCCTTCCTACCTCGATAAGAGTGCCTACCATGGTCCTTACCATATTATACAGGAATCCGTCAGCCTCGACAGTAAAGAGGATATATTTCCCCTCTTTCGCAATCTCTAACCTTTTTATCGTACGTATCCGGTTCCTTTCCTGAAGCGCCCTCGTGGTAAAGGAGGTAAAATCATGAGTGCCGATGAGGTATTGAGCGGCATCGAGCATCTTGTCTGTATTGAGCAAAAGACCGCATACATGGCAAAAATTGCGATTGAGCGAGGTTCTTATCCAGTCGTTAAGAAGCGTATACCGATAAATCTTTGATTGTGCATCGTATCGGGCGTGAAAAGACTCCAAAACATCCGCCGCATCTTTTACAGTAATGTCATGGGGAAGATAAAAATTTATGGCACGAATCAGTTGTTCTGGTGGAATAGCTGAGGTAGTTTTAAAATTAGCCACCTGACCTAAGGCATGTACCCCTGAATCCGTCCGGCTGGAACCATACATTTTAACCGGTTCCTGAACGACGCGCTCTACTGCCTTTGAAAGGGTTTCCTGGATGGTTTTCTGATTCTTCTGCCATTGCCAGCCCGCATATTGCGTACCTTCGTATTCTATCAGAAGCCTTATGTTACGCATAGGCTAAGTAAAAATTTTAAGAATGTGCTCATATGTTAACACGAAAATTGAAACAAAAAAGGTGCAGACAATCAATCAAAAAACCCATGGTAAATAACCGTTCTTGTTTGAAAATGACGTAACGCCGCAAAGCCGCAACCAATTCTCCTAAAAAAAGAACAGACAACCCTTTTGAATCTTCATCAAAAACGGAGAAACTGCGGGGGTTGTAATAAAGCCTGCTAAAAATTTTACAAGATAACACGACAATAGCCTCTTGTGCAGTCTTGTAATGCTGTCAAAAGGCGGAAGATTTCTGATAGAAAGGAACATAACTGGATGTCGCTTTTCGGACAGGCGTTAACTCAATCGATATTATTTTTGCAGGTTGACATTGTGGGAAAAAATTGGAATACTATCGGAAATTCTTTTAAAAGACGGATATAACATCATCGTGTAAAACTTTTTAATAAGTCTTTTACACCACTTTTTACCCCATAAGAGGAAGATTTGGGCGGCTATGCTGCGTTATAGGATATAATCATCTGGTCAAAACGGGGAGAAACTATGAGAATACCGGAGGGAACCTATCAGGTAAATGCGAGTTCCGGAAAGTTATTTGTTTATACGTTCAAAGAGGGCTTTCTCAGCGCAATTGCTCACGACCTGCTGATTGAGGTGGCCGATTTTCAGGTTAAATTATCTGTCCCGGCCGAAGGCATTCACGTATCAACTGTGGAAGCGACAATTCAGGCTTGTTCATTGAAAGTAATATGTGCTATGAAAGACGGACTACACCGGTATGATATGCTGAAGGAAAAGGACAAGGCAGATATTGAAGAAGCCATGTGTAAAGAAGTGCTCCACACGGATAAGCACCCTGTCATTAACTTCCGTTCTACGGATATACAGGAAAAGGATGGCGCTTATCTCGTGAAAGGAGATTTGATCTTGCACGGGGTAACACGTCCCGTAGAGTTTCACGCAAGAACTACCACCGGAAATGATCTCAAGGGAAAAGTGGCACTGTCCCAAAAAGACTATGGAATAAAACCCTATAAGGCTTTTTTGGGAACTCTCAAGGTGAAAAATGAGGTAGAGATTACCTTTGATCTGTCGTTAACTTAATTATCACAAAAATATTATTACGGCTATTTTTAACTTTAAGATTTTTGAAAATCCCCTTTATTTTTACAGAAAATATCTATATAATTTCTCTTTTTAATTCAATACTGGGAACCGAAAGTAAGGATGAACAGTAATTTAACCGGTAAGCAGATTTTAACGAATGTTCCAACGGAAGTAAAAAAGAGGTAAACGGTGGAAAACAACAGAAGAAGATTCCTGAAAATTGCATCACATAGCCTGGGAGGAATTTTGGCAGCGGGTATTGCAGCGCCATTGGTTGGATTGGGGATACACCCCTTGCTGAAAGAAACGGTATATGGAACTGAAGATTTTATTAACCTTGGCAAACTGGAAGATTTCCCCATAGGTGTTCCGAAAAAAATAAATGTTACCTCTTCAAAAATGGATGCATGGAATGTTTTTGAAGGATTGGTTATGGGGTCTGTTTGGGTGCTGCGAAAGGAAGATAATTCAATAAACGTATTTTCTGTAAATTGCCCGCATCTTGGCTGTGGTATCAACTGGGGAGAAGAAGAAAAACAATTCCTGTGCCCTTGTCACGGAGGTGTTTTTGACATGAGCGGCAAGGTAATATCAGGGCCCCCGCCGCGCGGCCTTTACAGTTACGACAC
>Ga0232065_100002_pt1 | contig 103880 bp, 90 predicted proteins | sample LAC_MetaT_9_FD_170490 | JGI IMG/M metagenome (GOLD analysis project Ga0232065, IMG submission 170490) | Metatranscriptome of anaerobic ammonium oxidizing microbial communities from anammox membrane bioreactor (MBR) in UC Berkley... | ecosystem: Engineered > Bioreactor > Anaerobic > Unclassified ... | reverse complement strand
GCTAAAAGAAGCATTGGGAGACAAAAAGGGGATCCGACGATTTTCAAATTCAAGCGTCCCGATGCAAGAAGCTCTTGCCTCAATCGCCCTGGACATCAGCGGCGGGAGGTGGTGCTGCGCCATGAACCAGATCGGCGGTCAACCACACGGCGATGCACTCGGCGGGCGGTCCACAGTCCGCAGGCGATCGGCCGGCGGAGAGGCCGCCCCGGTTTGGGCCGCGCTCGCCATCACGTTCGTCGTCGTCGGGTCGGTCGCGGTCACCGCCTGGCTGACCGTCCGCGGCCACGCCAAGGCCATGCGCGACGCCCGCGCGGCCCAGGTCGAGAACGCTTGCCAGTTCGTGGCCGAGACGGCGTCCCCGCTCCTCGCCGCAGGCGATCTGACCGCCGTGCGACGGATCGTCATCGACACCGCCAGGGCCAATGCACTCGACGAACTGCGGATCGTCCTCGGCGACGGCGGGGTGCTCGCGGCGGCCGACCCGACCGCCATCTCCTCGCACCAGTTGCCCGCGCAACTCCCCGACATTTCGCTCGCCTCAACCGTTGCTTCCGATGCGCGAACGGTCGCCAGCACCCGTGCTGTGGAGATTCCGGGGCGCGGGCGGGCGCGGCTCGAGGCATCAGGCCCCGCGACGTTGCCGACCGGGGCGATGCGCGACGCTCAGGCCGCGGCCGGCATCGTCGGCGCGGCCGGACTGGTCGCGCTCATGCTGGTCTCTCGCGTGCTTCGGCGCAGGCTCGGGGGAATGGCGGCGATTCGCGCCAGCCTCCTGGCGTTCGAGCGAGGCGAGCGGTCGCCCGAAGCGCTCACGGTTGATGAATCGCTCGGCGCGGAGGCACGCGCCTGGAACGAACTGCTCTCGGGCCGCGACGCCGATCGACGCCGGCAGCGCGCGGAGCACGCCGCCGAGGCGCTCGGCGCACAGCGCGCCCCCCGAAGCGAACTCGACGACGCCTGCGACGCCCTCTGGCAGGGCCTGATCCTCCTCGACGAGAGCCTCCGCACCAAGTACGCCAACGGCGCGGCCGCCGTCTTCCTCCGCGCCAAACGCGACGAGGTCGTCGGCGCCGAGATCACCCGGTTCGTATCCGACGACCGGCTGGTCAACGCCATCCGGGGCGTCGCGTCGGGCGCGATCCGGAACCGGCTCACCGTCGAAGTCGAGCGCACCGGCGACAACGGCTCCGGAGTTCTCCGCTTCAGCGTCCGGCCCGTCCGACGCGACGATTCCGCGGCCGCGATGATCCTCATCGAGGACGTTACCCAGCAGCGCGTCGCCGACGCCGCGCGCAACGTCTTCGTCGCGCAGGCCTCGCACGAACTCCGCACGCCCCTCACCAACATCCGCCTCTACGTCGAGCAACTCCTCGACGGCGAACCGACGCCCGACGACCGCGCCCAGGCGATCAACGTCATCAGCCAGGAGAGCCGGCGCCTCGAGCGCATCGTCTCGGACATGCTCTCCGTCGCCGAGATCGAGGCCGGCCAACTCCGCATCGTCGAGGACGACGTCCGCCTCGACGCGCTCTTCGCGGATCTCGAAGCCGACTACCGCGCGCAGGCCGAAGACAAGAACCTCGACCTCCGGTTCGACCTGCCCCCCAAACTCCCCGTGATCCAGGGCGATCGCGACAAGATCGCCCTCGCGCTCCACAACCTCATCGGCAACGCGCTCAAGTACACCCCCGCCGGCGGCACCGTCCGCGTCATCGTCGCCGACGACGAGCAGAACCTCACCGTCGACGTCGTCGACACCGGCATCGGCATCTCGCCGGAAGACGCCGAGCGCGTCTTCGACAAGTTCTACCGCGCGAAGGACCGCCGCGTCGCGGAACTCACCGGCACCGGCCTCGGCCTCGCGCTGGCCCGCGAAGTCATTCGCCTGCACGGCGGCGAGGTCACCGTCCAGTCCGAACTCGACAAGGGAAGCACCTTCACCCTCTCGATACCGATCCACGCGCGGGCCGCCTGACGCGACCCCACGGGGAGGGGCATCATGCAGATCAACGAGCAACGACAGGGTGCGGTCATCGTCCTCAAGCCGGTCGGGCCGCTCGTCCAGAAGGACGCGGACCAACTCAAGGCCCGTGCTGCCGACGTCCTCCGCAAGAGTCTCGGCCGATTCGTCATCGACGCGTCCGCCATCGCCTACGCCGACAGCCGTGGGCTTGAGGTCCTCGTCGAACTCACAGAGGAACTCGGTGCGGGCGGACAGGCGCTCAAGATCAGCGCCGCCAACGAAACCCTCCGCGAGGTGCTCGAACTCACCGAACTGACGCCCCTCTTCGAGTATCACGAGGACGTCAACTCCGCCGTCAGGAGTTTCCTGTGAGCGCGACGCCCTACAAGAAGGTCCGCGTCGGCGAGGTGCTGCTGCAGGCCGGCCTCATCAACGAGCAGCAGTTGCAGCGCGCTCTCGACGACCAGCGCGCCTCCGGCCAGATGCTCGGAGAGACGCTCGTCGAGCAGGGCGTCATCACCAGCGCGGCCCTCGTCCGCGCCATCGCAAACTGCCTCGGCGTCAAGGGCTGCCACCTCCGCCACGGACTCATCGACCCCACCCTCCTCCAGATCATCGGAGAGGAGGAGGCCGAGCGACTCAAGGTCATCCCGCTCTTCCGCGTGCGCGACACCCTCACCGTCGCCATGGCCGAGCCGCAGTCCCTCCCGACCATCGATCGCCTTCGAGCGCTCTCCGGGTGCCGGATCCGCCCCGTCTTCGCCCTCGAGGCCAACATCCTCGAGTTCATCCGCAAGTACGCGGGCGGCAATGTTGACGTCGACGAGTTCCTCACCTCGCTCGCTCAGACCGACGTCGAGGTCGTCGAACGCGAAACCGTGGACGAGGGACCGTCCACCGACCTCGACAAGATGGTCGCCGGCAGTCCCATTGTCAACCTCGTCAACGTCGCCCTCCTCACCGCCGTCAGGGACGGAGCGAGCGATATCCACATCGAACCGGAAAAACGGGGCACGCGCGTCCGATACCGAATCGACGGCGTCCTCCGCGACCTGATGAAGCCACCGCCAGGCATGCACGCCGCCATCGTCTCCCGAGTCAAGGTCATCGGCAAGATGGACATCGCCGAGAAACGCCTCCCGCAGGAGGGGCGTGTCAGGATCGTCGCGGAGGGACGCGAGATCGACCTCCGCGTCAGCAGTCTTCCCACCCTCCTCGGCGAGAAACTCGTCGTCCGCATCCTCGACAAGCAGAACCTCAGCGTCCGCCTCGAAGACCTCGGCTTCCGCCGGGAAGCCATCGAGACGTTCAAGCGCATCCTCCGACAGTCCCACGGCCTCGTCCTCGTCACCGGACCCACCGGCTCCGGCAAGACCACAACCCTCTACTCCGCCCTCGACCTCCTCCGCAGCCCGGAACGCAACATCATCACCGTCGAGGACCCGGTCGAATACCAACTCGACCTCGTCAACCAGACCGGCGTCAATGAGTCCATCGGCCTGACCTTCGCGCGGTGCCTGCGGAGCATCCTCCGGCAGGATCCCGACATCATCATGGTGGGCGAGATCCGCGACGAGGAGACCGCCCGTGTCGCCGTCCAGGCGGCGCTCACCGGCCACGGCGTGCTCGCCACCCTCCACACCAACGACGCCCCTGGCGCGGTCGCGCGCCTCGTCGACATGAACGTCGAGTCCTACCTCCTCTCCAGTGCGCTCAACGGCGCGGTCGCGCAGCGACTCGCCCGAACCATCTGCCCCTCCTGCGAGACCAAGTACTACCCCGCCGAGCACGTCATGCGCGATGCCGGCCTCGACGGCCTGGCCGGTCGGGCGTTCAAGAAGGGCGCGGGCTGCCAGGCCTGCCACAACAGCGGCTACCACGGCCGCCTCGGCGTCTACGAGGTCATGGAGGTCACGCCGGACGTTCGCCAACTGATCTACAGAGGAACGTCCTCGCACGAACTGCGCCGCACCCTCAAGCAGCACGGGTACAAGACCCTCCGAGAAGAAGGAGTCCTGCTCGCCCTCGACGGCAGGACGAGCCTCGAGGAAGTCCTCCGTGTCACGAAGAGCGACGAGAGCGATGACGATCAAGCCGACGCGCCGGCGCCCGTCGACATCCGGAGAGCGGCATGAATTTCGAGTGTGTCACCTTCGACCGCAACGGGCGCCGCCAGACCGAACGGGTCGAGGCCGCCTCGCGCGACGAGGCGACCGAAATCCTCGGCCGCAAGGGGCTGTTCGTCCTCGAAGTCAACGAGACGAGCGAAGCCGCTCTCAAGTCCGCGAACGCCAAGCGCGGCCTCACGCTCAAGGGCGGGTCGAAGACCAAGTGCCTCGCCGAGTTCACGCGCCAACTCTCCATCCTCGTCGGCACCGGCACTCCGGTCGTCCAGGCCATGGCCGCCGTCGAACGCCAGACCAAGGACGAGACGTTTCGCGCCGTCGTCGCCGACGTCCGCCGGCGGGTCGAGGAAGGCTCGACGCTCGCCGACGCGATGGAGAAGCACCCCCGCGTCTTCGACGCCGTCGCGCGAAGCCTTGTGGCCGCGGGCGAGTCCGGCGGCCACCTCGACGACATGCTTACACGCCTCGCCGCCCTGATGCGCCAGCAGGAAGTCATGCGCAGCGCCATCATCGGCGCGATGGTCTATCCCACGCTCCTCATCGTCGTCGCGTTCTCCGTCCTCATTCTCATGATCGCCTTCGTCATCCCGCGGTTCAGCGGACTCTTCGAAACCCTCGACGCCCCCCTTCCCCCGACCACCGCCCTCCTCATGTCCACGAGCGAACTCCTCCGGGCCTACTGGTGGGGCGTCATCATCGTGTTTGCCGCCGCCGTCGCGGGGGGCTTCTACTGGCTCGCCTCGCGGCGCGGCCGCGAGACGCTCGACACCGTCGCCGTCCGCGCTCCCAAACTCGGCAAACTCATCCGAAGCCTCGCCACCGCCCGCATCGCCCGCCTCCTCGGCGTGCTGCTCGACAGCCGCGTCCCCCTCCTCGAATCACTCATCCTGACGCGCCAGGCGATGACCAACTCCCACTACCGCGCGCTTCTCGTCAAGATCGAGGAGGCCGTTACACGCGGCGAGGCCATGAGCGACGCCCTCGCCGCCTCCGACCTTGTTACCCCGTCCTTTGCCGAGGCGGTCCGCAACGGCGAGCAGGGCGGCCGCGTCAGTTCCGTCCTCCTCAACCTCGCCAACTGCATGGACGAGGACAACGCCATGGTCGTCAAGTCCGTCACCAGCATCATCGAGCCGCTCATCCTCATCTGCCTCGGACTCGTCGTCGGCTTCGTCGCCGTCAGCATGTTCCTGCCGCTCTTCGACGTTACCTCCGTCGTCCAGGGAGGACCGTGACATGCCCCTCGGTCTCGCGTCAGCCCGGCTCCGATCGCCCATCGGCATCGACGCCGGCGTGCACACCCTCAAGGCCGTCCAACTCTCGCTCGCGACCGGCAGGAAGCTCCACGCCTGCACGACCATGCGCCGTGCGGGCGAGGGTCCGATCTCGCACGATGAGGCCGTCTCACTCGCCGACCTCCTCGCACGCCAGGGCTTCGCGGGACGCGACATCGTCCTCTCCGTCCCGTGGACAACGCTTCTCACCGGCGTCCTCGACCTGCCGCCGCGTTCGTCCGGCGCGCCCGTCGAGCAACTCGCCCGGATGGAACTCGCCCGGATGCACAAACGCGACCCCGGGGCGTTCGAGATGGCGTGCTGGGAACTCCCGCCCTCATCCCGTCGAGGCGCGGGGACGCCCGTCATGGTCGCCGCCTGCCCGCACACCGACGCCGATTCGCTCATCGACACCTTCGAGGGCGCCGGCCTGCGCGTTGTGGCCCTCGACGTCGGCACACTCGCCGCGGCCCGCGGGTGTCTGTCGGCCGCCGCGCTCTCCGAGGGGCTTCACGGGTTGATCGACCTGGGCCATTCCGCCGCTCGCCTCGCCCTGATCCACCAGGGAACCTGCATCTACGCCCGCGCGGTCCCCGAGTCCGGCGTCGCAACCCTGCACGCCCGCCTTGCCGCATCCCTCGACGTTGACGCCGCGGTGACGGCCTACCTCGTCGAAGACGTCGGCCTCTCCCCGCCGGACCATGCCGAGATGCCGAACCAGCGTGCCGTGCACGAGGCCCGAACGGCCATCACCGAGTACGCCGCCGGTCTTGTCCGCGAACTCAACCTCTCCCTCGCCTACGCGGCGCACCGCTATCCCGACGTGGAAGCCGCGGATGTCATCGTTCACGGCGGCGGCGCGATGATCCCCGGGATCGTGGCCTGCCTGGCCGAACTCACGGGCCTGAGCGTCCGCGCCGCCGAGACCATCACCGTCGTCGACGTGCCGTCCCGCCTCGTCGCCCGTGCCGCCAAACCCTCGCTTGTGACCGCGATCGGGCTTGCCGATCGTTCGAACGGATAACCCATGCTCACGGCGAATCTCATCCCAACCTCACGCCTCGCGGCGCAACGCCGCGCGCGCCGCATCCGCGCCTGGCTCGCCTTCTCCGGCGTCTACGGGCTGGCCGTCGTCGCCGGCTGTCTCGGCCTGCGCGCCGCGTTGCAGAACGACGATGCCCAGGCACGCACCGTCATCGTGTCGGCGTCGCAGCAACTCGAAGCCAGCCAGAGCGTGATCGCACGCCTCAAGGCGGACCTTGCCGATGTGCGCAGGCGCGCCGAGGCCGCTCGCCAGATCACGAACCGCCCGGATTGGAGCGTCCTGCTCGCCCTCCTGTCCCGCGACCGGGGCGACGAACTCGCGCTGACCAACTGCCACCTCGAAGCGCTCCAGGAGGGCGGCTACTCGCTCTCAATAGGCGGTCTCAGCCGAACGCCCGAACACATCACCGAGTTCACCCTGGCCCTCGAGCGATCGGGCGTCTTCGACCGTGTTCGCCTCGTCGAGACCGTCCGTCGCGCCACGCCGCGCGGCGAGGCGGTCGCGTTTTCTCTCGACTGCCGACTCGGCTCTCCAGCGGGGAACTGACCCATGCCCGACAACGCGTACAACCGCATCTCGATCGACGCCCCGGCCATCGCGCTCCTCGCCGCGATCACCGCGGGCGCGTGGTGCATCGGCGTCCAGCCCGCTCTCAAGGCACGCGCCGAGCGGGAGGAACTCGCCCGGCAGGCGGACACTCGCATCGCCGAACTCACGCTCGCGCAGCACGAGCAGCGCCAGTTCACCGAGTCGCTCGCCGACGCCCATCGCGTCCTGGACAACGCCACCGTGCAGCTCGTCTCGAGCCGTCGCCTCAACGAGCGGGTCGCCGCGCTCGCCGCACTCGCCCGCGAGCACGGCCTCCAACTCGACGAGATCAAGCCAGGCGCGACCACACCCGAGGAACTCTTCGACCTCGTCGAGATACGCATCTCGGGACAGGCCTCATATCCCGCGTCGGCCTCATTCTTCTCCGCTCTTCACACGACCTACCCGGACACCGAAGTCTCCTCCTTCCGACTCGCGGCCCGTGGCGCGGGGGAACTGCCCGCAGATTCGTTCCAGTTCACCCTCCTGTGGTATGCCGCACCGGCCGACGCCGCGGACTGAGTTTTCCGCCTCGGGACGCTTGCCCCGCCTACGGACGAATTGGCTTGTTGGGGTATGAGGCTCAACAAGCAGCGCAAGGTCTATCTCGGGGTCCTGGCCGTCGCTGGGCTGGCCCTGGCCGCCGACCAACTCTTCTTCGGCGTCGCGGGGCCGCAGGGGGCTTCAGCGGCTGTACAGCCCCCGGCAACGACGTCGGCTGCTCCGGCAGCGACCGCAGGGCAGCCCATTGTGGCGGCGAACGCCTCCAACGCCCGCATCGCGGGCGCGGCCAGACTCGCACAACTCCTCGACGCGCTCGCCCGCCAGGACAACCTGAGCGCAGCCACCACCACCGACGCCTTCGCAATCCCCCAGGAGTGGCTGCCGGCCGTCGTGTCCGACGCCGAAGTGCCCGAAAGCCTTGATTCCCAACACTCTCCTGACAGCGACGCGGTCGCCTCGCCGGTTCCCGTGGTTACCGCCATCATGGCTGGCGGCGCACGCCCCGCAGCCATCGTCAACGGTCGCCTCATGATCGTCGGCGAGCCGGCCAAGGGCCTCACGCTGGTCGCCGTCGAGCCGAGCGTCGCCTTCGTCCGGACCCCCGACGGCGTCGTCCACGAGGTTCGCATGAAGGTCGCTCCGGAGGCCAAGCGGTAAAGGCGCTCTCCGATGCCCCCGCGCCGCGGCAATCTGTTCGGCCTGTGCCGGTCCCGGCCGTCCCGAGACCCGGCGAACGCTCAAGGCGGCAGCGGAGGGGGTCGATTGACATTGTGTCACCGGCTGCCGGGTTGCCGCCGGTACCAGGGTCGGTCACCGGAAGGAACACACGAGATGTACACGCACACGGTCCGCCGCAACAGGGCATTCAGCCTCATCGAACTCGTCATCGTCGTCGTCATTCTCGGGATCATCGGCGCCATCGCCATCCCCAGGATGAGCCGCGGCGCGGCCGGCGCGGCGGACTCCGCCGTCGTCTCCGACCTCGCCGTCCTCCGCAGCGCGATCGACCTCTACCACACCGAGCACGCCGGAGCCTACCCCGAACTCGCCAAGTTCGACGCCCAACTCACCCAGTACTCCGACATCAACGGCAACACCTCCGCCACCAAGGACACCACCCACATCTACGGCCCCTACCTCCGCTCCATCCCCAAGCAGAAGGTCGGACCCAACAAGGGCTACGCGGGCATCACCGACACCCAGGGCACCGCCAACTTCGGCTGGTGGTACACCGCCTCCACCGGCACCATCAAGGTCAACGCCGCCGACTCCGTCCTCGACGATCGCGGCGTCGCCTACACCTCCTACTGAATCGTGCCTCATGATCGCATGACCCACTCTTCCGGAGGGTCGAACGCCTGAACGGCAACCCGATCCAGCCCCCGACGACTCGACCCGGGACGCCCGCGACCCTCGCGGGCGTCCTGTCCAGAGGGAACGCACGATCGCCCAAGCCGCCCTGTCCGGACGAACCGATCATGGCCAGACCACTCGCCAGAGCACCCGCCTTCACCCTCCTCGAACTCTCGATCGTCATCGTCGTCGTCGGCGTCGTCGCGGCCGTCTCCATGCCCAAGTACGCCGAGTCGCGCTCCCGCTACCAGGTTGAACTCGCCGTCCGCAAGGTCTGCCTCGACGCCACCTACGTCCAGAACGACGCCCGCTACGCCAGCACGTCACGCTCAATCGAGTATGACCTCTCGCTCGACCGCTACGAGTTCGTCTACGCCAAGCCCGGCTTCGCATCCCCCGAGACCGCCACCGTCAGCCTCCGCGACCAGCCGTTCCGCGTCCTCCTCCTGAAGGCCGACTTTAACGGCTCCCCCATCCTCGCGTTCAACGGCTTCGGCGTCCCCACCGCGGGCGGAACCCTCGCTGTCGGCGCGGGCGCAAGAGGCAAGTCCATCAGCATCGACCCGGACACCGGCGCGGTCACCACCACCATCATGGACGCCGCAACCGTCGAGTCGCTCGCCGACGCCATCGGTCCCCAGAAGATCACACTCGGCGCCGCCTCAGGCGACGACGGCGATGCCCCAAAGGCCCCGGCGATGGTCACACCCAAGTAGCACGCCATGCGACACTCCCGCTCCCACATGCGCCGCGCCTACTCACTCATCGAACTCACCGTGAGCCTCGCCATCGTCTCCATCCTCGTCACCGCCATCGGGTCCCTCATCATCCTCGCCTCCAAGGCCATCCCCCGCGACGACGGCGTCTTCGCCGCGGCGCTCGGGGGGGTCGGCTTCGTCGAGGAACTCATCGACGACGCCGCCTTTGCGCTCGCGTTCAACGAGGTCTCCAAGACCGCCGTCGAGTTCACGCTCCCCGACCGCACCGGCGACGCCGCCGAGGAGACCGTCCGTTACGCCTGGTCCGGCACGCCCGGGCACCCGCTCACACGCTCCCTCAACGGCTCTTCACCCATCATCGTCCTCCCCGACGTCCGCTCTCTCGAGTTCACCGCCACCCTGCGCTCGGGCAGCGTCTTCCTCGGCAGCGAACAGTCTTCCTCCGTGCGACAACTCCAGGCCTACGACGCCGCGCTCCCCCTCAGCCAGCAGGTCACCAACTCCAACTGGTTCGCCTTCTACGTCCCGGCGCCAATCGACGCCGGCGCGACCGGATGGCGAATCACGCGCGTCCGGCTCAAGCTCCTCCGTTCCGGGTTAGGAGGCGGCACGGGCGAGGTCCAACTCCGCAAGCCCAAGGCCAACGGCACACCCGGCTCGACCGTCTACGCCTCGGCCACCTTCAACGAGGACGACTTCGGACTCACCGCCACCTGGCGGACCTTCAACCTCGATTCAGGCGTCGTTCCCGTTGGCCAGGGCATCTGCGTCGTCATCCGCGGAACCAGCGGCTCAAACGCCTCCGGCGTCGGCTACTTCTCCTCCCTCGGCGTCCCCGCCGGAACGGTCGGCATGGCGACCACCAACTCCGGCAACACCTGGACGACCTACGGCAACACCTGCGCGCTCCACGACATCGACGGGATCGTCTACCTCACCGATGAGGGCATCGCGCCCAGGGACTACATCGACGCCCTCGCCGTCCGCATCCGCGCCGGTGCCGCCCAGACCGCCGTCGAGAAGACCATCAGGCCCCTCAACCGCCCGGAGATCCTCGATTGAGACCACGATGCGCCCACAACCCCGCGCACCCCCGCGCACCGGGCTTCAGCCTCGTCGAGGTCGTCGTCGCCATCCTCGTCCTCTCCGCCCTCCTCGCCGCCTCCCTCAACACCGTCGTCGCCTCGGCCACCATGCAGCGACACGCCGCCGACCGCGCCCGCGCACGCGTCCTCGCCCTCGACCTCCTCAACGAAGCACGAAAGCACCCCTACGACGACCCCGTCGCCGGCAGCGGCATCGGCCCCGGCCCGACCGAGATCAACGGCACACGATCGCTTTTCAACGACGTTGACGATTTCAACGGCTGGTCCGCCTCGCCCCCCCAACGCACCGATGGCTCCGTCATCCCGGGCTTCGAAGGCTGGACCCGCGCCTGCACCGTCGAGTACGTCAGCCTCGCGGACCCGACCACCGTCGTCCTCACTGACTCCGGCGTCAAGCGGATCACAGTCACCGTCCACCGCGGCAAGCAGCCGATGGCCTCCGCCGTCGCACTCCGGACCCGCGGACTCGACCGCCACCTCGACTGAGAGAGCAACGCGATGCGCCACACCTCCACGGCACACCGACCCGGCAGCGTCTACCTCCTCGTCCTCGTCACCGTCACCACGGTCACCGTCCTCGGGCTGGCCAGCCTCAGCGTCGTCTCATCCCAGCGGGGCCAGTCCGAGAGCGTCGGCGACGTCATGGACGCACGCGCCGCCGCGGAGAGCGGCGTCGATCTCGCACTCGCCATCATGCACGACAACCCCGGCTGGCGTTGGACCCTGCCGAACGGCGACTGGCGAACCGACGCGGCCCTCGGCAACGCTTCCTACACCATCAAGGTCGTCGATCCCGCCGACGGGAACCTCGCCAACGATCCTTGCCAGCCCGTCAACGTTACCGCGTACGGAACGGCCGCACGCGCACGGTCGATCATCAACCTCCGCCTGGAGGCGGAAAGTCCCTTCGAGGGATCGTTCTCCGGCATCATCGCCGCCCACGCCCCAGTCTCCTACTGGCGTCTCAATGAGGCCTCCGGCACGACCGCGGTGGACACCATGGGCGAGCGGAACGGAACGTACCGCAACGGCGTGACCCTCTCGCAACGAACCGGCCTCGGCTGCTCAACCGTGGCGTGGTTCGACGGCGTCAACGGCTACGTCGAGGTCAGCCACCGGAGCAAGTACGAACTCAATCAAGGGTCCATCGCGTTCTGGATGCGCCCTGAGAAAGTCACCACTCGCAGCGGCGTCATCTCCAAAGCGGCCGCGGGCTTCGGCAGCGGCGGCCACCTCGAAATCTTCATCGACGCATCGCGGCTCCGCGCCCGAATCGCGAGCGACTCCGCCTGGTATACCGTACGATCCGCGACACTCGAGCCGAACAGGTGGTACCACGTCGTGCTCACGTTCGGCAACGACATGTTCCTCTACATCGACGGCGCACTCGCGGACTCGACCGACTTCGATTCAGGCATCGACAAGAACAAAGAGCCGCTGGCCATCGGTGTTTCCACCGTCGACTCCTCGTCCGGATCAACCAGCGGCTGGAGATTCCCGTTCCGGGGCACGATCGCTGAGGCCGCGCTCTTCAACCAGATTCTGACCGCGACCGACATCGCGGACCTCTACGCCGCCTACCCCCCGCCCCTCAGGATGCGAGTCGTCTCCACCAGTTGGGAACGTCTCGTCGACTGAGCGAACCGTCCCCCCCGCCACAGAATAACACCATCGCTGCACTGCTGCACTGCGGATTTGCTGATCCGCCGCTCAACCCGCCTCCGCGCGCGGGTGCGCCCGGTCGTACGCCTCCCGCAGCCGCTGCGTCGTCAGGTGCGTGTACACCTGCGTCGTGCTCAGCGACTGGTGGCCCAGCAGCTCCTGCACGCTCCGCAGGTCCGCCCCGTTGTCCAGCAGGTGCGTCGCGAAACTGTGCCGCAGCGTGTGCGGGCTGATCGTCGGGTCAAGCCCCACCCCGCGCAGGTACTTGTCCAGTTTCCGCCTCACCGACCGGCTGCTCAGCCGCTTCCCGTGCTTGTTCAGGAACAGCGGACTGCCCCGTCCCCCCGACCACGCCGACGCGAACCGCGGGTCGTTCTTCGCCATGTCCAGGTACCGCCGCACCGCCTCCAGCGCGTGCGATCCCAGCGGCACGATCCGCTCCTTCTTCCCCTTCCCCTGCACCCGCAGCGCCTCGCCCGTCAGGTCCAGGTCACCGATCGTCAGCCCGACCAGTTCGCTCACGCGAATCCCCGTCGAGTACAGCGTCTCCAGCATCGCCCGATCCCGACGCCCCAGCACGTCGTTCTCGTCCGGCGCGGCCAGCAAACGCTCCACCTGGTCCACCGTGATCGCCTTCGGCAGCCGCTTCCCCTGCCGCGGCGTGCGGATCAGCGTCATCGGGTTCCCCGACGCCAGCCCCCTGCGGTCCGCCCACTTGTAGAACGAACGCAGCGTCGCGATCTTCCTCGCCATCGTCGCCGCCGAGTAGTCCTGCTCGCCCAGGTGCGCCAGGAACCCCCGGATCAGGTCCGCGTCCGCGGTGCAGATCGTCTCCGTCAGCGTTGCCGGCGCGATCGTCCCCGCCACCGCCTTCGGCTCGTCCCCGGACGCCCGCCGCTCGTACGCCGCCTTCTCCGCCGCCTCGTTCGGCGTTGCGCCCGATTCCTCCGTCAGGTACTCGACGAACTGCCGCAGGTCCGCGCCGTAGCACCGCGCGGTGTACGGGCTGAAGTGCCGCTCGTCCGTCAGGTACGAGGAAAACGCCTCAACAATCGCCAGCGTGAACATCACACACACTCCTGGTCCGAAGCGGAGCGCCCGCTCCACTCCGTCACTTCGTCACCCTGTCACTTCGTCACTTCCCCACCCGCCATCGCCGCCGCGATCTGGCGCGCCACGAGCGCGCCCTCGCCCACCGTCAACTGCCCCGCCGTCAGTTTCGCCACCGCACGCATGAGCGCGGCCTCGTCCCCCCGCCGGCACGAGAACCGCCACGTGTGCCGACCCTTCCACAGCGTGATGACGACCTCGCCGCCCGTTCCGAGCCGCGCCGCCGCGTGCGCCCGCCGTGTGTCTCTTGCCCCGGCGTCCATGCCGTCGCTCCCGTCTGCCGGCCCCGCCGGCTCTCGGGCCGACGGCTACCGGGAATCCGTCAATCTCGCCGGTTCGCCCAGCCGCGCCGCTTCACGCTCCAGCAGCCGGCGAACCACGAACTGCGACCCGAACTCCGTGTACAACTCCATGCTCGCGGTGTACCGCCTCCAGCCGAACGCCCCGTCCGGGTCGTGCCTTCCCTGCGAGTACGAGCGCAGCGCCATCAGCACGTCGTGGCTCTTCGCGTCCAGGTGTGCGCTGACCGCCGACGCCGGCGCGGTCGCCCACGTGCTCGCGCTGGTCCGTCCTGTGCCGTCCGTCGCCAGCCGACGCGGAGCGACGCCCCCGCCGGTCCCCGCGAGCCGCCCGCTCCGCGCCAGCAGCGCGAGCGAAAGCCCGTACGTGGGGGGGTCATACGGGTCGTACGCCGTGATCGAACCCACGAGCAGCCCGTCCACACCCAACACCGACGCCACCGCCTCCGCGTCCTCGGGCGTTCGAATCTCCTCAATCCCGACCGCCGCCATCGCTTCGAGCGTGCGGTTCACGGGCAGGCACGTGAGCCCCAGCACCTGCTGTGCGGCCGCCACCACCTTGTCCGTCAGCCCGAGCGCGTCCGGCACGCTCGTCCCCGACTCGTTCCGCAGCGGCGCGGCCGCCCACGTCACCTCGCCCACCGTCGCCCCGTACGGCGACACCAGCAGGTGCGGCCGGATCAGCGCGGACTCGCGCCGCCCCGAACCCCCGCACCCCACGGGCGCACAAACGACCGCCGCCAGCGCAGCCGCGCACGCCGCCACGCGCAAACCCCGCCCGATCCGGGCGCGGTTCGCCGAGAGCATGGTCTGTACACTTGTCATGGCGTCCTGCCCACTCGCTCGGGGTTCCACCCCTCGCACTCGCAAGCCCCGGGCCAGCACCACGCCGGCCCCTCTTCAACCCGTTCGTCAGTCGTCCGACCCGACCCGCGCCACCGGCGCGCCGCTCTCGGCGGCCGCCGCCAGCACGCGACCGGCATCAACGCTCCAGATGCTCTCCGTCCCCGTCCGATCCGACACGAAGTACACCCGCCCGTCGCTGGCCCACACCGGCAGGTGGTCGCGCCACGGCCCGCCGGTCAGCGCGACCCGCCACGACCCCTCGACATCCGTCATCCACAACTGCCCCGTCTCCGCCGTCCCGACCGTCGGCACGACCGAATACACGACATGCCGCCCGTCAGGGCTCCACGACGGATTGATGCACGCCGCATCCGGCAGCGACACCAGGTGCATCGGCGCACCCGCCTCGCCCCCCGCGACGTCCATCATCCACACCCCGTACGCCCCGTCGTCCCGGTCACGCGGCCGCTGGTAGACGATCCGGTCACCGCCGTTCGTTCCTGTTCCCGGCACAGGGCACCACCGCGGCAGCAACCCCTCGCCGATGTACCGCGACACCGACGGATTGTCCGCATCCACCACCCACAACTCCCACCGTCCCGACGAGCGCCCCTGCCGGCAGAACACGATCCGTGTCCCGTCCTGGCTCCACGACGGGTGCAGGTCCGGCGACGAATCCCGCGTCAACTGCACCGGCCGCCCACCCGTCACCGGCATCACGTACAAGTCCCACGACCCGTTCCGATCGCTCACGAACGCCACGCGCTTCCCGTCCGGGCTGATCGCCGGCATTACCTCGCTCGACGATTCGTCCGTCAACTGCGTCAGCACGCTCCCGCCCACCCGCTTCAGGAACAGGTCCGGCGTCTCCCGGTGCCGCGTGCTCGCGAACACCACGAACCCCCCGTCCGGCGACACGCTCGGGTCGAAGTCCGCCCCGACCTGCCCCTCTGTGAACGGCGAAGCGTTCGCGCCCGGCGAACCGACGCCGGACGATGGCCCGCCACGCGCGATCAACCCCGGAATCGGCTCGGCCGCGCTCGGCGCGCTCGTCCGCTCAGCCGGCGGTGCCGTTGAGGCAGACCGCTCCCCGAACCCACCGACACCGCACCCCGATGTCGCGACCATCGCAGCCGCCGCCAGGGAACCCGTCGTCAGTATCGTTGCCGTTCTGCGATCCATGCCGGAGCCTCCGTGCCGCTCAGGGCCGACCAAATGGGTCGCACGACGCACCCTCCAGCGCCGCCAGTCCCGAATCGCCGCGGCAAGGCCGGCTCCCTGGCCCCACACACCCGCGACACGCCCCTCGGAGGGGCCTTATCGGACGCGCCGGCTCCGGCCCTTGAGCCGAGCCAGACCCGCCCACCCCTGCCGATCGGCCCGCCGACGCCCCAACATGAGTCCAGTAATCCAAAGTCCGCAGAATCCCCCGCCCCCCTCACGCCCAACAGAGCACGAAGCGCAAGCAAGTGCCGCCCCCCGCCAACCCCCGGCACGGCGCAACTCCGGCGGGGTGGCACGGGGGAATGCGTAAGAGTCAGGAGCACCAACGTCGGCTCAGAGCAGCCGACGTTGGTGGCACGAAGAGTCGGTACCATCCCGCCGGAGAGCGTGTCCGGACGCCCCGGAGGGGCGTAGGCCTGTAGTCACGGGTGGAACGACGCCGCGCCAGGGGCGGAGTGGAACCCGTGGACATCTGAATGACATCAAGCGCATCCCCCGTGCCACCACGGTCGGCTTTGCGACCGTGGTGCCTCCCACCCTCAACCTCCCGCCTCCCCTCCGCGCTCTCCGCGCCTCCGCGTGAGCACTCCTCTCCCGCGTGTTCCCCGCCCCCTCACCTCACCACGCCGCCTCCCGGCCCACGATCGCCGGCGTCTCACCGCGACGCACCCACCGGGCGCCCGGTCCCCGCGGCTCGCGGCTCGCCAGCAGCCGCTCGAGATAGTTCGCGAGCCGCTCATCCGTGAAGCCCTCCAGGAAGTCGCGCGAGCGACCCCCGGTCAGGTCCAGAATGCGCAGCATCAGTTGCTCACGCGTCAACGAAGGCGCGCCCTCGTCCGCCGCCGGGCCGCTCGCATCGGGCGTGGGGGCAACCGCCGTGAGATCGTCGGCCGCCAGCCGCGCTCTGCGCTCGCGTTCTTGCCGCGCCCGGATCGTGCCGCACGCCACGCCTTCGAACAGATTGTCCGTCATGGCCGGTCCTTCCCGGCGACGCTCGCCGGGCTTCCCGCCCGCGCGTCGCATCGTTCCGCCGGCCTCCGGCCGAGCCGCCCGCCCCACGCAACCCGCGCGAAGCCAACCACTATCGTCCGTCACCCTCGCCCACGCCCAGAACCGCGCTCGTCGCGCATCCCTTGCGCATGCCCTACGCTCTTCCGTGATCGCGCCGGACCGAGTCATCTTTTGGCACAGCACGCCAGACGGCGCTGCGCTCCTCCCCGGCGATGCCGACGATTCCACCCCACCCTTCGCCGTCTTCGCACATGCGAACCCGTTGACCGACGATCCCCGCTCGCTCGCCGTCGAGTACGCCGACGCGCCGCGCCTCCTCACCCACTCCGGCCGCATCGACGCCTCCGAACCGGACGATGCCGCTCGGGCCGCCGTCCGAACCTGGAGCAGCCAGTCCTGGGCCACGCTCTCCCGCTTCTGCGCCGAGATCGCCAAGTCAGGACTCAGGCTCTGGCTGCTCCCCGCCTCGGGCGACGTTCTCTCCGATGCCCCTCGCACCACCGCCTTCATGGCCGAGCATCCGGGCCTCGGGTTCGTCCTCGAACCCGTTGCCCTGCTCACCCCCGCCATGCTCGACCACGCCGACGACCACCTCGACCGCATCGCCCGCTCGCTCGGCAACCACCCGGCCTGCGCCGCGCTGTTCATCGCCGATGCGAGAGTCTCCGCCGGATCGCTCGTGCGCTGCCCCATCGGCCGCGGCACGATCGGCCCGCGACGCCTCGCAGCCCTCATCGCGTCCTGCCGTGCAGACCTGCCAGTGGTGCTGCTCGCCGATGCCGCCGAAGATCAACTCGCGGCCCTCGCCGACGCGATCCGATCGACGCCCTAGACTCCCGCCCGAACGCGGAGCCGACCATGCCGAACCTCGACCACCCGACCTTTGCCCTGGTGAAAGGCCACTTCCCCGCCAAGCGCTTCCGCGCCACCGAGTTCCGCGCCCAGTCCACCCTGATCGTCGAGCCGTCCGATCTGCACGAGGTGATGGGCCTGCTGCGCGACCACGAGGCCGCGAGGTACGACTTCCTCTCCGACGTCCTCGGCGTCGACTACCTGAACTACCCGGCGAAGATGCCCGGCCGCTTCGCCGTCGTCTACATCCTCGTCTCCACCGCTCGCGACGACCGCTTCTTTGTCAAGACCTTTCTCGACCCCTCAATCCCGACCGACGGCATCGAGGAAGACCCCGCCCTCTGCGTCGACTCGGTGACGGACATCTGGCCCGGTGCGGAGTGGCGCGAACGCGAGGTCTTCGACATGTTCGGCATCCGCTTCCGCAACCACCCCGACCTGCGCCGCATCCTCACCTGGCGGGATTACCCGGCGCACCCGCTCCGCAAGGACTACCCGCTCCGCGGGCGCGGCGAGCGCGAGTCGTACCGCGTCATCGACCGTTCGAGCGCGTGATTCAGCGCGGCGCGCGCGCCGGCCCCGGCTCGCGCACCTCGATCCGGTCCGTGGCGAGATTCCAGAAGATCCGACGCGCCGTGACCGGCGACGTCCGCCCGGCCTCGACCACCGTCACGACCCCCCCCTCGTCCGCGAACGCCTCGGCGGTGCCCGCGATCGCGTCGTACTCCAGCCGGTGTCCGGTCAGTTCGTGCCGGCCCGAACGCACCCAGACCTTCCCGATCGCCGTCGCGTACTCCAGTTCCCCGCTCAGGTCGCCGGCCTCGTCGGCTGCGGCGTCGCGGATGCGGGCCGTGAGCGATTCGGCTTCGAGGTCGGTCCGCAGGCTGTCGGCCAGCCGGCGGTGGCTCATGCGGACCGCGCCGTGCATCGTCGCCTCGCCCTTCGCCCGCTCGACGTGGAACGACTCCGACCAGTCGAAGAGGGCCGTGCCGCGGTTGTCGCCGTTCGCGCCGGCCTCGGTGTCCGAGCGCAGGTCGGCGACCATGAGCCTTCCCGCGCCGGGCACGTCGAGCGTGCCCGCCGCGTGGTCCGCGATGATCTCGTGCCCGAAGAGCGTGAACGCCCTCGCCAGCCGCGGCGGCGCATCCGGGCCGGCGTCGATCGAACGGGTGCTCTCGACAGAGGCCGGAACAGGCGCGTCGTCGTCCGGTTCGGGCTGCGCGGCCCATGCGTACATCCGCAGCACGCGGCGTGAGCGAGACTGCGCGGCCGGGTCCGCCGAGTCGAGCGCGACGGCCTCGCTCTCCGGTGCGGGTTCGAGTTCCACTCGCACACGCTCCGCCCGGATCGTGTCGCGTGAGTGCGGGTCCGGCTCGGAGACGGCGACGACCTCGCCCGCCGCTTCGAGAACCCCGGTTCGGTCGTCGTAGGTCATGCCCGATGCCCACTCGGCGTGCGTGCGTGTGGGCGGCTCACCCGCGTTGCGGGTGCGGTGCTCGAACGTGCCCGCGCCGAGCGACGTGGCGGTGCGGCGGTTGCCGTCGAGCCGGACCTCCTCGCCGGTGATGCGCGTGCCCTCCCGTTCGACCAGCGATCCCTCGCCGGCGACGTCGAGCCGTTGCTCGTCGAGGTTGGCCCAGAGCGACTCGCCCTCGATGCGGAGGCGATCGGATCGGCGCGTGAAGCGGACATCGCCCCGTGCGGAGACGGTCTGCGCGACGACCGCGCCTCGTTCATCGGTCGTGAGATCGGCATCGATGGCGCGGGCTCGAATCTCGGCGTCGTCCTGCCGGAAGCGGCCGTTCCCCTCGGCGGTCACGCGGACCGGATCGACGCCGTCTCCCGCCGCGTTCGCGACGAAGTCGATACGCAGTCTGTCCCACGGCCCGCCGCCGCCTCCCTTGCCGTCGTTCACCACGGCGGCCCCGATGGCGTCGATGCTGCGCAGGGCGGCGGACTGGGGCGCGTCCGGCTCAAAGACGGCACGAAGGAGGTCGGCTTCGAGCGACGAATCGTCCTCCGCGGCGCGCACCTTGCCGACGAAGTCGGCGCGGAGCAGTTCGCCGGTCATGGTGCCGTCGCGGACCATGAACCAGAGGTCGGCCCGCTCGCCCCAGTCGATGCGGCTCAGGCCGTTCATTGAGGAGGCGACTCCGGAGCCTCGCGCGACGGCGACGCCGGTGTCCAGCGGGAGTTCGAGCCTGCCGACGCGGACCGAGCCGCCCGACTCGCCGGGCTGTTCGAGCAGGACGCCCTCCTGTCCCTGGCCGCTGAGGACGACCACGCGACGGGTCGCGGCGTAGTCAACCTGTGCGGTGCGCCCGGCGCCGCCAGACGCTTCATCCGCGAGTTGAACAACTCCGGACTCTTCCGCGGTGATGCGGGCCGCGACGTGGTCCTCGGCGAGCGTGGGCGGACGGTCGGCGAGCGGGCGGATCTCGAGGGGGCCTGTCCACGTCAACTCCGCCGGGCCGTCGGCCGCGGGGCGACCGAACATCGGCGCCGCCGGGGGCGTGGGCGGGTCCTTTGATGGTTCTTCCTGCTGTGTCGGTCGCGCGGGGCGCTCGTCCGCGTCGGTGCGTGGAGCGGTCGGCGTTCGAGTCGAGGGCGCGGGTTCGGTCTTGCGAGGCTCTCCGATCGCGTCGTCGGGCAGCCTGTTATCGAGCAGGCGCGTCCAGACGCTCATGCGGTCGCCGCGCACGGTCTGCGATCCCTGCTTCAGCACGACCTCACGCTGGAAGAGTGCGTGATAGAAGGACTCCTTCGGCTCGGTCGCCAGCGTGGTTTCGGTCGGCGGCGGTGAAGCGGGCTGCCGTGCGTCGCCGGGCTGGTCGGCGCGGGCCGTCGTGGGCGGCGGCTCCGTGCGTTCGGTGTTCGCGTGGACCACGCTGCCCGGTGCATCGGTGGGCGTGGGGGCGGCCTGGCGGCGCTCGCGCAGGCGAGCGGTCGAGCGGGCGCGCTCGACCGGATCGACGCGGAGGTACTCGCCCCGGGCGACGGTCGCCACCTCGAGCCGTTCGAGCACCTGGTTGACGAGGATCTTGACGTCCGAGCCAGCGAACTCGACGCCCTGGCCGTTGAGGAGCAGGCGGTCGGGCGTGGAGACCTCGCCCAGCGTGAAGTCGAAGGTGAGTGAATCGGTCCGCGCGGTGAGGGCGGGTTCGTCGGAGTCGATGTCCGGGCGGGTGCCGTCGGGCGGCATTTCGAAGAGGCGGATGACGACGGAACCGACGAATCGGCCCGATTCCGGCTCGCGGGAGCGGTCGGGCATGTAGAGCGCGCCCTCGTCCGCCTGGACGTGGATGGCGCGGCCGTCCTTGAGGAACATCCACGCCCGCGGCGTGCCGACGAGATAGCGGCCTGGGTTCGTCGGCTGGACCGTGCGCGAGCGCAGTTCACCCGCGAGGCGGGTCGGGTCGTTGCGGTCCATGACCTGCACAAAGAGTCCGGACGCCCCGGTGGGTTGCGGCACGCCGCCGATGACGGTGGCATCGCGCGCGCCCGGCGGGATGAGATCGGGGAAGTCGCCGGGGTTCGCGCTCGGGCCTTGGCCCGAGCCTCGCACGGCCAGCACGACGACAGCGATGAGCACCACGCCCGCGAGCGCAATCGACGCAAGCATGACCGTTCGTCGCGGGTCGCGGGTCGCGTCAGGCCTGGGTGCCATCGTACCTCCGGAGGTGGTGCGTCAGGGCATCGCGCGCTTCGAGCAGGTGCTCGACCGCCTCGCGGACCGCGCCGCGCCCGCCGGGGGCGCGCGTCACGAACCTCGCTCGCTCGAGCACGCGCGGATCGGCGTCCGCGACGGCCATGGGGTAGGCGACGAGGCGCATGGCGGGGAGGTCCGGCCAATCGTCCGCGAGATAGGCGGCGCGATCGGGCGGGATGCCGGTTCGGCGGCAGACTTCGTGCACGGCGTCGCCCTTGGCGGGCGTCCCTTCGATGACGGGATCGATGCCCAGTTCGGCGGCGCGCCTTCGCACGGCCTCGCCGCCGCGGCTGGTGACGATCGCGCAGGCGCCGCCGGCCTCTCGCCAGAGTCGCACGCCGAATCCGTCGCGGACGTTGAAGGCCTTGGTCTCCGCGCCGCGGTCGTCGTAGACGATGGAGCCGTCGGTGAGGACGCCGTCCACGTCGAGGATCAGGAGTGTGACGGTGGCCGGGACGCTCACGGGTCGTTCCTGACGAGGCGCATGGCGACGAGGTCCTGCACGTCGAGGATGCCGACGGGGCGGCCCTCGGCGTCGACGACGGGGATCTCGTCCTGCCGATGCTCGCGCACCATGCGGACGGCGTCGCGGAGGAGGGCATCGTGCGGCAGCGATCGCGGCGAGCGGGTCATGACCTCGCTGATCGGGCGTTGCAGTTCGGCCGCGTCGCGGAGGATGAGCCTTCGGAGGTCGCCGTCGGTGAAGATGCCCGAGAGTTGGCCGGTGGAGGGTTCCACGAGCAGGATGGCGCCGGGGCGGCGTCCGGCTTCGGAGGCTTCGCGCAGGGCGTCGGCGACGGATCGGTGGTGGGGGATGAGCGGGGTGTTCACACCCGCGCGGAAGCGGAGCAGTTCGGTGATGGGGCGGAGCAGCCCGCCGAGCGCGCCGCCGGGGTGGCGCTTCGCGAAGTCGGCGTCGGTGAAGTTGCGTCTGCGCGCGGCGGCGAGGGCGAGCGCATCGCCCAGCGCGAGCGTCGCCACGGCGGAGGAGGTCGGCGCGGAGACCTGCCCGTCTCCGGCCTCGTCCGCCTCGCCGAGCGTGAGCGCGACGGTGGCGAGCCGTTCGAGGCTGGACCTCGGGCGGTCCGGATCACGCCCGTCGCCGCCGGTGATCGAGATGATGGGGATGCCGTCCTGTCGCAGGATGGCCGCGAGGTTGACGACTTCGTCGGTCTCGCCGGAGCGGCTGAGGGCCATGACGGTGTCGGCGGGGCGGAAGCGGCCCAGGTCGCCGTGGGCGGCCTCGGTGGGATGGACGGGGTGGGAGGGGATGCCGAGAGAGGACATGGTGGCGGCGATTTTGGCGCCGATGAGGCCGCTCTTGCCAAGCCCCGTGACGAGCACGGTCCCCCCGGCGTCGGGGCAGCGGGCGAGGAGATCAACGGCGAGGGCGAAACGCGCGTCGAGTTGGTCGGTGAGGGCGTCGAGGGCCGCGGTCTCGGCGCGGACGACGCCCCGGGCGAAGTCGAGTTCCGCCTCCGGGGCCGAGAGAGCGGCATGGGGATGCGCCGAGCGGGTCCGCGGCATGAGAGAAGGGTACACTGGCCGGGGGCGGGGGGACACGGACGGTCGCGAGGAGCGGCGAGTGGTGCAGAGCGAATACACGGTGCGTCTGGAGGCGTTCGAGGGGCCGCTCGACCTGCTGCTGCACCTGATCCGCAAGGCGGAGGTGGACGTCGCGGACATCCCGGTGGCGACGATCGCCGACCAGTACCTCGCGCACCTCGGGCAGATCGAGCGCGTGGACGTGGACCGGGCGGGCGAGTTCCTGGTGATGGCGGCGACGCTGATGGAGATCAAGTCGCGACTGCTCAGGCCGGCCCCCGAGGGGGGGGCACGGACGGGCGAAGGGAGCGAGCGCGGCGGCGAGCCGGACGACCCGCGGACGGAACTCGTCCGGCAGTTGCTCGCCTACAAGATGTACCGCGACGTGGCCGACGAACTGGCACGACGGCACGACGAGTGGCAGCGTCGCTTCCCGGGCGGTCGGGCCGGGTTCGACCGGGCCGCCGCCGCGGAGGCGCAGGGCGAGGAGCAGATCGACCTGGAGGACGTGTCGCTCATCGACCTGGTCGAGGCGTTCCGCCGCATCAGCGAGACGGTCGTCTTCGATCGGCTCGGAGAGCACGAGGTCGTCGCCGACGACACGCCGATCGAACTGCACGCGGAGGACGTGATGGACCGGCTGCGGCGCGAGCCGGACGGGCTTGAACTGCGCGGGTTGTTCACGGGTCGCACGCGGCCGGAGGCGATCGGGCTGTTCCTGGCGGTGCTCGAGCTGGTGCGCCGGCGGGCGGTCTCGGTCGCGCACGATCGGGAGAGCGGAGGGTTCGTGCTTCGTCTGCGTGAGGGAGAGGCGGAGAGCGTGTAGGCGTTGAGTTGGAAGATGGCATCGAGGCACGAGGCATCAAGGCATCAGGTCAGTTTCCTGACGAAATCGGCGAGGGCGGCGACGCCGCGTTCGATCTGGGCTTCGCCGCACGCGAAGGTGATGCGGACGTGATTGCGGGCGCAGCCGCCGAAGTCCTCGCCGGGGACGATGGCGAGACGGGCCTCGTCGAGCAGCGCCTCGCAGAGGTCGAGGGAAGAGTCAATGCGTCGGCCGGCGGGCGACGTGCGCCCGAAGCACGCGGAAACATCCGGGAAGGCGTAGAACGCGCCGGTGGGGCGGACGGCGCGGAGGCCCGGGACTTCGGCGAGAAGGCGGCTGATGAGCGAGGCGCGGCGTGCGAAGGCGTCCCGCATGCGTTCGGCATCCGCGGCGCACTCGGTGAGCGCAGCGCGAATGGCGGGGTAGACGAACGACGTGATGTTCGTGGTCATCTGGCCCTGGAGTGTCGCCATCGCGCCGATGAGGCGCTTGCCGAACTCACCGGGTATCGCCGCGTAGCCGACCCGCCAGCCGGTCATGGCGAAGGCCTTGCTCATGCCGTTGACCGTCAGCACGCGGTCCGCGATCTCGGGGACGGAGCCGATGGAGAAGTGCGCGATGCCGCCGTAGACGATCTTCTCGTAGATCTCGTCGGAGATGACGACGAGGTCCGGCGCAGTTGCTCGGGCAGCGTCCGCGATGACGGCGGCGAGAGCGCGGAGTTCGGCCTCGGTGTACATCGTGCCGCAGGGGTTGCTCGGGCTGTTGAGGATCAGGATGCGCGAGCGCGGCGTGATGGCGTCGCGCAACTGGGCGGGCGTGATCTTGAAGTCGTTGGAGGGGAACGTCGGCAACTCGACGACGCGTGCGCCGGCGAGTTCCGCGATGGGCGCGTAACTCACCCAGCCGGGCACGGGGATGAGGACCTCGAGGGGCGGCGTGCCGGGGGGAGGCGGGTCGAGGAGGCACTGCATGGCGACGTAGAGCGAGTGCTTGCCGCCGGCGGAGATGGCGACGTGGTCGCCGGTGAGGCAGGGGATGGCGTTGTCCCGGATGAACTTGTCGGCGATGGTCTGGCGGGTGGCGGGGTCGCCGAGGGTCGGCATGTACTTGGTCTGGCCTGCGAGAAGAGCGTCGATGGCGGCCTGCTTGATGGGCTGCGGGGTGTCGAAGTCCGGCTCGCCGAGGGTGAAGTCGAGCACCTCGACCCCGGCACGCTTGAGGGCTTTGGCCTTGTTGCCAAACGCGACGGTGACCGAGGGCTTCAGGCCCTCGACCCGGTTGGAGAGCCGCATGTCGAGTCCTCCCGGCCGGCGAGCGGACGCCGGACCGGGGAGGATACGGCGAGTGGGGGAACGGGGCTGGACGGTCGGTTGATGGCAGGGCGGGATGGGCCTAGGATCGGCCCTCGACGGGCTGGCTCGGCGCGGTGGGACTGCGCCCGAAGACCCTCCCGGTCCAACCCTTCAGGCCAGGAACGAACGCGCTATGGCGACGGCTGCCGAGACCCGCAAACAGATCGTGACTGACTTCGCCCGCGAGCAGGGCGACACCGGCTCCCCCGAGGTACAGATCGCGCTGCTGACGGACCGCATCAAGCAGGTGTCGGAGCACCTGCGGTCGCACCGCAAGGACTTCCACACGCGGCGCGGGCTGATCATGATGGTCGGGAAACGCAACCGGCTGCTCCGGTACCTGGCGAGGACGAACCGCGACAAGTACCTGGACACGATCCAGCGTCTCGGCCTCCGGAAGTGAACCAACACGGGCCTGTCCGCGCGAGCGGGGAAGGCCCGATTCGTTTGAGAACGCGGCCTGCCGGTCCTCAGCGGCAGTGGGCAGGCGGCAGCCGTTCGGCGTGGGGAACAGGCTGCATCCTGCCTTCTGCCTCTCGGGTTCCCGGGGGAGCCGCATACGCACGTGCCGGCATGGGATGCGCCCGTTCGTGGATGGGCGCGTCGGTCGGCGATGATGAAAGAGGCGGAAGCACATGGGTCAGTATGTGTCGAAGTTGGGCGCGGTCCGCGTTGAGCGTGAGATCGGCGGCCGAACGCTGGTGCTGGAGACCGGCAGGATCGCGCGTCAGGCGTCGTCGGCGGTGATCGCCACCTACGGCGAGAGCACGGTCATGGCGACGGTGGTGCGCGCTCCGGCGCGCGAGGGGCTGGACTTCTTCCCGCTCACGGTCGACTACCGCGAGAAACTGCCGGCGGCGGGCAAGTTTCCCGGCGGGTTCCGCAAGCGCGAGGGCGCGCCGAACGAGAAGGAAATCCTGACGATGCGGATGATCGACCGCCCGATCAGACCGCTCTTCCCGGACGGGTTCGTGGACGAAATCCAGATCCAGGTCTGGGTGATGAGCCACGACGGCGAGAACGACACAGACGTGCTCGCGGGCACGGCCGCGTCCGCGGCGTTGGCGCTCTCGGATGCGCCGTTCGAGGGGCCGACGGCGACGGTGCGCGTGGCGCGGGTTCACACGGACGACGGGCCGCGGTTCGTCGTGAATCCGACGGTGAGCCAGATGGACTACTCCGACCTCGACCTCGTGCTGGCGGGGCACAAGGACGGGGTGAACATGATCGAGGTCGGGGCGGCCGAGATCGCCGAGGCGGACATGGTCGAGGCGATCCGCTTCGGTCAGTCGCAGATCGCCGAAACGCTCGCCGCGATCGAGGAACTGGCGTCGAAGGCGGGGCGCGAGAAGCGGGTCGGCGACCTGACACTGCCGGACCCCGAGATCGTGGCGAAGGTGAAGGCCGTCGCGGAGGCGGCGATGACCGCGGCGCGCAGGCTGCCGGGCAAGCAGGAGCGCAGCGACGCGGTGGACGCCCTGCGGGCGAAGGTGCTGGACGAGCACTTCCCGCTCAAGCCGGGCGGCACGTACGAGGAGTACGCGAAGTCCGCGAAGGCGAGGGCGCAGGCCGTTGAGGCGTTCCGGACGCTTGAGAAAAAGGTCACTCGGCGGCTGATCGTCGAGAGCGGCGTGCGGGCCGACGGTCGGAAGTTCGACGAGATCAGGCCGATCGAGGCGGAGGTCGGCGTCTTCGCGCGGACGCACGGTTCCGCGCTCTTCCAGCGAGGGGAGACGCAGTCGCTGGTCTCGTGCACGCTGGGCACGGCCCGCGACGAGCAGATCGTGGACGGGCTGATCCCCGAGTACTCGAAGAAGTTCACGCTGCACTACAACTTCCCGCCGTTCTCGACGGGCGAGGCGAAGCGGATCATGGGGCCCGGGCGGCGCGAGATCGGGCACGGCGCGCTGGCGGAGCGGTCGCTGATGGCGATCCTGCCCTCGCCGGACGTCTTCCCGTACACGATCCGCGTGGTGAGCGACATCACGGAGTCGAACGGGAGTTCCTCGATGGCGTCGGTGTGCGGGGGGTGCCTCGCGCTGATGGACGCTGGCGTGCCGATCACGGCGACGTGCGCGGGCATCTCCGTGGGCAGGTTCACCGACGATTCGGGCGGGCGCGAGGTTTTCGTCACCGACATCCTCGGCGAGGAGGACTTTTTCGGGGACATGGACTTCAAGGTCTCGGGCACGCGGACAGGCATCACCGGCATCCAGTTGGACCTCAAGGCCCGCGGCCTGAACCTCGAGCAGATTACGCGCACGTTCGAGCAGGCACGCCTCGCCCGACTCAGGATCATTGACCGGATGGAGGCGTGCATCGCCGCGCCGCGCGAGTCGATCTCGGTCTACGCGCCGCGCCTCATCACGCTGAACATCCACCCGGAGAAGATCGGCAAGTTGATCGGGCCGGGCGGGAAGACCATCCGCGCCCTTCAGGACAAGTACGGCGTGAACATCGACGTCGAGGACGACGGCACGGTCATGGTCTCCGCGCCCAACGGGGAGGCCATCGACGCCGCACGCGCCGAGATCGAGGCGCTGTGCGAGGAGATCAAGGTCGGCACTGTCTACAACGGCAAGGTGATCTCGGTGAAGGACTTCGGCGCGTTCATCGAACTCGCCCCCGGCACCGACGGGATGTGCCACATCTCGGAACTGGCCGAGGGCTACGTCAAGAGCGTGACGGACGTGGTGAAGGTGGGCGACATCGTGAAGGTGAAGGTCATCCTGGTGGACGAGCAGGGCCGCATCAAGCTGAGCCGCAAGCAGGCGATGACGGAACAGGCGTCCGCGGCGGGGGTCTGAGCAACCTGGGGCGTTCGGGAGGGCGGATGCGCTAACCCCAACGGGGGTCGGCGTTTGCGCGCCGGGGGCGCGGTCGCCGGATCTCCGTTTGACCGCCGCTGCGTTTCTGGTAATCTGGACAAAGCCGGTGAACGGACATCGTTGCCCGGCGTTCGCGGCTCACGCTCGTGACTGTCGCGGTGTGCGACGAGCGGAGCAGGGGGTTTGCGTTGAAGACTCGCCACGACACGATCCGTCCGGCAGGGCGCGTCGAGCGCGCAGGGCGGGGCGTCTTCGCGCGGTGTTGGGGGATTGACGTATGACCGACGTGCCGTCGCAGACCATCACGGAGATCGAGGGCGTGGTGAAGTGGTTCGACCCTCGCAAGGGGTTCGGGTTCATCATCGGCCCGGAGGGGCAGGACATCTTCGTTCACTTCTCGGTCATCGATGGGGACGGGTTCCGCGCGTTGAAGGATGGTTCGACCGTCGTCTACGACGCGCAGAAGACGGACAAGGGGTGGAAGGCGACGAAGGTTCGCCGCTCGGACCCGGTGGTGGCGGTGATGCCGAAACGGAACTATGCGCGGACGCCGAGGCGCTGATCGGCACAGGCGGGACGCCTGTGCCACCGGCATCGAATCTCGGGTCGGGTGAGGGGTAGAGGCGGTATTCTTCAGCACGCTTGAGCCTCACCGAAGCCGTCACTGAGATCACGCTGCAAGCCGGGTCGGTCCCCGGCTGGTTTGCGCCCGCCCTGGTCGGGTTCGGGCTGGGCGTCGCGGCCGCTGCGCTCGCGGCGCGTGGGCTTGTGCGCCGGCAGGTTCGGCGGGTGCGGGCCGCGGAGCGCCGGGCGCGCGGGGCGGAGCGGCTCGCGGAACTCGGCGCGATGACGAGCGGGCTGGCGCACGAGATCAAGAACCCTCTTTCGACCATCGGGTTGAACGTGCAACTGCTGCGCGAGGGCGTCGGCGAGATCCGGGGCGAATCGGACGAGAAGGGGCGTCTCCTCCGCCGCCTCGACTCGCTCGGGCGCGAGGTCGAGCGGCTGAGGGGTATCCTGACGGACTTCCTGGAGTACGCGGGCGAACTGCGTCTCGACACCGTGCCGACGGACCTGAACCAGATCGTCGGGGAGCTGGTCGACTTCTTTCTGCCTCAGGCGGAACGGCAGCGCGTGCGGCTGCGGTCGGACCTCGCGCCGGGTTCGCTCGTGGCCGTGGTCGACGCGCCTCACCTGAAGCAGGCGCTGCTGAACCTGATGCTCAACGCGGTGCAGGCGATGGCCGCTCAGGGCGACGACCGGCCGCGGGAACTGATCGTTCGGACGGGGTTTGAGGACGCGAGCGACGGCGCGGCGCTGGTCATCCACGTCATCGACACCGGCCCCGGCATCCCGGGCGAAACGCTCGATCGGATCTTCAATCCGTACTTCACGACGCGGTCCGGCGGCACCGGGCTTGGGCTGCCGACGGCACGGCGGATCGTCGAGGCGCACGGGGGGCGGATCGACGTGCACTCCGAAGTGGGCAAGGGGACGGACTTCGCTGTGGTGCTGCCGGTGGGGGGGAGTGGGGCGAAGAAGGGGGAGGAGGAGTAGCGGGGCCTGGGAAGGCGCCGCCCCGGAGCAAAGAAGGCCGTTCAGAGTTGGCCGTAGACGCGGCCAATGATGGTCGCGGCGCGGCGGAGTTCGTCGCGGGTGTTGAGGATGTCCGGGCAGAGGCGGACGTAGCCCGACGAAGGGTCGTGCGGTGCGGGTCGGCTGTCGGTGTTGACGCCCGCTTCGTGCAGCCGTCGCGTCATGTCGGCGTGCTGGGGTGACGGGACGAGCAGGAACGCCCCGTGCGGCTCAACGTCGAGCACGGGCACGCCTGCGCCGGCGAGTTCGTCTTCGAGAAACGCCTGCTGTTCGAGGCTGTAGCCACGGAGCCGCTCGACGCCGAGGGCGAGCGTGAGTTCGAGACCGGCGAGCGCCTGAAAGCACGTCAGCACGGCGGGGGTCGCTTCCAGCCAGGCGTCGCCGCCGGGGCTGAGTTCGGGCTGGTCCGGGCGGCGGAAGTCGAAGGTGTCGCGTTTGGCGAACCAGCCGGTGTCGGTCGAGAAGAGGGCGGGCAGCGGTCCTTGCTCGAGGTGGCGCGGGTGGACGGCGAGCCACCCGGCGCCGGGGCCGCCGCGGGTGTACTTGTAGTTGCCGCCGATGGCGAAGTCGGGGCCGAGTCGGTCGAACTGCATGGGGATGGCGCCGGCCGCGTGGTAGGCGTCGAGGAGGATGAGCGCGCCGGCTTCGTGTGCCCGGGCGATGATGCGGTCGAGGCCGTCGAGCACCTGCCCGGTGACGAAGTACACGACGCTGACAACGACGAGATCGGTGTCGCTGTCGATGGCGTCGATGATGGCGTCCGGGACGAACAGGCCGCGTTGGTCCGGTGCGACCCAGCGGACGTCGGCGCGGCCCTTGCGCTGGTAGGTCTTGAGGATGAAATCGACCGAGTCGAACTCGCCCCGGGTCGTGACGATGCGGGGCCGGTGCGTGGGCAGGGCGTTGATGGAGGCGCGAAGCCCCTGCCCTGCGGAGACGCGTGGCACGACGGCGTCGGGTCGTGAGCAGCCGATGAGCGCGGCGAGCATGGCGCGGTAGCGGCCCGAGGCCTCGATCCAGTGCGGCCAGGCGCCGTCGAGGCGCTCGTACCAGAGGTCGAGGGCGTGGCGGACGTCGTCGGCCGTGCGGTCGAGGGGGCGGCCGAGCGAGTGGTTGGAGAGGTAGATCTCGTCGCGCCGCAGCACCCGCGTGAAGAGCGGATGGATGTGCCGGCGAAGGGCGTCTTCGGTCAGGGGTCCGTCGCCGAGCGCGCGGACGGCGTCGGTGATGTCGGGGCCGAAGGAGACACCGGGGGGGGGTGAGCCGAGGACCTGCGAGCCGTGGGCCATCACATGCCTCCCGGGCCTTGGACGAGGGTGCGGACGTCCCAGAGTTCGGGGAAGAACGTGCGTTCGGTGGCGTGCTTGAGGTACGCGACGCCGGCCGTGCCGCCTGTGCCGCGCTTGAATCCGATGATGCGCATGACGACCTTGAGGTGCCTGAATCGCCAGAGGGCGTACTGCTCGTCGAGGTCCACGAGTTTCTCGCACATCTCGTAGGCGTCCCAGTGGGCGCGAGGCTCGTCGTAGATGCGTTTGATGACGGCGACGACGCCGGGGTGCGACTCGTGCGGGCGCGAAGTGTCGCGGCGGAGGACCTCGTGGGGGATCGGCAGCCCGCGGCGTGCGAGGTGACGGAGGAACTCGTCGTAGAGGCTCGGCGCCCGCAGGGCGCGCTCCAGTTCGGCGTGCGTCCCCTGTTTGTGGCGGAAGACGGCGAGCATGCGCTCGTCCTTCGCGCCGAGGAGGAACTCGACCATGCGGTGCTGGGCGGACTGGAGGCCGCTGGCCGGGCCGAGGACGTGGCGGAACTGGACGTACTCGCTTGGGGTCAGCGTGGCGAGGACGCTCCACTGGTCGAGCAACTGGGCCTGAACGTGCTTGACGCGGGCGAGGATCTTGAACGAGGGCTCGAGTTCATCACGCCGCACGTGCTCGATCGCCGCGCGCAGTTCGTGGATGATGAGTTTGAACCAGAGTTCGGTGGTCTGGTGCTGGATGATGAAGAGAAGTTCGTCGTGGTGGGGGGGGGAGGAGAGCGGCCGCTGTGCGCTGAGGAGCGTGTCGAGGGACAGGTACCCCGCGTAGTCGAGGCGGCCTTCGAGGTCGGTGGTCATGTCGTCCCGCTGCTGCGGGCCGGGCTGGTCGGAGGGCATCGGTCGCTCCCGTCGTCGCTCGCGGGGCGGCAGTGCCCCAGCGCCCCGGTTCGGGAGCCTAGACGATCAGGTGGGGGACCGGTGCCCGCGCGGCGGCTAGCGAACGACGCTTTCGAGCGAGCCGCGGTCGGCCGCGGCGAGGTCGTCGCGGAGCATCGCGGCCCTCCGTGCGTGGATCGGCTCGATGCTCGAGCCGTCGCCGGCCATGGGCTGGAAGACCACGCCGCGGAGGAGGGTGGATTCCTCGGCCGCCGAGTAGCCGCAGCCTTTGGCGGCGAGGGTGAGGGCGACGACGCCCCCGAGGGCGGCCCGGCTGCTGATTCGCGAACGGGTCATGGGAGTCTCCAAGCCTCGCGACCTGTGCAGTCTCCCTGCCATACCGATATCACCATCGGCCGTGGCGGGGGGCCGCTTCGGTCGAGTTATCGAGCGGGTGTCGATTGCCGGGTCGGGAGGGACGCCCAGGCGGGTTGTGGTGGCGGTCCCTGTCGCTAAGTCCTGTATTCCCGGAGTCTTAGAGGCTATTCGACTTTTTTCCCGGCTTCGGTTGCGGCCGATATCGGACTTCCATGAGGACGAGACTGCGCGTTCGATCGGGTCCGGTTCGGGTACCGCTGCCCCCGAGGCTTCGGCTGATTGCATTGACGGTTCACCGGCGGGCACTACCATCGAGCCGCCCCTGTCCGAGCGGTGGGGGCCGCACGCACGGACGACACGAGGCACTCGCCATGAAGACCGCATTCAGCACGGTCGCCTGCCCCGAATGGACGCTCGGGCAGGTTTTCGACTTCGCGGCTCACCTCGAGTTTGATGGGATCGAACTGAGGACGCTCGGTCCCGCCTCGGCCGACCTGGCGTGCGATCCGGCACTCACCGATCCGGAGAAGACCCGAGGGCTTGCGGTCCGGGCCGGGCTGGCAATCCCCTGCCTGGCGACCTCCGCCCGGTTCGACGCGCCGATCTGGCCACCGGTGGTCGGTCGGGTCATCGGCGACGTGCTTCGGCCGATACGGTCGGCGCAGCGCGAAGTAGAGTTGGCGGATCGGCTCGGGTGCGGGTTCGTGCGGGTCTTCGGCTTCGAGGCGCCGCGCGGCGAGCGGGTCGAGTCGTGCGTGAGCCGGATCGCCGAGCGGCTGTGGGCCGTGGCCGACACTGGACGCGCGCGCGGCGTGCGAGTCGTGGTCGAGAACGGAGGGTCGTTCCCGACCGCGGCGGACTTGGCGCGCCTGCTCGACCGGGTCGGGCACCCGATGCTCGGGGCCGCGTATTCGGTTGCGGTCGGGCACGCGGCGGGTGAGGAGCCGGGCGACGCGATTCGCACGCTCGCCGAGCGGCTCTGGACGGTGAAAGTGAAAGACCTGGCGGGCGGGCGGCCTTGCGCGCTGGGGCGCGGCGAGGTTCCGTGCCGGGCGGCGGTGGACGCCCTGGGGAGCGCAGGCTTCACGGGTTGGGTGATCTACGAGTGGGATCGGCTGTGGATTGCGGACCTGGCGCCGCCGGAACAGGCACTCCATGCGGCGGATGAGACGCTGCACGGGTGGATCGGCGCGGGAAGAACCGCGAACGCCCGCTCTGCCGACGGGCGAGCGCTCGCCGCGGTGTGAAGGGGCTGGAAAGCCGGGCGCCGTGGTCACTAGTGTTGCGACGGACGCAGGAGCGAGCGCGGCCCCAGCAGGCCCGGAGGTGCGGTGATGGCCATTCGGATCGGGATCAACGGGTTCGGGCGGATCGGCCGGCTGGTCTACCGCATTGCCGCGGAGGATCCGCGGCTGGAGATCGCGTGGGTGAACGACCTCGTGCCGGCGGACAACCTCGCGTACCTGCTGAAGTACGACACGATGCACGGGCGGTTCAGGCTCGGCGGCAAGCCGGCGGTGGTGGAGGCGACGGAGTCGTCGTTCACGGTGAACGGGCGCACCACGCGGACGACGGCGGAGCGCGACCCGGCGAAACTGGCGTGGGGCGACGCGGGCGTGCAGTACGTGCTCGAGTCGACGGGGCTGTTCACGGATTACGAGGGCGCGCACAAGCACGTCGAGAACAACGGGTGCCGGCGGGTGGTGATCTCCGCGCCGACCAAGAGCACGGAGCAGGTGCCGACGCTGTGCTTCAAGGTGAACCACGAGCAGTACGATCCCGCGAAGCACGATGTGGTCTCGAACGCGAGTTGCACCACGAACTGCCTCGCGCCGGTGGCGAAGGTGATCCACGACTCGTTCGGGCTTGAAGAGGGGCTGATGACCACGGTGCACGCCGCGACGGCGACCCAGCCGACGCAGGACGGCCCGAGCAAGAAGGACTGGCGCGGCGGGCGGAACGCCTACCAGAACATCATCCCGGCGAGCACGGGCGCGGCCAAGGCCGTGACGCTGTGCATCCCGAGCCTCAAGGGCAAACTGACGGGGATGGCGTTCCGGGTGCCGACGGCCGATGTGTCGGCGGTCGACCTGACCTTCCGCACTTCGAGGGCGACGAGCCTCGACGCCATCCACCAGGCGATGCGCCAGGCGGCCGAGGGGCCGATGGAGGGCGTGCTCGGGTACACCGACGAGGAGGTCGTGTCGAGCGACTTCATCGGGGATCGGCGTTCGTCGATCTACGACACCAAGGCGTGCATCCAGTTAAACGACCGGTTCTTCAAGGTCGTGTCGTGGTACGACAACGAGGCGGGGTACGCGGCGCGGTGCATCGACCTGATCCGGTTCATGGCGACGCGCGACGGCGTGGCATGAGCGAACGACCGCGGGGAGTCCCTCGTTTCGTCGGTGCGGGCGGGGTCTGAGGGGCGAACGGCTTTGTTGCGCGGGGCGGCTGCGGTACAGTGGCGGGGCTGGGGGCGTGCCGCGAGTGTCCGGAGGCCGGCCGTGCTGAAGTTGCTGATCGGTTGTGTCGTGGTTGCGCCGTGCGTGGCGAGCGGTCCATCGCGCGGGGCGGATGAGGTCTTGCTCGTGTCGTCCCGCGACAACACGCTCTGCGAGACGGACGACGGATCGCTGAGCAACGGCGCGGGACAGCACTGCTTCGCGGGCACGACCGCGCTGGGCGAGAAGCGGCGGGCGTTGGTCGCGTTCGATCTGACTGGCGCGATTCCCGAGGGTTCGGTCATCGTCGGCGCGACGCTCACGCTGCACATGTCGAAGACGATCGTCGGGGGCGTGGAGGTCTCGATTCATCGCGTGCTGCGGGACTGGGGCGAGGGGGCTTCCGACGCGGTCGGGGCGGAAGGGCAGGGCGCGCCCGCGGAGCCGGGCGACGCGACGTGGCTCCACACGTTCTATCCCGGCGAGTTCTGGGATGCGGCGGGCGGGGACTTCGAACCGGTGCCTTCGGCGAGCGTCGTCGTTGGCGCGGTCGGGCCGTACTCGTGGGGATCGACCGATCGCATGGTGTCGGACGTGCAGGCGTGGGTCGATGATCCGGCGACGAACTTCGGTTGGATCGTGGTCGCCGACGAGAGCGTGATTCCCGGCGCGAAGCGGTTCGACACGCGCGAGCACCCGGACCCCGCGATTCGGCCGATGCTTCGCGTGGAGTTCGTGCCGCCGTGCCTCGCGGATTGGGACGGCGACGGCGAGGCTACAACGCTCGATTTTCTGGCGTTTCTCAACGATTGGGCGGCGGGCGATCCGCGTGCCGACCTGAACGGCGACGGGACGGTGAACACGATCGATTTTCTGGCGTTTCTGAACGCCTGGAGCGCGGGCTGCGGCTGAGGACGATCCGGGCAAGGAATCGGGGAGGCGAGGCGATGATGCTGAAACGTGCGGCGTACCTTGCCACGATCGTGGCGGGAGCGTGGGCTGCGTGCGAAGCGAGCGGGCAACGGACGCCGGAGGTCGCGCCTCCCGCCGCGTCGACGCAGCCGCGATTCGCGGTCGAGGCCGTCGTGCCGCCGCTGGAGTTTCTCGGGTTCGATCGGGACGGCGTCGTCGTGGTGCGGTTCACGCTGCCGATCGATCCGGCGACGCTCGATTCGCACACGCTGAACGTGGCCGGGCGGTGGAGCGGCCCGGTGTCGGGCGAGCATGTGCTGTTGGACAGCCGCACGGTGGCGTTCGTGCGTGCGCGCGCGTACTCGCCGGGCGAGCGTGTGACGGTCCACGTCTCACGCGGGCTGAAGGCGGTCAACGGCGCTTCGCTCTCGACCGGTTACACGTCGGGATTCTGGGCGCGGACCGGCCCCGGCTCGCTGAACTTCACGATGGCCGGCGTGCTGATCCCCGGGGACGTGCCGTACGGGGCGCACGGGGGCGACCTCGACGACGACGGCGACCTTGACCTGGCGGTGCCGAACGAGGCCACGTCGAACGTCTCGGTCTTTCTGAACAACGGCGACGGGACGTTCACCGCGCCGGTGCACTACGGCGCGGGGCTTCACTGCAGCCCGAACGAGGGGCTGGACCTGAACGGCGACGGCATTGTCGATCTCGCCGTGGCAAACATCCTGGACCACAACGTCTCCATCCTGATCGGGGTCGGCGACGGGACGTTTCTGCCGCAGGTGAAGTACGGGGTCGGTCAGCAGCCGCGCGGGCTTGCGGCGTTCGACGCCGACGGCGACGGGTTCCCCGACCTCGTGACCGCCAATCGCGTCTCCTCGACGCTCTCGTTCCTCCGGAATCGTGGGGACGGGACCTTCGACCCGGCCGTGAGTTTCGATGCGGGCGTGAACGGCGAGACGGGCGTGGTTGCCGCGGACATGAACGGCGATGGGATCATGGACCTGATCGTGATCGGGTGGGGCAACTCACGCATCTCGACGATGCTCGGCGACGGCGAGGGCGGATTCACGCTCCACGCCTCGATCCCGACGAGTTCGCGCCCGTGGATGGTCGCGTGCGGCGACCTGAACGGGGACGGCGTGCCGGACGCCGCGGTGGCGTGCTCGTCCGCGGGGCGAGCCGCGATTCACTTTGGCGACGGGCTGGGAGGGCTGGGGCCGGAGACGTGGTTCGACTCCGGCGAGTTCCCGATCGCGGTCGACCTGGGCGACCTGGACGGGGACGGAAGCCTCGACATGGTGACGTCGAGTTACGGGTCGGGCGATTTCCACGTCTACACGAACAACGGCGCCGGCGTCTTCACGATGAGGTTCACGCTGCCGGCGGTGACGGCGGGTTCGTGCGCCGTGCTGCACGACCGCGACGGCGACGGCGACACCGACATCACGGGGATCGACGAGAACGCCGACCGGATCATCCTGTACCGTCAGGACTGACGGTGGGGGATGAAAACGGCCCGCGCCGAGAGCGGCGCGGGCCGTGCGTGTCGGAGTCGGATGGCGGTGCGAACTCAGTTGCGTCCGTACTTCACGGAGCAGCCGTAGGGCTTGGCGTAGGGGGTGGCGACGGTGCTACCGGCGAGGACGGCCTCGAGGGCGTCCTTGACGTAGTTGGTCTGCCCGAGGCGGTTGGGGCTGGAGTCGCTGTCGATCGCGCCGGCGTAGGCGACGATGCCGTTCTTGTCGATGACGTACATGGTGGGTGTGTTCTTGGAGCCGTAGGCACGTCCGGTCTGGCCGGTGAAGTCGTGCAGGATCGGGTAGGCGATTTCCCATTCCTTGCGGAACTTCTCGTTCACGTCCGCGCCGGTCGTCGAGTTGCCCTCATGGCCGGAGTTGATCGCGAGCCAGACGACGCCCTTCTCTTTGTAGGCCTTGGCGAGGTCGCTCATGGTTTTGTTGTGGGCGTGGTGCTTGACGACGTAGGGGCACTCGCCGTTGAACCACTCGAGGACGACGACGTTGCCCTTCTGGACGTAGTCGCTCAGGACGTGGGTCTTGCCCTCGGTGTCCACGAGTTTGAAGTCGGGAGCCTTCTGGCCGACGAGTTTCTCGGGGTTCGCCATCTGGACAGCGGCGGGCTTGACGGCGTCCTGGGCCGAGGCGAGCGGCGCGGTGAGCGTCATCGCGCACGCGGCGACGAGCGCGGCGAGCGCGCCGGATTTGCGGGAACGGGTGAGCATGTATGGCCTCCTTCTGCGTTGTCCGGGCGGGCCGGCGCGTCGGCGACGCGAAGACCGGTCACTGCCCCGGGCGAGCCGCGGACGGCGGCTCGGTGAACACTCGGTACACGGCCGACGGCCCCTCGCCGATCGGCCAGACTTCCATGACGCCGTGGACGGGTTGATCGCCCTCCCGGAAGCGAACGGCGAGACGACCCCCGTCGGTCTCCCCGTCCTCGATAATTGATACCGGCTCCAGTGAGTCCCGTCGCGGGTAGAACGCGGTGCGGGCGGCGTTGGATGCGGTCAGGATCAGTGTACGCCCCTCCCACTGAGTTGAATCAGGGGGAATCTCCTGGGGTAGCCTCGCCCTGGCGGCATGGAAGAGGGGCAGATCGCGGGATGGGCGCCTGGGTTCGTCGGGGCGGCCGATGAGGATTCGGGCCTCGAGGTCGGCGGACTCCGGGAGGCACAGGTCGGCACAGACCAGCCAGGAAAGGGAGAGGCGGAGCCTTTCGATGCGGCCGGGACGAGCGGTCTGGGGCACCTCAAGGGGGAGGAGGAGGGTGATGCGGCCCTCGTAGACGTGGTCGAGGATGCCGTCGGAAGGGGAGTAGCGCTTCGGCGCGGGCCAGTAGATTTCGCCCATTCGCCAGGCGTCCGGGAGGTCGGCGTCGATCTCGACGGCCATGCCCGTGTCGTTGATGCCGTCCCAGTAGATGTGCCACGTGTCCTCGATCTCGAAGGTGACGCCGATCCAGGCCGTCTGGCCGGGCGCCGCGGTGAGATGTTCGAGAACGACGCGGGGCCTGGCGTGCAGGGCGTCGGCCGGCTGCGCGAGAGCGGGCATTGCGACAAGGACCGCGGCCGACAGAGCAGCGCAACGGAGCATTTCTGTCCCTCCCGCTCGGGTGTTCCCGGGTCTGGCGGGCAGAACGTGCCCGGCCGACCGACTATTCTCCCCCCATGAGGACTCGGAATCGACTGTCGGGGGCGTGGATTCGGACGATCGCGGCTGGAACGGTGGCAGGGGCGGCGCTCGGGGGCTGCGGCACGACCACGAGCGACCGGCACCTGGATCGAACGCGGATATCGACGGAGGAGGTTCGTCGGCTGACGCTGGACGCCGAGAGGCAGCCGAAGGCGGTCGTGCTATTGGATGCCCGTTCGGAACAGGAGTACCGGGCGAAGCACATCGCCGGCGCCCGCCGGATTGATCTGACGAGGCTTCCCGTGCGCGGGGGGCGAGACCCCGAGTTGGAGTCGTTCCGGAGCCTGGTGGTGTACGGCAACAACCGGGGCACGGCGACGGCGAAGGCGGTCGGCAAGCGGTTGATGGAACTCGAGCACAAGAACGTCCGGTGGTACGCGGACGGGCTGGATGCGTGGGTTGCCGCGGGGTATCCGACGTCTTCGGGCGAGTGATCGGGCCATCCGGGGAGTGTGGGGCGTGGGTTTCGTGACGCTCGTGAGCGCGGGCCGGGCGCGCGCCGTGCGTATCCCCATGAGTTCGGGATCAAGCGCAGAAAAAGCGGAGCGGGGCCGGATGGCACACCGCTCCGCGAGGGGGGCGTCGTTGACTGGTTGCGTCAGCCGAGGGTGGGGACGGCGTTGGTGAGGCCGAAGGGTGCGCCGCCGGTGCCCCAGCCGCCGCGGAGGAAGAGGTCGTAGTGACTGAAGCCGACGATGACGGGGATCGGCGCGGTGGCGGAGATGGAGAAGAAGTTGAGGCCCGGGCGTCCGAGGACGGAGAAGGGGTCGAAGTGAGCGGGGCGGTTGGCGTTGGCCTCGAAGGCGGAGCCGAGGGTCTCGTGCAGGCGGACTTCGGCGAAGGCGCGTGCGCCGACGGGGACGACGAGGGTGTCGTCGGTGCCGTCGAGGAAGAGGAGGCGGATTGAGATGTTGGTGGAGACGGGGGTTGGGTTGTAGAGGGTGAGGGTCTCGAAGTAGGAGTCGCCGGCGAGGGCGGTGTTGATGAACGCGTCGCCGAAGAACCACCCGGTTGCGGCGACGTTGGTGCCGCGCACGTCGTGGCCTTCGCCGAATCGGCGCTCAGCGCCGAACGCGCTGATGGGGACGTTGGAGGTGAACCGGACGCCGACCGGCTGGCCCGAGGCGAAGCCGAGTTCCGAGCCTGCGAGGACGAAGGTGCCCCGCGCGGGGATCTCGACGGTCTTGACGACATCCGGGAGGGCGACGCGGGTGTAGCGGCCGCGGATGGTGATGGACGCGGGGACGGGGTTTGAGTTGTACAGAACGAGTTCTGCCGCGGCCCCGTTGCCGTCGGTGAGACCGGGGACAGCGCCGATGGTGCTGCCGCCGGTGTGGTCGCCGAGCGAGCCGAAGCCCGCCATGCCGGGGGAGTCGTAGTGGCTGATGGCGGCGACGATTCCGCGGAACGCGGCGGCGTTCGCCTGGTCTGCCGCGGCGGCGGTGACTCGCGCGCCGAAGACGCCGGTCGGGAGGGTGTTGATCTCGTTGATGTTCCAGCCGCCGCGGCGCAGGGCACCGACGGTCGAGGTGAAGGAGACTTCGTTGCCGTTGGTGTCGTGCGCGGTGAACGTGACGTTCACGTCGAAGTCGAAGGGGTTGTAGAAGACGATGAAGTCGAGGATGGAGCCGGGGACGCGTTCGACGCGCGGGAAGGACCAGATGGTGGAGATGCGGCTGGTGAAGGCGTCGCCGATCGCGCTGTTGAAGTCGTAGCGGGCCATGGTCGCGGCGAGGGGGCCGCCGATGGACTCGACGACGACGGAGTACGGCTCGGTGCGGGCGCCGACGGGCGAGCCGTTGGCGGCATCGCTGATGGTCACGCCGCCGCGGCTTCCGGCGGGGATGGTCTCGTTCTGGACGATGGTCTGATCGCGGTCGCCGGTCTCGTATCGGAGGGTGATGGAGTAGGTGACGGGGAAGGGGTTGGGGTTGTTGAGGGAGACGAACTCGCGGATGGTGGAGCCTGTGAAGCCCTCGGGGTAGTAGAGCTTGAAGACGGCGGGGGGCGTGTCGAGGCGGAGTGTGTAGGACCCGACGCCGTTGCCGAGGCCCGTGACGACGATCCAGAACTGCTGGCCGGCGCCGGTCACGTCGAACGCGAGATTGGCGGTCGCGCCGGGGATGCCGGTGGCGTCGAAGGCGTGCAGGGCCTGGAAGTCGGGGGCGTTGAGGACGGTGGCGCTGGCGTCGAGGAGCGAGCCTGTGGGGGTGACGACCTGAACGTAGACGCGGCCGGGGCCGAGCGTGGTGAACGTGAAGAGGTCGCGTTCGCCCGGTCGGGAGATGACGCCGCTGATGGTGCCGTCGCCGTCCTCGGAACTGAGCGTGATGGGCGTGGCGTCGCCGAAGTCGACGCCTCCGCCGCCGCCGGAGCCGTCCCCGGGCGGTCCGTCGACGAGGAGGTGGTACTCGCCGGTGCGGTTGTTGAGGTTTGCCTCGACGAGGACGTAGTAGCGCTGGTTGATGAAGGTGTTGGTGAGGACGACGGCGACAGCCTCGCCGGGGGCGGCGCCGATGACCGGGTTCACCGACACGTCGTCGGTGACGAGGTTGAAGTCGGCGTCGAAGATCGTCAACTTCGCCGTCATCGAGATCTGTGTGGTGTCCAGCGGGGTGAGGCTGATGGTGACGCCGCCGTCGGCGATGGTGAGGAAGGTGAAGAGGTCGGAATCGCCGAGCGGGAAGATGGTCGGGTTCGACGGATGGCCCATGGTCATGGTGCCGACGGATCCGTCGCCCGTGGTGGAATCGAGCGGGATCGGAGTGGCGAGGAACCACTCGTTGGCGTTCGGGTGGTCGTCGATGGGCGGCACGAGCATGTTGACGGTGTACGCGCCGGTGCGCTGGGTTCCGGAGGCGATGGTGGAGGCCTCGATGAGGATGAAGTAGGACTGCCCGCGGACGACCTGCCCCTGGATGGCGGCTGGGATGACGCCGTCCACGGGGGCGACCACGTCGTTGCCGTTCGAGTCGAGGAACGAGACCTTGGGGAGGAAGGAACTGCCGGTGGGGCGGCTGATGGTGATGCGGGCCAGCCCGCCGGCGGGGGCGGTGAAGCGGAAGAGGTCGGTATCGCCGACGACCTCGATGATCCCGGAGGACGATCCTTCGCCGGTCCCCGAATCGACGCCGATCGGCGTGGCGAGGGAGAACTGCCCCTCGTCCGCGTGGTCGTCGGTGGGGGGGAAGCCGATGTCGAGGCGGTAGTTGCCGAAGTCGTTGTTGGCGTTGGAGCCGCGGACCACGAGGTAGTACCACGGGTACTCAAGCCCGGTGTCGTCGCTGATCCGATCGCCGTTGACGGCGAAGACGACGCGGGCGTTGAAGTCCGTTCCGCTGATGTCGTCGTTGCTCCCGATGCGGAGGAGGATGGTGTGGCCGGCGGGGTCCACGGAGGTTTCGTAGACGTCGAGGCGGGGGTTGAAGCCCTGCGTGAGACTGGTGACGGTGGCGGTGAACTGGGCGAAGTCGTTCGAGCGCACCTTGAAGACGTCGGAGTCGCCGGAGCCTTCGATGCGTCCGTTGGCGGAGCCGGAACCGAGGAAGTCGAAGACCTCGATCTCGGTGGCGTTCTGGACATCTCGCCACATGGCGTGGTCGTCGATGTACTGCAGGCCGGAGAGGGTGAGGTCGTAGGTGCCCGAGGTGCCGCCGCCCCCGCCGATCTCGATGAGGAAACGTTCGCCCTTGGCGACGGGGAAGGTGAGGGTGAGTTGTCCGTCGCTTGCGGCGGTGCCGAAAGCGAAGGGGTTGACCGCGCCGCCCTCCTGCCGGTAGACGACGACGTCGGGGATGAGGGCGGAGCCAGACGCGCGGTTGACCCGGAGGGTGGCGGTCGAGTTGACGGGGGCGGTGAAGGCGAGGAGGTCCGGGGTCGCTGCGCTGGCGGTGCCGGTGAACGCCGCTTCGCCCTGGTCGTCGATGGCGAGAACGGGCGCGCCCTGGAAGGTGTTGTTGGTCGATGGGACCGTGTGGACGAGGAGGTTGTAGGCGCCGGTGAGGTGTTGCCACTGGACGGGGAGCGTGGGGTCGTCGAGCCAGGCGGCGTAGTTGTCGCGCTGACCGCTCTCGACCTGGAGGTAGTAGACCTCTCCCTGGGTGACGGGGAAGACGATGCGTGCGTCGCGGTCGTGGAAGGTGAAGGTGCCGAGGGTGCCGATGAAGGTGGCCTCGGTGACGCCGACCATGGCGGGATTGCCGGCGTTGAACGCGATCTCTTCGAGGTCTCGGTTGAAGATGCGCAGGGCGGAGTGGAAGTTGCTGTTGTAGGTCTTGGACTTGGTGACCGTGCGGACGGTCGGCTCCTCGGCCTTCTCCTGGTCTGGACGCTCGTCCCAGTCCACTTCGATCTCATCGAATGTGCGGGTGATGCCGGTGGAGTTGATTCGCACCTCGGCAAAGCCGGTGCGCGGGGCCGTGATGAAGTAGAGATCGGAGTCGTTCGGGTGCATGATGACGCCGCCCGAGGACTCCTGGATGATGCCGATGCCGTTCTCGACGATCATGGGGTCCTGGTAGTAGCCGGGGAACCCTTCGGGGATGACGGCGCCGTTGATGGAATAGGCTCGCTCGTAGTGGGCGGTGCGATCGAACCAGCCGCTGGGGCCGCCGGTGGGGGCTGTGCCGTCGCCCGTCGCCGGGTTGAGGGCGACCTCCGCGGCGGCGGTCCACTGTCCTGCGTTGGTGTACTCCTTGATGCGGGAGAACGGCTCCCCGTTGAAGTCGCCCTCGCCGATGGTCCACTGCTGCGGATCGACGATGTTGGCGGGATCGGTGGGGTCGAACGAGGCGTCGACGATGATCTCCGCGGAGTATCGGCCGGTGCCTGTGCCGGAGATTTCGAGGTAGTAGGTCTCGCCGGCCCAAGCCTCGATGCCGATGACCGCGCCGTTGAATGTCGGGACATCGAACCAAGGGTCGCCGTTGATGAACTGCTTGGGGTAGCGTGCGGGGTCGATCATGCCTGCCGGCTCGCCGCCCATGGAGGGGTTGAAGATGAAGTCATTGAACGGGCCGCCGGGGTAGACGACGTTTCCGAGCGAATCGAAGACGCGGATCTGGGTGTTGAGGAAGTTGAAGGGGGGATGGAGTGGATCGACGATGTCTTCCGGGTACATCATGACCTGGATTTCGACGCGCGTGGAGGGGCGGTAGCCCTCCCACCAGACGCGGTCGTCCGTGCCGCCGTCGTCCGGAGAACGCGAGTCGGCCCGGCCTTCGAAATCGCCCAGCATGTCCACGGGCGGGACGAAGGCGAAGAGGTCGGTGTCGGGCTCGCTGTGCAGGCGCCCTGTGGCGTGGCCCGTGAAGACCTGCGCGTGATCGCTGACCGGGGCGTAGGTCCAGCCCGGGATCAAGGGGTTGAACTGACCGGGGTCGTTCGCAGCACGAGGAGATGTGTCGCCGATCCAGTTCCAGACGATGGGGGTTGCGTTGGGGAAGTCGCCGGCGTTGGCGTGGTCGTCGACGTTGCCGGTGTTGAGGGTGTGGGGAGACTCGATCTGGATGGCGTAGGTCGTGCCACCGGAGACGAAGTTGTCGATGGTGACGAAGTAGGTCTGGCCGCCGATCAGGTCCACGTCGAGTTGGGGGCTGTCCCCGAAGAAGTCGGTGCTGATGGCGATGAGGTTGCCGTCGGGGCCGTAGAGGCGCATCGTCGGATCGACAACGAAGAACATGCCCACGCCCTGGGCGGAGATGATTGTTCTGCCCGTGCCAAGCGCGGTAAAGGCGTGGGAGTTGATGCCGCCGCCGTTGACGCCGGTGAAGCCGACGAAGCCGTATCGCCGCACCGGGTCGAGCGAGAGGCCGGTTGCGGAGGCGTCCGTGTAGAGGGAGAAGTTGCCCGCCCAGGGGCGGCCGGGGGCAAACTCGTCGCTGCGGACGCGGATGTAGTAGGTGGAGCTCGGGTCGCCCTTGAAGGAGGTGTAGGCGTTGGTGAGGAAGGCGGTCTGGCTGTCGCCGGTGACGAACTGTCCCGACGCGCTGTAGACGTCAACGCGCGTGTCGAGTTGAGCGGCGTCGGCGGCCGCGATCGCCGTGACGAGGCTATTGAAGGCCTCCGCGCTGCCGGTCTCGAGCCGGTAGATGCGGTCCTGCAACTGGCGGTTCAGGGAGCCGTTGGTCGTGACCGGGTTCTCCGAGGGCGACGGGGTGATGAGCGTGCTCTGGGTTGAGATGCGCAGCGTGTAGTCGCCGGTCGCGTTCACGCCGGTCTGCTGGTCGCTCAGCACGCGGACGAAGTAGGTCGCGGTGTTGGTCTGGGGGTCGAAGTGGCCGGTGGTGGGGACGAAGCCGACCCACGCCTCGGTCGGGGTGCCCGCGGAGAGCGTGCCGCTGTTGGACGAGGAGAAGATCAGGGCCTGGTTGCGGTCGTAGATTTCGAGCCGGGTGTCGACGCGTGCGTTGAAGTCGGCCTGGCTCTGGCCCGCGCCCTTGACGGCGTCGGCGAGGATGGTGATGAAGTCGGAGTTGTCCACTTCGATGCGGTAGAGGTCGTCGTCGCCCAGGAAGTCGATGGCCTCGTCGAAGGTCCCGTTGCCGCTGCCGTCGAGCGCGACGGACTGGGCGTTGTCGAAGTCGGGCCATCCGGGGACGCCGTCGAGGAGCACGCGGTTCTCGAGGTGCTCGAGCGGCGCAGCGCGCGCGCGGTCGCCGAGCGGTCGTCCCGCGCGTGCGCGGACGCGTCGTGCGGGAGCGGAGTTCGCGTGTTCGTTGGCGTGTGCGGAGAGGCTACGGCGCTCCCATCGGCTCATTCGAATGCTCCCGTCTGTCGCCGTCGTGTCGGCGTGGTTCGGCGTCCCTGTGGGCCATCCGGTTCTTGGCCGCCCGTTGTGCGCCCCGCGTCGGCTGGGGCACGCATCGTTGCGTGGGCGGGGGGTGTCGGGCCGGCTCGGGTGGCGGGGTTTGTCGTGGCTGGCCCGCTGGCCGGGGCCTGTCGGCCGGCTGCCGCCTCAGCGTATCACGAACCGCACGGGCGCGTCCAGCGGTTTGCGCCGGGTTCGGCTGCGGGGTTTGTTCGTGCCCCGCCGGGCGTGGGAGCGGCGTGCACCCCCCGGTGCCCCACGATCGGACTGTTCGAGCGGCGGGCATTGAAGGTTCCCCGGCTCTGGCCTCATGTCGCCGTCGCCCTCAGTGCCGCCCCCTCGGCGAGGACGGCGACCGCGTCGAAGACGGGCAGCGGGGACTGCTCCGCCGTCACGAGCAGGGGTGCCTCGGAGCAGCCCAGGATCACTCCTTCGCACCCCCTCGCACCGAGTGTCGCGATGATGTCCATGACTTTCCGCTGGGATTCGGGGACCTGGCGGCCGTAGATCAGTTCGTTGAAAATGATGCCGTTGATGGCCTCCGCGTCGCGGTCGTCGGGGGTGAGGACATGGATCCCTTTGAGGCCGAGAATGGTCTGGTAGGTGGATCCGGCCATGACAAGCCGGGTTCCGATCAGCCCGACGGTCCTGAGCCGGGCGGCGACGACCGACTCGGCAACGAGATCTGTGATCGTGAGCCAAGGGATCGGAGAACCGACTTCGGCGAGTTGGATGGCGTGCTGGACGGCGTTGTCGGGGGTGAGGCAGAACTCCGCGCCGCACCCGGCCAGTTTCTCGGCGGAGCGGCGGAGCAGGCCGCCGATCCGCATCCAGTCGCCGACCTGGAGCGCCTCGATGTAGGCCCCGAGAGGTTCGTTATGGATGGAAATGCGGGGGTGGTCGCGCGGGGGGAGTTGCTCGGGGGGGATGGCGGCGAGACGGCGGGAGAGGCTGCGATAGAACAGGGCCGCGCCCTCGGGGCTGACCGCGGCGATGCCGATATGACGTGGCACTGGCGGTGCGTCCCTTCTCGAGCCGGGTCGGCTCGTGGTCTCCTCATCCTCGACGGGCGGCGGGCAGATGTCAACGGAGACGGATGGTTCGGGGTCTACAGTCGATCGTGGACCCCTTTGAAGCCCTCGGGCTGCCGGCCCGCTTCGATCTCGACGAAGGCGCGATCCGCCGGGCGTACCTGGCGAGGGTGGGGGCCGTCCACCCGGACGCGGCGGGGGGAGACGGGGAGGAAGCCTCGGACCTGAACGAGGCCCGGGCCGCCCTGAGCGACCCCGAGAAACGGGCGAACGCGCTGCTCGCTCGGCTCGGGGGGCCGTCGAAGGAGGCGGACCGCTCGCTCCCGGACGGCTTCCTTGCCCGCATGATGGCGGTGCGCGAGGAGGTCGAGTCGGACATTTCCTCGGGCGGGGCCGACGCTCGGACGCGGTGGGAGACATGGGCGGTCGAGCAGCGGCGGGATCACGAACGCCGGGTCGGCGCGATGTTCGCCGGCCTCGCGGATCGGCCTTCCGCGGATGCGCTGCGGGCCATCCGTACGGAACTGAACGCCTGGCGGTACGTCGAGCGACTGATCGAGCAACTCGACCCGCAGTATGATGCGAGGCGCGAGGCCTGAGCGTCGATCACGATTCGCTCCGGCCCGGAGACAAGGCCGGGGCGGTTTTCTGCTCCGGCGGCCGACATGCCCCTCGCCGACCTTCCCCTGATCCTGACGCTCCCGGTGCTCATCGTCGCCTCCGCGCTCTGCTCGGGAAGCGAGACGGCGGTCTTCGGGATGTCGCACGCGGAGCGGGTTCGATTGCGTCAGCGAAGCCCCGGGTCGGCGGCCGCGCTGGCGTGGCTGCTGGAGAAGCCGCGCCGACCGCTGATCACGATCCTGCTGCTCAACATGGTGGCGAACGGTGGGTACTTCGTGGTTTCCTCCGTGCTGGCGCTGCGGAGCGAGTCGGTGGGAGTGCGGGTCGGGCTGAGCGCCGCCTCACTGATCGCGATCGTGGTGGTGGGCGAGATCTTTGCGAAACTGGTGGCGGCGGCGCACCGGGCGACGTGGTGCGTGGTCGCGGCACGCCCGCTGATGGTCGTGGTGCGCATCCTGGCTCCGGTCGTCGGCTTCATCGACGGGTGGCTCGTGGCGCCGCTGTCGAGGCTCGTGCTGCCCGCCAAGGGCGGCGGCGCGCGGGGCCGTCTTTCCGCGGAGGAACTGGAAGCGTTGATCGACCACAGCGCGCGCCGCGGCGTCATCGATCCGGGCGAGCAGCAGTTGCTGGCGGACGTGCTCGGGCTTGGCGAGCGGCGGGTGCGCGAAGTGATGGTGCCGCGGCAGGACGTGCGCTGGGTGGACGCGGACGCGACGCCGGAGGAGGTGCGAGCGGCGGTGGAGGAAACCGGGCACACGACGCTCCCGGTGGCGCGCGGGTCGCTCGACGCGGGCGTCATGGGCATGCTCGACGTCAAGCGTTACCTGCTCGCGTGCGAACGGGCCGGGGCGGCGGCGGTCCCGTCGCACCTTCGGCGCGGGATCTTTGTGCCGGAAAACGCGAGGCTGGACCGGCTCCTCGAACGCTTCCGCGAGGCGGAGACGAGCGTCGCGGTGTGCGTGGACGAGCACGGCGGCGTGTCGGGCCTGATCTCGATCGAAGACGTCGTGGAGGAACTGGTGAGCCATCAGCCGGATGCGCAGGGCGAGCCTGAGAGCGAGGTGCGGTCGCTCGGGGAGGGGCGGTGGCTGGTGCCGGGACGGCTGGGGGTGCGAGAGTGGGCGGAACTGTTGGGGGTCGAGACGTCGCTGCTTGGTGTGCATCCGCGCGTGGCGACGGTCGCGGGGCTGCTGATCGCACGCCTCGGGCGGATCCCGGCGGTCGGGGACGAGGTTTCCATCGGCAACGTGCGGCTGCGGGCCGAGTCGGTGCGCGACCGCGTGGTGGACACGGTGCTGGTCACACTCGAAGGGGGTGCGGCGTGAGCGCGCAGGAGACGCTGTTCTGGGGCGCGCTCGCGCTGGTGGGCGTGGTCGGGTCCGCGCTGTGCTCGGGCCTGGAGATGGGGCTGTACTCCCTGAGCCGGGTACGGCTGGACCTGCGTGCGAGCGCATCGCCGCCGGATCGAGCGGCGCGGATGCTCCACCGCGAACTCGAGCGGCCCGATCGATTGCTGACGACGCTGCTGCTGGGGAACAACGCGTTCAACTACTTCGGCATCCTGGGCGTGACCGCGCTGCTGGAGGGCGCGGGCTACTCCGAGGCCGCCATTATCGCGTTCAGCGTGCTGGTGGCGACGCCCGCTCTGCTGGTCGTGGCGGAGAGCACGCCCAAGGAAGTCTTCCGCGTCGGCGCGGATCGGCTCACGCCCGTCTTCTCCGCGCCGCTCGCGGCCTTGCGGTGGGTGTTCACGGTGACGCTGGTGCTGCCCGCCCTGCTCGCCGTCGGGCGGTGGGCGGCTCGGATGCTCGGAACACCGCCCGGTGACTCGACCGGCGACGCGCGCCAACGCGTCGCGGTGCTGCTGATGGAGGGGGCGGGTCACGGCGTGCTGAGCGAATCGCAGTCGTCGCTGCTGGACCGGGCCCTCGCGCTCCGCACCGCGCGCGTCGGCGATGAGATGGTCGCCTGGACCGGCGTGCGCACGATCGGCGCGGACTGGCCGCGGGGGCGCGTGCTCGCCTTGCTCGCGCAGGTGCGGCACACCCGTCTTCCGGTGGTGGACGGGCGCGGGCGGGTCGTCGGGGTGCTTCGGCAGATGGACGTCTTCCTGCGGCCGCGGGCTTCGGTGCGGGACCTGATGACGCCCGTTTTTCGGCTCGATCCGGGGATGTCGGTGCAGGACGCCCTGAGCGTGATGCGGGGCGAGGGAGCCCCGCTGGCGATCGTGGAGCGGGGCGGGCGACCTCTGGGCGTCGTGACGGTAAAAGACCTCGTGGAGCCGCTGATCGGGGATATCCGCGAGTGGTAGCACGGAGCGACCGGATGAAACGCAAGCCCTGGCAGACCGCGATGATGCTTGTTTCGGCGGGCGTGGTGGTTCTCGTCACGCTCCACATCCTGCGGGGCGGGACCGCGCCGATGCCCGCGCCGTTCACGGGGGCGGCGAGCGTCGAGGAGGCGATCGAGGCCTCGCGGGAGAGCGGGCGGCCGGCGCTCGTCTTCGCCACGGCGGACTGGTGCGGGCCGTGCCAGTCGTTCAAGCGCGGCGCGCTGGCGGACTCCCGCGTGGCGGCGTGGATCGCCGAGCGAACGCACCCGGCGGTGGCCGATCTCACGAACGCGAACGATCCACGCGCGAGGGAACTCGGGGATCGGCTGAGCATCCGGGGGGTGCCCGCGCTGGTGATGCTGCGCGACGGACGGGAAGTGACGCGGATCGAGGGCGTCGTCGGCGCGGACGACCTGCTCCAGAGGCTCGAGCGGGCCGCTACGACAGGGGGTTGATGAACAGCCCGGTCGCCAGTTTCGGGTAGAAGAACGTCGATTTCTGCGGCATGAGTTCGTTGGCGCGGCTCACGTCGCGCACGGCGTCCAGCGGCGTGGGCCGGACGATGACCGCCAGTTGCGCGAAGCCCGCGCCGCCGCCCGCGCCGGTCTCGACGCCGCGCCCGATGTCCATCGCTTCGGCGACGGAGTGCGGGAAGGCCCACTTGACGGGCTTGCCGCCGTTGAGCATCGGCTCGCAGATCTGCTCGACGATCAGGTGCTGCACGATGGCGACGTCGAGGGTGCGCCAGGCGCGGGGCTTGTCGGGGAACTGGTCCTCGAGGGGGTCGGGCATGGCGGGGACGGCGGCGTGGCAGAGGCCGGTGGCGAAGTCGATGAGGCCGAAGACGTTCTCGTGGCCCTCGGCGGCGACCTTCTTCATCTCGGCCTCGATGGCGGCCGGGTTGTTGTCGACGGCGCGCACGTCGAGCAGGCCGGCGGCCTCCTCGATGAACCGCTCGATGGTGTAGTCCTTCATCCCGCCGAGCACGCGGTGCGTCGGCCCGATGACGAGGCCCGGGTCGGACATGCCGACGAGGACGATCATCACTCGGCGTGCGGGATGGTCGGCTGGGACGTCGCCTCGCTCCTCCAGGGAGCGGAGGTAGTTCAGGGCGGTGTTGTAGCGGTGGTGCCCGTCGGCGATGAAGACGTCCTCCCCCGCGAGGGCGTCGGCGTAAGCGCGCATGGTGGCGTCATCGTCGATGGTCCAGACCTCGTGCAGGACGCCGTCGCCCGTGCGGGCGGTCATGTCGGCGGGGCGGGCGGACGCCACCGCGGCGAGCAGGCGCGTGGCCCGGCCGTCTTCGTCGGCGTGCAGGCCGAAGATGGGCGAGAGTTGGGCGGCGGTCGCCTTCATCAGGGCGAGGCGGTCTTCCTTGGGGCCGGAAAAGGTCTGCTCGTGCGGGAGGATGCCGCCGCCGTCGCGCGGGCCGAAGGGGAGGGCCTCGACCGTGCAGGCCATGCCGCTGCGTTTGTGGGCTTTGCCCGCGAAGTCGAAGGTCTGGCGGTAGGCGAACATGGCCGGTCTCTCGCGCCGGGCGAGGGTGCCGTCGGCGAGCCAGGCGCGGTAGAGGTCGGCCGCGCCGGCGTAGGCCGCGGGCGGGCCGAGTTCCTTGGCGGGGGTGTGGGGCAGATCGACGGCGACGGCGTTGCGCGGCTCGCGGGCGAGCAGGGCGCGCTTCGACTCGGCGTCGAGGACGTCGTAGGGCGGGGAGACGAACGCGCTCGCGTCGCCCCGGCCGTGGGCGTACTGCACCGCATGGAATGGATGCACGTTCGGCATGGTGAGCGGTCCCCGCGAGTCGTGTGGGCGGCCTGAGTATAGGCGGGCGGGTGTTTCGCGCCGGGCTATGCTTGCCCGATGGCGCGTGCGTTGGTCATCCGGACGGCGGGGACGAACTGCGACGGCGAGATGTGCCGCGCGTTCGCGCTGGCCGGCGCGGAGCCGTCTCTTGTCCATCTTGACAGGCTCGTCGCGGAGCCGTCGCGCATCGAAGGGTTCGACCTGATCGGGCTGCCGGGCGGGTTCAGTTACGGCGACGACGTGGCCTCGGGGCGCATCTTCGCCGTGAAGGTCCGCGAGCGGCTCTTCCCCGCGTTCCGCGCGGCGGTCGAGCGCGGCGTGCCGATCATCGGCGTCTGCAACGGGTTCCAGACGCTGGTGCAGTGCGGGCTGCTGCCGGGGCCGGCGCGGGGCGAACCGTGGGACCGCGACGCGCCGCAGCGGCTCTCGCTGCGCGACAACGCCTCGGCCCGCTTCATCGACCGGTGGGTGCGGGTGCGGCCCGAGCCGAACTCGGTCTGCGTCTGGACGCGGTCGATGGCGGCCCGGGGCGCGCCGGCCGGCGCGGACGACGTCATGATGCTCCCGATCGCGCACGGTGAGGGGCGGCTGGTCGCTGACTCGCCGGAGACCATCGCCGAACTGGAGCGAAACGGGCAGGTCGCGCTTCGCTACGCAGAGGACGTGAACGGCTCGGAGGGGCGCATCGCGGGCGTGTGCGACGCGAGCGGCCTGGTCTTCGGCCTCATGCCACACCCCGAGCGCTCCCTCGACTGGACGCGCCACCCCTACTGGACGCGCCTCACCGCCGAAACCCGCCGCGGCCCGACGCCCGGCCTCACGATCTTCCGCGACGCGGTCGAGGCCGCTTCGCGCGTCTCGGTCTGACGGGGGAGAACGCGGAGGGCGCGGAGAGGAACGCGGAGGACGCGGAGGGAGAACGGGGGGGAGAGGGATCGAGGGATCGAGGGGGTGGGGTCGTACTAGTCGCCCTCGCCTTCATCCACTGTGCGGATGTCCCAGCCCTCGTCCCGCATCTGTCGCAGTTCCCGATCAATCTCGAGACGGAGGCGTTCGACCTCGTCGGCGGTGCCCGGATTGCGGGCGGTCGGCGACCGTCCCTCGGCGAGCGCCTTGCGTTCGTGATCGACGGCTTCCTCCGCGAGCGTGCCCCTGATGCGGTCTCGCGTGAGTTCCTGGCGTTGCTCGTCGGGCACGATCCGCTCGTCGGTCTCTTCGAGGGTCGAGTAGTCGAACTCCTCCGCTACTTCGCGCTCGACGGCGACGTCGGTCATGCGAAAGGGCGCGAGCAGGACGAAGACGATCAGATCCCAGAGCGACTTGGGCTGATCCGCGTTGCCGCCGACTTTCACGCGCGTGATCTTCTTGCGGCGCCCCACACGCTTCTGTTCGTGTCGCCGGGCCATCACGCCGGCCCTCCCACGGGCACGAGCGGGGCGACGATGCACTTGTCGAACGCCGAAACATCGTCCTCGCCGACGACGATGCCGGTGCCGCCCTGCGCACGGTTGAGCCGGTCGAGCAGGCGCAGGACGCGCGCGATCCGCTCCGCGGCCTCCTCATCACTCACGCCCGGCGGGGCTTCGAACTCGATCGTGAAGGTGCGCTCGCCGATGCGCGGCTCACGACCCGCCTCGGGCCATCCTTCCGGCTCGCCGTGGGGCCAGAGGGGGCCGAAGAACTCGGGCGGGACGGGCGTGTCGTCGGTCCAGTGTTCGGCTTCGGCCGCGGCCTTGAGGAGATCGAAGTCGCGGCGCATGGCTGCGATGGCGGCCGCGCGGGGCTTGTCGTTCGCATAGGGCCGGAATGTGCTGGTGACCGCGTCGATAGCACTGTTGAGGGCGTCGATGGTAGAGTTGTCCGCGGCGGCATGTGCGGCATCCGCTGCGCATCCTGCCCTGGGTGTGCGGCGTGCCGCTGCGGCCGCGTCGGCGGCATTCGCGGCGTAAGTGTCCCAAGCGCGAGCTGCGGAGGCCGCCTTGTCAGCCCCGGCGACAACGACTGAGTCAACGAAGTTGCTGCCTGCGGCGGGGCGCCGCTCGCTGAGCGTGATCGCCGTATCGACCGCCTTCACATGCTCTTCGGGGGCATCCGGCCAATCGTGCATGAAGATCGGCTGGACGCGCCTGGCGCACCGGGCAGCGAATGCCATGCGCGCCCAGCGGGGGACGATTCGCAATTCCTCTTCGCGCGTCGGGATGCCCTCGCGATCCGGGCGCTCGGGGTTGTCGGCCACGGTCTGCCTCCTGCCGCGTCGGCGGGGTGGGGGCGTGGGACTTCGCTCGACGCCGGAAGTATACAGGGGCAGGGGCGAGCCGCGCGATCGTAGTGCCATGGCCGTCGTCCGCTCCGCTCCATGACGGCGTCTCAACGCGGCGACAGGTAAACCGCCCGGAGCGTGCTGAAGACGTCGTCCACGCTCTTTGCATTCAGCCCCAGCGCGTCGAGGTCGGGCGGCTCTTTCGCTACTTCGTCGAGAAACACCCGCATGTCGCGCTCGATCGCTCCGGAGAGGGTCGGCCGTACGCCCGGGTCGATGATCGCCCACAGCCGGAAGACGTCGTTCTTGTGTTTCCTGATGTCCCGGCTGTCGATGCTCGCGCCGGCTTGGGCGCGCTCGCGCAGGTCGAGCCACGCCTTGGCCTTCAGCGGGATGATGTGCTCGGGCCGAAGCACTGCCAGACCTTCGACGACGTGCCTGCCCGCCCGGACCCACTCGTAGTACTCATCCTGCAGCAGGATGGCCGACAGACTTGAGACGCCATCCTCGACGGGGATGGGCGTGAGGTCGCCCGAGACGACCCCGATGACGTCGGGCGCGCGGGCGAACAACTCCAGCATGGCAGGAAAGCCCTCAGCCGCTGGTTTCCTGAAGCGATAAAACCGTGTCCGGCCCGTAGAAGCCTCGCGGAATGTGTATCCGCCGAGGGCCACGAACCCCCAGAACTTCCGGGCGAAGTCCGCGTCGAGCGAATCCACGCACAGCACGATGTCGAGATCCTTGGTGGCGCGGAACCGAAGCCCTACCGCGTCGAACGCCACGTCGCAGGCCGTGCCGCCGATGAGCACGTACCGGTCCTCGAACCCCCTGAAGTGGTCGCGGAAGCGTTCGAGTCCCTTCACCAAGGCAGCGTCTCCAGCATCTGCTCGAGGGCCTGCTCGACGCGTTCATCCGCCGCGGGACGCAGCGAGAGCGCAAGCGATAGAGGGTCCACCGCGGGCCCGTCACGGTACGGCCTCGGAACATAGGTCCAGGTCTCCACCTCGCACGCGTCGGGTTCCCGCATCGGAATCTCGACGACCTCGCCCCGCTCACGCAGCACGCGCCACCGCTCACGGCTCACGGCCACCACCGGGTTCTGCGGTTCGGCGAGCATCGAGTACTTCGCCAGCGCGCTCAGACCGGCCTTGAGACCGAAGTCCACGCCCTCCCGAGCACGGACAAAACGCCTGCCCTTGACGGGCGTTTTCAGGAACGGCTGGGCTCGCGTCCAGAGCTCGCGGCGCTCGGCAGCGAGCACGAGTGCACGCTCCCTGCCGGCCGTCCTGGAGACAGCGAGGTCCGCGGCCGCGATGTCGTCGAAGGCTCGGCCGATGCTCATGGCGGAGTAGCCCAGAAGCATCGCAAGCCCCGCGACGGTGAGCGGACTGTCGCCGTCCCGCAGCAGCGCGTGGAGAAACACCGCCTGCGTCGCCGGGCGGAACTGCGAGCGCGGCTTGGCAGGCCGGCGAAAATGCTCGCGCAGGTCGATGCCCAGTTCCGGCAGGTACAACTGATTGCCCGGCACAAGAAATGGCACACGATGCTCGATCAGCCGCTTGCGGTTGTACGCCGTGACGCGCTCACGCACGTACACGACGGGCCAGTCGCACTTCGGGCGGATCTGAGCGATGTGCTTGCGGATGGCGGCGGGAGTCTCCTCGTCTGTCGCCTGATCGGCAAGGAAGAGGACCGGGTGGCCGAGGATCGTGCCGTGGAAGAAGCGGTACCGGCCGGCGAGGAAGGCCGACAGTCCGGCCGCGTGCACCCACGGCGCAGGATCGACCTCGATGCCCAGGAGATCTCGCAGGTACTCGTGGATCTGTTGGTCCAGGTCGTTCATGGCTTGATCCAACATCAAAATGCACGAAAACACTATTCATGTGATCGTGCATAATCCATGTTGTCATCGGATGTACCCTCACGCAGAGTTCAAGAACCAACTCATATACGGATTTTGATAGGTACTTCGCCTCGAGACCGCCCTTCGCGCTGCCCTCGGAGAACGAGCACCGCTCTACCCTTCTCCCTCGATCCCTCCTCCCCTGATCCCTCTCTGTTCGGTATGCTCTGCCGACCATGCTCGCCCGCATCCGTTCGTCTCTGCTTCAGGGCATCGACGCCCTCCCCTGCGAGGTCGAGGTTGACCTCGACGACCGCTCCTTCGGCGGACCCGGCGTCAACGACCGGGCCACCATCGTCGGCCTGCCCGACGCGGCCGTGAAGGAGTCCATGGAGCGTGTCCGCTCCGCCATGAACAACACCGGCTACGCCTACCCCGCCGGGCGTCTGCTCATCAATCTCGCCCCCGCCGACCTCAAGAAGGAAGGCCCCGTCTACGACCTGCCCATCGCCGTCGGCACGCTCGCGGCCACCGGGGTCCTCCGACCCGACAACGGCGCGCCTCTCGACTTCCGCTCCGCCGTCGTCATCGGCGAACTCGCCCTCGACGGGCGCGTCCGCCCCGTGCGCGGCGCGCTCGCGGCCGCCTCCATGGCCCGCGCCACCGGCGCGCACGCCCTCATCTGCCCCGCCGACAACGCCGCCGAGGCCGCCATCGTCGAGGGCGTCGCCGTCTACGGCGTGCGCACGCTCGCCGAAGTGGTCGGCCTGCTCACCGGAGCGCTCGAACTCGAACCGCAACCCGCCCCCGACGTCGCCGGCATCCTCCGCACGACCGACGCCCCCATCGACTTCGCCGACGTGCGCGGCCAGGAGGCCGTCAAGCGCGCCATCGTCATCGCCGCGGCCGGCGGGCACAACATCCTGATGCTCGGCCCGGCGGGCACGGGCAAGACCATGATGGCCAAGGCCCTGCCCGGCGTCCTCCCCCCCCTCACGCCCGAAGAGGCCGTCGAGATCACGCGCATCTACTCCGCGGCGGGCGCGCTCCCGCCCGGCCAGGGCCTCGTCACCACGCGCCCCGTCCGCTCGCCGCACCACACCGCCTCGGCGCCGGCCGTCGTCGGCGGCGGGATCGTGCCGCGACCGGGCGAGATCTCCCTCGCCCACCGCGGCATCCTCTTCCTCGACGAACTCGCCGAGTTCCCCCGCTACGTCCTCGAGACGCTCCGCCAGCCGCTCGAGGACCACGTCGTCACCATCGCCCGCGCCCACGGCACGCTGCGCTTTCCCGCCTCGTTCATGCTCGTCGCCGCAATGAACCCCACGCCGAAGGGCGACGTGCCCGCGGGCGAGGTCGGCAAGCGCGCGATGGACCGCTACCTCTCGCGCCTGAGCGGCCCGCTCCTCGACCGCATCGACATCCACTGCGAAGCCCCCGCCGTGCCGTGGAAGGAACTCTCCGCCGCCGACGGCCGCCCGCGCGGCACGAGTTCCGCCCAGATGCGTGAACAGGCGCTGGCCGCGCGCGAACGCCAGACGGCGCGCCAGGGCGCGGCCACGCCCAACGCCCGCCTGAGCGGCCGCCAACTCGACACGCTCGCCCCGATGACCGACGACGCCCGCAACGCCCTCGGCCGGGCGATGACGGAACTGAAACTCAGCGCGCGGGCCTACGACAAGGTGCGCCGCATCGCCCGCACCATCGCCGACCTCGTCGGCGAGGACACGCTGACGACGCCCCACGTCATCGAGGCCGTGAGTTACAGGCTGCTGGACAGGAGCGTGTGAGGGTGAACGCGGAGGGCGCGAAGAACGCGAAGGAGGGATCAAGGGGAGGGGGATCGAGGGATCGAGGGGGCGGGGCATGCTTGTGGGGCGGGGCTTTTCCAAGCCCCGTCTCAACCGCCGAGAACATCCCCAGCCACCGAAGATCCGTGCCACCCGGCCGCAGAACAGAACGCTTGCCGCGGTTCGCGCAGCGAGGGCAGCGATGGTCGAAGCGGCCGTTGCATTGAGGGCGTACGGGGTCGCCACCGGCCACTGCCCTGCGTTGCCCGCCGCGATCAAGACCGGCCCGCCCGGGTCGGCCGGGCCGCGCGGATGATGCGGAGCGGGGTGGGGAGAGCGCAACGAGGATGAGAGACAACGTGCGGATGGGCCCACGGCGGGCTTTCGCCCGCCGTGGGCCATCCAACTCTCCCCCCCCCGACTCCGCTGCCTGCCGCCCCCCTCCGGTTGGGTTGGAGGTCCGAGGCGGGCGGCCGCTGACGGATGTCGCCGGCGCACGCGCTGGGCCGGTCCCGTGGGCGAGAACCCGACTCAGGCCGGGCGACGCCCCGCTGTCTTGTGCGAGGACGCTCCCACAACTGCCGACACCCGCCCGCTCGCGCGGTGCGTCGCATCGGACATGACATCCTGTCAGAACCGCTCGCCCGACGCTATTGGGAAACTTCCCCGATCCTCCCGTCACCGAACCCGCGGGCAGCGGGGCAGGGGGGGGCGACCGGCCGCGGCCTCCGTTCAGGCCGGCCGGCGGTCCTCGAGGCTGACCACGGCCCAGGTCACGCCGATCCAGGCGAGGATCGCGGGGTACTGGTTCCAGTTGGGCAGGGACTTGTCGTGCATGGCGTACATCGTGAGCATGAAGGCCGTATAGAGGAGCATCGACGCCGACAGCCCGGCACGCGCCAGCGCGACGCGCCGCCGGGGCATGAGCGCCGCCCCGAGCAGCATCGCGGCGACGAAGGCTTCGATCGAGCCGATGATGATCTGCGAGGCGACGGCGAGAGCCTTGACCACGGCCTCGTTCGGCGTGTCTCCATAGAGCGGGCGCGTCAGGAACCGCCAGACCGGGACGAACTGGTCCGGCACGCGGTCGTGGACGAACGAGGGGATGAAGCAGGCGAACGCGGCCGCCCCCTGGAACGCGCCCATCACAAAGAGCATCACGCCCGCAACACCCGGCATCTTCGGCATGGGGACCTCCCGCGGGAACGTACTGGCGGGAACGGCGCATGGCAAGCGGCCGAAGGAGGGAGGCATCAGGCATCAGCGAAGGCGATGCCTTGATGTCCACTGTCCATTGCCCACTGTCCGCAGCGTCGGCCTGCGGCCTAGCTCTTCGCCCTCGCCCTCGCGCTCGCCCCGCCGCCGCCGATGACGCCGAGGTCCACCAGCACGGCGACGACCACGAGCAGCAGGTAGATGCCGCTGACCGAGCCGTTGCTGTGGATGGAGAAGGCGTAGGCGAGCGTGGTGTAGGGCACGAACAGGAATCCGAGCAGTGGCCAGAGGACGGTCTGGTAGGCCTGCCCGATGTAGTCGCTGAAGATCACCAGCAGGATGATCGCCAGCCGGGGGAAGAAAAACGCGATGGCGGCGATGAGGCAGGGCACGGCATCAGCGTAGTGGGAATCACGGTTTCCTGCTTTCGGCGCCGACGGGTCGGCGCGACAGCGAAGCCCGGCGCGGGGCCGGACTTCGCGTCGGAGGTGGGCTGTCGGTCTTGATCTACCGACCGCCGGCCCGGAGCGTTTCGAGGTATCGTACCAGGTCGAGCGGATCGACCCGTCCGTCGCGGTTGAGGTCTGCCGCCGCTTCGCCCGCGGCGTGGGCGCGGAGGAAGTCGGGCAGGGCGTGGATGGTGGGGATGAACCGGGCGTGGTCGTCGCCGCCGCGCTCGCCGGTGGGGAGGTCGAAGTACTCGAGGGCGTTGAGGTTGTCCGGCTCGGTGTCGTCGTCGGGGTCGGCGGGATCGGGGGCGGCGAGGCCGAGTTGCCCGCACGAGCGGGTGATGTCGAGCATGAGCCCGTCGTAGGAGAGCACGTCGCACGGCATGGCGAGCCGACCCATGGCGAAGGGCTGAGCGGAGTCGGGGGAGGTTGAGAAGAGGATGCGGTCCTTGCCGGGCATGAAGGCGAGGGGCGCGGGAGGATCGTCGGGGTCCGGCTCGCCCTGGCGGTCGGGCCGCGCGTCGATGTCGAGGTTGACGACGAGCGCGTCGATGTCGAGACGGTCGTCCTTGCCGTACTCGAACTCGGCGTGCAGGTCGAGGAAGTCGTAGACGCGCTTGCCCTTCGGTTGCGTGGGGTCGTAGACCTCAATGACCGGGCTTCCCACGCGTGACCAGAAGACGAGGACCGTCGGCTCGCCGTCCTTGCCGATGGCGTCCGGGGGCTGGAAAGCGACGGCGTTGAGGTCGTCGGTGGAGGCCTTGGCCTCGTCGAGCGCGAAGGCCCGCTCGCCGTCGGCGAGTTGGCGGTTGGTCCCGGCGTTTCCGGCGAAGAGGTCGGTCGCGGCCCGTCGCGCCGCGCGCCCGGGGCGGGCCTTCTGCTCGGTGTTCACCTCGCTGCCTTCGACGCCGACGGAGTCCGCGTCGACCGAAAAGAAGGTCTCCCCGGGGAGATCGGTGCCGAAGGTTGGGAGCAGGTCGTTGTCAAAGGAGAGCGCATTGACGTCGTCGTTGCGGAGCATGGGGTTCGGCGGCGTCCAAGCGAGTTTGTGCTTGCCCAGACCGCCCTCCCACGCCTTGGCGTGTGGCGTCTTGTCGGCACGGATGTCGGTTCCTGCCATGCCCTTCGAGCCGTGGCCGACGGAGAACCAGGCGGAGCGCTCGGCGTTGCCGTGGTCGCTCGCCCAGAAGAGGAGTTGGACGCGTTCGCCCTTGCTCAGGTCGGCGACCTGGCGGGCCAGCCAGCCGTCCTTGTCGGCCAGGGCGTGCTTGAGGTTGGCGGCCGTGGCGGCGTGCGCCTTCTTGTCGGCGTCGGGCCACGAGAACGCCTTTCGCAGGTCGGGTGGGGGCGTGCCGTCGCCGTAGAGGATCAACACGGCGGGCTTGGGCTTCATCAGGTAGACCTTGGCGAGTTGGTCCATGAGTTCGGTGACCGACTTGCCGTCGCGGTTGGAGGGGTCGGGATCGCCGACGAAGAGGATGATGAGGGGCCGGACCGCGCCGCCGAAGCCCTCGATGCCCGCGCGGTCCTTTTCGGAACTCGTGTACTGGGTGGCCTCGGCGGGCATGAACTTCTTCAGGTGCGCCTCGTTGGCGACCTCTCGGTCGTTCCACTTGTTCGTTCGGCCCGATTCGAGCGCGCCGATCCACGCGCGGGTGAAGAACGAGCCGCCGCCCTTGGGGTCCTCCTTGAACTCGTTGAGGGGTCGGTAGTACGCGGGCTGGTAGTACCTCGATGCGCTCACCGCGCCGAAGCGGGTCAGTTTGGCGCGCTCCATCTCGGTGAGGAACCCGCCGCCGAAGCACTGGTTGTAGGCGGCGAGGACGGTGAGCGTGGCGCCGGCGTCGGCCACCCTGGTCTCAGCGGCCTTGAGCCACGCGGCGAGATCGGCGTCCCGCACCATCGGCCCCTCGATCGCCACAATGTTCGATCGCCAAGTGTTCGGCTTCTCCTTGTACTGGGGCAGGTCGTCGGCCCACGCCGCGCAGGTTCCCCCAGCCAGGCACAGGAAGGCGGCCAGCAGGGTCGTCGTGCTTCGTTTCATGGTCGGTCTCCGTCCGGAATGGCGCTCGAACGGGGGCGCACGCCGCGCCCCCCGACACGAACGCAGCCTCGCTCGGACGCTCACGCGACGGCGCCGGATATCCTCCGATTCTCCTCCAGAGCCTCGGAGACCCCCGATGAGACCCCGTCCCTCCAGCGTTCTGTCGTGCCTTCTTGCGGCTGCGTTGGTGATGACCGCCGGCTGCACTGACGCCGCGCGCCGTACCCGTTCCGGACCGTCGCTCGCCGGCGCGACGAGCGAGGCGGGCTTCCGAGCGGCCGGGCCGGACGGCACGACCATCTTCAGCCCGCTCGACCTGCCGGCGGCGAGCGCGGTGCGGCTCGGGTCGGGCGCGCCCGGGCCGGCCTACTGGCAGCAGCGGGCGGACTACCGGATCGACGCGACGCTGCACGAGGGCGAGCGGGCGGTCTCCGCCACCGGGACCATCACCTACCACAACAACTCGCCTGACCCGTTGGCGTACGTCTGGCTGCACCTCGAGCAGAACCTGTTCCGGGCCGACAGCCTCGGCTCGCTGTCGAAAGAGCCCGGCTCCCGATTCGGGTATCGCAAGGGCTTCGAAGGCGGGTACGAGATCGGCCCGGTCGTCGTGAACGGCGCTCCGGCCGAACTGCACGTGTACGACACGCTCGGCCGCCTTGACCTTCCCGCGCCGCTCGAGCCGGGCGGATCGATCACGATCGGCCTGTCGTGGCGCTTCAACATCCCGCCTTTCGGCGTGGACAGGCTCGCGGTCGACGAGGTCGAGCAGGGCGAGATTTTTCAGATCGCGCAATGGTTCCCGGCGGTGGCGGTGTACGACGACGTGCACGGCTGGAACACGCTGCCGTACCTCGGGCAGGGCGAGTTCTATACGAACTTCGGGGACTACGAGGTGAGCATCACCACGCCGCGGTCGCACGTCGTGGTGGCCACCGGCGTGCTCGCGAACGGCGCGGAGGTCCTCACGTCGACGGCTCAGGAGCGGCTGGCCCGGGCGATCGCGAGCGACGAGACGGTCGTCATCCGCTCGGGCGACGACATCGGCGACCCGTCCGCCTGGCCCGCGGGCGAGGGGCCGTTGACGTGGCGGTTCTCGGCGCGGAACGTCCGCACGTTCGCGTGGGCGTCGAGCGCGGCGTTCGTGTGGGACGCGGCGGGCCTGGACGTGCGAGGCTCGGCGCAGGCGCGGAACGGCCGAGTCCTCGTGCAGAGCGCGTACCCGAAAGAGGCCCTGCCGCTCTGGGGCGAGGCGACGCAGATGGCGCGGCACTCCATCGGCTTCAACTCGCGGCAGTGGCACCCGTACCCGTACCCGACCGCCGTCAACGTGAACGGGCGCGTGGGCGGGATGGAGTACCCGATGATCGTCTTCTGCGCCGAGCGCCGCGACGAGCGCGGGCTGTATGGCGTCACCGACCACGAGTTCGGGCACACCTGGTTCCCGATGCTCGTGAACACCGACGAGCGGCGCTACGCGTGGATGGACGAGGGATTCAACTCGTTCATGAACGTCTACACGATCCGGGACCGCTACGGCGAGAACGCCCGCGATCGGCGCAGCGACGTGGACGCCTTCACCGTCCAGATGACGCGCGGCCAGCAGCAGCCCTTCGCATCGACCTACGCCGATCACGTCTGGCGCGGACGCCTCGGGTTCCTCATGTACGGCAAGCCCGCGGCCGCGCTCGTCCTGCTGCGCGAGGAGGTGCTGGGCGAGGAGCGGTTCGACGCGGCCTTCCGCGCGTACATCGATCGGTGGGCGTTCAAGCACCCGCAGCCGGCCGACTTCTTCCGCACGATGGAGGACGCGGCCGGGGCGGACCTCGCGTGGTTCTGGCGGGGGTGGTTCCTGTCGACGGCGACGCTCGATCAGGCCGTCACGGGCGTCGATCACGCGGAGGACGGGAGTTGGGTTCGCGTCCACCTCGCCAGCCGACGCGACATGGTGATGCCGGTGCGGATGCGGGTGCGCTACGGCGACGGGTCCGAAGAAGAGCGGCGCCTCCCGGCGGAAGTCTGGGCGACGACGAGCCTGTGGACGGACGGCTGGAACCCCGACGGCCGGCGCGTGGTGGAGGTCGTGGTCGATCCGGACAGCGTGCTGCCGGATGTGGACAGGTCGAACAATCGGTGGAGCGAGGGGCGGCCGACGCACTGACCATCGGGGCCTGAAAGACCCCGCCCCGGTGAATTACGAGGCCCCACCCAAGCGGGTCACGAGGCCGCGCCCCGGCGAGTCACAAGCCCCTGCCCCAGCACCGGCCTGGGCCGTCCCGCTTTCTGGGGCGTCGTTCATCGGACACCCGATATGCGGAGCATGGCACAGGCCGGACGGGGATCGGTGCGCTCGCGTGGGCGCAAGGTGAAGGTCGACGAGGATCGCCTGCCGATCTGGCCCCGGCTGCTGTGGGTAGCCGGGGCGTCGGCGTGGGTGTTCCTGGCCGCGAGCCTGGTGAGTTTCAGTGCGGCGGACCCGCCCTCGAACGCGGTCTACCCGGCGAACGACCCGGTTTGGAACTGGTGCGGTCCGGCGGGGGCGTGGGCGGCGTACCACCTATTGCGATTCGTGGGTTGGGCCGTGTGGGTGCCGCTGGCGGCGACGGGGGCGGGGCTGGCCCTTCCGATCTTCGGGCGGCGGGTGAGTTGGTTCGGGTTCCGCGTCGGCGGGATCGTGGTGGTGACGGGTGCGCTTGCGGGGTTGCTGGCGCTCGCGCTGCCGAAGACCGGACCCGTGGTCGGGATGTCGGGTGGGGCGGTTGGGCTGTGGCTGGCGTCGTGGTTCGGGGAGAGGTTCGGCACGCTGGGGACGGTGCTGTGGCTCGTGCCGATGGGCCTGGTCGGGCTGATCCTGGCGTTCGACCGGCTGGTCTTCGCCGTGCCCGCGTGGCTCTGGCGACGGTTCGTTCCGGCCGCGCGGACGGCGGGCGGGGCGGCGGGGAGCGCGGCGACCGCGACGGCGAGGGCGAGCGGCGGCCTGCTCGGCGGGCTGCGCTCGATGCTGCGCAACCGCAAGCCGGTGCGCGTGCACCTCGACGACCTCGGGACCGAGGGCGTGGAGGTGGATGAGGAAGAGGAAGAGGGGGAAGAGGCCGGAGTGGAAAGGCGGGAGAGGACGAGCAGGAAGCGAGCGAAGCCCGCGCCGGTCGAAGTCGAGGACGAGGTCGAGGCAGAGGACGAGGAGGACGAGGGAGAGGACGAGTTGCCGGGGCCGGCGCAGGTCTACAGCGAGGATGCGCTGCGGGAGAAGATCTCGAAGTTGCCGGTGCGTTTCGCGGGCAGCCAGCGGAAGATGGCGACGGACGACGACCTGCGCGATCTCCAGAGCATGGGCGAACTGAAGGGGTACCGCTTCCCCGGGCTGGACCTGCTCGAGTCGCCCGAGGAGAACTTCTCGGAGCGGCTGGAGAGCCTGGTCCGGGGGCAGGCCCGTGCGCTGGAGCACGCGCTGCGGCAGTACCGGATCGACGGCGAGGTCGTGGGCATCGAGTCGGGTCCGGTGATCACGCAGTACGACGTTCGGCTGGCGCCCGGGACGAAGGTGGCGGCGTTGCAGGCGGTGTCGAGCGACGTTGCGCGTGCGCTCAAGGCCGTGAACATCCGGATCGTGCCGAACCAGGCGGGGCGCGACACGGTGGGCGTGGAGGTGCCGAACCCGACGAAGGAGAAGGTGCGGCTGAAGGAACTGATGAGCAACACGATGGCGTTCTCCGGGATGAAGTTGCCGATGTTCCTGGGCAAGGACGCTTCGGGCGAGCCGCTGATCGCGGACCTGACGCAGATGCCGCACATGCTGATCGCGGGGACGACGGGGTCCGGCAAGAGCGTGTGCATCAACACGATCATCATGGGGTTCCTGTACACGAAGAAGCCCAACGAACTGAAGTTGGTGCTGGTGGACCCGAAGATGGTGGAGTTGAGCCAGTTCAAGGAGATCCCGCACCTGATGTGCCCGGTGATCACGGAGATGTCGAAGGCCGCGGCGATCCTGGAGTGGGCGTGCCGGAAGATGGACGAGCGGTACGAGTTGCTCGCGGAGGCGGGCGTGCGCGACATCGCGGGGTACAACGACCTGCCGTGGGAGGAGTTGCGCGAGCGGTTCAACCCGCAAAGCCCGGAAGAGGAAGCGCGCATCCCGCGGCGTCTGCCCTACATGGTGTTCGTGATCGACGAACTGGCGGACCTGATGATGACGAACAAGGAGGTGGAGGGTTCGATCATCCGCATCGCGCAGAAGGCGCGTGCGGTGGGGATCCACCTGATCCTGGCGACGCAGCGCCCGCAGGCGAACGTGGTGACGGGCCTGATCAAGAGCAACATGCCGTGCCGCATCACCTTCAAGGTGGCGAGCGGGATGGACTCGCGGATCGTGCTGGACCAGAAGGGCGGGGAACTGCTGCTGGGGCAGGGGGACATGCTGTTCCTCTCGCCGCGTTCGCACAAGTTGGCGCGTGCGCAGGGGACGCTGGTGGACGACACCGAGATCCGGCGCGTCGTCCGCTTCATGCGCGACGTTGCCCGCCCGACCTTCGAGCGTCAGTTGCTCCAGATCCGGTCCGGCGGCGGGCCGGACAGCGACGAGGAACGCATCCTGCAAAGCCAGAACAACTCGTCGGCGAGCCTGAAGGCGGCGCAGGAAGACCCGATGTTCGACCGGGCGGTGGAGATCGTGCTGGAGACGCGGCGAGGGAGCGTGTCGCTGCTGCAGCGCAGGCTCGCGATCGGCTACACGCGAGCGAGCCGCCTGATCGACCTGATGGGCATCGCCGGGATCATCGGCGAGCACAAGGGATCGGTCGCGCGCGAGGTGATGATCACCCCCGAGGACTGGGGCAGGATGAAGCAACTGGCGGATGAGGAGGCGCGCGCCACGGGCCAGGCGCCTGTGTTCTCCGGCGAGCGGACGCTCTTCCCCGAAGCGACGGGCGAGGCCGAGGACGACGGAGAGGAGGAGGACGACGACGAAGCGTGGGAGGACGAGGAAGATGACGACGGGGACGAGGACTCGGGTGACGAGGAGGATGACGACGAAGACGATTCGGACGACGACGACGAGGACTGGGATGAGGAGGATGAAGTAGAAGCGGACGACACGGAGGAGGAGGAGGAGCAGGAGTGGGAGGAGACCGGCACAGGCGGGACGCCTGTGCCGCCGGAGAGCGTGGAGGGCGACGAGGATGGGGATGACTCGGCGCGGCCTTCGGGGCGGGGGGCCGGAAGTCTGTTCCCCTCGGCGTGAACCATCCGAACGCGAGGCTGTGCGGGCTACGCAGCCGGTGCGACGGGCTTCGGTATGACAGTCGGGGTCGGGCGAGGTTTCCGGTGAAGCCGGACGCCCGTCGTTCCGAACCTATACTGCGGACCTTCGGGGTCTGGACGCCGTGGTGAGTGAGTCCGCGTCCTTCCCCGCCCGCCGACCCACGACGCCTGAGAAAGGAAGAGCGATGACCCGAACGCTTCTGACGGCCTGCCTGACCGGCTCAACCCTGTGGTGCTTTCCCGCGCTGGCGGACCTGCCGCCGGTGCTGGACCGCGTGCCCACCGGGGCATCGGTCATCGTCGCGATCGCGAACGTTTCCGAGACGCACGGCGGGATCAAGCGGTACGCGGATCGGTTCGGGGTCGAGGACGCGGCCGTCCAACTGGCGATGCTGGAGGCGATGCTCACCAGCGAGGGGATGAACGCCGCAGGCTCGGCGGCGTTCGTGATGGTGGACCCGGAGACGACCTACATGCTGCTGCCGGTGAGCGACTTCAACGCGCTCATCGCGGGGCTGGGGGGCGAGGCGGCGGACGGGTTCGGCCAGGCGGACGTGATGGGCGAGATGGCGTTCTTCCGAGACCTCGGCGGCGGGTTCGCGGCCGCGGGACCGGACGATGGCATACTCCGCGGCCTTCCCGCCACCTCCGGCACGATGGACGCGCACACCAAGCGCCTGGGCAAGACGGGCAAGGCCGTCGCCGAACAGAGCGACATGGTCGTCATCGCCGACGTGCAGGCCCTCCGCCCGCAGATCGAGGAGGGCGTCAACGGGATGCGCCAGCAGATGGAGTTCATGGCGATGATGGGCGGCCAGGGCGAGCAGATCGGCCAGGCGATGGGGCTGATCGACGCGCTCTCCGTCGCCATCACCCGCGACGGTCGCGTCGCCCTGATGGGCGTTGATTTCGCGGAAGAGGGGATGCGGCTCGAGTTCGCGGCGCAGTTCGAGGAGGATTCGCCTTCCGCGGCGTTTTTCACCGCGCCCGGGAACTCGGGTTCGATCCTGGCGCGCCTGCCGAACGTGCCGTACATCCTGGCGTACGCGGTGGACTTCTCGAGTCCCGGGCTGCGCAAGGGCCTGTCGGAGATGATGAACCTCGCGGCGCAGGCGGACCCCGAAGCGATCGGGCTGGTCGGCGTCAATCCGTTCCAGTTTCTCGACAGCATGGACGGTTCGGGCATGGTCCTCGGGCACACCCCCGCGCTGCTCACGGGCGGGCTGATGGCGAACACGGTCGCGTACACGAAGACGACCGATCCGGCCGGCATGGTCGGAGCGATGAAGCAGGCCTTCGCGAACATGGACGGCAAGGCGGCGGACGGCGTCATGTACAAGACGGCGTACACGGATGGCGCGGGCGAGGCCGCGGGCACGAAGTACGACGCCTGGTCGATGACGATGAGCATCGACTTCAACGCGCCGAACGCGATGGAAGCCCAGCAGGTGCAGCAGGGCATGATGCTGATGTTCGGGCCGACTGGCGGTCCGAGCGGGTTCCTCGCGGCGACCGAGGGCGGGCTGGTGCAGACCATGTCGCGCAACTCGCAGTTGCTGACGAAGGCGATCGAGTCGGCGAAGTCCGGCAACGGGCTGGGTGCGGAGAAGGGCATCGCCTCCGTCGCGGAACACCTGCCCGCCGGCCGATCGTTCGAGGCGTACGTCGGCGTGCAGCGGGTGATGGAGTCGGTCGGTTCAATGATGGCGATGATGGGCGGCTTCCCGATGCCCCGGGTGGAGGGCGAGTTGCCGCCGATCGGCGTTGCCGCCACGACGCACGACGCCGGGCTGCGGGCCACGGTGTACCTGCCGAACAAGGTGATGGACGTCTTCAAGCAACTCGGCGACGCGTTCGGCGGCGAGGACGACATGATGGACGCGCCGCCCGCCGGCGGGCAACGCCCCCGATTCTGAGCCACCGGTGACCGTTCACACGGCCCGCGCCGCCAACGCGCGGGCCGTTTTCGTGCGCCGTGCCGAGGGCGTATGCTGAGCCGGATGCCGCACACCGTCTGGCGTTTGGCGAACGGCCGGTCGATCACGCTCGATCGACCGCGCATCATGGCGATCCTGAATCTCACGCCGGACAGTTTCCACGGGGCGAGCCGGGTCCCCTCGCCATCCGCGGCCGTGGAGGCGGCGCGGCAAGCGGTGGGCGACGGCGCGGATGCGCTCGACCTCGGCGGCGAGTCCACGCGGCCGGGCGCGGCGCGTGTGCCCGCGGAGGAGCAGATCGCGCGCGTCGTCCCGGCGGTGCGAGCGATCCGGGCCGCCGGCGGGCCTCTGGCGAGCGTCCCGATCAGCGTCGACACGACGCGTGCCGCGGTCGCTCGGGCCGCGCTGGACGCCGGAGCGGACGCCGTCAATGACGTGTCGGCGGGCGAAGAGGACGCGTCGATGCTGCGGCTTGTCGCGGAGCGCGGAGCGGGGGTGGTCCTGATGCACCGCCTCGTTCCGCCGGACCTGGACTCGTACTCCGACCGGTACGCGACCGAGCCGACCTACGCGGACGTGGTTGGCGAGGTCGCGGTGTTCCTTGCGGGTCGGTGCCGGGCCGCGGCGCAAGCGGGGATTCACCCCGATCACGTGGTGCTGGACCCGGGCCTGGGATTCGGAAAGACGGTCGGGCAGAACGCGGAGTTGATGCGTGGCGTCGGGCGTCTGCTTGCGCTGGGGCCTCCCGTGCTGTGCGCGGCGAGTCGCAAGAGTTTCGTCGGTCGCCTGGCGTCGCCCGGCGTCGATACGACGCCCTCGGAGCGTCTGTCGGGGTCGGTTGCGCTGGCGGTCCAGCAGTGCCTGTCGGGCGTGCGGCTGTTCCGAGTCCACGACGTTCGCGAGCACGCTGAGGCCCTGCGGGCGGTGTGGGGGGTGACCGCGGGGGGATGACGGGCCGGGGCGGGTGCGTCTAGCATGGGTGCTGTCGGGGCCGGGCCTCGGCGGGCAGTCGGAAAGGAGCCTCGATGGCCAGTGCGAACGTTCACGAGTTCACGGACGCCAACTTCGACAATGCCGTTCTCGGGGCATCTGAGCCGGTGCTGGTCGACTTCTGGGCGGAGTGGTGCATGCCCTGCCGGATGCTGGCCCCGACCATCGATCAAGTGGCGGAAGAGTTCGCGGGAAAGGCGAAAGTCGGGAAGGTCGACACGGACTCGAACCGGGAGATCTCGGTGAAGTACGGCATCTCGGCGATCCCGACGGTGATCCTGTTCAAGAACGGCGAGCCGGTCCGTCGGTTCGTCGGCCTGACGAGCCACGAGGAACTGGCCGCCGCGATCAACGAGGCCGTCGGGGGCTGACCGCCCGGTTGCGGACGAGATGGCTGCCATGAGCACGGCCTTTCACAAGGGGCGCAGACGGGGCCGGGGTGAAGGCACGCTGCGTTGCGGCGTGGTGGGCGTCGGGCGCATGGGGCAGCATCATGCGAGGGTGTACGCTCAGGAGCCCGGGTGCGTGCTGGCGGGCGTGGTGGACGTCGACGGGGCGCGGGCGGCGATGATCGCGGAGCGCCTGGGGTGCCGGGTGTACGCGACGCCGGAGGCGCTGCTGGAAGCGGGCGTCGACGCGGTGTCGATCGCGGTGCCGACGACGGCGCACGAGGATGCGGCGCGTCCGTTCCTCGAGGCGGGCGTGGCGTGCCTGATCGAGAAGCCGCTGGCGCAGGACGCCGAGACCGCGCGGGCGATGAAGGAGACGGCGGAGCGCGGCGGCGCGGTGCTCATGGTGGGGCACATCGAGCGTTTCAACCCCGTGATGCGCGCGATGGCCAAGGCGACGGACAACGGTCGCGGGGTCACACCACGGTTCATCGAGGTCCATCGGGTGAGTCCGATGACGTTCCGATCGGTGGACGTGAGCGTCGTGATGGACATGATGATCCACGACCTGGACGTCGTGCTGATGCTGCTGGGCGGGCACGAGCCGGACGAGATCCAGGCCGCGGGGGTCTCCCTGATCACGGAGCACGAGGACATCTGCAACGCGCGCCTGACGTGGCGTCGGCCCGAGGGGGTGTGCGTGGCGAACGTGACGGCGAGCCGTCTCGCGCTGAAGACCGAGCGCGTGACGCGGATCACGGGCGAGAACGCGTATATCAAGATCGACTACGCGGCGAAGAAGGGGACGATCATCCGGCGCATCGCCAACGAGATCCAGATGCGCGAGGTCCACGAGCAGTTGCGGCAGGGGATGGACCTGACGAGCCTGAACTGGATGGAACTGGTGAACATCGAGCCGCTGGAGATCGACGACGCCGAGCCGCTGGCGCTGGAGATCCGCTCGTTCCTGGGGGCGGTGCGGACGGGCACCCAGCCCCCGATCGACGCGAACGCGGGGTTCGTGAACGTCCGCACGGCGGAGCGGATCATCGAGGCCGTCCGGGAGACCATGGGCACGCCCGCCGCCCGATAGCCTGGCAGGGCGCACGGGAATTGTGGTGCGCGGGGCCGGGCGCGGTAGACTAGCGACCTGACCGGAGATCAGAACACGCCCGGAACCGCCGAAGAGACTCCGACGCGAGGCGAGCCGTGGTGGCCGCCCGATTCCTCCCGAGATCCCGCCGTAGAACGACCATGCACCCAGCATCCGAGAACCCGCCCGTGACAGGCCGCCCGGAGCAGTCCGCCGCCGCGCCGACGGATTCGCCCGGCGCGCTCAGCCCCGAGTTGAACGCGGAGATCGACGCCGCGATGCGCGACCTCGGGCTGAGCGATGACAAGCCCGCGCGCCACCCGCGCGAACGGCACCACGCCGCTGAGCAGCCGCTGGAGGGCGCGGCCCCCGCGCCGATCCGCGGGCCTCGCGTCGTGCGTGCCGGGCGTGAGCATCGAACGGGGACCGTGGTTTCGGTCGGGCCGACGGACATCTTCGTCGAGTTCGGACCGAAGGAACTGGGCGTGGTGGAGCGGTCGCAGTACGCGGAGCACGAACTGCCGAAGGTGGGCGAGGAGGCCGAGGTGGTGGTGAACCGGTACGAGGCCGGGGAGTCGATCTACCTGTGCTCGCGTCCCGGGGCGGTGCAGAAGGCCGACTGGGAGATGCTGGAGGCGGGCCAGACGGTCGAGGCGCGCGTGACGGGCGTGAACAAGGGCGGGCTTGAACTCGAAGTCGCGGGCCACCGCGCGTTCATGCCCGCCAGCCAGGTGTCGCTCGAGCGGATCGAGGACCTTTCCGTGTACGTCGGCGAGAAACTGACCTGCCAGGTCTCGCGCGTCGATCGCGCCGGCAAGGGCAACATCGTCCTCTCCAGGCGCGACATGCTCAAGCAGGAGCGGGCGGAGCAGGCGAAGCGCCTGCGCGAGACACTCAAGGAAGGGGACGTGGTCGAGGGCGTCGTTCGGCGCATCGCCGCTTTCGGCGCGTTCGTGGACATCGGCGGGATGGACGGGCTGGTGCACGTCGAGAACCTGACGCACGAGCGCGTCACGCCGAGCGAGAAGGCCGTCCAGCGGCATGTCAAGGAGGGCGATCGGGTCCGTGCCCAGGTGCTGAAACTGGACTGGGAGGCCAAGCGCATCTCGCTCGGCATCAAGCAACTCACGGACGACCCGTTCGCGCTGGCCGCCAACGACATCAGCGAGGGCGCGGACGTCACGGGTCGGGTGACGAAGATCCTGGAGTTCGGGGCCTTCGTCGAGGTCGCTCCGGGCGTCGAGGGGCTCGTTCACATCTCCGAGATCGACTGGCGCCGCATCGCCCGCGTCGAGGACGCGCTGAAGCAGGACGAGATCGTCACCGCGCGGGTGTTGAAGATCGACCCCGAGACGCGTCGCATCTCGCTGAGCATCAAGCAGACCCGGCCCCGCCCCGAGCCTGAGCAGGGCGCTCCCGCAGGCCGGGCGGAGGAGAAGCCCGGCCGCGCGCCCAAGGGCGTCAGGCCGCGCGAGGGGTTCGGGCGTCGCGGGGGGATGGAGCGCGACACTCGATCGCCGGACGAGATTCTCAAGGAGACCCCCGCGCTGCGGCGCCTGCGTGAGAAGGCGAAGTTGCAGCAGAAGAGCGGCGGGCTGGGCGGGCTTGAGCACCTCGGGGGCGGGCTGGGCGACCTCAAGCTCTGAGCGGTCACTGCCGCGCGCGGATCGCTTCCAGCCTGCGCTGGTGAATCTCGCGGTCCGGCTCGAGCACGATCAGCGCCTCGATCTGGGCCTGCGCGGCGGCAAGGTCGTTGCGCAGGAGCGCGACGCGAGCGGCCTGCTCGCGGACCGAGGCATCGAACGGGGCGACGCGTGAGGCACGGACGGCCTTCGCCCACGCCTCGTCGAGCCGTCCCGCCCTGGCGTAGCGATCCGCGAGTTCGAGGGCGTAGGCGGGCGAGCGCAGTTCGCGCGCGTCGAGGTACTCGAGATGGTCGATGGCGCGCTCCGGCGAGCCGGGGAGGGTGCCGTCGATGGCGAGCCGGGCGAGGTGCCGGCGCGGGAGCGGGTCCTCAGGCCGAGCCTCTGCGAGCCGTTCGAGCAGCGGCGCCATTTCCGGCGTCGGGCGACCCCGCGAGGCGGCAAGCGCGATCTGTACCGCCGCGGCCAGCGCTTCGGGGTGCCCGGGATGCCGCTCGAGCCACCGAGCCGTCATCGTCGCGTCCGGGATCGGCAGCGCGGTCGCGCCGTAATCCGGCAAGCCCGGCGGCTCTCCCGCGCCCGCGTCCCCTCCCCCGGATCGCTCGGCCCAGAGCGCGTCGCGGTCGATGCGGCGCGCGACCTCGGCCATGAGCAGGTCGCGGAGCGTCGGGGTCCCCTCCGGCAGCACGAGCCCCAGCCGTTCGAGTTCCGTGCGCGCCCACGGCAGGAACTCCTCGAAGAACTGCTCGGGCGTGATGCCGAGGACGCCCCGCATCGCCGCGTCCTGCCTCTCGCCGGCGGCGTAGCGGTCCATGAGGGCGAGCGGCGCATCGCTCCCCCAGCGTTCGACCATGAAGCGGTACATCCACCAGCCCTGGGCGTAGGCCTGCGAACGGTCGGTGGGGCGCAGCGGGCGCACGAACCGGAGGCTGATGGTGTCGAGGTCGAAGAGTTCGTTGCGCTCGTAGGCGCGCACGAGCAACCCCCACCAGCGCGGATCGACCGGCGCGTGCTCGACCCAGACGGCGGCGGCCTCGGTGAACCAGTGCGGGATGCGGTTGTTGGTGCGCGAGAGCGTGACGGTGTGGGCGTACTCGTGCTGGAGCGTGCGGGGCCAGTCGTACGGGCCGATCGTGCTGCGCGGGCCTTCGCGCGGCGCCTCCATCGCGATCACGGGTCCTGTCGACGCGGCCATCGTGTGGATGCGCGGCATGCCGGTGATGCGGACGCTGAACCACGAGTGGTCGGGCATGAGTTCGATCTGCGTGCGCTGCCCCGGCTCGTGGTCGAACCCCTCCGGGCCGGCGACGACGGCGTGGATGCGCTCCAGGACAGGGAGCATCTCGCGGGCGAGCAGGGCGTCCGGCCCGGGGCGGTGGCGCACGACGAAGTGCTCGCTCTCGGCCGTCTCGTAGGTGAGCAGTTCCTCGATGAGGCGCAGGCTGTTCTCGGCGCGGAGGTTGAAGGGGTCGAGGACCGCCGCGCGTCGCAGCGCGTCGCGGGCGCGCAGGTCGCGTCCCGCCTGCAACTCCAGCAGGCCGAGTTCGATCCACGGTTCGGGGAGCGTCGGTCGGCGCGCCGCGGCGAGTTCGAGCGAGTCCGCCGCCCGCCCGTACTGGCGGGCCTCGCTGAGGGCTCGCCCGACCTCGAAGAGCGCTTCGGGCGACCGATCGGTGGCGTTCAGGGCGTCGAAGGCGGCGAGCGCACGAGCCAACCCCGCGTCGTCGAACCGCGCGGCGAGCGCGGCCGCCTCCAGCGCGAGCAGGGCGCGGGCGTTCGGGAATCGCTCGAGCGCGGGCGCGAGCGCGAGCGATGCGCCCTCCGGGTCGCTCTGGCGCAGGCGTGCGCGGGCGGAAATCGCCGCGCCGTCGGCGGACATGCCCGGGCCGGCGAGCGCGTGCAGCCGCTGGGCGATGGACTCGGCTCGATCGAAATCGAACGAGTCGACGGCCATCCGGCCCGCGAGCGCCCACGCCGCGGCGCACGAGGGATTGAGCCTGAGCGTCTCCTCGACGGCCTTGCCCGCTTCGGGCAGGTTGTCGCGTGCGTACAGGAGTTTCGCCTCGGCGAGGTGGGCCTGCCACGAAAGGCGGTCCATCTCGTCGCGCGCGACCGCGAGCATCGACATGAGCGCCCGGTAGCCGCCCGCGGCGTCGGCGGCCCGGGCGCTGCCGCGAATGCGAAGGCGGACCGCGAGGCCCCGGACGCCGTCCACGAGTTCGTCGGCGTCGGTGACGCGGTTGCCCGCAAGGTGCTCGACGAGCGGCTCGAGCGCGGCGTCGGCTTCGTCGAAGCGGCCGAGCGTCTCCAGCGCTTCGGCGCGCAGGCGGATCGCGCGGACGGAGTCGCGGCCTTCGAGGACGCCCAGGGCATCGTGAAGGTCGCCGCGATAGAGCAACGCCTCAGCGCGGTCGAGCGGGTCAACCTCGGGATCGTCCAGCGAAGGGTCGTCCCACGCTCCGCGGATGAGCGAGGCACGCGCGCGAAGGGCCGGCGTCGCCAGGTCGGCGTCGGTCCAGACGCCGTGGCGCACGCGGAGCGCGCCGCGCTCGCCGTCGCTGAGGTAGTCCGCGTCGAGCAGCCTCGTCACCGGGGCGGCGAGGGGCGGGGCCTGCATCGGCTCGGTGGCCTGCGACCGCGGATCGGCGACCTGCGCGGCGGCCGGCAGGACAACGGAGTTCACCACGGTTGCGCAGCAAGCGCAGAGCAGCGCGAGTCGTCGCGATCCGGCTGTCCTTCGCGCGTGCTGCAAAGACGCGGTTCCGTGGGCGTGTGCGGGCGTTACCTCGCCTGCCATGGCTCGACCTTGATCGTCCAGCCGTCCCGTTTGGCGGGCAGGTCCGTGGACATCGCCTTCTCATCGACGCGGACGGCGTCGTTGGTTCGTACGTCGCGCAACTGGACGAGCGACTCGTCGCCCGAGGGACTGACGGTGCGCACGACGCGCGGCAGCAGGTCGGCCTTGTCGTACCAGACGCGCACTTCCTCGAAGTCCGCGCTGTCCGCGAGTTCGGGGTGAGGCGTGAGGCGGAGTTGCCAGCAGTCGGCGGCGTAGGTCCGCAGCGCGTCGCTCTCGAGACCGTCGGCGGGCGGGAGCAGTTCCGCCGAGAACTCGCGGAGGACGTCGTCGCGGCGTTGGCCCACGGGCACCGGGAACGGCCCCTCGCCGAGCCGGAGCGGGTCCCACCGCTCGCCGGGCGGCACGACCTCGCGCTTGACGATCTGCTTCTCGGAAGGCAGGCGTTCCAGCAGCCAGCGCCCGTCGAAGACGTAGGTCTGGGTCTGCTGCTCGACGCGTCGGCCGACCGTGAGGCGATCGAACTCGATGAGGAATCGCCGCAGCGGGGTCGCGCCGTCGTCGCCCGGATCGGTGACGAAGACGAGCGAACCGTCGCGGGTCTCCGTGTCGCCGGCGATGGCGAAGGTCTTGACGTAGCGGACCGTCGCCGAGAAGCGTGCGACCGACTCGCCCGCACGCTCCAACTCGCGCAGGAGGTCGTCCGCCGTGCGGATCCCCTGGTCGAATTGCTCGGGCTGCGCCGGCGCGACGGCCGCGAGCGCGGGGTCCGCACAGACAGCCAATCCCAGCCCGATCGGGAGCACGACCGCGCGAATCGCCAGCACGAGGATGGTCATCATCGTCATCATCGGTCGGCCCTTCTCCCCGTCCCCACAGTTGAACCAGCGGGCGCGAGTCACGGTTGCGTCACGGCTCTGCGGTGGTCGATTCCGCGTTGCCGGCCGTCCCCGCCGCGAGATAATCCTTCAAGATCGCCGCGGCCGCGAGCGCGTCGCGCCGCTCCTTCTTCTGCTTGTGCGTCATCCCGGTTCGCGCCATCGACCAGTCCGCGGAGGCGGTCGAGAGCCGTTCATCGTGGAGGCGGACCGTTCTCCCCGTTCGTTCCGCCAGTCGCACCGCGAACGCCCGCACCATCGCGGCCCGCGGGCCGTCCGTGCCGTCCATGTTCAGCGGCAGGCCGACGACGATCTCGTCTCGGGCGCCGAGGTGCTCGTCCGCGGCCCGGGCGATCGCGTCGAGCAGCGTGCCGCCCTGCCTGGCGTCGATCGCCTGTTCGAGCACGCCGACGGGCGAGGCGATCCGCGTGGTGTCGTCGCCGACCGCGAGGCCGGTGCGTCGATCGCCGAGGTCGATGCAGAGGTAGCGCACGCCGTGATCCTTCGCACGCCGAGGCGGCCGGGCGGACGGGGTCAGTCCCGGATGGTGACGCGGCTCACGCCCTCGGCGAGCATCTCGTAGACGAGTTCGACGTCGTCGGCGAGGAGGCGGACGCAGCCCATGGACATCTGCCGGCCGATGCTGTGCGGCTCGATGGTGCCGTGGAGGCCGTAGCCGGTCTTGACGGCGTCATCGCCGAGGCCCTCGATGCCGATCCAGCGTTCCCCGATCGGGTTCAACGGGTCGTCCTTGTCGAACCGCTGCCCCGTGCGCGGGTTGACCCAGTAGGGGTTGATGAGTTTGCTGCCGCGCTTGACGACGAAGCGGCCGGTTGGGGTGCTGTCGCCCTCGCCGAGTCCGACGGAGAACGAGCGGATGTAGACCCAGGCCGATTCGTCGGCGGGAGGGCCGGCGTAGAGGTCGAGGCGGTAGGCGCTCTTGGAGACGACGGCGTGGAAGGGTCCTCGCACGAGTTTGAGCGATTGGCCCTCTTGAATGCGGTTGGGGTTCGCGAGGCGGTTGACGCGCTGGAGGAGGCGCCAGTCCACGGCCAGGTCGTTGCGGCGCGCGATGCGCTCGAGGCTGTCGCCGCCCTGCACGGCATACGTCGCGCTGAGCGGATCGTCGGCGTGGACCTTCGGCGAGAACACGAGGTCGTCGTTGAGGCGGGCGAGGCGGTCGCGGACGGCGGCGGAATCCGCCGCGCTGAGGGTCGAGTCGCGGAGGGCGCGGTTGAGCAGTTCGCGTGCAACGACCGGCTTGTTTTCGGTCAGGCTTCGCTCCGCGGCGGCGAGCAGGTTTCGTGCCGTGTCCGTGACCGGCGTCGTGCTTCCACCTCCCGGAAGCGGCTCGGCTTCGCGGAGGGCGTCGCCGAGGCCCGCGGGCGCGGAGCCGGCGTCGGCGGCGGGCGTCCGCACAACGGGGAGCGAACTCTCCCTGGTTGCAGATGGTCCGCCCTCGGTCGCGTTCAGTGGTGTCGCGGTCTGGCGTCCCTGGCGGATCTCCAGCGGCGGGGGAGCATCCGAGGCTGTCCGCTCCGGCTGGCTTTGGACCTGCGGCGAAGCGGGTCGGGTCGGATCGCGTGCCGGCGTGAGTTCCTGCGTGAACGGATCGTTCAGCATGGCCTCGGCGGCGTTCGCGTTTGCCGGTTCATGGCGTCCGATGCCCAACGCATACGCGGCCACGACGCCGCCGACCACGACGACGATGACGAGCGCTGCGAGGGGTCGTCGCCCCATCGTCCGCCGGTGGTTGCGGACGTAGGTGCGTCCCATCTTGCTGGGGCGGGGGGATTGCGAGGGGAGCGACATGCGGGCCTCCTCCGTGTGGGCGTGGCAGCGGCGTGATCCGTCACGCGTCGGTCGCCGGGACGATGATCCGGCGTTCGGTCGCGACCGCGTCGAGCGGCACATCCTGTGCATCGGTCGGGACGCGGGCGACGACCTGCAAATCGAATCCCACGCCGACCTTGCGTGCCGTCAGGCCGGGGCGGGACAGGAAGCGATCATAGAAGCCGGCCCCGCGGCCGAGGCGGTTGCCCGTTTCGTCGAAGGCGAGTCCGGGGACGACGACGGCCGCGAGTTCGCCCGGGGGGATCGCGGGCGCGCCCGGTGGGGGCTGGCGCAGGCCGTGCCGGGTGAGCGTGAGTCGGTCCCAAGGCCACCCGGCCTCGGCGGGTTGCAGGCTGCCGTCCTCCCAGCCGACTCGCGGGAGGCAGACGGCACGCCCGGCGCCGTGCAGCGCGGCGGCGAGCGAGGAGAGATCGACTTCGCCGGGGAGCGGCGTGAAGAGCATGATCGGGCCGCGTTCGCCGAGCAACCTCGGGAGCCTGCCCGCGATCGAGACGGACCAAGCCGCGGAGTCGGACGCCGAGATCATACGGAGGCGGCCGCGCATCTCGCCGCGGAGCGAGGCCTTGGCGGCCCGGGTGTCGGTCATGGCTCGCCTCGCGGGCCGGCGGGGCGGATGCGCTCGCGGAGGCGCAGAAGTCCGGCGAGCCGTTCGCCCAGCCGCTTCTCGTCGCCGCGGTCGGTCGGTCGGTAGTAGCGTTTCTCGACGCCGAGGTAGTCCTGGCCGGTGAACGCGCCGGGTGCGCTGTGGCTGTACTCGTACTTCTCGCCCGTGCGGTCGCGCATCTTGACGCCCTCGCCGATGGGGGAGGAGTTGGGGTCGCGCAGGTAGAGCGGGACGGGGAGCGTGCGTCCCTCGCGCACGTCGGCCATCGCCTCGTCGATCGCCGCGCAGGAGGCGTTGCTCTTCGGCGCGAGGGCGAGGTAGATGGCGCACTGGCTGAGCGTCAGGCGGCACTCGGGCATGCCGACGCGCTCGACGAGGTGCCAGCACGCGGCGGCGAGGGGCATGGCGTGCGGGTCCGCGTTGCCGATGTCCTCGCTGGCGAGGATGCCGAGGCGGCGGGCGATGTAGCGGGGGTCTTCGCCCGCGTCGAGCATCCGGGCGATCCAGTAGACCGCGGCGTCCGGGTCGCTGCCGCGGATGCTCTTGATCATCGCGCTGATGGCGTCGTAGTGCTCGTCGCCCGTGCCGTCGTAGACGGCGGCCTTCTGCTGGATGGAGTCCTCGGCGACGGCGCGGTCGATGACCATCGGAGACGGGCACTCGCTTGCGCTTCGTTCGCGGTGCTGTTCGGAGGATTGGCACTCGCTTGCGCTTCGTTCGCGGTGCTGATCGGAGGATTGGCACTCGCTTGCGCTTCGTGCTCTGTTTTGCTGGGAGAGGACGGCGACTTCGAGGGCGTTCAACGCCCGCCGCGCGTCGCCGTCGGACTTGACGGCCCAGACGCGGATCGCGTCGTCGGTGACGCGCACACCGTGCCGGCCGCAGCCGCGTTCGGGGTCGGCGATGGCGCGGCGCACGACCTCGGCGATCTCTTCCTCGCTGAGCGGTTCGAGTCGGAAGAGTGTGCTGCGGCTGACCAGGGCGGAGTTGCACGCGAAGAGCGGGTTCTCCGTCGTCGCCCCGATCAGCGTCACCAATCCGCGCTCGACGTCATTGAGCAGCACGTCCTGCTGGCTGCGCGTGAAGCGGTGGATCTCGTCGAGGAACAGGATCGTCCGGCGGCCCTCGAGTTCGACCGCCCGCGTCGCCTCGTCGATGACCTCGCGGATGCGCTTCACGCCCACGCCCGCGGCATTCTCCGCCACGAACCGCCGGCGTGTCTGGGCCGCGATCACCCGGGCCAGTGTTGTCTTGCCGGTCCCCGGCGGCCCGTGGAGGATGATGCTGGTGATCGCGTCGGCCTCGATCATCCGGCGCAGCAGGCGCCCCGGCCCGAGGATGTGCTCCTGACCGACGAACTCGTCCATGGTTCGCGGGCGCATCCGCACGGCGAGCGGCTCGACGCGCTGCCTGGCCGCTTCGCGCTTGGGTGCCCACAGGTCGGTCATTGCGGGGATTGTACACCCCGGATGTTGGGGATCCGAACGGGTTTCGCCGTCCGCGAAGCGTGGAACGATTGTAGATTGTATCTTTGCGGACGCTAACATATGCCGTGCCGACCGCCCTCTTGCTCATCGCCGTGGCTCTGTGGCTGCTGTGGGCGGTGGCGGCACGCCGGTTGATGGCGGGGCCGAGGGGAGATGTCGAGAGCGGGGTGGTGTGGCGCTTTCTGCGTCTCTACGCGCAGCTGATGCACCGCGTCCGCTATGAGGGATTGGAGAACCTGTCCCGATCCACCACGACACGCCCGCTGCTCGTCGTGTCCAATCACACGGCCGGGGTCGATCCGGTGCTGGTGCAGGCGGCATGCCCGTTTTTCATCCGCTGGATGATGGCCAAGGACATGAAACTCGACGCCCTCGGGTGGCTTTGGGCCTGGACGGAGATCATCACCGTCGATCGCGGGGGGCGCGAGGTCGTCGCCGCGCGCGAAGCGCTGCGCTACCTCGAAGGCGGCGGCGTGATCGGCATCTTCCCGGAGGGGACGCTCGAGCGCCCGCCCCGGAGCGTGATGCCGTTTCTTCCTGGGGTGGGGCTGATCGTGAAGCGTGCGGGGGTGCGCGTGCTGCCGGTGATCGTTGAGGGGACGCCGCAGGTGGACCCGGCGTGGGGGAGCCTGTGGCGGCGGAGCCGATCGGTCGTCACCTTCAAGCCGGTGATCGACTACAGGGAGAGCGGCCTCAAGCCGCACGAGATCGCGGACGACCTGCGCCGGCGGTACGTCGAGTGGACCGGTTGGCCGGCGCGAGACCCGCCGAAGGACCTCTTCCCCGGCGGCAAGGGCAAGTGAGGCTCAGTGCCCGCCCGTGGAACCGAAGCCGCCCGCGCCGCGGGGCGTTGCCGCGAGCGATTCCGCTTCAACGACGGCGGCACGAGCGACGGGCGCGATCACCAACTGCGCGATCCGCGCGCCGTGGCGCACGACGTACGGCTCGGGTCCGAGGTTGATGAGCGCGACGAACATCTCTCCCCGATAGTCCGCGTCCACGGTGCCCGGCGCGTTCGGGATGGTCACTCCGTGCTTCGTCGCCAGCCCCGAGCGGGGGCGAACCTGCCCCTCGAAGCCCGGGGGGATGGCGACGGCGATGCCGCAGGGGATGCGGAGGATCCGGCGTGGCGTGAGCGTGACGGATTCGTTCTCGAACTCGCCGCGAGGGAGGCAGGCCGACAGGTCCAGCCCGGCCGCAAGGTCGGACTGGTACGCGGGGAGCGCGGCACGCGGGTCAAGCCGGAGCACTCGGAGCGTGAGGTCGTGTTGCACGGCGACACGATACCGCGGGTCTGCGGTCCTGTCCGGGCGATCAGAACTCGCGAGCGGAGTCGATGAGGGCGAGGTCCTCGTCAGTCAGCCCCTGCCGGAGTTGGACGAGGCTGCGGTTGAGCGTGTCGATCATCCGCTGGGTGCTGGCGATGGCGTTCTCGATCGAACTCTGGCCGGTAACGGCTTTGAGGGCGTCGGTCTGGCCGATCTCGCGGAGGTGGCGCTCGGAGCGGGCGCGGGCCTCCTGGAGACCGCGCAGCAGGGCTTCGGCCTTCTCCCGGGCCGCCTCCGTCTCGATCAGCACCTGATGACGTTCGGTCATGGTCGCTGGCATGGTTCGGCTCCATCCATCCTTCGGATCACCGACCCGCCCGTCTCATGCTCAGCCCCTCCCGGGCTTCAGAGCATTGTCGCATAAATCGGGCACCGGTCAACCGACACCTTTCAGACGCCAAACATCAGACAGCCTTGCGATAGCAGGGGATCGGCGCGGCCAGCGTCGGGATGTACCGACGGAGCGCATCGAGAACGGCGAGACGTTCCGCGCCCGACCGGACCCTGGCGAGTCGTTCCACGGCGTCGGTGATGTCGATGGGCGTACCGGAGCCGCCGCTCCAGGCCATGATGCCCGGGTGGTCGGTGGGCGCGAGGTCTTCGGTTGAGTAGGCGAGTTCCTCGTGGAGTTTCTCGCCGGGACGGACGCCGGTGCAGCGGATGCCGACGGCGGGGAGCGCGTCGGGGGGGAGCGGCGTTTCGCAGGTCTCGTCCTCGATCAGTCGCGGCTCGACGCCGTGCGCACGGAGGAACCGTTCGGCGAGGTCGAGGATGCGGACAGGTCGGCCCATGTCGAGGACGAAGACGCCGGCGCGGTCGCTCGCCGGGTCGCTCATCGCGGCGGCCTGGGCGACGAGCGCGGCGGCCTCGGGGATGGTCATGAAGTAGCGGGTCATGCGGGGGTCGGTGACGGTGAGGGGCCCTCCCTCGGCGAGTTGGGCTGCCCAGATGGTGAGGACGCTGCACGCCGAGCCGAGGACGTTGCCGAATCGGACCATCGAGTAGCAGGTCGGCGCCGCGCCCGGGCGTGCGCCCCGGCGCACGCGAGCGTGCAGGTCGGCGACGTACAACTCGGCCAGGCGCTTCGTGGCGCCCATGACGCTGGTGGGATTCACCGCCTTATCGGTCGAGACCATGACGAACTGCCGCGTGCCCGCGTCGGCCGCGGCGTCCGCGATCGCCCGTGTTCCCAGCAGATTGTTCGTGATCGCGTGCGCGGGGTGGTCCTCCATGAGGGGGACGTGCTTGTGCGCCGCGGCGTGAAAGACGACGTCCGGCGCGAGGTCGGCGACGAGGCGGCGCGTGCTTTCGGCCTCGGCGACGTCGTGCAGCACGGCACGCCTCGGCACGGAGCTGAACCGCTCGCCGAGGCGGCGATCCACCTCGAACAGCGCGTTCTCCGAACGCTCCATCAGCACGATCAGCGACGGGCGATAGAGCGCCACCACGCGGGCCAGTTCGGACCCGATCGATCCGCCCGCGCCGGTGATGAGCACGCGCCGACCTTCGATCAACCCGCCCACGCGGTCGTGGTCGATCGCGTGCGGCTCGCGCCCGATGAGCGCGGCGTAATCCAGGACCGGCGCGCCGCACGGCCCGCCAGGCGTCGGCGCGGGAGCCCGGGTCAGCAGTTCCGCCAGCGGCGGCACGAACCGCTCGGCGATGCCCGCGCGAGCCAACTCCGCGCGGATGCGCCGCGCCAGCGACCACATCGACGAAGGGAGGCTCACCACCGCGACCCGCGCCCCCAGCGAGTCACGCGCACGGGCGAGCGCGTCCAGCCCCTCCACCCGGCCCAGACCCGGCGCCCCGCCGATCGGCGATCCGTCCGGACCCAGCGCGAGGCACCCGACCGGGGCGACCAGCCCCGGCGCTGCCTCGAGTTGGCGGAACAACGCCGGGATGGTCTCCGGGGTGCCGATCAGGATCGCCGGCTCCGCCGCGGCCGGCTTCGGCGTCACCTCGACAGCCGATCGTCCGGCGATGGTTGCTCTGGGCATGGATCGTCCTCCCGCCCCGGCGGGGCTGCCGGGGTTATCGGCTCGACACCGGTCGGGCGTTCGCGCTTCGACGCCCGGATTGTGCTTCAATGGGGCGATGATCACCCGCATCGCCGGCACGCTGGTCTCGGTGGACGCCCGTGGAGCGGTGGTGCAGCCCGAGGGGACGGGGCTGGCGTACGAGGTTTTGCTGCCGGCGTACCTCGCGGATCGTCTGGGGGGCGAGGTGGGGCGGCGCGTCGTGCTGCACACGCTCGAGTACCTCGAGGCGCAGGGGCAGGGGACGAGTTTCGTGCCTCGGCTGATCGGGTTCGAGTCGCGCGACGATCGCCGGTTCTTCGAGGTCTTCACGACGGTCAAGGGGATGGGCAACAAGCGCGCCCTGCGCGCCCTCGCCGTGCCGCCGGGGGAAGTGGCCGCGATGGTCGTGTCGAAGGACGCGAAGGGGTTGCAGCGTTTGCCGGAGATCGGCAAGCGCGTCGCGGAGACGGTGATCGTCGAACTGAGCGGCAAGTTGGACGGCTTCGTGAGCGTCGATGCGCTGGAACGGCGGGCGGGTGCGCTGGCCGAGCCGTCGCTCGGCGTCTCGCCGGCCGCGACGGAGGCGGTGCAGGCCCTGATCGCGCTGGGCGAGACGCGCGACGCGGCGGAGCGCCTGGTCGAGCGGGCGGTGCGCCGATCGAACGGGACGCTGACGACGGCGGACCAGATTCTCGCGGCGGCGTTCGGCGGCGAGGGCTGAGCCGGGGCCTCCGCCGCCCGTCTATGCTCGGCGCGGAGGTGCGGATGCGGTACGCGATGATCATGGCGGGCGGCGCGGGCACACGACTCTGGCCCATGAGTCGGCGCGAGATGCCCAAGCAACTGATCCCGTTCATCGCACGCGAGGGGCGCACGCCGTGCTCGCTGCTCGAACTCGCGGCGGAGCGCCTGGACGGGGTGGTGCCCGCGGATCGCCGCTACATCTGCACGGCCGAGCGATACCGGGCGATCGTGCGCGAGCGGCTTCCGGCGTTCGACGACGAACGCATCCTCGGCGAGCCGGAGGGGCGCGACACGGTGAACGCGGTCGGCCTGACCGCGGCCGTGCTCGAACGGCTCGACCGGGACGCCGTCTTCGCCGTGCTGACCGCCGACCACGTCATCGAGCCGCAGGAGGTCTTCCGCGAGGCGATGGACACCGGGTTCCGGCTCGTCGAACAGGACGAGTCTCGGCTGGTGACGTTCGCGATCACACCCACGCGCCCCGAGACCGGCTACGGCTACGTGCGGCGCGGGCGTGCCATCGAAGGGTTCGGCGGGCGTGCGTTCGTCGTGCGCGAGTTCAAGGAGAAGCCGGACGCCGACACCGCCCGGCGCTACGTCGAGAGCATGGAGTACGGGTGGAACTCGGGCATGTTCGTCTTCCACGCGGCGCATTTCATGCGGCTGCTGGACCGGCACCGCCCGGAGAGCGCGGCCGGGCTGCGGGAGATTCAGGCCGCGTGGGGGACGGCGCACCGCGCTCGCACGTTGGCGGAGGTCTACCCGACGCTGCCGAAGATCAGCGTGGACTACGCGATCATGGAGCCGGCCTCGCGCGACCCGGCTGCGACGGTCTGCACGGTTGACATGCCGGTGCGGTGGCTGGACGTTGGCAGTTGGCCGAGTTTCGCGGAGACGCTCGCGCCGGATGCGAACGCCAACCGCGCGGCAGGAACGGGGCAGGCGATCTTCCACGAATGCCGCGGCTCGACGGTGGTCACCGGCGGGAGGCCCGGGCACACGGTCGCGCTGCTCGGCTGCGAGGGCCTCATCGTGGTGCAGACCGACGAGGCGACGCTGGTGATGCCCGCGGCCCGAGCGCAGGAACTCAAGGACCTGCACGGGAAGGTGGCGGACACGCTGCGCTGACGCTCCAAACCCTGGCGGCGGCACCTACTGTCGATCATGGCTGAGCATCGTTCCGATCGGAATGCGCCCTACCGCACGTGGGGGAGCGTCGGCGAGCACTTCGACGAGGCCGCGCTCCAGCAGTTGCGCGACGCCTGCTCCCTCCCGATCGCCGTCGCAGGCGCGCTCATGCCCGACGCCCACGTCGGCTACGGGCTGCCGATCGGCGGCGTCCTCGCCACGCGCGGAGCGGTCATCCCTTATGCCGTCGGCGTCGACATCGCCTGCCGCGTCAAGATCTGTGTCCTCGACCTGCCCGCCGCGACGCTCGGCGACGAGCGCGGACGCGAGCGGCTGCGCGAGGCCATCGAGCGCGAGACCCGCTTCGGCGTCGGCGCGGAGTTCAAGACGCCGCGCGAGCACGAGGTCTTGGACCGCGACTGGACCGTCTCGCCCGTCACAGCCGAACTGAAGGGCAAGGCCTGGCGCCAACTGGGCACCAGCGGCTCCGGCAACCACTTTGTCGAGTTCGGCGTCCTCACGCTCGACCGGTCCGAACTCGGGCTGGAACCGGGCGAGTATCTCGCGCTGCTCAGCCACTCGGGAAGCCGCGGCACGGGAGCGGCCGTCTGCGACCGCTACTCGAAACTGGCCGCCGAGCGACACCCGGAACTCGAGGGCGCACAGAAGCGCCTCGCGTGGCTCGACCTCGCCTCGCAGGAGGGACGCGAGTACTGGGACGCCATGAACCTCATGGGCGAGTACGCCTCGGCCAATCACGCCTGCATCCACCGGCACGTGGCCGCGTACCTCGGGGCGGACATCATCGCGGGCGTCGAGAACCACCACAACTTCGCCTGGCTCGAAACACACGACCACGGCCGCGGCCCCGAGGAACTCGTCGTCCACCGCAAGGGTGCGACGCCGGCGGGCGACGGCGTCCTCGGCGTCATCCCCGGCTCGATGGCCTCGCCGACGTTCATCGTCCGCGGCCGCGCCGGCCCCGAGTCGCTCCGCTCCGCCAGCCACGGCGCGGGACGCGTCATGTCCCGCACGCAGGCGAAGAAGACGCTCCAGTGGAGCGACGTGAACCGCACGATGCGCGAGCGTGGCGTCGAACTGCTCTCCGCCGGGATCGACGAGGCCCCGGGCGTCTACAAGGACATCCACGAGGTCATGCTCGCCCAACGCGACCTCGTCGAGACGATCGCGCGCTTCGAGCCTCGACTCGTCAAGATGGCGCCCGCAGGCGAACGGCCGGAGGACTGAGAGAGGACGGAACGCGGAGGACACGGAGTGGGCACGGAGAACGCAACGAACACGGGAAGTTCGGACCAGGAACGCCGTGCGGTGTTCGAACGGCAACCCGACGCCTCTCTTCTCCGTGCACCCCGCGTGACGCTGCACGCCCTCCGTGCTCCGTCATTGCGTGTTGCCTCAGACCTCCACGATCTCGCCGAAATCGGGGAGTTCGGCCTCGACCCCAAGGTCGGCCTTGAGACACTCGGCGAGGAGTCGGCGAGGCTTGTCCTCGCCGTGATTCAGGAACACGCGCGGACGGTTGCTGGCGCGGGCGCCCTCCCCCACAACCGCTCCCGCCCATCGCACCAGCCCGGTCTGACCGGCGTGCGCGCTGAAGCCGCCGAGCGTGTGGACCTTCGCGCCGACCTTGATCCGCTCGCCCATCACGGTGACGTACTCAGCGCCGTCGACGATCCGCCGCCCGATCGTCCCCTCGGCCTGGAACCCGACGAAGACCAGGTGCGTCTCGGGCTTCCAGAGGGCGTGCTTGAGGTGGTGGAGGATGCGCCCCCCGCTGCACATGCCGCTGGCCGAGATGACGACCACGCCGTCGCCCATGCGGTTCAGGGCGATCGACTCGTCGATCGAGCGGGCGAAGCGCAGGCCGGGGAACATGAGCACGCTGTCGCCCGCGTCGATGATCTTCCACGATTCATCGTCGAACAGGTCCCGGTGGCGGCGGTAGAGATCGGTGGCGGCGAGGGCCATCGGACTGTCCACCCAGACGCGGGGATCGTCGAGGCGGCCCTCGCGCCGGAGCGTGCCGAAGAAGTAGATGAGTTGCTGCGTCCGCCCGACGGCGAAGGCCGGGATGAGCACCTTGCCCTTGGGCGTTCGGGCCTCGCGTACGATGCCGACGAGTTCCTCTAGCGTGGCGTCGAGGGAGCGGTGGTCGCGGTCGCCGTAGGTGGATTCGAGGACCAGTGCGTCGGCGTGTCCCGGCGGGACGGGGTCGCGCAGAAGCGGCGCGCCAGCGGGACCGATGTCCCCCGAGAAGACGACCACCTTCTCGCGCCCTCCGTCGCGGATGCGCATCTCGACGCTCGCCGAGCCGAGGATGTGCCCCGCGTCCGTGAAGCGGATCGTGACGCCATCACCGATCTCGCGCGGCGTGTCGTAGGGGAGCGGGCGGAAGAGTTTCATCACCGCCTCGACGTCCGAGACGCCGTAGAGGGGCGCCTCGCCTCGCTTGCCCTCACGCTGCCGGCGGCGGGTCCAGCGCTCGGCGTCCATGGCCTGGACGCCGGCCGAGTCCCGGAGCATCACGTCGCACAGATCGATCGTGGCGGGCGTCGCGAAGATCGGGCCGGAGTACCCGTGGCGCGGGAGCAACGGAAGCCGGCCCGAGTGGTCGATGTGAGCGTGCGTCAGCACGACCGAGTGCAGGTCCGCGGGTCGGACGGGAGGGAAGCGGCGGTTGCGGCGTTCGGCCGTCGGCCCCCCCTGGTGCAGCCCGAAGTCCACCAGCACGCGGGCACGGTCGGTCTCGACGAGATGGCACGAGCCTGTGACCTCGCCCGCCGCTCCGAAGAATCTCAGCCGCACGGTGGCCTCCGATGGTCTGGGTGGTGCAGTCTACCTGCGTCGGCGAAACCGGGCCGGGAGGTTTCCGTATGCTGGTGCGGTGGCACGGTCGCACGTCTGTATCGGTTGCGGGACGGAGTTGGCGCGCGTGCGCGCCGCGCCGGACCCGCACTACGGGCTGGCGGTCGTGGTGTGTCCGTCCTGCGGGCGGGCGTGCGTGCGCCGAGCGCACGCCGGGATGGGGAACGTACGCGCGACGCGCCATCTTGTACGAAGCGTGCTCGGGCTGGCGTGGCGTGGCGCGGCCGTGGGGTCAACGGCACTGCTCGCGGCCGTGTGCATCGCGTACGTCGCGACGGGATTGGATCGCTATCAGATCCTCCCCGCCGATCTGGCGGCGGGACTCGCGGGATTGGACCGCCGGGCGCGGCACGGGCTGGGCGTGTGGTTCGACTCCGGCGGGGCGTACGCCCTGGCCGGGGTCGTGATCGCCGCAACGATCGCCGGCAGCGCTCTGGTGGCGTTGCTGGACCACTGGAGGCCGCACGTGCTGGCGCTTGCGTGGGCGGGCGCGGTCGGGATGGCGCTCGTCGGCGGGCCCGCGATCGCGGGACTCGGAGAGTGGGCGTTCGACGACCGGATGACCCTGCAGCGCGCGGCGGAACGCTTCGCACCGACCAGGCTCACCGCGATCCACGCGTCGATCGGCGTTGCGGCCGCTCTCGCGGTGACGATCTGCGCGACGCCGATCGGCGCTTCCATACGGCGGGGAACCGCGGGGCGGGCGGCTCGGCGTTTCCGGCGACGGCGGGAAAAACTCCGGCGCATCGCGAGGGCCAGCGCGTGACACCCGAAACCCCGACCACCGCCCCGACGCAGCGCGTCGCCCTGCTCACCGGCGATCGGCTGTGCGCCGCGTGCGGGTTCAATCTGCACGGACAGTCGATCGTGCGCGAACCGCACTACGGGATGCTGATCGTGCGGTGCCCGGAGTGTTCGAGCGTCGCCGCGCTGCAGGAGTACCCCACGCTCGGACGCTGGGCGGGTCGGTGGGCGGGCGTGCTCGCCGGGCTGTGGCTGCTCGTGCTGCTCGGCGCGTGGGCGGCGAGCGCGGGGATCATCAGCGCGTCGTCCTACGCCGTCTCCGAGTCGTTCACGCGGCCTGCCGCGCTCAGGATCGCGGGGGCGTTCGTCGAGTGGGCCTCGTCCGAGGACGTGCAGGCGCAGTTGACCGCACGCAACTCGTGGGCGACCAACCAGACCGTGAACTCGTACACGTGGATCGACGACGACTGGCTGCAATCGCAGGACCTCCGCTCGCTCACGGCCGGCCCTGGCGGGCTGGCGGATCGTTACGACTTCCTCGCGGCCAAGGGGTGGGTGGGGATCGGGATCGCGGCGTTCGTGATCGGGTGCTTCTGGTCGGTCGCGCTGCTGCACGCCGGCTGGCGCGGACGAGCGGCGGCGGCCCTCGCGATCGTCGCGCTCGCGGGGCTGTTCGACTGGATGGCGTTCTCGGGATCACGATCGTGGGGCGCGGTGCTGGCGAGCGACGTCGCGCACCAGGAGTTCGGCGGGCTTGCGATGGGAGCAACGCTTGCCTTCAGCCTGCTGCCGTTGATGGTCGGCATGACGCTCGGGCGCCGCCTCGCTCGGCTGACGGTGCGCGTGCTGCTCCCGCCGCGGCTGCGCGGGCCGCTGGCGTTCCTGTGGTACTGCGACGCCCTGCCCGCGCCGAAGACCCGGCATGAGATTCGGCCGGGGTCGTGAGCCGTGCGTTCAGTCGCCCGCGCGCGCGTCCTCGGGCGCCTGCGTCTCGGCGGTCGCCGCGGCGGCGACGTGGTCGGGCGGGAGGTCGTCGAAGGCGGCGTGCTTGCGAACATGCTGCATGGCGAGGACGAGTCCCGCGCCGGCGACCGCAACGCCGCCGCTGAGCCACTGGGGGACGGTGAGGCGCTCGCCGAAGAGCATGAGCGACCCGATGCTGACGAAGAACGGCTGCAACTGCACCACGCCCGCCGAGACCGCCAGTCCGAGCCGGGCGATGCTGAAGTAGTACGCCACGTGCCCGAAGGCGATGCCGATCAGGGCCGAGATCAGCAGCAGCGAGAACTGGTCGATCCAGAGGCGGGATTCGCCCGCGCCGACGGGCCGGCCGATCAGGTCGAGCGCGGCGAGACCGGCGCGGTCGCCGAAGGCGATCATCAGCCCCACCATGCCGACGGCCGTGTACAGGCTGATGGCCGCGAAGGACTGGATGGCGTTGATCCCGTGCATCCAGTGCCGGACGGCGAGGGCGTACGCGGCGAATCCAGCGCCGGAGGCGATGGCGAGGATGACGCCGAAGAGCGTCGCGCCGCGCGGGAGACCGTCGCCGAGGAGCATGGTGCCGACGGTGCCGACGACGACCATCGAGACGCCCACGAGATAGCCGGGAGAGCGGATGACGGCGCGCTCGGCGGCGAAGAAGATCGCCGCGCCGATGGTCACAAACACGATGTTCGACCGCAGGCCGAAGGTGAGCAGGCCGGGGTCGATCTTGTAGTGTGCCCAGCAGAAGCAGACCTGCGCACCGCAGTTGATGACGCTGGGCCAGAAGGCGGCTCGCCACAAACCGACGGGCAGGTCGCGGCGCGCCAGGCCCCAGACAAGGACGGGGAACCAGAAGAGCGCGCTGAACCCGTAGCGCCAGCCGTTGCTCGTCCAGAAGTCGATCGAGTCGGCGAAGTGTCGGAGAAAAAGCGGAATGCTCGACCAGCCGACCAGCGTGAGGACGATGGCGACGACGCCGGCCCACAGGGCAGGCGGGCCGGAGGACGGAGCGACGCTCAAGGGAGGTGAGGCCATACCGGGCGGAGGCGACTGTAGGCGGACGCGCCGCGCGGGCGTGGAAGTGGAGCGGACCGGATTCGAACCGGCAACTTCCAGCTTGCAAAGCTGGCACTCTACCAGTTGAGTTACCGCCCCAGCCGGCGTGGATGGACGCCGCTCGGGAGTGTAGGCGGGGCCGGCGTTGAGGCCGTATGCTGTCCGGCCGCAGACGAGACCCGATGCAGGAGACCGCCATGAGAAGCCGCGACCGTTCACGCAGTCCCATCGCCGCCGTCATCGCCGCCGGGGGCCTGGCCGGCGCCGGTTCCTTGGCGTGGGCGCAGGAGACCAACGACGACCCGCCCGTCCGATTCCGGCTCGACGGCGGCGCGACGTTCGACGCCACGGCGGACCTCGACGACTCGCCGGGCGACGTCTCGGTGGCGCGGGTGCGTTCGGCGTTCGAGGCGGACTTCCGGGTGGATGAGCGGTCGCGGTTCGCGCTCCAGTTCGCGAGCGAGTTCTCGTTCTACGACTTCGACGGAGCGACCGGTCTCGTGCCGGGCACGGACTCGCCCCTCGACGACACCTACGACTACCGCGTCGGCGGGCGCTACTCGCGGTCGCTCGACGACGGTTGGGGCGTGTTCGTCGGCGGCGACGTGCGGTTCTCGGGCGAGCACGGAGCGGACGCGGGCGATTCGGCCACCGGCGGCGGCTTCGGGGGCGTGACCTACGACGTCTCCGATCGACTCACGCTCGGCTTCGGACTGTCGGTGCGCACGCGGCTGGAAGACAACGCGCGCATCATCCCCATCCCCGTGGTGGACTTCCGGATCACGGACGAATGGCGGCTCTCGACGGACGGGCCGGGGCTGAAACTCGCCTACACGCCCGACCCCGCCATCACGGTGTACGCGGCGGGCCGGTGGGAATCGCGGGAGTTCCGGCTGGACGAGGACGGCCCGCTGCCCGGCGGCGTGGCCAGGGACGAGCGCGTGCCCATCGTGCTCGGGGCGACGTGGCGGCCGAACGACACCATCACGGTGGACGGGTTCGTGGGCGCGGTCGTGTGGAACGACTATGAGTTCATCGACAGCACGGGAACAACCATCGCCGAGACGGACGCGGACGCCCACCTGACCGCGGGCGTGCAGTTGACGTTGAAGTTCTGAGAACCGACCGCCGCGCGTGCGCGACAGCGGTTCAGGCGGCGTCGCCGCGGAGCGTCATGCGGATTGGGGGAAGCTCTTGCGCCTCGGGTACCCCGCCACTCCGTGGCGGCTCCGTCGCTTCCACTCCTACCACTGCGCAGGCAACTCCCACAATCCGTATCAGACCGGCCGGAGCACCACCGTCGAGAGAGGGAGCGGAGAAGGGAGGAGCGACAGAGACGACGGTGGTGGCACGGGGGGACTATCGCTCGCCCGTCCCTTCGCTTGGGCTTGGCTCGGGTTTCGGCCCGGTGCCGTAGGGTGGGGCGTCGATCGTGTAGGCCCGCACGATCTTCGGCATTGGATCGAGAGGCCGATCCTGGGGGCCGGTGGGAACGCGTGAGACCTTGACGACGGTCTCCGCGCCGGCGACGAGTTCGCCGAAGGCGGTATAGCGGTCGTCGAGGGCCTGGGTCGCGGCGCGGCTGAGACACACGAAGACCTGCGAGCCGTTGGAGTTGGGGTTCGAGGAGCGTGCCATGGACAACACGCCGAAGTCGTGCCGGAGTTTGCTGGGTTCGAGGTCGATCATGTAGCCCGGCCCGCCCATGCCGGTGCCCGTGGGATCACCGACCTGGACGACGAAGGGCGGCTGCCCCGCACGCGCGCCGATGATTCGGTGGAAGACCACGCCGGTGTAGAACCCGCCCTCGACGAGGTGGAGGAAGTTCCAGACCGTGTTGGGCGCCTGGTCGGGACGCAGGAGGAACGCCATGTCGCCGTGGTCGGTCTCAAGGACGACATGCTTCTCCTGGTAGGCTCGCAGGCCGGAATAGACAACGCCGGGCGCGGACGCGAACTGGGGCCGTCCGGTCTGATCCACGCGTTCGGCGTACGGGACCGAGAGCAGCGGCTGGAGGACGACCGCGGACCCGACGGGTGCGTCGCCCACGCGGAGTTGCGCGTACAGAAGCCGCGGCTGCGTCGAGGTCCACAGCGTGGGGAACAGCCCCGCGAGGTCCACCGAGCCGGGGGCGGCCGAGGCGGAATCGACCCGCTCCGCACTGACGGGAGCCAGGAGTTCGATCGTTACCTCGCCCGCGAGAGCGCCGGGAACCACGACCTGCATGGGGATCGTGCGGCCGTGACCGTAGTAGGTTCGCTCCGGGAGGAGTTGCGCGGAGGCCGGAGCGAGCAGGAGCGTGAGGCCGACGAGCAGGGCGACGCCTCGCGCGAGCGCCCGAGCGCGGACCGAGCAATCGGGGTTGTGCTTCATGCCGGACTGTATCCCCAGCCCGGGTGGCGTGCGCGGAGCGGGCGATCAGTCGCTGCTGTCGGGGAGGATGTCGGAATCCGGGTGGTCGATCTGGTTCCAGAGCATCTCGAAGTCTTCGGTGCGGAGGGATGAATCTCCGTCTGCCGGGAGGTACTCGAAGAGCCGCCCGCCATCCGAGAGCCACGAGAGCGAGATGTCGGCACGGAGGACGTTCAGGCCGACTTTGTGGTTGAAGTCCTGACGGGTTTTCAGTCCGTCTGTGACGATGGCGGCGCGGCTCGGCTCAATGCGGCTGAGGCGGCGCGACCCGTTCGGACCGAAGCCACGGAAGTGGTAGTTGCCGACAATGGCGCCGTTCTGTCCCTTCCAGTTCAGCAGGTACCTCGAGAGCGGGTGTCTGCCCCAATGCGACGGGCAGTAGAAGATCTCGGGGGTCGGCAGAAACTCGTTGCTGTAGAGCATGCCCAGGCCGTCCCACAACCGATCGAGGCCGTAAATCGGCGGGCCCGGCAATCGCAGCGTCATCATCTCGCTCGGGAACCAGGTCTCACTGCCGGAACCGCCGTCGTCTCCGCCGGGCTTCTCGCCGCGCAGGAATGCGCTCGAGGGGAGGTAGTCGTGGTTCATGTCGGCGTACAGCGTCAGGCCGAACCCGATCTGGCGGAGGCTGGATGCACACACGACCCGCCGCGAGGTCTCGCGAACGGAGGCCAGGCCCGGCATGAGGAGTCCGATGAGAAGCGCGACAACCGCCATGGTCACAATGACGTCAACGAGCGTAAAGGCGGAGCGTGAGCGTGCGAGCGGGCGTGGCCCGCTGCACTGCGACTTCCGCACGGCCTGCTCAGCGGCATCCGGCACGCGGCCTTCTCCTCGGGAGTGGCCCAACCCCAAGCCAATCCCCCGCACATGAGGGTATCGGAATCTCCCGGACCATGCAACCCCTCACACCTCACGCCACCAAGGTTTTTTCACCCGATCAAAATGCTATCATGGCCTCCGGGTATGTCGGATTAGGGGTGTTTCCTCCCGATCAGGCGCAGGCTGGGCATCCAACGGGCCAAGACTGCGTAGATGAAGAATGCCGGGAATGAACCGCGACGGTCGCTCGCGGGGGGTACTCGGCCCGAGTCATTCTGAGCCCGGTCATGGCAGCGAGTCGTGAACAGGAGAACGCCGACCTGGCGCTGATGCGCCGGGTGGCGGCGAGTGAGGAAGCCGCGGTCGCGGAGTTGTACGACCGCTTCGGGTCGCTGGTGTATCGGATGGCGTACCAGGCAATGCCAACCAGGGCCGAGGCGGAAGACGCCGTGCAGGAGGTGTTCGTGCGCCTGTGGCGGACGGCCCACCGCTTCGATCCGAAGCGCGCCGCCCTCGTGACCTGGGTGATGCTGATCTCCCGCCGACACCTCGTGGACAAACTGCGGCGGACCCGGGCGCGTGTGAAGGCGTCGAGCCTGGACGAGGGCACGCCCATCCCCGCGCCCACGCGCGCGCCCGCCGCCTCGGCGGGGCTGGAGCACGACGAGCGCTTCGGAACGCTCATCGAGAGGATCAACGCGTTGCCCGAGTTGCAGCGTTTGGTGGTGACGAGGGCGTATCTCGGGGGACAGACACTGCGACAGATCGGAGAAGAGTTGAACACGCCGCTGGGAACCGTGAAGTCCGCGCTGAGCCGAGCGTTGGTTCGGCTGCGCGAGCGTTCGGGCGAGGAACAGGCAACATGACCACCACAGAACTGATGGAACTCGCACTGCTCGACGTCCTCGCCCTGCTGGACGAGGAGGAGCGGTCCGCCTTTGACCGAGCGTTCGCCGCGGCGACGCCGGAGGTCCAGGCACAGATCCGGCGCGAGCAGACCAGGCTGGCGAGGATCGACGCGCTGCTCCCGGACGTCGAGGCCCCCGTGACGCTCCGAGCCAGGGTGCTTGCCGCGGTACGAGCGGCAATGACGGCGTCGGCCAGCCCCGGCGAGGCGGCCGCCCTGCACCTGGCGCAGAACGCACGCCCCGTCGAGCACCGCGTCCGAGGGCATCGGCGACGCGTCACCCCCTGGTGGCGCGCGGCCGCGCTCGGAGCCACGGCCGCCACCGTGGTGCTGGGCACGCTCCTGGTGCAGTTGCACAGCGAGTACCAGCGGCTCGAAAGCGACCTGAAGCGGGATGCGCTGCTCTCGCAACTGGTCGAGACGTTCGGCTCGCGCTACGTGACCGACGCGATCTTCGACGCGGACACCCGGCGCGTCGCGTTCCGGCCCGATGCGCCCGGCTCGCAGGGGCGCGCAGCCGTCTGGTACCACCCGGACTGGGACTCCGCCCGGTTCTTCGTCGTGGACCTCCCAGTCTCCACTCCGGACACGACCTACCGGCTGGTCGTGCTCGACGATCAGGGGAACGTGGTCCAGGACGTCGCGCAGTTCGACTTCCGCGGCGGGCTGCTGCACCGCGACATTCCGGTGCAGGTGGCGGCGTCCGGCTCGCGGCTGGGCGTGCTGGCGACAGCCGCCGGCACCGGGTCGGCACGGATCATGCTGACGTCGGAGGTCCGGATCCCGCCCGCGTGATCACGCCGCCTTCGAAGCGTCTTGGCGGTTGATCATCTGCTCGATCGGGTCCACCCATCGGCGCTCTTCCAGCAACTGGTCGAGGCGGTCCTCCTGCTCGAACACGCTCTGCGCCTTCGAGAGTCGGCGCCAGATCACGCTCCAGAACCCGACCGCGAGAAGCGACGAGACCGCGAGGCCGACGCCGGCGTAGATCAGGCGGCGGTCCTCGATCGGCTCGCCGCCGAGGCGGGGCTGCGACTCGACGACGGTGACCGCGGCGTCGGCACGCCGAGAGCGCGCGGTGTTGGCCTCCGCGACGAGCGTGGACACGTACGTGTCAAGAGCGCGGAGCGTGCGTTCCGCGCCCGGCCCGCGCAACTCAAGTTCCAGGCGGCCCGGGGCGGTGGAGGTCCAGACGAGGCTCGTTTCGAGGGCGGCGGCGAGACGGGCCGGATGTGCGAGGTCCACGATGCCGCGCCGTTCCATCCGCTCCGCGACGCGGTCGAGCAGACGCGGGTCGGTCAGCAGTTCCACGTGGAAGGCCTGCCAGCCCTCGAGTTCGGCGGGGTTCGGGTTCGTCGCGCGCTGCTGGGCGGCCAGAACGGCGCGGGCGGCGTACACAGGCTGAACGAACTGACCCGCGACGACCCAACTCAGCAGGCCCAGAACCGCGACGAGACCGACGAGGAAGAACCCCGCCGCCGCGGTGTTCGTGCGCGCCTTGGCGGCGTTCACACGCTTGCCTACGGCCTCGATCGAGACGCGGGCTTCGACGAGATCGCGCCGCTGCGCGAGAACCTGTTCGCAGCGGTCGATGCGGTCGTGCAGGGTCTGATTGGCACGCTCCAGCCGCTCCCGCTGGCGGCGCAGCGCGGCCCGGTACGCGCGGAGGCGCGCAAGGCGGTCGCCGGGGCGCGGGCCCGCTGTCGCGGACCCCACCCCGGGGGCGTTGAGCAAGGCCTCGCGCAGACGGGCACGCTCGACCTCGGCGGCGCGGAGTTTCCCCTCGAGTTCCGCGGCCCGCCCGCGGAGACGCTCGGCTTCCGCCGCGCTCGCATCGGCCCGCTCGAGTCTCGCGGCCTGCTCGCGCGCCAGACGCGAAACCTCCGCGAGCCGATCGACCGCCTCACCGAGCCTCGCTTCGTGCTCGGCGGCCGCGGCGCGGCTCCGCTCGGCTTCAGCGGCGGCGCCGGCCGCGCGCTCCTCGGCCTCGTCGGCGCGGCGCACCGCATCGGCGAGCGATCGCTCGATCTCCTCACGCCGCCCCCGCTCCGACGACTGCTCCCCGGCGGTCCGTTCCAGGTCGGCGATCAGTTGCGCCTCGCGCTCTCGTGAAGCGTCCGCCTCGCGTCGGAGCGCCTCGACCTCGGCGCGCAACCGGTTGAGTTCCCCCCCGAGTGCGTCGGCGTGTGCCGCTCGATCGCCCAGGCGCTGGGCTTCGGCTCGCAGGCGATCCGCCTCGCCCGCGCGGGCACGGAGCGCGTCCACCTCGTCGCGGAGCCGCTGCGCTTCCGCGGCCACCTCGCGCAAGGACGCGATCTCGCCCTCGAGTTGCCCGGCCTCGTCGGCGCGATGCCGCAGGTCCGCCAGTTCGCCCCGGAGCCGCTCGGTGTCCGCGGCCCTCGCGCGGAGCGCTTCAATCTCGTGCGACGCACCCGCCGTGTCGGCCGAACGCGCGCGCAGTGTTTCCAGTTCCGCCGCAAGACTCTCGGCGCGGTGGCGCAGGCCGTCGACCTCCGATTCGAGGCGATCGGCGAGGGCGGCCCGTTCGCGCAGGCCGTCCGCCTGGGTTCGGAGCCGATCGGCCTCGTCCGCGCGATCCCGGAGCGAGGCGATCTCGCCCCGGAGAGCATGAATCTCGGCCTCTCGATCCGGCGCGGGACTTGACGCGGGCTGCGCGTTGGATGCGGGTGGGGCCGACTTGCGTTGCTCACCCGCTCGTCTGAGGCGGGCGAGTTGGGATTCGACGTCCTTAATGACCCGGAGGACATCGTCCTTCGGACGGGCGTCGGGCTGGCGCACGGTGGGCGCGCCCCCGTCGGGTGGCCCTGAGTGGCCGTCCTTCACGCCCATCCCTGTCGTCCTCCCTTGGCACCGAGACCGCACCGGTTTGCCCGACCCGTCCTGCTGTATCGGCGTTCGGGGTCGGGCACTGAACCGCCCCGTCCGAGAACGGGCCTGCCCACGGCCCCCCCGACGCGCCGAAAAGCAGGAATCCGGCGGGAAGCACGGAACACGACGGGCCGGGATGAGGTACAATGGACGATGTGAACCACACGCCCGGGTGTTGTCCCCCGGAGCGATCCCTGAGGAAGGAGCCACCATGTCCTGCTGCGGCACCCCGCTGTCGTTCTTCAAGCCCGTCATCGCGATCGTCGGCCTCGTTGCCGTGGGCGTGGGCGGGTACAACCTCGCGACTACCGGATGCCCGTTGGGCGGATGCCTTGACGGCGCGTCCGACGCGAGCATCGTGCAGACGGCCGGGCCGGCAACGGACGGCGCGTGCGCGCTCGGCGGATGTTCCGGCGACGTGGCCGAGGCCGCTGAGTGCTCGATGGCGGCCGTCTGCGAGACGGCTTGCACCGACGAGATGAAGGAAGCCTGCCACGAGACGAAGGCCGCGTGCGAGGGCATGGCCGCCGAGGCATGCCACGAGGCGACCGCCTGCGAGGGCGAGAAGGTTGCCGCGGACTGCTGCGGATCCTCGCCCGAGGGCTGCGAGGAGGCGTGCCGCGAGGCGTGCGAGACGATGAAGGCCGCCAAGCCGGCGACGGACGGCGAGTCCACCGGCGGCTGAGCCGACCGGACATCCAGAGTCCCACTTCAGGCCCGGCGCGCTCACCCGCGCCGGGCTTTGTCGTTTTCTGGCATGATGCGATCGTGCGGGCCGTGATGATCGAGACCGACGCGTTGCGACTGCGCGTGCTGCCCGGGCTTGGGGCCGGCGTGCAGGCGTTGTCGCTGCGCAGGCCGGACGGCGCGTGGTATCCGTTGCTCCGGGCGCCGACCGATCCGCCCGACCACTTCAACTCGCTCGCGTGCTACCCGCTCGCGCCGTGGAGCAACCGAGTGCGGGCGGGGAGGTTCCGCTTCGCGGGGCGCGAGCACGAGATGCGGCCGGACTGGCCCGATGGAACGGCGATTCACGGGCTGGTCAAGGACAAGCCGTGGCGGATGCTCGACCGTTCGCCGGTGTCGGTGCGGCTCGGATTCGACAGCCGGGATCATGCGCCCTCCGGGTACCCCGCGGCGTTCACCTGCGCAGCGCGGTATGAACTTGAAGGGGCGGTCTTCCGGGCTTCGCTCGCCGTCTCGATCGACGACGACGCCGAGTCGCCCGCGCCGGTCGGGCTGGGTTTTCACCCGTTCTTCCCGCGACGGCTGTGGGACGCACACGACGAAGTGGTGGTCGCGTGCCGTGCGTTCGGAGAGGATGCACCTCGCGGACTCTGCGGCCGGTACCCGTGCGATGGGATGCTGCCGGTCGGACGAGCGGTTCAGGACGAAGTCGCAAAGCGGCTGTGCGCCGACGCGCCGCTCGGCGCCGGATTCCTGGACGACGTGTTCGCCGGCTCGCTGGACGGCGCGGCCATCGAATGGCCGTCCAGCGGCGTGCGGGCCGTTTTCGAATGCTCGCCGGGGCTTGACCACACGGTCATCTACGCGGGCCACGACGCGTTCGGGAAGCCGCTTCCGTTCTTCTGCGTGGAGCCGGTGAGCATGGTGAACAACGGGTTCAACCTGCTGGAGCAGGGCTGGGAGGGGACGGGCGTGCGTGTGCTGAACCCGGGGGAGTCGTTCGAGGTGGAGTGGGCGACCCGGGTGGTACTCGCGTGAGGGGGGAGGGGATGGAGCACCACCGTCGATAGAGAGGAGAAGAAGCGGAGGAGAACGAGACGACGGTGGTGGCACGGGGAGGGCGCGAGCGTCACGGGCCGATGAGAGCGACGGCGGACTCGTCGGGCGTGAAATCCGGGATCGGTGTGCCGTCGTTGAAGTAGTTGAGAATCCAGGTGAGGCTGCCGCGTTCGAAGAGATCGGCGAAGAGGCGGACGGCGTCCGGGTCGTAGCGTGTGCCCGCGCCGTTGCGGAGTTCGACGAGGGCGTTCGCGGCGGCCTGTTCGCCGACTTCGTGCCGGTAAGGGCGAACGCTCGTCATGGCGTCGAAGGCGTCGATCACGGCGAAATAGCGAGCCACCAGCGGGATCTCGCCGTCCTTGAGGCCGTAGGGATATCCCAGGCCGTCCCAGCGTTCGTGATGGAACCGGATGAGGTCGAGGATGTGCTGATCCTCAACGTCCATGGCGACCATGCGGGCGTAGCCCGTGACCGGGTGCTGCTGGATGACGGCGAACTCCGCCGCGGTGAGACGGTCGGGCTTGGTGAGAATGGCGGAGGGGATGTCGATCTTGCCGACATCGTGCAGGGCCGCGCCCTGCGTGACGGCGCGGATCGTCGCCTGGTCGGCGCGGACGGCCTCGAGCATGGCGCGGGAATACAGAACAACCCGCCATGTGTGGGCGGCGGTCGAGAGGTCCTTGGCCTCGATGGCCTTGACGAGTCGATGAACGGTCGCCGGGTCCACGACGCCTCCTGCACGGGGTTCGGGCGAGACTCGAAGGGTACCCGAACGATCCTCTCCGGTTCAAGACCGGTGGCTGCACTTGGAATGAAGTGCGACCTGGCATGGGCGTGAGGACGGGCATCGCGCCGAAAAAAACGCGTGCCCACCGGCAGGCAGGCACGCGTCACGAGCGTGATCAGGCAAGGGCGGTCGCCCGAGCCGGGTCGTCGTCAGCGGCGACGACGGGCCGCGACCAGGCCGCCGAGACCGACGAGGGCCAGGGTGCCCGGCGCGGGAATCTCGAAGAGCTGGAACGCGACGTCGCTGGCGCCCTGGAAGACCTGGAAGCCGTTGCCGTCGAAGAAGTCGGCGGCGATGGTGCCGTCGACGTCACCACTGACAGAGAAGTTCCAGACGAAGGCGTCGTCGAACGGGCTGATGTTGTGCGAACCGATGGAGATCCAGCCGTTGTCGACCGTGACGGGGTTGGTGAGGGTCACGTCGAACTCGTAGAGGTTCTGGCCGAAGATGCCGATGGCGCCGAGGTCGGTGATGGTGATGTTCGCCTTGGAGATCGTCTCAGATCCGACCGCGCTGAAGCCGGCGTCGTAGAACGCGACGGTCCAGCCCGAGAAGTTGCTGAGGTCGGGGAAGATGTAGAACTCGCTGGCGCCCCACCACTTCACCCGGTCGATGGTCGTCGAGCCGCCGAGGTTGAAGTTGTCGGCGATCCGTTGCGAGTAGAAGTACCCGCTCTGGCCGTCGGAGTAGTACCCGCAGGCGGGGCAGTTCGGGTCGTAGGGCTGCGACCACACCTGAGCGGAGGCCGCGGTGGCGACGCCCGCAACAGCGATCAGTCCGATGATTCCACGCATTCCTGTGTCTCCCTCTGAAGGTTGCTCCCCGACGCGGGGAACAGTGTCACTCTCTCGTGCTCGACAACCTGTTCACCGAGCACTGAATCCCATGTCTGCATCCGAACAACGAACCGCGTCGCGCCGAACACAACTCGCGCCGGGCGGGGGGACGAAATAACAGTCGGGTAGGTGGAACGCTCCTCCTACGGTCGGCCGCGCCACGGACGACCCTGCCCGAACGCGGGCAGCCTGTCTCTCTGGGGACTGGTATAGCCGAAGAGGCCCGAGCACTCAAGCACAAACTTCGTGTTTCCCCCGGTTGACTTCGATCCTGCCGACAGTTCTGTTGCTGACCCTAACACAATCCTACAGATCGGGGGGGATTCAGCGGTGATTGGCTCTTGTGCTGAGCGTGTCGGCCTGGTGGTCGGCGTGATAACTGGATCGGACGAGCGGGCCGCTCTCGACGACCTTGAACCCCCGTCTGATGCCCTCCGCCTTGAACGCCGCGAACTGCTCGGGGGTCACCCACCGATCGATCGGGAGGTGGTTCCGCGTGGGCTGAAGGTACTGGCCGATCGTCAGGACGTCGCAGGAGTCCGGGGCCGACGATGCCGCATCCCCGAGCGGACCGGAGGCTCTCGTCGCCGACTGCACCTCGTCCATCAGCGCGAGGACTTCTTCGTCGCGTTCGCCGATGCCGACCATGATGCCGGTCTTGGCAACACACCCCTGTTCCTTGACGCGGCGAAGGAGTTCGAGCGAGCGGTCGAACTTGGCGCTGGGGCGGACGGCCGGATACATGCGTCGGACGCACTCGAGATTGTGGTTGATGATGTGCGGGCCGGCGTCGATCACCATCTGGAGGGCGGCCCAGTTCCCCTCGAAATCAGGGATCAGCACCTCGACCGACATGTCCGGGCACGCCTCGCGGACACGAATGATGGTCTCGGCCCAGATGCCGGCCCCGCCGTCGGCGAGTTCGTCCCGGTTGACGCTGGTGATGACGACGTGCCTGAGGCCCATGAGCGCGAGGCTCTCGGCGACCCGGCGAGGCTCGTCGCGGTCGAGCGTCGGCGGACGGCCCGTCTTGACGTTGCAGAAGCCGCAGGCACGGGTGCAGGTGTCGCCGAGGATCATGATCGTGGCGACGCCCCTGGACCAGCACTCGCCCATGTTGGGGCATCCAGCCTCCTCGCAGACGGTGTGGAGCCGGTGGGCCGAGAGCACGCCCCGCAGTCGCCGGTACCCCTCGCCGCCGGGGACCTTGGCGCGAAGCCAGGGCGGCTTGCGTTTCGGGGCCAGGGTCTGGTCTGACGGGTTGTTCAGGACCATGCCGGTCAGGCTGACCAGGGGCCGATCGAGTGTCCGGAGCGGGTCTCCGCCCGGCGGTCGTGGGTGGCGTGGCCTGGGTGCTGGAGCGTGGCTTGTCGCGTCCTGAGGCGGCATCGCGGGAGTGTAGGAGTCGGTGAGAAGCCCGGAATAATCGCTTCCCGGGGCACTTGGGGGGCCAATAATCATGCCCGCAGCGGGCTGAAAGCCGCGCCGAAACGGGAAGGCCGGTTCAACCGACCCCACCGTTTCGGTCGATCCAGTGCTGCGACGCGGGCGATTCGTTCGGGAGTCCGCGAACCTGGCGACGGCGAAGAGCGTTTGACACCCCGTCGGCAGGCCCTAGGTTTCCCCGCGATCGGCCCCGAGGCGAGGACGGGGTGGGTTCCGCTGTCGGCCTCCGATTCGCTCGCACGACGCGGCGAACGGTCAAGGAGCGTGAGTGTGAGAACGTCCCTCAGGTCTGCCCCTCGCCGAACCGTCCGTCGCACGCTTGTCGTGGCGACGCTCGCCGGCCTGGCCTCGGCCGCGCTGTCGGGGTGCTCGCTGGACAACTACCTCGACCCGAGCGTCGTCGGCCGGTGGGAGGCAACGCCGACCGTGGTGCCGATCCTCGAACGCCTTGCGAGCATCGAGGACGTCGAGGAAGGATTCGTCGAGTACAGCGACGTCACCGCGGCGGACCTCGTCTCGCAGACCGAGGAATACCGCGTCGGCCCGGGCGACAGCCTGGACGTCATCGCGTTCGACCTGGTGCTCGAGAACCAGCGCGAGCAGTACCTGCTGCTGGTGGACAACCGCGGGTACATCGACGTGCCCCAACTCGGGGCGATCTACGTGAACGGCATGACGGTGCCCGAGGTGCGAACGAAACTCGAAGAGGCCGCGTCGCGCTTGATCCGCAATCCGCTCATCCAGGTGACGGTCGCCACGCCGCGCCAGCGTTCCTACAGCGTGCTGGGCGCGGTGAACGGACCCGGCCCGTATCTCGTGCCGGACACCGAGCACCGCCTCCTCGACGCGCTGACCGCGGCCAGCGGGTTCGCGGAGACTGCCGCCTACATCTACGTCATCCGACAGGCGCCGCTCACCTCGCCGCCTCAATCCGCTCCTTCCGCGCCGGCCGGTGAGCGGCCGGGGGACAGGAACGGGGCCGGCCTGATCGACCTGATCGACGAACTGACCGGCGACGGCGGCGGCTCTCCGGGTGTGACGAGCGCGGGGCGGGCGCCCGCCGTGACCGGCGCCCGCAGGGCCGGCCAGCCGGAAGACCCGCCGATCGACCTGGTGGACTCGACGCCCGCGCCCGCTCGGCGTGCGTCGCAGCCGACCACCGGCGACGGCGCAAACTGGATGTTCCTGAACGGGCAGTGGGTGCAGGTGCGCATATCCGCGCCGACACCGAACGGCGCTCCCGCCGAGGGCGGCGCTCCCGAACCGATGGTGACCCAGCGGACGATCCGCGTCCCCGTCAAGCCGCTGATGAACGGCGACGCGAGGTACAACATCATCATCCGGCCGGGAGACGTCATCCGGGTTCCCTTCCCCGATCGCG